>CXWK01098388.1_pt1 | contig 110542 bp, 99 predicted proteins | sample 590851 | NCBI WGS metagenome assembly CXWK01 (sample SAMEA3498364, study PRJEB10139) | wastewater metagenome | biome: wastewater treatment plant; material: activated sludge | place: Denmark | collected 2014-08-01
GCCATGGAGCAAAAAGCGGCATAAACACCGTAACCGGTGTCCGGGATTACTTGACCAGTTCAGGCTCGCTCCTACAGGGATCACATTACCTATGGGCAAATTCGATCACTGCGCTCTATGATTGAATCCCATGACCACCTCTGCTCCGATCCGCCAACCCTGCCCGCCCGGCGCCTGCGACTGCGGGCGTGACCCGCTGCTGGAAACACCGGGTGCGGATGTGCGCATCCTGTTCCTGACCCGCGCGGAAGAAAAACGCCTTGTCGAACGCCTGGAAAACCTGCAAAGCCTTCAGGACCTCGAGCACCTGCAACGGCGGATGTTCGAGCAGTTGGGCATTCGCGTGGACATCGCTCCCGGTTTCAATGAAGTGCGGACCATGCGCGGCATCGGCATTCACATCGACGAACTGCCAGGGTTGTGCCGCAAGACCCGGGCAGCGATCCCGGCGGCGATTCGCCGGGCCATGGAGAAGCGCCCGCAAATCGCCTTCGAGCTGCTCAACGCCAACGACCTGTTGCGTGGCACCTGATCGTCTGTTTCAGCGCTGAGACAGCTGCCATACACCCCCTGTAAAAGAGGATCGGCGGTCGTACGTGAAGTGCGTGGCGCTGCTATGCCTTCTGCAGGGAGCAATCGTTTCAGGCCAGACAGGATGACACTGGCAAGGCAAACGTGACCGAGGTCCCGGCGCCAACCCGGTGCGCGAAGACAGGCAGGTGCCGATCCCTGGAAGGAGGTGGCAGATGTTGTTCATCGTCAGCTGGAAAATCAGTTCGGCCAATCGCAACAGTGCGATCGAGCGCTTTCTCAAGACCGGTGGCGCGCCACCGGAAGGCGTCAAGATGCTCGGACGCTGGCACGCCGTGGGTGGCGCAGCCGGTTTTGGCGTGGCCGAGGCCAATGATCCGGTACCGATCCAGAAGTGGGTACTGCAATGGAGCGACCTGATGACCATGGAGGTCCAGGCGGCAATGACTGACGAACAGATAGCCCCGTTGCTGGCAGCCGCTGCCGGCAGGTAATGGTCTCGAGGCGGCGAGACCTGCTCGCCGCCTCGATTCGAAGCGATGCGGCAGAACGCGTTGAGTCCCCTGGAAGCGCTTCTTGAGCCTTAGCCTGAACTATCGGTTTTAACTCACTAATTACTGGATATTTCACGAGACCTACCTACGCTCTTTCGCGTGGGAAACAAATTTCATGGCAGTCAGTTGACTGCTCTCAGGGGAGTTGACACCGGTCGATGGCGACAGCCACCGGTGTCCGTAATGGGAATGCACAAAGGTGACCCCATGCAGCTGAAAAATTGCGCCCTACCCGCCGTCTCATTGCTCGCTCTGTGCTGCCAGCAGGTACAGGCTGGCGGCATCATGCTTTACGAAGTCGGCACCGATAACGTCGGCCTGGCCAACGCCGGTGCCGCCGCCCGGGCCCAGGGCCCTGCCACCATCGCCAGCAACCCGGCGGGCATGAGCTACTTGCCAGGCACGCAGATCACCGCCGGCTTGCAGGTGCTCTACGGCGATATATCGTTCGATCGCGACGATCGCACCAACGTCTCCGGGAGTGGCAGCGGCAACGCCCTTGATCCGTTGCCCGGTGGCAGTTTTTTCGTCAGCCATGAACTGGACGACCACTGGAGCGTGGGGTTCGGCCAGTACGGCGACTTCGGGTTGGCGGTCAATTACGACAATGACTGGTCGGGGCGCTACTTTTCGCAGAATTCCAGCCTGCTCGGCCTGTCGCTGGTGCCCAGCGTGGCGTACCGCTTCAACGATCAGTGGTCGGTGGGTGTCGGCGTCAAAGCCATGTACGGCATGCTCCAGGCCCAGACCGCGATTGACCGCTCGCCCTTCGGCTTCACCGAACGCGGCGACGGCCAGTTCAAATACAAGGACAAGGATTGGGGCTTCGGCGCCAACGTCGGGGTAATCTACGCCCCGCAACCTGGTACCCGCATTGGCCTGACCTACACCAGCAAGGTCGACCTGGAGTTCGAGGACGGGCTGGACATCAAGGGAAACGGACCGCTACTGCAACGTCTGGATGGTACCAATACCGAACTTGATATCACCGTGCCGCAAACCGTGACCCTGAGCCTGTTCCAGCAACTGGACCGGCAATGGGCGCTGCTGGCCTCGATCAACTGGCAGGACTGGTCGGAATTCGGCGATATCGGCGTCCAGGTCGACACCTCGGCAAACGATGCCCGATCCACCAACATCGACGCCGGTTTCAAGGACACCTGGCACCTGTCACTCGGCGCGCAATACCAGGCCACCGAGCAGTGGCTGTGGAACGTCGGCGTGGCTTACGACAGCAGTGCCGTGTCCGACAGCAAGCGTTCGGTGATCGTGCCCATGGCCGAATCCTGGCGCATTGCGACGGGCGCCACCTATGCGCTGAACAAAGACACCGACGTCAACCTCAGTTGGGCCATGGTCTGGATGGGCGACATGCCGGTTGACCAGAGCAAGGACCTGTCTCGCAATAGAATTTCCGGTCAATTCGACAATACCTGGATTCAAGCCGTGACCGGGAACATGACTTGGCGTTTCTGATTATCTGACTACGCTTAGACGAATTACCCAAGGAGCACACCGCACTATGAACCTGTCCCGTAAATTGCTTGTCGGCACTGCCTTGGCCGGGCTTCTGCTCGGCGGTTGTACCTCGAAAGTCACCGAGCGGGAGCAGTACTCCGGCTACCTGTCCAACTACAACAACCTTCAGGAAGTCGAAACGCCCAGCGGTGGCACGGCGATGCGCTGGGTCAGCCCATCGTGGAACCCCGACGCCTATGACACGGTGGCGTTCAACCGCCTGGAGCTCTACCCGGCCCCCAAGCCCAACGAGCGGGTCAACCAGCAGACCCTCAATGACATCCAGAACTACATGACCAGCAAAGCCAAGTCGACACTGGGGCAGAAGTACCGCGTGGTTTCCAGTCCAAGCGCCGCACCCAAGGGAGCGAAAACCCTGGTCATGCGCGCCGCCATCACCGGTGTGAGCGCTTCCAACGAAGGGATGAAATGGTATGAGGTAGTGCCCATCGCCGCCGTCGTCGGTGCGACACAGGCCGCCACCGGTCATCGGGACCAGGACACCGAACTGTTTATCGAAGCAGAGTTCATCGACGCGAAAAGCAACCAGACCGTGGCCAAGGTGGTGCGCAAGGTGTTCGGCAAACAGCTGTCAAACGAAAGCCAGAAAATCACCGCGCAGGATTTCAAGGCGGCGATCGACAAGTTGGGTAGCGACTTCCAGGCCTTCATAAAATAACGCAAGTGCTGTAGGCGTAGCCGCAGGCTGCGATCTTTTGATTATAAAAAACAACATCAAAAGATCGCAGCCTGCGGCAGCTCCTACTTCATTCCCACTCGCCGTCGCATCTCGGCAGTAATCGTCTGCCGGGTTTTCTTCAGGTCCGACCAAGGCTCATTGCCCACTTCGGCCAGGCGTTCATGCACGTTGTGAATGTTCCACTGGTTGCCGCCCTTGAGCGTTGGGACTTCTTCTCGAAAAATCGGCATCGACACCGGCAGCCCTTCGCGGGTACGCACGGCGTAGGCGCAGATGGTGGTGGCGCCCAAGCCATTACGCAGGTAGTCGATGAAGATCCGCCCTACACGGTTCTTCGGCCCCGAAACAGCAGAAAAACGCTCCGGCAGCATCTTGGCCATGTGGCTGACAATGGCGTGGCTGAAGTCCTTGACCTCATCCCAGCCGTGCTTGCGAGTCAGCGGCACTACCAGGTGGATACCCTTGCCGCCGCTGGTCTTGAGGAACGCCTTGAGCCCCAGTTCGTCGAGCACCGTCAGGGTCAACTGAGTGGCCTCGACCATGCGCTTCCATGGCAGCGCCGGGTCCGGGTCGAGGTCGAGGACGAAGCGGTCGGGTTTGTCGAGGTTGTCGGTGGTGGCGTTCCAGGTGTGCAGCTCGACCGTGCTCATCTGCACCGCACCAATCAAGGCTTCGGCGTTGTTGATCACCATCATCGGCTGGCCTGTGAGTTGCTGGTCGAGGGTAGTGATGCCGGGGATCGCCAGGCGTTCGGCGTTTTTCTGGAAAAACAGTTCGCCAGCGATGCCATCCGGTGCACGCACCAGCGCCACGGGTCGGTCCTTGAGCTGAGGCAGAATCCATTCGGCAACACTGGCGTAGTACTGCGCCAGCTGCACTTTGGTCGCGCCCGTGCTGGCGTCGATCACCCGGTCGGGGTGGGTGATGCGTACCTTGCCCTGCTCAAGACCGACTTGAGAGGGTGCTGGTTCGACTTTCTTCTTCGAGGTCGTCGGTTTGGCGACGGTTTTTTTCGCGGGGGTAGTTTTCACGGCAGTCGGTCGCTCCTCGGTAATGTCTTTGGCGGGCTTGTCATCGCGCAGACCATGGAACACCGCATGGCGCACCGAACCGTCCTTGGTCATTTCGGCAAAGGCCACTTCCGCCAGCAGGCTGGGTTTGAGCCAATGCACAGCCTTGAACTCGGCACCGCTGGGCGGGTTGACCACGGCGGCTTTTTTCGTCTGCAAGGGCTTGAGTTGTTGATGAATGCTGTTGAGCGTTGCCTCGGTGAACCCGGTGCCGACCTTGCCTGCGTATCGCAACTCACCGCTGTCGCGGTCGTGCAACCCCAAGAGCAACGCACCGAAGGCACTGCGTGAACCTTTGGGGTCGGTAAAGCCGACGATGACGAATTCCTGTCGATGCTTGCATTTGAGTTTGACCCAGTCACTGCTGCGCCGCGATACATAGGGCGACCCCAGGCGTTTGCCGATGAGGCCTTCCATTTGCATCTGGCAGGCGCTATTGAGCAGGGCTTCCGGGTCTTCGCCAAAGGCGTCGGAGAAGCGCAGCAATGGGTCTTTGCTGGTTTTGAGCACGGTCGAGAGCGCCGCCCTGCGCTCCTCGACGGGCACTTCGCGCAGGTCCACTCCATTGAGATAGGGCAAATCAAACAGGTAGTAGAGGATATTCCCACTGCGGCCCGCTTCGAAGACATTCTGCAAAGCCTGGAAGTCCGGAACGCCCTGCTCGTTGGCCACCACCATTTCGCCGTCCAGCCAGGCCGATTCCAGGCCCAGCCCCGCCAGCGCCTTGGCCTGGTCGGGCAGCTTGTGGGTCCAGTCGTGGCCGTTGCGAGTGAAGAGCTTGACCTCGTCATGGTCGATACGCGCCATGATGCGGTAGCCGTTGAACTTCAATAGGCACCTGTACAACCGTTGCGATTCAAGTTTCTTGGATGGGAGCCGTAATACTAAACTGTACCTATTGAGCGTTGCATTTCATGATTATTCACACAGACGCATTACCGAACTTTGTCATCGTAGACCCTCATCGCATGCTGCCTCGGTACTGGGCGACAGCTTGGTCATTGTCTACTCAAGGACATGCTCTCGCCGTGAATACGCGCAAGACAAAGCTTCGACACATTGACGCCTTCTACTCTTTCTGTGATGACCGATTTGGGCTCGATTCCTTCGATTTCGCAGTCAGCCATCGTGATGCTGTATCTACCCAGAAACTTGTCGAAGCGTTTTACTTGGAACTCACTTCAACTCCGGACTACACAACAACTGCTGTGCAGCGCTGGGATGCAGTACGCGAATTTGTTCGGCACCTCTCACGACAACGAGCGCCATCGAGTCAGGCATGGCGTTCATTGTCCTCGACCTTAGGGGCTATGGGGAGGATTCGAAAACCCCACCGAGGTCGTTTCCGTTTCATTCGCGCGATTCCTGTAGGTACACTGATTGATTTACTGGATGTTGCAAACCCGGGATCCGATCGCAATCCATTTCATGATGAACTCGTTCAGACAAGAAACTGGCTAATCGTTAACCTTTTACTTCTCGCTGGATTGCGTCGAGGCGAGTTGATGTTGCTGGAGTGTGGCTCGCTCAAATCCGACGTAGATTTAGAAACATGCGAAGTCGTCTATTGGCTTGACGTAACAACGACTACAGAGCATGACCCACGCTCTAGCTCGCCAAGCATGAAGACAGAGCATTCGCATCGGCAGGTGCCAATATCGGCAGACCTTGCTTTTCTCTTTGAGCAGTACGTATCGGAATACCGACACAACGGGAAGGAGCATGGTCTTCTACTTACAGCCATGAATGGTGCGCCTCTTTCTGCTGAGGCAATAACCAAGGTTTTCACCAAACTCTCAAGCGCTATTTCTTCAGAATTGCTTTCTCGATTTACCGAGCGCAGCGGTGGTAAAGGAAGAATATCGCCACATGATCTCAGGCATACCTGTGCCACCGCCAGATACTCCATGTTCATGGCTCATGAGCCAAACAGAGATCTCACATTCCAGCGCTTACGCGCTTTCTTCGGATGGTCCGCGCAATCGTCTATGCCTGAGCACTATGCACGTGCAGCGATTCAAGAAGACTTGCTACGTATATGGGGCCAACTCTTTGATACCAGGACGAGCATTCTGCGGGGGCTCACGCCATGAATTCGATACCTGACCAAACAAAGAATCCTACTACGGCTCATTCTGGGGGTGACGGATATGGTTCAGTACTTGATTGGGCATGGCCAGTTGCACCAACAACGCTTCCCATATATGACAAGTACACCGACACTAACTATATAATTCACTCAGAAGAAGACACTTGGCGGTTTAGTTACAAGGGCAACGTAGAATCAATCGTTTTCGCTAGCGGTAGCACTGGTTCGCTCCAGAGAAGACTAGCCTTACTAATCAGTGGCCGGTCTAGCCCAGGTACACTCCATCGGACGGGACGTCTGCTAGTACAGAAGTGGGATATTGTCGTAGCGCTCCTTCACACCCGACCTGAAAATATAAAAGCAACATGGGACGAGTATGTTGACACAATCCCACTTGCCGGTACATACAAAAATGTCCTCAAGCTAGCGTGCACAGCAAATGTAGGCCACTGGAGTGGTCGGGCGACACCGGTAGTTAATAGCCTGGATACTCGAGCGAACTCTGAAGTCGCCAGACACACGGGTAACATTGAGACTCGGCAGCACCTTATCAACGTACATCTACACGCAGGCATTATCAAAGCACTGGATGCTGCCGCGTGCATTACAGATCTTTCGACAATACAGCTCGAAGGGGCTGCCGCACTGTTACTTATATATCAGCATGGTGTCCGGCCAATTCAAGTTTTATGCCTCAACGTGCAACACGTTAGATTTTTTAAAGACGCATCGAACGAGACTGCCTGCGTCGCATCTTTCCATGCGGCCAAACAAAAAAACGGTGAGACATTTGAAATAGTCCGTCAGATCAAACCAGAATGGGTTCCCATAATCGCTCGACTCCATACAATCGCGGTAAATTCAGGGAGATCACGACTCTTCGACACATCTACTTCTTCGTTGCTGTGGTACCGCGCGAAAACCCTGTGCAAATTATTTAATGTGGAACTTACATGTACCGCGCCGCACCTTCGACATACAGCCGCTCAGGCGTTAGCAGATGCCGGACACACACGCGAAAGCATCCAACAGTTCTTAGGGCATACAGGTATAGCAAGCGCCGCAGTTTATGTTCGTGCCAGCTTGCAGCAAACGCAGCTCATTAACTCAGCCCTGGGAGCTTCCAAACTCTACAATAAAATACACGGCATTGCTTACAGAAAATTCGTGACTCTTGAAGAGATGCTTAATTCTGATGAAGACCAACAAATTGGCGGGATTGTTGGCGAGAGTTTAGTGGGAGGTATCGGACTCTGTAGGTCTGGCCAAAGCCACTGTAATTACAACCCAGTAACCTCGTGCTACGGCTGCGCGAAGTTCATGCCTTCATTGGATAGGGATGCCCATAGAGATGCCGTAGAAGGAATGCGCCAGCAAGTTCGAGTATATTTGGCGCGCGGTGTCCGGCCAGAAAATCCGGCCTACCTCCAACTCACCCGCGCACTCTCGGGCGCTCAGCAAGCGTTGGATGCAATCGAAGAATTGCATCTGAGGAAGCAATAATGACTGTGTTTCAACTTTCCGCCCCTGGCGAACTCCGTCCCCAGCAATTTCAACTATTTGTCGATAACATACGCCAAGCAGTCGAGGCAAAAGGGCTGCAGTGGGGTATACCTATGGATGATAAAGGCAAGCCGATTGAAGGTAGTGATTGGGACTTGAGAGTGTCAAACGGTAGCCACGACAGGTTTGCACCTGGAACAGTGGGATTCGGAATAGATGACCAAGTGCGTGAGCTCGCGATCAACGCACAATGGCCATTGGCGCGCTTGCCCGTGGGCGCGGTTTTGTCAGACTCCGTCCAAGACTTTATCAAGGCGATCATAGCTACCCGCTGTCTGAGTGGACGGACAGCAGATAATGCCCAAGTCATTGCGAAAGCTGCTAAGCGATTGTTTTCTTGCACCACAATACCTCCTTATAAAGTCTCGCGTGAGCATTTCGAGGCTCTACTTTCGCTTAAGTCTTGGAGTGACAAAGCAAAACGGGACTTTAGCGTGGTGGCGAAAATTATTGATGAAAACTTATTGTCTGAGCATTGCCCAGTCAAACCATCAGTGGAATCAAAACCGAAAACTGAACTCTTACCCGGTCTCAATACCCGAACCACCGGACACAAACTTCCGGACAAACATGCTTTGTTCGAGTTGACGCGAATCGTCTTCCAAGAGGTGCCGACAACGTTTAATGATGGCATTATCTTTTCTGTATTTAGACTCCTTATCCTGACTGGCCTGCGCATTACTGAGATCTTAACTCTCCCCGATGATTGTCTAGTCTGGCACAATCACATAGATGTAGTGACTGGAAAAAATGTGAGTGACATCGGTGGTATAGGTCGCTCGCTTCAGCTGCGTTACTACGCTGAGAAGCAAAGAGATGGAGCTCCTGACATTTTGATTGAGAAGTTCTATAACGTACCTTCGAGATTTGAAGGCCTAATCGAAACCACCGTCACCGAAACGTTGAACGCAACGACCTCCCTTCGGGAGATTTTGGAAAGGCAGTCACATACGCAAAATAACTATCCCAACTCAGATCTTCGAACATTTAAAACTTCTTCAGGACGCGTCGTAGGAACTTGGCAATGTCTATTCCTAACCACAGGATCAGTTTTGAGGTTTCCATTGATCGAACCGCTCACGCCGGATTCAGCAATTAGCACACCTCTCCCACCTCGTATTTATACAGCTCTTGGCAGCACAATAGGAAACGGTTCGCTCTCATTTTTTAAGAAATACGGCGGTACTCCACAGGAGAAGAATTTATCGATAAAGCCGCATTCTCTACGTCATCTTATGAATACTGAACTCTTTCGTCTTAACGTTCCTGATACTGCAATCACACACCAATTCGGCCGGGTTTCCGTTGCGCAGAGCTACGAGTATGACCACCGGAGTCTTTCGGAAAAACTGAAGTTTGTTCAACTTCCTTCGACCTCCCGCCCTCATGTTCCGCCAGGAAGCACTCAGGAGCTTGTGGCTAAGATGGTGGTAAGTGGCATCGCGGCCATCAGTCATTTAGGACAATCATTCAAACGCATCCAAGCAGAACATGGCGACGCAGCCGCGTTTGCATATCTTGCAGCAAACTCTGATGGATTTCATGTAACGCCCTATGGGTTCTGTACCAATAGCTTCTCTATTAATCCTTGTACGAGACACTTGAAGTGTTTTGACAGATGCAAACACTTTGCCGCAAGTGGTTTACCTGAGCATCGCGAAACCTTATTGGACCTTCGGGAGAGTCTTGTAATTATGCAGCATGCAGCGGAAGCGAAACCATCGCGAACCATGGGTCGAATCAATCAAATTACGCATGCGGTGAGGCTTATTGAGGGAGTTCAAGCTGCTTTAGATGCTCAACCACAGCAAAATGTATTCGCGGAAGGGGTTGACTACGCATCCCCCAACAAAAAGGACGTTTTCGCATGAGAAGATTACAAGACCCCACCAATGTTGAATTGAAGGCAATTCTAGAGCAGCTGCTTTCCGAAAACATCGATATTACCGTTCGAGAAGTCGCTCGACGTCACTCTGAGTTGAAGAACGCTTCGGCATTTACGCGAAACAGTACTCGAATGAGCTTCATCACTGAAGCGCGTCAGAAACAGCTTCAGGTCCGCGTTATTGCTACAGGCATAACGCCAACTGTCGTGCAGGCTAGTGTTGCGGCAAAGCGAACGGTGGAGGTGGCAGCTTTGGAATTGCAAATTAAACAACTTGTAGCTGCGCACGCAGGATTGATTCGTGCTGTTCAATTGGTCGGCGGGATGGGTGCACTCGAGCGATTTTGGAAAGAGTATAAAGAGATCGGTGACGCTGTTCAGGAACTCGGCGCTTTGCCTCAAGGGACTACGGTTCTAGAGTTTCCCCAGCCTGTAAAGTAGCTTCGACAACAGGCTTGCTAATCCGCAAGACCGCAAGCACTCGGCATCTACGCAGAGCCGGAGTGCTTGCTGCGAAATTGCACCCTACTTGACCAGCTGTTTGCATGGGACTTGACCAGATGCTTTGAATCGTCCTCAGAGTATGAGAGTTTTGCTCTCGCCCATTTTCAGATCACAGTTAGGTAACTGCACGGACTTGCCCCAATATTCGTGGAGGCATGGCCGGCAGAGAACGGCTAGACGCAGAAGTTCGCTTTTAGCCACCTCTACCATCCCTGACGATCTTTCGATCAAGGTGGAAGCGCGGTCTGGCTGGTCCATTCGCGATTTTCGTGAGTATTTTGGCTGTTTCCCATACCCTGCATTGATCACCATTCGCTGGTATGAAGAACTGGAGTGCATCAATAGGCCAGCTTCTTCCAGATAGTTAAGTCGCTTACAGCTAGTCCAGCTGATAGTCCGCCGAGTATGTCGAGCGACGAGACGCAAGTAGAGCCGACTGCCAGCTGGATTGTAAACAGCTCCCCGCTCTTGCGGGAATATAACCATCGGGATGGGTTGTGTTTGTCGCGTAGGTCAATGAAGGGCCAGAAGAACTAGAATTTTTGGATTTCAGTAAGAGTCGCAGCAAAAGCCTGGAGAGTCTCTACCTTGCTTTTGCCGCCGCCGGTGAGGTGAATGAACTCATCAAAGTCGATGTTTACGAGCTTGCCTGTTCTCGGATTCATCAAGACGCAAGACCTCCACTCATCATTGCCAGTCTCTACAGCCGCCGCATAGCTCAACAACCAGTACATTGCCACTTGCCTATAATCGGCAGCGGAGAAGTTACCGGCTGTGCATTTCACCTCGATTAGCTTTGACCCGGCAAAAAAATCGCCGGTTCCTGAGGCGATCCAACGAAAGCCGGGTATCACCGGTGCCGCACCATAAGCCGCGCTACAATCAGTAGCTACCTGCTTGACCATAGTCACAAGGTTGTCCGCTACGCGCAGGGCGATACGTTGATCATTCTCAGAGATTTCCGATGGGCTGATTGCATCGAAGAACCTGCTTTGCCTATCTGTAGCGGTGGCAACGCATTCTCCCCACGTCGGATTGTTACCAAGGACGAGCTGCTCACCTACGGCAAAGGCTAGCTCGAATAGCAGAGATTTTTGCAGTTTACTTGCTTGAATCGCTTCTACTGGCACGATGACCACCGCACAACCGACAGCCGATTTGTTATAAAGCGAAACGATGCCAGGCGTTAGTCCTGGGAAAATAGCATTCAGTATGCCGGGAATATTTCGAGCTATCGTTCTCGGATCACGCCCAGCTCTATTTGTCATCACACCAACTCCGATAGAGACCGGCGAAGGTCGGGCGATCCTGACGCTCTATTCCTAGCCTCCATGATTGCTCTAGGCTTGGGCCCATCTGACGGCGTAGACCATCCCCTTGGTCTCCAAAGGACTCGGCCGCGAGCCATGTCAATCGCTGACATTCCGCGTTGATTTCGCTCCATCGGCTTGAGACAGAGCTGAAACCGGACCTGTCTTTCCATAGACGCCAGCAGTCTATGCATGCCCTTTTGACTGTGTGGGACGAGTTAGATTTATAGGTTCTTTGGACAAAAGCAGCTCTGAGCGGCGTTTGCGAGAACTTCAGCACCCGAAGGTAGTGTAACAAGCTGGCTTCAGCTTGCAGTAAATGCTCAGAATGGAAAGCCACTCTATCTATCACCGCGTCTAGATCGGAGTGGATTTCTTCATATCCCGCCCCCGCTCTGAGGTTAGCCACACCTCGCATGATGGTTGACCACGAAGCGCGAAAGGCATGCAGGTTATTCGGTTCCAGCAGTGTAGACGCGAGTTGCAGGGCAACGATTGGGCTGTGGAATGTCAGTGTCCTACCTATCTGGGTAATCAAGAAATTATCCGGAAGCGACTTTTGCAATTCGCTGCCGAGCAATTTCTGGACGTCTAGATTTTCGACAGTCATTTTCAGTGACTCATAATCCCCTTCTGGGTTATCAGAGTAAGGATCATAATGTAGGTCGACATGTCTCAAAATTCCTGCATTGGTATCGTCACCACCAAGTTGAGTAGTAACGTATTCCTCATAATGCTTAGCCGTCATCATGATAGTTTTCGATTTATTTAGCGTGATCCCATAGTCTGCGAGAGCGTGTGATAGAAATGCTAACCCTGCGTAAGCGTCGGAATTCGAATCTGCAATGAGCACGTAATCGTCGACATATCGGTACCACCGTAAGCCATCATGTGTCATTTGATGGTCGACAGAGTTCAAAAACAGCTCTGCCAGAATCCGCGAGCACTGTCCTCCAACAGGTAGTCCGAAAGAACGTCCAGCTGAAAATTTTGTTAACAATGCGGTGATTTGGTTACCTACCCTGCCATCTGAGAACAGGTCATCGATTAGGTTTTCTAAGTAATGATGCGAGATGTGTTCGTAAAAGCTCGAAATGTCCGTTTGGATGACTACTGTCCCTTTGGGAGCGCGTGCAGCCTCTTTCGCCGTAGCCTCTCTGAACACTCTCCAGGATGAGCCTCGATCGAATAGCTCAGATCCGCCCTCCGTCTGGAACCTGTATGAGAAGGTTCGCTGATCACGTCTTGGCTCTAACTGATCGGCGATAGCTACACCCAATCCGTTGAAATAAATGCTCCAAAACGGGTGGAGCTTTGTAGTCACCCTGAATCCTGATGCACCTGTTGCGACCAAAAGGCGCTCGCTAAATACGGTTAATGCTGCAATTTTTTTTTTGCTATTGGATTCACTGTCTTTACGCAGCTCCTCCGAAAAAGCGAAAGCGACCTCTGCTAGCTCATTTTGCCTAGCTGAAACGAAATTCGTGTCGACATCGAAAGGGAGCGTGTCGTTGTCACCGTGCGCTCCGATATCAGCTGCCGCGCGCAGAAAATGCTCAAGTGTAACTTCAGTCATGTCCTTTCCCGGGCTGAAGACCTCTATTCGCCGGGCTCAGTGCACCGACAATCCTCTCACCCACCGATCATCTCAGCACGCCCGGTGCATGTCGATAGACGCTTAGTAAAGTAACCGGCTGAGCATACACATCGATTCGTCCGGGATTGTGCCTAGGCCGGCAGCTGCAGCGGCAAGACTTTCATGCGAGCCAACTGGAGCGTGAACTTCTCCTTCTTGGGGGAAACGAAGATCTTTCGACCCACAACTGCCTGTGAGCAGCGACAGAAACGGGCCCAGAGTGTGTAAAAACACAACTACGCTCAAAAGCCCTGTATCGAATTTCCTTTGACGCCTTCGAAAGAGGGCCCTCATGCCAAGTCGCCCAAGAACCGCAACCCTAGTCGGGATGGTTTCAGCTTTCCGCGTTTGATCACCGGTGCTCACCATGCAGAGTGGAATCTCAAGTCCTGCTGGATTCTGTCAGCGACATTGGCCCGGGCACCTGCCAGCGGCTTTGCTGCCTCCTCTGCCGTACTGGCGCTCCGCCAACTGGAGGCTGCATTGTTCATGATCGGTTATGACCTGCCTCGTGACGGGAGCAATGCTCAGGCTAAATTGACCACACCCCCGATGCCTGGTGACGCTTGGACCGAGTGCTACACCGCTGCAAGAGGCAATAAGTTCCACTACCAGATTGACGACGGCGCAATACGGCTCCATGAAGGCCGCCGCTACCCGATCGAGGTCATCAACAAGATGTTGAATATTCTTTGGGAAGTATCGGACAGCACGACATTCCCATTAGCCAACAGCGCAACGAAGATCCGTGCCGGCGAAAGCGCGTTTGGTATCGGCAAAGCCTACTACGAGGCGACCGACAAGAAGGGTAAGCCGCCTGACGCCAGCGCGCTTGCAGCCCTACTTCAAGATATTGGTGCACTACGCTTCACACCGGGCCGTCGTGACGCGTGGTCAATCAATACTGAAGTGTTCCCCCGCGAAGGGATGATTGACGTCACTGCACTCATCACCCGCGAAATCGAGCTGCTCGAACACCTGTAGCCAATCACTTGAACCGGAGCGTGCATCGCGCTCGCTCCGAGATTCTTATCCCTTCAATTTGTAAAGGAAGCCGCCATGTCAGCCAGATAATGATATGGAGATTTGGATAACGCGGATTGTTTGTTGGCTACTGCGACAGACTAATTTTCCAGGAAAAAATTATTTATCGGTGAAAATTCGATCCCAATCTCGAGCAGCCAATGTTCGGCACACAGCTTCCAATCCACCAAAACAGCGTCGTGATACTATTTGCATATTGTCCTGCGTTACGTACCGTATTGATTCGCCATTTTCATTGAGCAGAACGCCGCCCGCCCCCTTAAGCAACGCATGACCCGCGACAACATCATGCGCAGATACCTGGCATACAGAAACACCGCACACGCCATCGCCAGCGGCTACTTTTGCAAGCCTGTAGGCAATCGAGGGCATGCAGACAAAACTGCTTGGAGCGCAAAGCTGGTGATTTATTTCTGCCTTATTTACGGCAGCTGAACTGAGCATCACGCGACAATCGCTCGACCAAATCATGCCCGGAAGCTTGGGGGCTACGGATTTCCCATTGCGTAGCAAATTGGACAATCCTTCAGCCCAAGCGATGCAATCTGGAAACCCTTCGAGCGTTACGGGTGCGTAGACCACACCTAAGATTGGTGTGTGTTTGTATAGAAGGCCGACTGATATAGCTGAGCCTTTCAGCCCTCTCAGAAAATCGTTTGTGCCATCATTGGGGTCAACTACCCAACACCATGAATCTCCTGTCAGGTGTCAGGGTATGGCCGGTCTCCTCCCCCCAATAGTCGCAGAAAAACAGGTCAAGCAACCGCTGACGTAGAAGCTGTTCAATTTCGACATCAACGACTGCCTTGTCCCCCTGCCCCCTTGGCCCGTCTTCTCGTTGCCATTCTGTTACGAGGGTTGGCCTGCCTTGCAAACTATGTTGATGACGGAGGTAAGCAGCTCTGGCAGTTCTGGGCTTTTTGTGTGGTGCTCGAATGACGCCCCAGCGAGCCTGCCTAGCGGCTCGTGCGCTGAACCCAAATGCAGCGCGGCATCAAGAAAACGATTTGACGCTTTTTCGGACCTCGCGGAGATTGACCGCTGAGCCTCCGTTTTAAATTGAAACTTCATGGCCCATTTCGATGTTTTCGCTTTGCGTTTACCTTTCATTACCCCCCCACGCTCTTGATGAGCAAAATGGTTCGCTGTCGCGCCGATCACGATCAACGACCTCCCTCCTCTATCAGTGCTAAAGAAGGGTGGCAGCCGACCGAGCTCAGCGGAGAGATAGATCACAAGTTCCAACATAGGTGGACCCCCAGGCCACGCTGAACCAGCACTGATATGGTCTCTTAATGGACAAAATACACATCAGAAAACGGCCAACAGTTGCTGGCGATAATTCTTCGAAAAGCTTATTTGATAAGTCGATGTAGGGGACAAATCGACCTCCGATAGAAATTTCTGCGCTGTAGCAGTAGGCGTAGAGCTGCCTGGGTCTCCACTGAGAGTGTTCACGGAACAATCCAACTCACCTTCGATTGCACAAACCTGGGGTGCAGGCGCACCTAAAGCGCACACAACAGCCAGATCTTCCGGCAAATCATCTGCGATACGCTGAGAGAATCGCTTCAGTGTCGGCTCCGCCAGGACGAATAACCAAGCTTGATCATCAATCTCGCCCATACGTCGAAGGATTCTTCCCAGCACCTGACGATAATGCAGTTCAGTACGGATTCGACTGAGGTAGCAGCAAACTTGAAGCCGAGGAATATCGGTCCCCTCACTGATCATTCCCACTGCAACAATCCAACGGCAGTCGCTATTTTTGAACCCATTGATTACCTGTTGCGCATCCGGGGTTCTGGTTGTCACGACTTGGAAGCTTTCGCCCTTGTCCTTCAGCGCCATGGCGACTTGTTGAGCATGCTTGATATTCGTGGCAACTACCAAGCCCGCGGCATTCGGTTTAAGCATCCGCACTTCATCAAGTTTCTTGCTCCCCAGGTCAAGCAACTGGAGAAGCGCGTCCTTATGACAAATCAGATCCTCGTATGAGACCGGAGACTCACGCAGCAGCTTAGCGATGCTGGGAAAAAGCTTGATCGTACTCTCGTTTGCAGAATCTTCTTTGAGCCTCAGCATCTGGTTATCTAACAGAACAATGCGAGGTGACCGACAAACCCCGTCGGAAATGGCGTCTTTAAGGCCGTAGCGATAGTCGCAAATCAATCGGCCTTCCGGGTTGGAGTAACGAGCTAGAGCAATGCCTCTGTCATCGGAGCGCCAGGGTGTACCCGATAGAGCCAAGGTAAAAGCGGCACGGTCCTGCATCTTCAAAAGAATTTGTTGTCCCCAGGCATTGCTTAAAAGCGGATCGTGTCCTGAGCAGTGATGGATTTCGTCGAATATTGCAAACACGCGATAGTCATCGAAAAGCCTCCAGAAAGCCTCATCCTGGTGCTCCATGGCTTGATAGGTACTTGCGGTTCCAATGGCACCGATCAGTCCATCCAAACGCCTCCCCAATACTGTAGAGAACGTAGTGCGAAAGCCTTCGACGACTTGGCACGAGGGAGCAAAACACAGCACGAGATCGATCTTGCCCTGCTCCAACAAACGCCGAGCAAGCTCTGCGGCCATCCGAGTCTTCCCCGCCCCCGGGGTGGCTTGACAGAAGAAGTGCGGCGTTGAGGTGTAGTGTTCCAACGCGATCTCAATGCATTGACTCTGCCATTTTCTCGGCAATGCTTTCATCGTGCGGACGTGACTGTCTTGAGCGTCTTTTCGACCGCCCGGAGATGCCCTAGAAGACGAGAGCTTCGGTCTCGAGCCTCCAAATACTCGCCTTCGACTTGGTCTTTCAGATGCGGCATTTCCTCGAGCAGCTGCTTATACCGCTCCGCCTCTCCCATCGAAGAAAGGAAGTCGAGGCGAATTTCTTTGAGTATGGACTCCAAGTGCTCGATCACATCTGGGCCTGACTGCTCTGGGTCCATGCTTTGTAAGGGCTGATGTAACGGTTTATTTGTCGGCTTAGCACTGCTCTCGTACCCATTATCGACGAGCTCTACCTGCAAGTTCGCCGGAATTCCGTGCCAGTGATAGATCTGACCTCGCTTTTGTCGTTTTTCATCCTGAATGACCCATCCACTACGCAGCATGCGTCGGATCTGCTCATAGACATATCGACGCAAGTCGCTGCTGTTAAAAGTCATACCCGTCAGGTGAGTAGCGTACGCGTCACGCAGCTCCTGGGTCGTAAATTGGCGTAGATGCTCCTGCTGAAACAGGTCGTAAAGCCGCCTGTCGAGGATAAATGAATCGGGTTTCATGCAGGCACCTGGAAGGGAAATTCGCGGAACGATCAAAATGCGGATTATAATCCGTGGTTGATTCATCCGCAAACGCACGATAGTGCCGCCTCAGTGGGAACCGAGGCGGTTATGCATCAGCTTGCAAAGGCATTGGGCGAAAGAATACGGACACAACGGAAGGCCAAAGGATTTTCACAAGATGCCTTGGCGCTTTCCTGCAGTGTCGATCGTAGCTATATGGGGCGTATTGAACGCGGTGAAGTCAACATCACCGTGGAAAAGCTATATCGCATAGCCACCGTATTGGAATGCGAGCCGCAATTTCTCTTGCCTGAGGCGCTGTCTCTCCACGAATTGGCTTCTGATTTGGCGGCAAGCGACTGAGCCAACAAGCATGCGTCGACATGAATTTAGCTATCCCTATCGTTTTTTCCCCGACCGAACGCTCTAGTGATTGGGCGCTTCCCTGCCTCCTCCAGTTCTAAATGAACCATGCGGCAGCGGCCGTTAAAATTTGCGCGCTTTCATGCGATACGGATGTGCCAGATACTAAGTGGCAAAGATCCAACCATGAAGGTGCGCCATGCTTGCCGAAGTGCTGAACGAGAATTCTTATCGTGACTTCCGGGACCGGTTGTCAGATTTTCTCAATGTCCCCATCGACGCTTCAGACTCGGACATCCATGAGATGATCAATGCCGGCTTTTCAGCCGATCGGATCAACATTTTTTGCGAGCAGGGCAAAATCCCCCCGCAACAACGCGACCAGATCATCCCTTACAAGACACTCAGCTCTAGGTTGACGCTCGGGCAGAGACTCACGGTGGATGAGAGTGAGCGCTTATTTCGACATGCCTACATCGCCGCTATGGCAGAAGTACTTTTTGGTAGAAGAGAGAAAGCCAGTTCGTGGCTCTCGAAGCCTAAGGATCATTTTTCCGGGAAAAGTCCAATAGCAATGCTCTCAACCAAACAAGGCACTCACCAGGTTGAGCAATTACTAATACAGGTTGCTGAAGGGTACGCATTTTGATCGCTGGGCACGTCGGTGCAACGCAGAATTGAGAGATTCTTCCTCCAGCTAAACCGACTGGGAACAGACGGCGGCTTCGCCACACCGAAGACCGCCACGATCCGTGCCACCGCAGTGTCAGTGCTCATGTTCATGCGCTCGACATCGAGGTGAATGGAGTCGATGCGGATCTTTGCGTCATTCCACGAACGAATCGGGCACAGTCATCAGGATCGGAGAAAGGCCATTTCACGACTATCATTCCGTCTGCGCAAGGCAACCCGATGCTGACGGACTGCTAGTTCTGAATGTTTGGCCCTAGCTTCACCGACAAGAAAGCAGGCAAGTCACTGAGGTGTCGATCACCGTAAAGCGACAACCAATTTCGCACGAAGTTGGCATTAAAAGCACTCCACTTCAACAATAATAAAGGGCAATTCATGAGCATCGTATGGGATACAGTTCGCCCCTCGTGAGCCCCTCACCGCCCAGTCAACGTCCATCGCGAAAGCTGGACCACTCCAGATGACCTCGTGTCGATTTTCGGAATCGGGAACGGAATGCCGCCGTAACAACCCTCCAGCGGCAAGCGATTACTAGTTGGTCTTGCAAGTGGTCACGTTGGTAACCGTTTTTTGATAGCCGCTGTCGGGTATAGCCGCTGTGCCATGGGGCGGACATCCGTAGCAACAGCACCTCTTATCGCTCCTACCTTTTATTCCTACACAAATAGAGCACCGCAACAAACCCACCCATCGACATCAACGCAGCACAGAGAAATATCGCCGCATAGCCTAGGCCAGAAGCAACCAGGCCCATCACCGGGCCGGCCAGCCCCACTGCGATATCAAAGAATAAAGAAAGTGCACTGAGCGCCGAATTACGGTTGGCCGCCGGAGTGCTGGACAGTGTTTCCACCCCTAATCCCGGATAGACCCATGACACCCCTATCCCGGTCAGCGCACCGCCAGCAATTGCCAGTGCGGGAGATGGCGCCAGCCATATCAGCAGCATTCCCAAGGTCTGTACAAGCAGGCAGCCGCCCACCACCTTGTAGCCCCTGTATCGCTGCAGTATTCCGGGCGACGACAAGCGGGCAACGATAAAACCAGCACCGAACCCACTCAAACAGTAGGCGGCGTTGTCCCACCCGTTGCTGTCGAAGTACAGTGCGACGAATGCCGTCAGGCCGCCAAACCCTACTGAACTGCACACAAGGACCGGACCATTGGGCATGACCGCGAAAAGAACTCGATAAAATGCCAATCGGGCGCCTGAAATCAAGGGCGCCGGGCGCTTGCCCAGCGCCAAAAGCAGGAACATCAGGCCAAGCAATACGGTGCACAGTCCGACACTGGCAATACCTAACGAATTACGCAGCAGCACGCCCAGCGGCGCTCCGACTGCCGTACCACCATAAGCCGCTATTCCGTTCCACGACATGACCTGTGCTGCCCGAGGCGCACCACATAATCCAATGGCCCAGGTGCAACAAGGCGTGGAGATCATGGCCGTGGACGCCCCCAACACCAGCCTGCCCAGCAGTATGAGCGTCAGGGTCAACCAGGGTTGGGTGTGCAAGATGAGCGCAAGTGCGGTCAGGATGCCGCTCAACATCAAGCCGCTGAGCCCACACACCACCGCGTATTTGGCGCCCAGGCGATCAGCCACGCCACCGGCCAACGGGCGAGCCAGGAGCGTCGCCAGGTACTGCGAGCTGATCACCACGCCGGCAAAAATCGAGGTCAGGCCCAGGTCATTGAGGACATAGCCCGGCAACACCGCAAGTGGCAAGCCACTGCAGACGTACGAGATGAAGTTGAAGCAGATAATGGACAGGATCAACCAGTGGCTGCCGATAGCCTTGCCATTACTACGGCTTAAAACACCGATGTCGCCCATCACCCATGCCGCTCCAGGCCCCATACGACATCCGCAAGCAACTGCGGGTGTGATACGAACGGCTCATGCGCTGTATCGATCTCGACAACCACCTCTGCGTCGGCACGTTGCGCAAACCGCTGCTGCCAGTCGACGGGCAGGATGTTGTCGCGCAGGGTGATGATGTAACTCGCCGCAATGATGCCCGGATATCCCACGCGGCTGATGGCGTCTGTCGCCACACAGAGTGGCGTCGTGTCCTGGCTCGCTTCACTTAACAACCAACCCAGGGTTTGCTCACTCAAATCTTGCCCGAACATCGCCACGGCCAGCGCCTGAGGGGTGGTTTGCGCAGGATCCAGCGGCCAGCCAACATGGTCCGGACTTTCGCCATGCAGCCTGGTGCCAAGCAGCTGCAGAATTGATTGGCCTTCACTGGGCAATGCGCAAGCCAGGTACACCAACTGCGAATACAGTTGGGGAGCGGCCAGTACCATCATCGGCAGCAGGGCTCCCGCGATGGAATGCCCAAGCAGGACGGCCTGGTTCACGCCGAGTGCACGCAGGTCCTCATTAAGCTCCTCGACCACATCATCGAGCCGCAGGGACACAACATCCCGCCCGCGCTTGGTGCCGCACCCTGGCATATCTAGGGTAATCACTCGCTCGAAGCATCCGGGCTGCTGGTTTAATACTTCAATAAAGGGCCCCCAACACCAGGAGCCGTGGTTGCCGCCATGCAGCAATACCAAATCAGTCATGCGCACGCTCCTGAGAGTGGGTACCAGTCGTACCTGTCTTGATCACTTGACTGCATAGCAACCCACGGCGACGACGAACCCGTTTACCCGCTGCAGAAAAGTTCTCTTGTATTCGTTTTGCCCGGTAATCGGGTTACGCCACAGATAAGCGATCTCACCTGTTTCATGGCCGCTCATCTGTTTGAGGATGTCCTCGCCAATCGGCTTGCCATCGACTGAGCGCAATGACTTGAAGTCGGTGCCGATCAGCCGGGACGAAAAACCGTGAGCGACAAACCGCTTGGTCTTGAGATCCACCACAAAGGCATACAGATCATCCTCGGTGAACTGTTTATCGTGCTGGTTAATGAGCCCGAAGGTGGTTTTCGCGTCGTTGGCAACTTGTCGCGAAATCTGCCCAAGCAGCTGTTGGGCCTGTTCGGGGGAGGACCGTGGCATGTAGTAACCCACGACGATCAACCGATCCTTGACGCGCTGATAGAACACGCGTTTGCGCTCGACCTTGGCGTGTTGCCAGTTCCACCAGCGGTATTCGGCGCTACGCACAATGCCATCGTCAGGCTGTGCAATGGCATGCTCGAATGCCTCCTTGAGATCGACATCCAGGACACTTAACACCGGCTTGCCGACCAGCGAAGCGGCAGGCCCGCCGCTGGCGAGCATCACACCGGAGGTATCGACCACGTAGATGTACAGTTCACCATCGATAAAGGCCCCCTGCCGACTGAACTCGGCCAACGCCGAGTCACCCTTGGCTTTGTACTCGTCAACAGCTTTTACCAACAAGGCATTTGCGCGTTGGGTGTCAGCACTGTAAGCGTCGACCGCTGCTTGCTGAGCAAAGCCGACGAGGGAGAAAAAACACAGGCACAACGCAGCGATCGCTCGATAATGACTCATGGTTGTGCCTCTGGTGAAGTTTCCGATGCCCGAAGGTCCACTGTCAGATTGTCAATGAGCCGTGTTTTGCCAATGCGCGCCGCCACCAGAATCACAAAGTGAGTATCGGTGCTTTTCAGTGGTGTCAGATCCTGGGCATTCCTGATTTCAAAGTATTCCAGCTGAAAACCGGCGTCACTGATACGTTGATGACATTCAATCAACTGGCGCTCAGCCACCCGCCTCTCGAGCTGGATACTCGCCGCCATTTGCTTCAAACAAGCGTAGAGGACGGGGGCTACCGAGCGCTCATGCTCGGTCAGATAGTCGTTGCGCGAGGATAATGCCAAGCCGTCCGAGGCTCGGATCGTCGGTGCACCGACAACGTCAGTCACCATGTTGAGATCCCTGACCATCGAGCGCACGATTGCCAGCTGCTGATAATCCTTTTCCCCGAAAACCGCCACGTCTGGCTGGGCAATGTTTAGCAGCTTGGCGACGACAGTGGCCATGCCGTCAAAGTGACCAGGGCGTGCCGCACCGCAAAGACCTTCAGAAACGTTCGGCACACTGACGATGGCCTGATTGAGCATTCCATCCGGATAGATCTGTTCGACAGCGGGGGCAAACAGCACATCACACCCGGCATTGACCAGTCTTTCGCGATCAGCGTCGGGCGTGCGGGGATAGTTGGCCAGGTCTTCATTGGCCCCGAACTGGAGTGGATTGACGAAGATGCTGGCGACGACGAAGTCCGCTCGTTGCTTTGCGCAATGAATCAGGGCTATATGACCGTCATGCAAATTGCCCATGGTCGGCACCAGTGCGACTTTCTTGTTCTCACCCCGGGCGCGGGCCACGAGCGCACGCAGCGCGCCAACCGTATCGACTGTCTGCACCGCGTTACGCCTCTTTAGCCAGTTGCGCCTCGATTGCCTCAATCAACCGCGGATCATCCGCTGCAACGTCCGGAGCGAAACGAGCGACGACCGCACCCTGGCGATCGATCAGAAACTTCTCGAAGTTCCAGAGCACGTCCGTCGTGTTGGCGGACTCGATCCCGTAACCCAGCAGACGCTCGCGCATTGGACCTTCGCCTGTGGACTCGGGTTGCGCGGCTGTCAGTTCGGCGTAGAGAGGATGCTGCTCGGTGCCAACAACCGAGATTTTCGAGAACAGGGGAAAGTGAACGCCATAGTTCACTGAGCAGAACTCAGCGATTTCCGCGTCGCTATAGGGCTCCTGTTCCCTGAAATCGTTGGCAGGGAAACCCAGCACTTCCAGCCCTTGTGAATGCTTGCTCTGGTAGAGCTTTTCCAGACCTTCGTATTGCGGGGTCAGGCCACATTTAGAAGCCACGTTGACCACCAGCAGGACTTTGCCCCGATAATCGCCAAGGCGGCTGGCACTGCCATCGATCTGCTTCAGCGAAATATCATAAAGAGAGTTACTCATTTGTCTGCCTCATGCAGGTTGGCTTCAAAGGGTACGGCCGATGATTTCTTTCATGATCTCCGAGGTGCCGCCATAGATACGGGCCACTCGCGCGTCGACCCAGGCGCGGCTGATCTTGTATTCGCTCATGAAGCCGTAGCCGCCATGCAATTGCAGGAACTCGTCGAGCAGCTTGCCCTGCATTTCCGATCCCAGCAGCTTGGCCATCGCTGCGATTTCGGGCGTCAACTCGCCGCGCATCACCTTGGCCAGGCAGTCGTCGACGAACACCCGCAACATAGTGGCTTGGGCCTTGGCTTCGGCAAGCTTGAAGCGGGTGTTCTGGAAGTCGAGAACCGGTTTGCCAAAGACTTTGCGTTCACGGGTGTAGCCGATGGTTTCTTCCAGCAGCGTGTCGATCGATTGGGCGGCACGGATAGCAATGATCAAGCGTTCCCAGGCCAATTGGTGAGTCAGGTATTTGAACCCCATCCCCTCCTCCCCCAATCGATTGCCAACCGGCACCCTTACCTCATCGAAAAACAGCTCGGCAGTGTCCTGCCCTTTCAGACCGATCTTTTCCAGCAGACGACCCTTGGCAAAACCCGCACGACTTTCTTCGACGCAGATCAAGGTCAGCTCTTTGGCAGCAGGATCAATCTTGGTGGCGGTCACCACCAGGCCGGCATTGCCGCCGTTGGTGATGAAGGTCTTCTGGCCGTTGACGATGTAGTCATCACCGTCGCGGCGCGCCGAAGTGCGCATGGATCGCAGGTCGCTGCCGATGCCTGGTTCGCTCATGGCGATCACGCCAATCAACTCACCGCTGACCATGCGCGGCAGCCATTGCTGCTTCTGCTCTTCGCTGCCATAGGCAACGATGTAAGGGGTGACGATTTCCGAGTGAGTGGTAAAACCCACCGCGGTGGCATTGGCTCGCGCCAGTTCTTCGATCATCACCGCAGAATGACCGAAGTCGCCTCCCGGGCCGCCGTATTCTTCGGGCACCGTGGAGCACAGCAAGCCGTTCTCGCCGGCCTTGAGCCAGACTTCCTTGGGCACGATGCCGTTCTTTTCCCACTCATGCAGGTAGGGCACGATTTCGCGATCGACGAAACGGCGGGCCTGATCACGGAACATATTGTGGTCTTCTCGAAATACGCCACGCATCTTGCTTACTCCAGATCGATTCTTGTTGTTGGCAATGAGTAATCAGCGGTCCCGGTATTGCGGCTCGCGCTTATCGACAAAAGCGGCCACCGCTTCCTGATGGTCTTCGGTGTGATGGGCGAGTGCCTGGTATGCGGCAGACAACTCCAGTAGCGAGTCGAGACGCATATGTTGGCCTTCGCGCAGCAGGCGCTTGCACAGCCGCAACGCATGGCCCGGGTTGCTGGCGATCCGCCGCGCCAAGGCTTGCGCTTCCGACTGCAGGGTTTCATGGGTGCAGACCTGCTCTACCAGGCCCCATTCCAGCGCTTTTGCAGCATCGATAGCGTCACCGGTAAACGCCATCAGGCTGGCTTTCGGGATGCCGATGATGCGCGGCAACAGCCAGGCGCCGCCGTCACCCGGAACAATGCCCAGGCGCACAAAACTCTCGGCGAAGATCGCCTTGGGTGCCGCCAGCCGGATGTCGCACATGCACGCCAGATCCAGGCCCGCACCAATCGCTGGGCCGTTGACCGCGGCGATCACCGGGATATCCAACTCGTAGATCGCCAGGGGAATACGTTGAATGCCATCACGGTAGGTGTTGCGCAGCTCATAAGGCGAGCCAGCGAAGATGCCGCCACGCTCATGCATGTCCTTGACGTTGCCACCGGCACAAAAGGCGCTGCCATTACCGGTGAGCACCATGACCCGCACCGTTGGGTCGCGACGTAATTGGGCACAGAGGTCGACAAACTCCTGAATTTGCTCGGGCGTCGTCAACGCGTTGCGGGTTTCGGGATGGTTCATGCGCACAGTGACGACACCGCCATCGCGCTCTATCTGAAGAAACGGGCTCATACCGGATCACTCACAAGTCGGGTTAATGAATGTTGGCCATGACCTGTCAGTAACGGCCAGTACCCTTCGCTTCCACCCTGGCAGACCCGGACGCCCAGGCGTTGGCTCCAAAGGCTGGCCGATCCGAATTCGCTGCGCCACGCCCACAACCGCCGGGTGAGCAAATGCAGGGGATATTCCTCGGTAAAGCCAATGGCACCATGCACCGAATGGGCAAAGCCGGCGCCAACACTGGCCGCTTCTGCCGTGCTGATTTTTGCGGCCGCAATGGTCAACGTGGCGAGTCCACAACGCGATTCCACGAAGGCAGCCTCGGCGGCAATCCCGGCGGCGGCGGCTTGTTCCGCGAATACCGCCAGTTGCTGTTGAATGGCCTGGAACGAGCCGATGGCCTTGCCGAATTGTTTGCGTTCCCCGGCATAGTTGGCAGTCATGTCCAATAGCGCATGCAATGCCCCGGCAGTCTGCGCCGCGCGCAGCATCGCGCCGCCCAATTCCAGGACATTGGCGTCGAACCCGTTGGGCAGCGGCGCTTGCGCCAGTACCTGGGCGCTGTTGAAACCCAGGTCATCACGCGGTTCGCCAGCCACATTCAGACTGAGCGTGAGTTCACTGGCAGCGCTACGCGATAGCAAAACCACATGCGGAACCCCCGTTGAGCTGTTGGCAATCGCGACAACCTCTTCGACATTACGCCCCCAAGGTACCGAATAGGCGGTGCCATTAACGCGCTCGCCATCGAGCACCAGATTGGCATTGGCAGCCATGCTCAGCGCACCAGCCCTCCCCTCCAGGCCTGACTTGCTCAGCAGCCAGTTGGCCAGCAAGGCCTCACCTATTGGGGCCGGAACGGAAAAGCGTCCGGCGGCACGCACCAGCACATACATATCAGACCAACTGGCTTCGGCTCCGCCCAGCGCTTCGCTGACACCCGCCAAAGAGAAGCCCGACTCATCCAGCGCGGCCCATAAATCCGCCGGCCATTCCCCGCCTTCACACCTCATCACATAAGCGGGCGTCGCCAAATCGGCGAACAGGCGTTCAATCGTCGTTTCAAATATCTCGCGCATTATCGCAACCCCAGGCCGCGGGCAATGATGCCGCGCAGAATTTCACGAGTGCCCCCGCGCAGTGAGAACGAGGGCGCCATCTGAGTCAGGTAGGCGAGTACCCGGGCATGTTCGCTGCCGCCGTCTTGCCGTGGCTCGGTTTCCAGCAGCAGCTGGGCAACCTCGGGGATTTCCTGTTCAAAGGCATTGCCGAGGTCTTTCACGCAGGAAGCCGCCCAGGCTGGGTGCTCACCCGCTGCCAGCTGTGCCGTAACCGACAATGACATGTTGCGCAGGGTCAGCAGCTTGGCCGAAAGACGCCCGATTTCTCGCGCCTGTAACGCGTTGGGGGTCTTGCCCAGCGCATCGATCAGGGTTTTCAGCAGCGCCATGCAGCTGAGGAACCGTTCAGGGCCGCTACGCTCGAAGGCCAGTTCGGCGGTCACTTGATCCCAGCCTTTGCCTTCAGTACCGATCAAGGCATCAGCCGGCAACCGCACATTGTCGAAAAACACTTCGTTGAAATGCTCGCCACCGGCCAGGTCTCGAATGGGTCGGATGGTGATGCCGGGCAGGCTCAGGTCGACAATGAATTGCGACATGCCCTCGTGACGGGCCTCCTGTTTTTCACCGGTACGCACCAGGGCAATCATGTACTGCGAATGATGGGCGTTGGTGGTCCAGACCTTCTGGCCATTGACCAGCCAGCTATCGCCCTCACGGACGGCGGTACTCTTGATCGAAGCCAGGTCGGAGCCTGAGTTGGGCTCGCTCATGCCAATGCAGAAGTAGCTTTCACCCCGGCAAATGGCTGGCAGGTAATACTGTTTTTGTTGCTCGGTACCGAAGCGATTGATCAGCGGACCGCTTTGGCGGTCGGCGATCCAGTGGGCCGATACCGGTGCACCGGCAGCCAGCAACTCTTCGATAATCACATATCGGGCAAAGGGCCCCGCCTCGGCGCCACCATAAGCCTTGGGCAAGGCCATGCCGACCCAGCCCCGGGACCCAAGCTTCTTGCTGAACTCGGCGCTGAAGCCCATCCAGGATTGAGCACTCAAGGTCGGCGGGTAATCGGCCAGCGTGTCATGGATGAACGCCCGCACTTCTGCACGAAGCGCTTCAGCCTCGGGGGGGATGTTGCTGTAGGTAAATTGACTGATGGCCATATGCGCTCTCTAACGCTGAACACAGGCGCAATCGCCTCGAACGAAGCGACCACAGAACGGCAACCGCTCCTGCAGTCGCCGATGGCCGGCGACTGCAGGAACAGCGGCAACTTACAACGCGGTTTGCGCGTCAGCCTGGGCGAACATCGCATTGATGTCGCCGGAGGTAACCGGCTTGTTGTCGTGGCGACCATGATCGGCACCACCCAGGCCCAGGGCCGGCTCGATGCTGACGTGGGTAGCCTGGGCCCGCAGCGCGCCGACTGTGCAGTTTTCTCGACCGTGAATGGAGAACGGATCGAAGGAGAATTCACGCATCGCGTTCAAGTGAGTGACCTTGTCGATCATCTCTTTTGGCAGGTGCTGCAACCCTTCCCACGCTGTTTCCGGCGAGTTTGGCCAAGTGCAGTCAGAATGCGGGTAGTCGCTTTCCCAGGTGACCATGTCGGCGTTCAAGTAGTCGAGGTTCTTCAGGCCGAAGTTGTCTTCGATAAAGCAGGTGATGAAGTGCTTGTTGAAGATGTCACTTGGCATCTTCCCGCCGAAGTTGGAGTTGGTCCACGCGTTGTGATGACGGTGGGTGAAGTCCGCGCGCTCCAACAGGTAAGGAATCCAGCCGATGCCGCCTTCGGAAAGCGCCATGCGCAGGTCCGGGAACTTCTTCCACATCGGTGCCCAGATCCAGTCCGCCGCGGAGTTGGCGATGGAAATCGGCATGGAGGTAATCCAGGCGTCGATTGGCGACATATCCGATGCGTGTTGGGCTTTCACACCGGTACCGATATGACAGCAGATAACCACTTTATTGTCGCTGCAGGCCTTCCACAGTGGATCCCAGTAATCGCTATGGATCGACGGGTAACCGTGAATCGCCGGGTTATCCGACAGCGACAGCGCGTGCACGCCCTGTTTCGCCAGACGCGCCACTTCGGCAGCGGCGGCTTTCATGTCCCACCACGGCACGATCATCAGCGGAATGAAGCGGCCAGGCGCTGCGTTGCACCAGTCGTGCAAATGCCAGTCGTTGTAGGCCTGGATGGCTGCCATCGACACATCGCGGTCAGCGTGGACCTGGAAGCGTTGCCCGGCAAAGCCCGGGAAGGTTGGAAAGCACAATGAACCGAGCACGCCGTTGGCGTTCATGTCGTCGACACGGTCCTTGATGTTCCAGGTACCACGGCGCATTTGGTCGTAGCCCAACGGCTCCATGCCGTATTCCTCTTTCGGTCGACCGACCACGGAGTTGAGGCCCATGTAGCCAGTGGCCTGCTCCTCGAAGACCCACACGTCACGATCGCCTTTCTTGACCACATGAGGTTCACGCCCCTTGAAGCGCGCAGGCATGTGGCGAGCAAAAGCATTCGGTGGCTCGATCGCGTGGTCATCGACACTGACGAGAATCAGATCTTCAACTTTCATTGTTTTCCCCTTCGCATTCGGGCTTGTTGTTGTGCCTGAATCATAGTGCACATCTCGACTTAATTAAACACATTTTTTGAATGTGTTCATATTAATTCCGTTGCGCGGGAAAACCCTTGAGGCAGAATGCGTTGAACCGCGGCAGGCGCAAGACCTGTCGCGGTTCAACCAGACGATTTACAAGAGGGTTATGGACGCCGTTCAGTCCCATAACACATGCAGGTAATGCGGACCGCGCAGCTGTGCACCGACGATCTGGGGCCCCGGCTTGTCTGGGTCAAGGCGGATATTGGGCATCAAGTCGAGGATCGCATTCAGTGCGCAATTGATCTCGGTCTTGGCAACGAATTGACCGATACACATGTGTGGGCCGAAGCCGAAGCCAAACGAAGGTTTTGGTTTGCGGTCGATGTCAAATTTATCGGCGTTTTCGAACGCGTCTTCATCGCGGTTGGCGGAGGTAACGATACATTGCACCATTGCCCCTTTGGGGATCGGCACACCGCGAATCTCCAGATCCTTGGCGGCCTGGCGCACCTTGAAGGTGGCCACGGGCTCAAAACGCACCGCTTCATCAATGGCCTTGTTTACAAGGCTACGATCATTGCGCACCCGCTCCAGCACATCCGGATTTTGCAAAAGCAATGTCATCAAGGTTCCGAAGGTGCGGGTCGTGGTTTCGCTGGCAGCCGGGAGCAGTGAGCGCACGAAGGTGGTGATCTCATGATCGTCCAGGGAACGTCCCTGGTACTCGACGCCGATCAGCCGGCTGATCAAATCATCCCCCGATGCACCCGCAGCCCGACGCTCCGCCACCACCACTTTCACTACGTCATACAGCGCTTGCGCGGCGTCCATGGCTGCGCCACGGGCGGCGGCGGCCTTCTGCGGGTCGACTTGCGGACCGGCCAGGATTGCCAATGCCCAGGCGGCGTATTGCTCGATTTGCTCAGGGCGATCCTCAGGAAAGCCGATCAAGGAGTAAATCACCCGGATCGGGAAATACAGGGCGAAGTCCATCAGGTCGGCGCCCTTGTTCGCCACCATCGGCTTGATGTATTCCTCGCGAATCACGCGGTCGATCCTGGTTTCTTTCCAGCGATTGACCGTCTCCGGCATGAATACCGGTTGCAGCAGATTACGCATGCTCTTGTGAGCATCACCATCCATTGCCGTGAGGATCAGGCCATCGAAAAACGCCCCCAGCCCTTCGGCGATAAAACCACTGGTAAAAGTACCGGCGTCACGCATGACGGCCATGACATCGTCGTATTTGAACAGGGTAAAGGTTGGTCGATTGGCATCCAGGCCGGCAATCGATGGCACGCCCAGACGGGCCATGAAGTTGTCCTGGAGCACAGGCGAATTGGCGCGCATCTCGCTGTAGGTCGCGTGAAGATCGATATCACTGGTGCCGCGATAATTGCTAGCGACGTCGGTAAATACCTTGGTCAGGTCGCTCTGTACCGGTGTGGACATGATCGTCTCCGTTGTTATTGTCATTATTTTTTGAGTCAGCCTGCAGAAGGCTATACCTTTCGGCTAATAATAGGCCTGAGCAGGACAGTATTAGACACTTCTCAATAATTCGATCAACTATTTTAGATGAGCGACCTGCTCAGTAGGCCTGCTGCACCAATGTCATGCGGCCACCCGCCAACATCAGCGCGCAGTACATTCCAAGCTCTACCACTTGGGCGGTGGAGAAAAACGCGCCCAGTTGAGTAAATTGCTCGTCATCGATGCTCAGGTAATCGCTGGCAAACAACTCGGCGTAGCGCAGCGCTGCACGCTCGGCTGGCGTGAAGTACTCGCTGTCCGTCGCCATGCATGCAATATCCTCATCCGTCACACGGTCGGATTTGCGCGCCAGCTGGCAGGCCTTGCAGGTGGTGATGCTGGCAATTTTCAGCCGCACCAGTTCGCGCAAGCGCTCATCCAGCAGACTGTCGCTGTGCAGGCTCTCCATTAAGCCCAGCCAGGCCAACGCCACCTTTGGTCGATGTGCCCAGACCTGCACCGGCGTCGTAGAGCTGAGCATGCGACTGCTCTGACCACGCTCGACCGCGTCTTGCAACGCGGCAGGCATGGCATCCAGGGGAATCAACGGCAAGCGAGCCATCTCAATCGAGCCGTTCGATGATGGTCGCCGTGCCCATGCCACCGGCGCAGCAAATGGCTTGCAACCCATAACGCCCGCCACGGCGCTCGAGCTCATTTAACATCGTGGTCATTAAGCGAGCGCCGCTGGCCCCCAATGGGTGTCCGAGGGCAATGGCGCCACCATTGACGTTCAACTTACTGTGCGGCACACCGGTCTCCTGCATCCAGGCCAGCGGCACGGAGGCAAAAGCTTCGTTGACCTCAAACAGATCAATGTCATTGATACTCAGTCCTGCCTTGGCAAGTACCTTTTGAGTAGCGGCAATCGGGCCGGTGAGCATCAATGTCGGGTCAGAGCCGACTGTGGTGAAGGCCACGACACGCGCTCGTGCTTTGAGGCCGAGCTTTTTCGCTGTGTCGGCACTCATCAGCAGCAACGCTGCCGCACCGTCGGAGATCTGCGACGAGTTACCAGCGGTGATGCGCCCGGTGTCCGGACGAAAACTGGTTTTAAGTGTCGACAGTTTTTCCCGCGACGTATCACGACGAATGGTTTCATCTTGACGCAACACACCAGCGGGTTCCGACAGCTCTTTTTCGCGGAGTTCTTCAACCACCACCGGTATGGTTTCATTATCGAAATAACCGGCATCGCAGGCAGTCGCTGCACGCTGGTGACTGGCGAAAGCGAAATCGTCCAGCGCATCGCGGCTGAGCGCCCACTTGTCAGCCATACGCTCGGCCGCCTCCCCCTGACTGGTCAGCTCATAACGTTGCGCCGCCATCCAGCCAAACGCCGCGCCGTGGATCTCACGGTTACTGCCCATGGGCACGCGACTCATGTTTTCCGCGCCACCGGCCACCACAATATCGGCGGCACCCGCCGCGATGGCGCCAACGGCCATATGCACAGCCACTTCACCCGAACCGCATTTACGGTCGATAGTCAGCCCCGCAACGGTGACCGGCCAGCCAGCGCCGAGTAACGCCGTGCGGGCAATATTGGCGGACTGTTCGCCAATTTGCGTGACATTGCCGAAGATCACGTCATCGACCAACGTCGGCGAGACATCGACCCGCTCCAGCAAACGGCTGATCACCAACGACCCAAGGTGATCAGCGCGTACGCCGGCAAGGCTGCCGCGGAACTTGCCGATGGGCGTACGTACCGCATCAACAATGACGATGTCTTTCATAGCGCACTCGCCTTGAGCCCCGAGCCCGGTACTTGCTTACCCTCTTCATAGCGGTAAACCCCGTGTCCTGACTTGCGCCCCAGTCGTCCGGCGGCGACCATTTTGATGATCAGCGGGCAAGGTCGAAATTTTTCGCCCAAGGTCTGGTGCAAATAACGCAGTACCGACAGCCGCGTGTCCCAGCCGGTCAAGTCTCCCAATTCCAATGGACCCATCGGGTGGTTGAAGCCCAGGCGCAGCGCCGTGTCGATGTCCTCGGCGGTTGCGGTGCCTTCCTGCAGCATCCACATCGCCTCGTTGCCCAGCAGCGCAGACATGCGACTGGTGGTCAGTCCTGGCGACTCATTGACCACGATCGAGGTTTTACTGATCTGCTCGCACAGGGTGCGAGTGCGCGCCACCACTTCATCGCTGGTGGCCAAACCACGCACCAACTCCACCAGTTTCATTTTGTGCACGGGGTTGAAGAAGTGCATGCCGATCACGCGATCGGCACAGTCCACCGACGCCGCAATCTCGGTCACGCTGAGGGCCGACGTATTGGTGGCAATAATGGCATCCGCCGCCAGCAGCGGCGCCGCCTGGCCAATCACCGCCTTCTTCACCGCCAACTGTTCGGAGACCGTCTCCACCAGCCAGTTGGCCCCCATCGCAGCTTCGCTCAAGTCGCTACACGTCAGCAGATTGGCCAGCGATTGCTGCGCTTGTTCTTCGCTGACCTTGCCCAGACGCACGCCATCGGCAAGGATCTTTTCGATGCTTGCCCGGGCGTTCGTCAACGAGACGGCATTGGTATCGACCAACAGCGTATTGAAACCTGCGCTTGCGAACGCATGGGCAATACCGGTGCCCATCAGACCGGCACCCACCACGACTACTTTTTCTTTATTGGCGTTCATGTTTGGCTCTCGATTAGGCGCGGTTCTTTTTACTGACCACATTGCGCAACGTGCCAATGCCTTCGACGCTGGCTTCGACCACATCGCCTTCCTTGAGGAACAGGCCGGTGCCCATCCCCACTCCCGCCGGCGAGCCAGTGAACAGCACGTCGCCACTGGCAAAACTCGAACGCTGCTGCACGAAGCGAATCAGCTGGCCAACATCCCAGGTCATTTCACCGGTTGAGCCGTCCTGACGCACTTCACCATTCACTTTCAGGGTCAGGCGCAAGTGTGGTGAGCCCTCGGGAAACTCATCCTTGGTCACGATCCAGGGCCCAAGACCGGTGGTCTGGTCCTGGCTTTTGGCGGCGAAAAGGTCCATGCCTATACCTGCCGGCCCACTACGCTGCAGGTCGCGCGCGCTGACGTCATTGCCGACGGTGTAGCCGAGCACGCAAGCCAGTGGGTTTTCCAAGTCGATTTCTTCGGTGCCGATGACGGCCACCAGTTCAACTTCGTGATCGAGCTCTTCAGTTAACGGCGGGAAACGGATCGGGTCATTGGCGCCAATCAGCGCGCCATAGGCCTTGAGAAAAGCCACCGGCTGTACCGGCGCCTGCAATCCGAATTCCACCAGGTGCTTGGCGTAATTGGCACCCGCCACTACCACCCGATTGATCGGTTCAATCGGGGGCAGCAGGCGCACCTTCGACAACGGCAGCGATGGCCCGGCAAAACGCACCGAACTGATACCGCGCCCGGCGGCTACCGCCGGTGCCCAATCCTTGAAATCACCGGAAATGGGTGTCACTTGATCTTGAGCGACATCCACCACGGCCCAAAAAACGCCGGTAGAAAAATACTCACATCGCGCCAGTTTCATCAGCCACCTACCTTGCCCAACTTGGCAGGATCCAGGTGCAGCAAGCGGCATGCGTTTTCATAACGGATCTTGCGCATGTCCGCATCGGACAACTGCAGACCGTGTGTCAGATCGTGGCGCACGGCATCGCTGCCGCCGAAGTTGCTGCCGTACAGCACATGGTCCGCACCGATAATGTCGACCAGAGCCTGGCGCATCGGCACTTCATGCAGCTCTACGTCGAAGTAGAAGTTTTTCATGTACTCGAGCAGTGGCTTCTTGTTGTATTTAACGTCGAGGTTTTCATTGGTCTTGGCCAGGCGACCGAGCTGGTACGGGACATAACCGCCGCCGTGGGTGATGTAGACCTTGAGGTCAGGGAAGCGATCCAGAACGCCGCCGCAAATCAGGTTCCAGAAACAACGGGTTTCGTCGTATTGCATGCCGACGATAGCGGTGGTTTCGTAGCGGTCGCTGTTAGCGTTCTTGCCCCAGGTAACGGACTGGTTATAGCCGTGTACAAAAATCGGCAGATCCAGGTCACAGAGGGTTTTCCACACCACATCAAGTTCCGGCGAATCGAATTCCAGACCGCCGAAGTTGGCACCGCCAGCGACCAGGCCCTTGGCTCCCAGCTCTGTGCAAGCGTGACGTATTTCAGCCGCCGCCGCTTCAGGTGCATTGAGCGGTGCATGAGCCCAGAACATCAGGCGATCAGGGGCTGCGGAGCAGTATTCGGCCAGCGTGTTGTTGACGGTGCGGGCGAATGGCACGGCGAATTCGGCTTCAGTCCAATACATGTAGCAATGGGACGGGACGGAAACCACCTGCAGGTTCTGCCCTGCGGCATCCATACCGGCCAGGCGCACTTTTGGGTCAGCCCAGCGTGAAAAATATTCCTCAAGCTTGGGACCATTACCGGAGCGCACGGCAGCCTTACGCTCTGGCGACCCGAGACCAAGAATCCAATCACCTACACGCAGCTTGATATCGCCGTCGGCGTGTTGCTCGAAGAACGGCCCCCAGTGCGGGTGCTGGTTGTAATAGCCAGGGTGGGGTGCGTGGGCGTGTAGATCGATAAGCATGTCTAGGTACCTCGAAGTTGGCACTTTTTTATTGGTTATTGGCGCAGAGCCTTCACGTGACCAGGATCAAACTGCCGCGAAAGGGGAAGCCAGGGGCTCACTGCTAAGACCAGAGCTTAAATTTAAATTGAGCAGAAATCAAAAATCTGTTCAGTTTATTTTCAAGACGCGTGAAAAAGCCCGAGCCAGAGCCTTCGCCAGATGTCAAAAACACTTCGCAGAGTCAAAAAATGGACGCAGAAAGGAAAAATCGCGGCACGCAGGCGAGAGAAAATTATCAGGCGGAAACGAAAAGCCCCCGAAATACGGGGGCTTTGCCTATAGCGCAAGGGTGTTGGTCGGCAGTTAGCGACGAGTGCGGGAGGTGGAACCCATGATCAAGGCACCGAGCAGTTTTTTCACCCGTACCGGGAACAAACGTCGCCCCGCCGCTTCCGGCACCAGGATTTCACTCAACACGTATCGAATGATCATTTCGCAGATCAGCTCACGGTCAAGACGGACCCCGAGGCGCTCATCCCAATCGTCGAACACGATGCCCAGGCCATCCTGAAAGCGCACGATCGAATCGTGGAAAATCCGCCGAAAGAAGCCCAGTGCGTAGTCAGGTGCAACCACCAGCAACCGCCGGGCTCGACTCTGCTCGAGGTAGTTGTCGAGATAGGCAAACAGCGCGTTGAGGCGTGCTTCCGGGTCGCTGATATGGCCCAGCTCCTGGGACAGCGAACTGTGGAAACTTTCGCGTTTATGCCGGGAAAAGGTGTCGAGCAAGTCTTCCTGGGAGGCGAAATAGCGATAAAAGGTACCGCGCGAAACACCGGCCACCTGGCACACATCCAGGATCGAAATACGATCCGCACCCGACATCAGCACCACTTCTTCAGTGGCTTTAAGAATGTTGGCAATGGTCTCTTCCGAACGGCGGTTCGGCTTGACCTTGGGGCCTGCCACGCCATTGGCGGCGGTACGTCGCTCCACCGGTTTTACCGGAGTCACCCCTGCATCAGGCAGCGATTTTTTTTTCGTTTTGGAGGCTGGCGTCGGCGCTTCTGCTTTCTGGGATGCGGCTTTTGGCATGGATTGACGGGCTCATTGAGAGTAAAGATAGATCAACACTAGCACAGGATCTGTGCATAAATAAGATTTCATGTTCAACTTATTGCTAAAGACATTTCCATATTTTGTATTTAGAATCAAATTCTCTCATCAAAATAAAATCAGGCAAACCAGCAGCTTTAGGCGCCTAAAAGGAGAATATTCATGGGCAGCAGTGGCAATCCAGAAACCTGGGCAGTGGGAGAACGAGACACTGTCATCGAAGCGCTAAGTCGTGCAGTAGCAAGGCATCCAGACAAGATTTTGTTGGATTTCAGTGGTGAGTTATACACTTATGCTCAGGTTGACTCACTATCAACAAAGATGGCCAACGCCCTCGCTACCCTGGGCGTGAAAGCCGGTGAAACCGTGCTGACGATGCTCGATAACAACATCGACGCTGTCACCACCTGGTTGGCCATCAATAAGCTCTGCGCCGTGAGCGTGCCGATCAACACCGCGCTCAAGGGCGAGTTTCTGCGTCACCAGATCGCCGATACCGGCACTGCAGTGGTGATTTGCGAAGCAGCCTACCTGCCACGCATCACACCGCTCGCCGAGCAACTGCAGGACGTCCAGCACATCCTTCACCGAGGCACGGTCGATGCGATCCCCGAATGCCGAATTCGCATTGCGCCACTGGATGAATGGCGCGGCCATGACGCCACTCCACTCGTCAATAAACCGCAACCTTCAGACCTTGCCTGCCTGATTTACACCTCAGGCACCACAGGCCCTTCCAAGGGTTGCATGATCAGCTACAACTTCATGTGCAACCTGGCACGCTTGCAATTGCGTGCCGGTCCAGCCAGTGCCGATGACGTGACCATCACGCCATTGCCGCTGTTCCATATGAATGCGCTATGTGTATCGATCATCGCCAGCATTCTGGTGGGCGCGCGCGCCGCCATTCTCCCGCGCTTCTCCGTTTCCAATTTCTGGCAGGAAGTGGAACGCTCCGGCGCTACCATCGCCTCGATCCTGGGTGGCATGGGCGGTCTCCTCGCCCAGGCGCCGGATAACGAAGCGATGCTGCGTTGTGTCGGGCAGATCCATACCGCTCGAGGCAACCCTTACACCGAAGAAACCAAAAAGATCTGGCGCGAGCGTTTCGGTACCAAGCTGGTGGGCGGCAATGGCTATGGCCTCACCGAAGCCTGCGTTATCACCTCATTGGCTGCCGGCGAGTACGCCGCACCGGGCTCTTCGGGTAAACGCATTGCGGATTTCGATGTACGCATCGTCGACGACCTCGATCAGGAAGTTGCGCCAAACAGCGCCGGCGAAATTGTGGTTCGTCCGCTGCGTCCGGACATCATGTTCCAGGGCTACTGGCGCCGTCCGGAAGACACCCAGAAGCTGATGCGCAACATGTGGTTCCACACTGGTGACATTGGCAAGTTCGATGACGATGGCTTTTTCTACTTCGTCGATCGCAAGAAGGATTATCTGCGCCGCCGAGGCGAAAACATTTCCAGCTTTGAAATGGAAGCAGCCTTTGCTGTTCACCCGGCATTGGCCGAGGTCGCGGTACATGCAGTGCCATCGGATAAAGGCGAGGACGATGTGAAAGTCACAGCGGTGCTGCATGAAGGCGTGACCCTGGATCCGGAGCAGCTGTTCCATTGGGCCACCGAATCGGTGCCTTACTATGCCCTGCCCCGCTATATCGAATTTCGCAGCAGCTTGCCGAAGAACCCCCAGGGTCGGGTGTTGAAATATTTGCTGCGCGATGAAGGAAAAACCGCGACCACTTGGGACTTGGAAACCACATCGATAGTGGTCTCCAAAAAATAATAGTCTCTAGCTGGCTGCAGTTGGCCATCCAACATAGAAAAGCCCGCTTTGAAGCGGGCTTTCTCGTCCATTGGGCCTGGTGTCGCCGTTGTAGGAGTGAGCCTGCTCGCGATGAACTTAAGGACAACGCGCTCTACAGAACGTACACGTTATCGTTAACGTCCATCGCGAGCAGGCTCGTTCCTACATTGATCTGTTGAATTCAATACTCACGCACAGGAATGCCTTTGGGACGGGAGTTATAACCCGGCAGATGCAGGCCTCCGTCGACGTGAATGGTTTCGCCCGTGATGAAACGCGACATCTCGGACGCAAGGAATACCACCACTGGGCCAATGTCGGCTTCAGGCTCGCCACAACGGCCCAGTGGACGCATGGAAGCAGACATCTCGGCAAAGCCGGGGTTCTCTGCGGCGAGCTTGTGAAAGGTGGCACCCATTGCCGTAGGAGCGATGGCGTTGGTGCGGATGTTGAACCGCCCCCACTCGGATGCAGCACTGCGGGTCAGCCCGACAATGGCCGACTTCGCCGTGTTGTAGTCGCCATGCAACCAGGCACCGATTTCGATATCGATAGAGTAGAAGTTGATGATCTTGCCACCGCCCCGCGCCTTCATATGAGGCAGCGCGGCTTTCATCGCCCACCATGCAGCCCACACTGTAGAACCTAGGGTTTGCTCCAGCATGGCATCGGTTTTTTCTTCCAGGAGCACATTGGGGGTGGGCGCAAAGGCGTTGTTGACAAGGATGTCCAGCCCCCCGAATTGATCGACGGCCAATTGCACGGCGGCCTCGATATCCGTTTTGCTGCACACGTCTGTCTTGATGAGTACAGCCTGGCCACCTAACGCTTTCAGTTCGGCGACTACGGCCTCTCCACTGGCGACATCCAGTTCGGCGACCACTACGGCAGCACCCTCTTTGGCAAAGTTCAGCGCAATACCGCGCCCAATCCCGCCGCCTGCACCGGTAATCAGCGCAACCTGTTCATTTAGCAGTGCCATAGCCACTCCGTTTTTTGTTTTTTTGTGAACATTATTGGTTATAGTGTCTAAATATAGCGTATTTTTTCAAGCTAAACAGTATTGGAACAAGGATATTGAGGATGACTGTATTTCGTCGGCGCATAGACATCATTGCTCACCCTGTCGATGGCACAGGTGAAGTCCGCGCGGCTCTGGAAGATGACTTTCACCACTTCCGTGTATGGGTTCGCCACCACGAAGGCGAAGTGACTGCCATTGGCGGTGAAGCGCTGCGCTACCCCTTTTCCATGTGCCCACAGGCTTGCGGCCCATTACAGCTGTTGTTAGGCATGAAACTGGACCGGATAGCCCACTCAGTCACCCGGCAGGCCGACGCCAGCCATCAATGCACCCACCTGTTCGACTTGGCGGGCCTTGCCATTGCAGCCGCCGCACGCGGCACCCACCAGCGACGTTATGACATCAACATCGGCCGACGCATCGCCAATCGCACCCGCGCAACCTTGATATGCGATGGCGTTGAAGATCTGGTCTGGGACGTCGATGGCACATTGATCGAAGGTCCGATGCCCTATTCCGGCATCAATCTTCGCGAAGGCATGGCTCGCTGGGCACTCAATACACTCAACGAAGAAGTCGCCGAAGCGGCCCTTTTACTTCGTCGCTGCACGCTGATCTCAATGGGGCGCGCCTTCAACCTTGATGAGGAGATTCACGCCGCAAGCACCGCGCTCTGCTACAGCCAACAGCCCGTACGCGCCGAGCAGGCACTGCGAATGAAGGGATCTACCCTGGATTTCACCCATGAACAACTCAAGTTGTGCGCCGAGGACCAGGATTGGTTGAGACAAAGGCCTTAACCAGGCTGCTTCTGGCGCAAGAGCTACACGACCGACAACTGCCAGGCCCGACGATCCGGGTTCGCCCCGGACCGCCGATATGACTTAGAGGAAGACGGCCAGGTTGGGTGTGCCGAGCACCGCCTGGTCGAGGATGACTTCACGCCGGGAAAGCTTGAACCCCGCCTCATGCAGACGCAGCACGTCACGTCGCTCACCACTGATGACGTCAACATGGTGATCGTTGAAACGGCTACGGGTCAGTAGCAGGTAACTGGTCACCACAAACTCATCGCTCTTGTCGGTTTCTTCGACAAACACGTTGGTCACCAAACGCCGGGTACGCGAGGGAGGATCTTCCGCCCAGGCGCTTTTACCGGACAGGCGCAAAATGCGGCCCATGATCGAACGGTAGTCATCGTGATAGTGCTGGACACTGCGCACAATGGTGGTTCTCAACTCGGACGCCACGCGAGTCTGGCGTAGCGGCACGGTGTACACCAGGTCGGTGTCCAGGCGTTCGGCCCACTCCTGCAGGCGAATCTGGTCGAGCAGCGTGGCTTCCTCGTAGAGAAAGGTCACCACATCGTTGTAGATTGGCGAGCCCACCGGCACCCGCTTTGTGCCGACTGGGGAACCCGGCTGGATATCCTCCACGCCGCGTTGTTGAACCTGAGCCATGAGTCACTCCTCACTTTTATTCTTGTGCTTGTAAATGCTGTATCCGGCGACTGCGGCCCGCGGGGGCCGCTTTCGAACCAGGCCTGGCGAACGCTTATTGGTCGTCCGAGGCGGTCATCAGTTCGTGCCAGTACAACCACCAGTGCCACTGGGTATCGTCCTTGGTAAACCCTTCATTGACGATGCCGGGGCCTGGCCAACCCTCAGGTGCTCCGGTTTCAAAGCATGCCTGGTATTTCAGCGTGCTCTTGCGGCCCATCGCGCCTTTGGCGGCCAGGGTCATGTGCGGCCAGGTATCGGAGTCATCCTGCTCGACCATGCCCGAGGTGCCGAACAACTGGATGGTTTGCTTGAGCATCTTGTCGCGCAGTTCAGGGGATGCGTCTTTCTCGGCAAACACCCAGTTGACGAACTCTAGCTTGTCCGGGCCGCGCGGCACGTAAGCGTGCAGGGTCATCGACCCGACTACGCTGCCGTCCGGCTGCGGAATGTAGACGAAGCCGAAAAGAATGTTCGGGAACATCCCACCGACTTGCGGCGGCATGCTGGTCAGCACTTTCAACTGGTCTTCCGACAAATTGCGCGCCAGCTGCTCGACCATGTCGGCAGTCATGCCCGCAGGCGGCAATGCTTCCAGTTTTTGCTGCACGGTCAGTTCGGCAGGGTCGAGGCCGGTCAGGCGCTTGATCTTGCGCGCCAGGTCGATGCAGCGCAGCGCATGGCCGTGGGGCGAGCTGATTTCGACGCCGATCATTTCCGGGCTGAGATCGGCGGTTTCACCCTCGCCCTTCTTGGCGTAGTTGCCCACTTCACCGAGCCAACGGTGCAAGGTCAGCGTGTGGAAGCCATCGGCCGCCGATTGCTCGCCCGCGGTTTTCCAGTTGGCATTGACGACAAAGCGCTGGGGTGGACCGAGCACTTCCATGCCCTTGTCGGAACGACAGAACAACATGTCGTAATACCACTTGGCATCGCCCAGGAACTCGTCAAACGACGGTCCTTCGATGTTCCAGGTGGCAAATACCAGACCGCCATACAAGGTGACCCGAGCCTTTTTCAGACCCAGCTCTTCCTTGGGCAGCATCTTGCCGTGCATGCATTCGCGCTCGACCGGCGAGCCGATGAAATCACCATTGGGGCGGAAGGCCCAGCCGTGATAGATGCATTTATGAATTTGCGTGTTGCCGCAATCGGCGGTGCTGATGCGCATGCCGCGGTGCGGGCACACGTTGAGGGTGACGAACACCTCGCCCTGCTTGCCACGGGCAACAATGACCGAATCAGACCCCATGTCACGGACCATGAAGTCTCCGGAATTGGGGATTTCCGACTCATGGCCCAGGAGTACCCAGATCTTGCCGAAGATTTTCTCCATTTCCAGCTCGTAAATTTCGCGGTCGGACAACACGCGCATTTGTACTTCACGGCTGGATGGATAGATCAGGTCCGAGACCTTGGTTCCATCAGACAATACGGGGCTTGTTCTTGTTAGCATGATTGCCTCCTAATCAGAGCGTCACGACAGTGGTCGCAACGAAATATAAGACACTTTCTTTATTTTTGTACATAGAATTCACTTTCTACTTGTAAGTGAATTCTTCAACATTCGTGTAACGTCAGTTCTTGCCAGTCGCGGTGCCCACCTGGGTGCGCAGCACGCCAATACCGTCGATCTCCAGCTCGACCACGTCACCGGGCTTCAAATAGCGCAATTGCTCCAGTCCACAGCCGTTACCGACCGTGCCGGAGCCGAGAAACTCACCGGGGTACAAGGTTTCCGAGCGGGACACGTGGGCGATCACGTCCTCGAAGCTCCAGCGCATGTCGCGGGTATTGCCGCGCCCCCACTCCTCCCCGTTGACCCGGGCAACCATGTTCAGGTCGTAGGGATCACCCAGTTCGTCTGCGGTCACCAGGCACGGCCCCATGATGTTGGCTGTGTCGAAATCCTTGCTCTTGGCCGGACCGAGCATGCCGGGCATTTCCAGGGCCTGTGCGTCGCGCGCGCTCATGTCGTTGAAGATGGTGTAACCGACGATATGCGAACGGGCGGCTTCACGACTGATGTCCTTGCCGCGCTTGCCGATGTAGCAACCGAACTCCAGTTCGAAATCCATTGCCCGACTGAAGCTCGGCCACTGGAACTCATCATCGATGCCGATCACCGCGAAACGGTTGCCCTTGTAGTAGATGGGCTGCTTGTTGAAAGTCTCGATCACCCGGTCGTCGGCGCGAGTGTTCATCGCCTTCAAGGTCGCTTCCGGGTCTTCGGTACGCAACGCCCGGGCGCGCCGGGCCGCCGCGAAACTCTGGCGCAGGTGCAACTCGAAGCAGGAGCAATCGCGCATCTGCGGTGGCGGTTGGATCGGTGCGCGAAGTTTCACACTGGCGCGCTCCAGCACTGCCGCCGAGGGGGCCTTGGCCACCAGGGAGCGGGCCAACTCCAGCGCCGGCTCACCGGCTTCCACCAGGGACAGAATACTGCTCAGTGCCGGGGTTTCGCGGCTTTCCAGCAAGCGGTAGGCGATTTGCAGGTCTAGCACCTGTTGGTCCTGGTTGAGCAACGCACCCGCTCGATCAAAGCCCTCGGCATCGGTATAGGTCACCAGTCTCATACGCGGCCACTCACAGGCAGCAGCGCACCGGTTACCGCAGCGGCTTCGTCGGACAACAGGAACGCCACTACCGCTGCCAGCGCTTGCGGCGTCACCCAGCGGCTGCTGTCGGCATCAGGCATGTCGGCGCGATTAGTGGGTGTATCGATGATGCTTGGCAGCACGGCGTTGACCGTGACACCACGATCTTTCAGCTCTTCGGCCAGGGCTTCGGTCAACCGGGCGACACCGGCCTTGGAGGCTGCATAAGCCCCCATACCTGCCGCGGCCTTGACCGAGGCCAGCGCGCCAATGTTGACGATGCGTCCTGCCGTGGAATCCAACAGATGCGCCAGCGCCGATTGAGAACTGACCACGGCGGTACGCACGTTCATCTGGTAGAGACGATCCCAGGTCAGCAGGTTACCGCCTTCGACCGTCTCCCAGGCAAAACCGCCCGCGACGTTGACCAGACCATCAATACCGCCCCACTGCGCGGCGATCTGCTCGAACGCAGCACTGGCCGACTCGGTCGAAGTCAGGTCGACACCGCCCAGGCACAGCAGGTTTTCCGTGTCCAGCAGGGAGGCAGGCGCCTCGCTGCGATCCAGCAACGCAACCCGGGCGCCACGTGCCAGCAGAAATGTGCCAAGTGCGCTGCCGAGGGCTCCAAACCCACCGGTGACGACTACCCTTTTGTCCAGTAACGACTGGGACATCGCGAAATCCTCTTGTTGTTGTTTTACGGTGCGAAGGTTCGATTCGCGCCTTCGTCGGTACAAATATATGACACTTTTATAAAATATGTTCAAATGATACCGTATGACTTCAAGTCAAACACTCACCTGCGGACCGCTGATGCCTAGAAAACTTCCTGCACTCAACGCCGACAACCTTGCTTTCTGGCAAGGCGGCAAACAGGGCGAACTGCTCATTCATCGCTGCGCGGCCTGCACCCAGTATTTCCATCCGCCCGCGCCGCTCTGTCCGCATTGCGCAAGCTTTGACGTGGCGCCAGAAGCGGTGTCCGGAAAAGGCAAGGTGCTCAGCTACACCATCAACCACCAGGCCTGGACCCCTGACCTTGTGGAGCCTTATGTGGTGGCAATCGTCGAGCTGGTGGAACAACCCGGCTTGCAATTCGTGAGCAACGTGGTGGGCCTGCCGGTCACGGATGTGCATATCGACATGCCGGTACGAGTCAGCTTCCTCAATGTCGAGGATGTCTGGTTGCCTCTGTTCGAGAAGGATCAGTGATGTTCGATCATCGTTATGAAAAAGACGTAGCCATCACCGGCATCGGCCAATCGGAAGTCGGCCGACCGTCGAACAAGTCAGCCATGCGCCTGACCCTCGAAGCCTGCCTGGAAGCGATAGCCGACGCCGGGCTGCAACGCAGCGATATAGATGGCGTGGGCTGCTGGCCGGGTGACAACAACAATGGCGACGCGTTTTCGCCGGTCGGCCCCAGCGCACTGAAAAGCGCTCTTGGACTCAACGTCAACTGGTTCGGCGGCGGTTACGAAGGCCCCGGCCCCCTCACTGGCGTGATCAATGGTGCCATGGCGATTGCGGCGGGCCTGTGCAAGCACGTACTGGTGTTTCGCACCATCACCGAAGCGTCGGCCCGCCTGGTCAACAAGCAAGCGAGTGCCCTGACCAACAAAACCCAGGGGCGCGACAGTAGCTACGCCTGGCAGTGGTTCACGCCTTTCAATGTGTTATCGGCGACCAATCTGATGGCGCTGTATGCCCAACGCCATTTCCATGAATACGGCACCCGACCGGAGCAGCTGGCACAGATAGCCCTGACCTGTCGCCAGAACGCCATGCGCAACCCCAAGGCGGTGTTTCGCACGCCGATGAGTATGGAGGACTACATGGCGTCGCGGATGATTTCCACTCCGCTGCGCATGTTCGACTGCGACGTGCATTGCGATGCATCGACTGCCATCGTCCTGTCGCGCCGGGATATCGCCCAGGATCAACCCAACCAGCCGATCCGCATCGAGGCCATGGGAGCTGCATTGAACCAGCCCTGGTCCTGGGACCAGATCTCCCTGACCAAAATGGCTGCCTTCGATGTCGGTCAGATGATGTGGGCACGCACTGACTACAGCCCGCAGGATGTCGAATCTGCGCAGTTGTACGATGGGTTTTCGATTTTGACCCTGATCTGGCTCGAGGCCCTGGGCCTGTGCCCCGTCGGGGAAAGCGGCAGGTTTGTCGAGGGTGGCACACGCATCGCACTGGATGGCAGCTTGCCAATCAATACCAACGGCGGACAACTATCCGGTGGACGCACCCATGGCCTGGGTTACGTGCATGAAGCCTGCCTGCAACTGTGGGGCCGTGCCGAAGGGCGGCAAACCCGCGAGCACCGCGTCAGCACGGTAGCCGCAGGGGGCGGCCCGCTGGGGGGCAGCCTGCTGCTGGTCCGGGAGTAACGGCATGGCTCAGTAAAGTACGCCGGCCACTTCGCTGCAGAACTCGATCAGTGCCTTGCCCAGTTCGGCAAGGCCCTCTTCATCGCGCTGCCCGCGGAACATCACCGCGGAAACGGTGAAGTCGATGCTGTGGGTCGGTGAGTACACAGGCGCCGCGACGGCAAGAATCCCACCCGAGAAATGCCCGTCGTCCACTGCCCAACCACGCTCGGCAGCGACCCGGACTTCTTCCCGGAAAACCTCCAGCGACAGCGGCTGGGCCCAGCGAATGGTATCGAAACTGCTTTGTACCTCGGGATCGTCGAGGTCGATCTGAGTGGCGAACAAACGCCCGCTGGCGCCCATCAGAATCGGCAGGCGCTGACCTTCGGCCATGTCGATGCGCACATCAGTCGGGCTGGCAGCGGAGCTGACAATGACGATGCGGTCGGGGCTCATCTTGCGCCAAAGGGTGATGGTTACCCGCTGGCGCGCGGCCAGGTTCTGCAGCAGGGGTTTGGCCATCTGCACGCGGTGGCCCTGGGTGACCAATTGCTCGACCAGACGCGCCAGGCCCAGGCCCACGGAGTAACGCTTGGACATGGCACTGAAGTCGACCACGTCCTCTTGCACCAGCGTGCGCAGGATGTTGAAGCAGGTGCTGGGATTGATCTTCAGTTGTCGGGCGATGTCCACCGAGCGTTCCGGTGTGCCCACCTGGCTGAGGTAACGCAGGATGCGTATCGCGTTGGAAACGGGTTTGACGAGTGTTGCGCCGGCTGATTTGTTGTTGTCGTTGACGTCGGTGAAGTCCATGCCCAATCCAGTCACTTTATAGTGTCGCCATTCTAGCCTGAGAATGAATCGCGCCGTAAAGTTTTGTCTGGGAATTATTCGAACATTTCAGCCCGGTTGTCTGACCAGAGGTTGATGGATCAGCCGGCGGGTTTTCAGGTCCTCGCGACGAAAACGTTCGATGAGACGCTCCTGGATATGGTCTGCCTGAGTCACCCGCGTCTGCTGGCGCAAGTACTCCAGCCAGGATTCGACAATGAATCGCTCGCTGTAGAGCTGCGGGTTGGCCATGTCGCGGTACAGTCGCCAGTTCTGCGCACCGTTGCGCCGGCGCGCCTTGCCTACTGCGTACACGGCAGCCAGGAAGTCATCGCAGTCCGGCGCCGTCACCTGGTACACGATCTCTACCGATACCGGTCCATCGGCATGGGACACTGGGCTGGCCAGCTGAAGTTTGTCGGTCAATTGCACTTCGGCGAAATCTGCCTCCTGACCCAGCTCCACACGACCGTTACGGGTCAACAGAATGCCGACCAGCAACAAAAGCGCAGAAAGCAACAGGCTCTGGCTCAGTCCCACGTACTCGGCCAGCGCCCCCCAGATCGCACCGCCGGCGGCCATCGAACCCATGAGGATCAACACATAGACCGATGCGACCCGTGCGCGAACCCAATTGGCGGCATACGTCTGCACAACCGTGGAAATGGTCGCATTGACCGCCATCCAGCCAAACCCTGCAAGCAACATCATTGCGCAGACCCCATAGCGGTTATGGGACAGCGCGGCGGTGAGGGTCGCGAGGGCAAAGGCGATGGCACCGCACACCAGCAGATGACGCATGCTCATGACTCGATACAGACGTGGCAAGTTGAGCGCCGCCAGCACGGCGCCCGCGCCAAGAAACGCCATGAGCAAGCCGTAACCGCCGGCGTCCATACCCAATTCCTGCTTGGCTACCAGGGGCATCAATGCCCACAAAGCGCTGGCGCAGCTGGTGAATACCAACACCTGCTTCATGGCGCTGAACAATACCGCCGAATGACGGATATAACGCAGGCCGCTGCGCATGCCTCCCGTCAGGGTTTCCGGTGGCAAGCCCACGGCTGGCGGGTTGGGTACCAGGCGAAAGAGGAAGAGCAGCACCAAGAACATGCACAGCGCGATGACCAGAAACACCGAAGTGGTGTTCCAGTAAGCAATCAACGCACCGGCCAGCGCTGGCCCCAAAGCGCGGGTCGCGTTGATGGAAATGCCGTTCAAGGACACGGCCGCAGGTACCTGATCGCGGGAAAGTACACCGACCATGGTGACCATCCACGCCGACATCCCCAAGGCACTGCCGGTGCCCAGGACAAAGGTAAACGCCAGCAATCCCCAGGTTTCCAGATGTGCGCTGTACGCCAGCCCGCACAGCACCAGCGCGGCGAACAGCATCATGCACTGGGTAATGATCAGCCAGTTGCGACGATCGACCCGATCGGCAATCACGCCGCCCGGGAAGGCAAACAGGAACACCGGCAGGGTCACGGCGGTTTGCACCAGCGAGACCATCGCCGCAGACGTGGTCAATGTGGTCATGATCCACGCCGCGGCAACTGTCTGCATCCAGATCGCCATATTGACCACTGCGCCTGCCAGCCATAAGCCGCGGAATGCTTTGTTGCTGAACGGCGCCCACGCCGACCCCTCGCTCATCATCAATCCTCGGCGTTTGTATCTGTAGAAATCTGCGCTTAATCAACCAGCGGTTGGCCCAGTCGCCCCACCGAACGCGCAGGGCTAAGCCGGCGTGGATGAGCAATGGTGTTGCGCAGTCGGCCGATGCCCTGGATCTCCGCTTCGACCCGATCACCCGGCCGCAGAAAACGCCCGCTCTCCAGCCCCACACCGTGGGAGGAACCGGTAAACACCAGATCACCCGGACGCAGACTGATCCGCGCATCCAGATAGTTGAGCAGCTCATCTAGGGCAAAGATCATCTGCCGGGTGTTGTCCTGCTGCCGCGTTTCATAGTTGACGCTCAGGCGCATATCCAGTGCGGGTTGCCCTGCCACACCCAACTCATCTGCGGTCACAATCCATGGACCTACAGGCGTGGTGCGGTCCATGGCCTTCTGGGTCAACAGGTCCAGGCGCCCAATCTGCTTGCCGGCATCCCGCGCACTGATGTCATTTCCCACCGTATACCCCAGCAGACAGGCACTGGCATTGGGCTCATCCAGCAACGGCCGGCCCACGACAGCGACCAGTTCCACCTCGTAATCGAGCTGGGTGGTCAGCGGCGAGTAATCGATCTCATCATAAGCACCAACCAGCGCCGACTCAGGTTTCATGTACGCCAGCGGGTGCGCCGGCGCATCACTGCCCAGACGCTTGAGGTGGCTCAGGTAATTGAGGCCCACACCAAAAACCCGACTGCCCGGTTCCAGCGGCGCAAGCAGGCGCGCAGCCGACAAGGGCAACCATTCGCCAGTCAGGTCAAGGGCATCCGGCGCGAGCTGCACTCCCAGCCCGGCCCACTGGGTGAATGGCGCATTGATCCGCCGCAGGCGATCCGACTGCGCATCCAATAACGCCCAGAACGCCTGCCCGGCTACCTCGACCCGCGCCAGACGCATCTCAGCGTCTGGCCAGGTAGATGGGCAGATATTCGGCGTCGAGCACTTCTTCCGGTGTCTTGACGCTAGCCCCGAGAATCGGACCGACCATTTCGTGGCCCCACAGGCTGAGCTTTTCCGGATTCAACTCGTAAGGGTCGCCTTGCCATGGCTCGATTTCCGCAATGGTCTCGAAGGCAAAGCCTGACGGGTTGAAATGGTAGAACGACAGGTGCGGATCCTGGGCATGCTGACCGAGGGTCATCATCATCGGCAGTTCGCGCTGGCGCACGATGTCGTAGGTTTCACCGACATCACGCACGTTGCGCACAAATAGCCCGACATGTTGCACGCCCATGCGTCCCGGGCCGTGGCCGTAAGCAATGTCATGACTGGTGTGGTGATTGAGTTTGGAACGGAAGAATCCGGTGCGCCCTTTGCCCGCGCCGGCGCCATACCAGCTGAAGCCCATGACGTTGAGCAGGAAGTCTTCCAGTTCCGGCGTGTAGTCCGGGGTGATCAGCACCACGTGGCCTGCCCCACGTTCGTCGGCCAGGAAACCACTGTGTGGACGCCCTGGCTGGAACGAGCGCGGCAGCCATTTTTGCCCGTAAAAGAGTTCGTGCTGATACCCAACCGGGTCGCGGAAGCGCACCAGCTCGCGAACACCACGTTTTTCACAGAGTTGTGCATCGCCACGGGAGTATTCGACATTGGCCGCGGCCAACTTCTTGATGCCGTCCTCGAACGCCATGCGCCCCACCGCTTCCCAGCCGATATAAGCAATTCGGTCAACTTTGCCCGGATGGAATGCGAAGCGGTGACGGCGATCGTCGATTTTGAAATACAGCGACTCAGGGTCACTCTCGGGATTCTTGCCGATACCAAAGCCCATCACCTGCGGGCCGTACTCACGCCACGCCTCGAGATTGGGGGTTTCGAAGCCCATGTAACCGATACCGATGATGTCCACGTTATTCACCTTGTTATTGTTCGAGATGAAAGGGTGCCAGTGGCACCTGCCCCGACGCTGCGTGTGTCAGACCGCCAGTAACCCGCCGTCGATGACGAAGTCAGAACCGGTAATGAACGAAGCCTCATCCGACGCGACGAATACCGCCATGGCCACCACTTCTTCGGGTTCGCCGGGACGGTCCATCAATACACCGTCCAGCAGCATGGCGCGCATTTTCGGGTCGTCCAGAAACGGCCGGGTACCCGGCGTGGCGACAAACCCCGGGCTCAGGCTGACCGCACGAATACCGAACGGCGCACCCTCCACGGCCAACTGGCGAGTGAAGGACACCACGGCGCCCTTGGCGGCCGAATGCGCGGCTATACCGGCGACTTTCGAACCGCCCCAGGCCGCGGTAGACGACACGTTGATGATCACTCCTCGCTGCTCGGCCAAGTGCTGCCAGGCGTACTTGGTGGTATAGAACAGCAGGTCGATTTCGTTGCGCATGGTGAACTGCCAATCTTCGATCGACATCTCGCTGACCAGCCCGAAACGTGCGGCGGAAGCGTTGTTGTAGAGGACGTCAATGCGCCCGTGCTCAGCGACGGCGGCATCGATCCAGGTCTTAGCCTGTTCGTGATCGCCCAGGTCGACGGGCACCGAGCCATACAAGGTGAACCCCTCGGCTCGCATCAAGGCTGCCGTCTCTTCATGTCCTTCGGCATTGAAGTCGCAGCCGACCACAATCGCCCCTTCGCGAGCAAAACGCAGCGCCGCAGCGCGGCCCTGGCCTCCGCCGGTCCCGGTAATCAATGCGACTTTATTGTTTAAACGTCCCATCAGCACATCCTCACCTCAGTGGTTATCACGTTGCGGCTGACGCTCGCACCATTAAACGGCTTCGTCTTCAGGGGTGATGGGTTCCAGCCAGATGGCCTCTGCCGGGCAGGCAGCAGCCCCTTCACGGGCTTCCTCCTCCAGTTCTGGTGGTACACGGGCATCGTCCATGTACACCAGGCCGTCGGCATCAAGTTTGTACAGGCTGGGGCAGATCGCGGCACACAAACCGTACCCACAGCAGCGGCTACGGTCCGCCACGGCTTTGAATTGCGCTTTTTCTGAACTCACTTTTTTTCTCCTTATCAGGTCCAGTCACAGCAAATTATGAACACTTATTTATTTTATGTGCAATTAGTTTTTAACGCAGATATGCTGGAGTCACCTGAAGGACCTCTGTGCCACACATGGATTCGCCGGGGGAGCGGGCTCGCTACCCCCATGTTGAACACGGCCGGACCAGATTGATTCAATGGTAAGTGTTTCGCAGGAAATTCGTTTGTCCGTGAGTCAGATAGCAGTGCTGGACAAAGCGGAAATCCTGATTTTATTCTGAATAAAAAACCAGATTCTGTTCAAAGAATCTGCTGGCGGTGGTCCACATCACCATCCAAAGCAGTGCTTGGCTCAACAAAACCTATAAGGAAGCCAACTTCATGCACCCGTCCAAAAACGAAGCGGCCATTGATCTTCATGAATTCCGGCAAAGCTGGAAGATCCTGATTCTGGCTGTCGCCGGTGTCGCCATCAGCATCAATGCCGCCCTACTCTATGGCTTCGGCACCCTGGTCGTGCCGCTGGGCGATGCCTTTGGCTGGAGTAAAAGCGAACTGCAGGCCTGTATCACCTTCCTGTTTGGTGGCGCCGTGGTGTCCTTGCAGTTGGTGGGTTGGTTCAACCTGCGCTACGGCATGAAGCGCGTCACGGTGATTTCCCTGCTGTTGTTGTCGCTCGGCTACCTGGCGACCACTCAACTGACCCAATCGATCTGGTCGATGTACATCGCCTTCGCGTTGCTGCCCATCATCGGCATGGGCGCTTTGGCGGTCACCTGGACGCAATTGATCAGCCTGTGGTTCGACAAAAATCGTGGCCTGGCACTGGCCATCGGGCTGTCCGGTACTGGCGTCACCGCCGCAACCATTCCCCGCCTGATGGCGTGGGGCATTGAACAATGGGACTGGCGCGCGGCCTTCGTGATTCTCGCGCTGCTCAACCTGTTGGTGCTGCTGCCGCTGATTCTGCTGTGGTTCAAGCTCCCCGTTGCCCAGGGCAACCGTGATGACGCCAGTGCGCTGGAGCAATTGCCCGGCATGGGCTTTCGTGAAGGCATGGGCTCGCTGAAATTCTGGACCTGCAACCTGGCACTCGGCCTGGTGATTTCTTCGATTGTCGGCATGGTCACCAGCACCGTGCCCATGCTGCAAGCCAGAGGTTTGTCCGCTGCGCAAGCCGCCACCATCTTCAGTGGTTTTGGTATCTCGCTGATCTTCGGCCGCATGTTGATCGGCTACCTGCTCGATCGGTTGTGGCCGCCAGCGGTGTCCGCGCTCAGCCTGGTTTTGCCCGCCGTCGGGTGTTTCATCTACCTGAGCCCGACCAGCGAATTCGCCCCCCTGCTGCTGGCGGCCGTACTGGTCGGTTTTGGCGCCGGGGCAGAATTCGACATTGCCGCTTTCCTGATTGCCCGCTACTTCGGTTTGCGCGAGTACGGACGTCTGTTTGGCGTCCATCAGGGTTTGAACACCGTAGCCTCGGCGCTGGCGCCGCTGCTCTTCGCCTATCTGTTGGCACGCACCGGCTCATATACCGCGATGCTGGTCTACAGCGCCGCTTGCTGCCTGATCGGCCCTTTGTTGTTACTGACCCTGGGGCGAGTGCCGCGTTTCAACGCACAAACAGTTCCCAGTCAATCCTGAGTTCCCCAACAAGAATCGGAGCAGAACATGCCCACATTGACGTTTATCGAACACAACGGCACCGCCCATCAAGTCAAAGGCGACATCGGGCAATCGGTGATGCAGGCCGCTACCTTCGCCTCGGTGCCGGGCATTCCTGCCGATTGCGGTGGTGCCTGCAGCTGCGCCACCTGCCACGCCTATGTCGACGAGGCCTGGCTGAACACAGTCCAAGCGCCCGAAGGCATGGAAAACGACATGCTCGAGTACGCTTTCGAACGCCGTGACAACAGCCGCCTGAGCTGTCAGTTGATCATCAGCCAAGAGATGGACGGCATGGTTCTGCACCTGCCGTCGTCGCAATTCTGAATGTGCTTGAAGGAGCTCCCATGACCCTCGCCTCAGTCGTTATCGTCGGTGCTGGCCAGGCCGGTTTTCAGGTCGCTGCCTCCTTGCGTCAGGAAGGCTATGACGGGCGCATTACCCTGATTGGCGATGAGCCAGGCCTGCCGTACCAGCGCCCCCCCTTATCCAAGGCCTACCTCCTGGGCAAGATCCAGGAGACCAATCTGCTATTCCGGCCAGCCGAGTTTTATGCGACCCAGCGTATTGAGCTGTTGCATAACCAGGCGACAGCCATTGATCGAGTGAACCGTCGCGTGGTTCTAGCCAGCGGTGATGCAATCAGTTATGACCATCTGGTCCTGGCCACCGGGGCGCACAACCGCCCGTTGCCGGTGCCAGGCGGTGAGCTGCCGCAAGTATTCGGCATCAAGACCAAAGCCGATGCCGATGCCCTGGCACCGCTGGCGAAAGCCGCGCGCAACGTGGTGGTGATTGGCGCGGGTTTCATCGGCCTGGAGTTCGCAGCAGTGGCAGCAGCACTGGGTGCTAACGTTCATGTGCTGGAGCTTGCTGAGCGGCCAATGGCGCGTGCGGTGTCGAGGGAGATGTCAGAGCTGTTCCGCCAGGCACATGAACAGTGGGGTGTGCATTTCGACTTCCGCCAGGGCTTGAGCCGCATCGATGGCGACAACGGCAAGGTCTGCGCCGTGCAAACCGCTGACGGGCGCGTCCTGCCCGCCGACCTGGTGGTGTTCGGTATCGGAGTGATCCCCAACGCGCAACTGGCGACCGAAGCGGACCTGGCCATCGAGAACGGCATCAAAGTCGACGCCAACCTGCTCACTTCCGACCCGCGAATCTCCGCCTTGGGCGATGTTGCCAGTTTCCCTTGCCTGCAAAACGATGAACAACATACCCGCCTCGAGTCGGTGCAGAACGCCATCGACCAGGCCCGCGCAGTGGCCTCAAGGTTGATGGGCAAGCCGGCGCCCTACAGCGCCCTGCCCTGGTTCTGGACCGATCAGGGCGACCTGAAGCTGCAAATTGCCGGACTCTCCCACGGCTACGACAGCACGGTGGTCCTTGGTTCTGCCAAGGACAAGCAGCTTTCCGTGCTGTGTTTCCGCAATGATCGACTGGTGGCCGTGGAGTCCTGCAATCGCATGGGCGATCACATGGCCGCGCGCAAGATCCTTGCCCGGGCGCCCAAACTGACGGCAGCCGAAGCCGCCGCCGACGGTTTCGACCTGAAAGCCTGGGAAGCGGCCAACCGCGACTGAGCGCGCTCGGCCAGGTAAAGCCCACAGCCGCGCCCGCCTCCAAGCTGACGCGGCATTTTTTTTGCACAACGACTGGAGCGATGCAATGAATAAAGTCTGGTTTGTTACCGGTGCGGCCCGCGGCCTGGGTGCCGCCATTGCCAAAGCCGCATTGGCCGACGGCGACCGCGTGGTGGTCACTGGCCGTCGTGTCGAACCGCTGGAAAAGGTCTTCGCCGAATACGCCGGGCGCGTTTTAGCAGTGGCCCTGGATGTGACCGAAGAAGCCCAGGCACTGGCTGCCGTAGAGACTGCGGTCGCACGTTTTGGCCGAATCGATGTGCTGGTGAACAATGCCGGCTATGGCCAACTGGCTCCCTTTGAAGACAATTTCGCCAGCGATGCCGACAAGCAGTTCGCAACCAACGTGTTTGGTGTGTTCAACGTCTGCCGCGCCGTGTTGCCGGTCATGCGCAAGCAACGCACAGGTCACGTCTTCAACGTGTCATCGATGGGCGGTGTGGTGGGGATGGGTGGAGCGGCGCTGTACTGCTCGTCGAAATTTGCCGTGGAAGGCTTTTCCGAATCCCTGGCCTTGGAAGTGGCTCAGTTCGGCATCAAGGTCACGCTGGTGGAGCCGGGGGTTTTCCGTACCGACTTTCTCGACCCCAGCTCCGCGGTCTTTGGCACACGCACGCTTGAGGACTACGCCGCATTCACCGCCAAGGTCAAAAGCGCCTCGGCCGCGTATAACCACCAGCAAACCGGCAATCCGGCGAAACTGGGGGACGCGTTGGTGCTCCTGGCCAATAGTGAACATCCGCCGTTGCGTTACCTGGCAGGCTCCGACGCCTATCAGCAAATCAGCAACAAGCTCAACACCATGCTCGCGGAAATCGAACTGTGGCGACAGCTTTCCTATTCCACCGATGGCCTATAGGTCGCCAGTGCGCACAGCCTTTTGACAAGGCTGTGCGTCCCCCATTACTGATTGATGAAGTAACGAACAAACAGCTTCCCTTCTTCGAACCGATACAGCTCGATCGTCTCTATGCCTCCTTCCTGCTCGCGAAAGGCATTCAGGTGATGGCACGCAGCTTCATCGCCATTGACAATGCACTGTCGCACCTCGACGCGAATCTTCGGTTGCTGTTGCGCCCACATGCCTTCCAGGACCTGCCAGGCATCGTGCTGTGATTTGCCGACGTATTCGATACTCAAGCCATTGGCCGAGACGCTGCGGTAATGAGCGAAAAAGCCCTCTTTGTCGCCTCTGTTCCAGCAGTCGATCTGACCGTGCAGGAAGTGCTCGATTGCGTGTTTGTCCATGCTCATCTCTTGTTCATCCTCGGGTAGGGTTCAGGCGTGCTGCCGTTGCTGCAGGTTCTTGACGTGCCAGGAATGCCGGTTCCATCTTCAGCCACAGCAGAATGCTGGGGCCAATGATCGCGCAGCAGAAACAGCACACCAGCACCGCTGAATAGCTGCCGTATACGTCGTAAAGATGACCGAACAGCATGGGCACCAGCCCGGAAACGATGGTGATCAGGCACAGGTGCAAGCCAAAGATCCGCGCGTAGTCCTTCAGGCCGAAATAGCGTGCCATCAGGAAGGCCGCCAGATCGAATTCAGCACCGGCGCTGGCGCCGATGCACAGGGTGGCAAGTACCAGCAGCAGTGTGCTCTGCGCCCCACCAAATAGAAAGATCGCACAGCCCAACGCAGGCAGCGCCAGACTCACCGCAGCCACCAAAGAAGGTGAAAAGCGGTCCAGCAGGTACCCCACTAACAACCGCCCGCCGATGATGGAAATGCCGAACGTACTGAAAATCTGCGCGGCTTGCTGGGCACTCAAACCCTTGCTTTGCAGCATCGGCACGATGTTGGTGACCATGCCCACCGTCAACGACACCGACAGTATCAAGGCGACGTTAAAACCCCAGTACATCCCTGAATGCAATGCCTGTTTGAAAGACATTCCGCTCAGCTCCGGGAGCTCCTTCTGCGCGCTCGCATTAGTGTTGAGGGGTTGTGCCGGCATGCGCAACCACATCAACGACAACGGCAGCGTAAACAGCAAGGGCATCGCCCCCAGGGCAATGAATCCAGCTTGCCAGCCGTAGGCGGCAATCAGCCGCGACAACAATGGCGGCAGGATCATCGCCATCAACCCCGTCCCACACAGGATCACCGCCAGCGCCAGGCCACGGTTGCGTTCGAACCAGAGGTTGACCAACTGGGTCCAGGTAATCGCAATCGTGCCGGCACAGACGATCGGCATGCTGAAAAATGCCAGGTACAACCAGCCAATGGAACCCTGGATCCGGGTAATGGCGAAGTAACCGACTATCTGCAGCACGATAGAAAAAATCGCGACTCGTCGCAGGCCGTAGCGGCGGTAGAGCGGACCGACCAACTGCGTGGAGATCGCCACGCCGGCGAACAGAAAGGTGATTGAAGCCTGCAAGTCGCCACGGCTCCAGCCAAAGGCCTGTTCCAACGGAATCACCAAGGTGCCGAAGGCATACAGCAGCGCGGCGGTGATGCTGGTGCAAATGCCAAACAGCCCCAGCAGGACAACGCGCCAGCCACGCTTGAACTCGGAAAAATCATTGCCACCATGGACCGTATTGTTGCGTGTCTCGGTTGTCATCAACTCACTCCCGGCGCAGGCCGCCTTCGCGGATGCGCGACATGATTAATGGCCCTTGAGGATTTCTTCGACTTTGGGCAGTGCGATCATGGTGGCGCCGCCATCCACCAACAACGACGTGCCGGTGATGTAGGAGGCCTCGTTGGAGGTGAGAAACATCACGGCATTGGCAATGTCGGCGGACTCGCCCAGGCGCCCGACCGGGAAATGTGCGGCGAGTTTGTGCGGCAGTTCATCGCCCAGGGTTTCCAGCATGTGGTCAGTGCCAATCAGCCCGGGCTCTATAACGTTGACCAGAATATTCATGGCGCCGAACTCCACCGCCAGGCCGCGGGCAAAGGCGTTCATGAAGGCTTTGCTTGAGCCATAGGCAATCAGGCGTGGTGTGTACTTGCGGTTGGCTTCACCAGAGGAGATGAAAATCAGCCGGCCTTTGTCCACCGCTTTGGACAGGTAGGGCGCGCTGTCCTTGGCCAGCCAGAACAACGACTGGATATTGCTGCGCACGATGTGATCGAAGGTGTCATCGGCCATTTCGGCGATCAGCCCGTGACTGGTGTCAGCGGCGCAATGCACCACGATATCTAGGGAGCCAAAATGTTCTACGCCGCCCTGCACCATTGACTTGATCGCCTCGCGATCGGCGATGTCGCCACCGACCAGGCAGGCTTCACCGCCCAGGGACTTGATTTGCTCGATTGTTTCTTTGCCGTATCGAGGAGTGCGTGCCGACACCACCACTTTGGCGCCCTCGCGGGCATAGGCCAGGGCAATGGCGCGTCCCATGCCTCGACCGGCACCGGTGACCAGTACGACTTTGTCGCGGAATTTCATCGTGATTCCTCTTTATTGTTATGCCCTGTAGGAGCGAGCCTGCTCGCGATAAACCTGAGAACACCACGGGGTGTCAGACATCACGCGGTATCGTTCACGTCCATCGCGAGCAGGCTCGCTCCTACAGGGGGTTCACAGGTTTACAGGTCCTTGCCTGGAACGTTACGGGCCGAGCCGTTACGCCGGTCCGACTCGCCCCAGCCCAGCCAGTGCGAAGGCTCGCGGGTATCGCCAACCCGACGCCAACGCCCTTCCTGCTGAGCCGTGACAGGGAAACCGCCAACGAAGTCGATCATTTCGCCCTTCTCGTCAGGCAGGAATTCCCACTCTTCCTTGCCTTCCAGCACGATTTTGGCCGACTTCAAGAAGTAGCTTCCGTCCTTGTGCTCGGTGTGCCCTTCGATATCGGTGGTGACCCGCACCTCGCCTTTTTCATTGTTGAAAATGGCGTAACCCAGGTGGTCGTGACCGACCATGAAAGAACCGGTATCCCACGTGCCGTTCTTATAAACGGTGACAAAGGACCACCAGATCACATGCTTGTTGTTGTTTACTACCAGGTCTTTCTTGAAGTGGATGGCGCCGCCTTCAGCCATGTAGAACTGGTCCAGCGCCATGGCGCCTTTTACCGGACGCCCCTCGCAGACACCGGCGATATCCCACAACTGTGAAACGTAGAACGTGCCCCACTCCACACCCGGCAAGTACCACTGCAAACCCGGTCCGAGCAGACGACCTTCGAGGTGAAACAAGCCTTCTTCTTTCCAGGTCAGGCGTTCACTGCTGGCCGTGATTTCCCAGCCATTACCGGCTTCACCCGGTTGGCTGGCCCAGCGTGCGGTATCACCTTCCAGGCTATGCACAGGCAGTGGCGTCAGCGCCTGGCGGGCCATTTTTTCGTGGTCCATGCGCAGGTGGACGTTGTCGACGTGGTTGTTCAGGTAGTAGAACTTGGTCGGGTTCGGCGTGCCATTGGGCGCCATCAGCGACCGCACAAATGAATAGATATTGCCCTGCTCATCGCGCACAGAGCCGAACGGCGAGCTCTTGCTCAAATGCAGGCCGAAGAAGCCGCGCTCGGCAGACATCGAAGCGCCAGTGACCTTGTGCGGCCCGACCAGTTGCTGGAAGCCGAAATCACCGCGTTCTGGAATGGTTTTGAACGTTCTCATACTGCCCTCTGTTGTTTTTATCAAGGCCTGGAAACGGATTTGAATCGTGGTTCAGTCCCAGATCACCGGGAGCGTCGACACGCCACGCAGCTGTGCACCGCCGATCTGCGGTACGGGCTGGGTCGGGTCGAGACGCAAGTTGGGGAACAGATCGAGGATCGCGTTGACCGCGCAGCTGATCTCGACCTTGGCAACGAACTGACCGATGCACATGTGCGGGCCAAAACCAAAACCAAAGGATGGTTTTGGCTTGCGGTCGATATCGAAGACATCCGGGTTTTCAAACGCTTCTTCGTCGCGGTTGGCAGACACCACCATGCACTGGACGAATGAGCCCTTGGGAATCTTCACACCGTGAAATTCCACTTCCTTGGCGGTTTCGCGCACTTTGAAAGTGGCTACCGGTTCAAAACGGGTAGTTTCGTCCATCAGCTTGCCGATCAGTGAGCGGTCGGCCTTGACCCGCTCGAGCAAGCCGGGAGTTGTGAGCAGCAAGGTCATCACCGAGCCGAACATGCGCGTGGTGGTTTCCCCGGCCGCCGGCAACAACGAGCGAGTAAAGGTGATCACTTCATGGTCATCCAGCGTGCGCCCTTCGTATTCCGCGCGCAGCAAACGACCGACCACGTCATCGCCCTGGCTGCCCTCGGCGCGACGTTGCACCACGACTTCGGCCAGTGCGTCGTAAAGACCCTTGACGGCGATGCCGGCCTGACGCCGCGCTTCGACCATCTTGCTCGGGTCGATCTGGTTGCCGCCGACAATGGCCAAGGCCCAGGCCGCATATTGTTTGTACTTGGACGGTTCATCCGAGGGGAAGCCCATCAAGGCGTACATGATGCGAATCGGCAGCTCGAGGCCGAACTTCATCAGGTCGGCCTTCTTTGCCGGCAACATTGGCTGGATGTACTCCTCGCGGATCACCTGGTCGATCTGCGGGCGCCACTTGTTCACGGTCTCGGGCATGAATGCCGGTTGCAGCAAGGCGCGCACCTTGCGGTGTTCGTCACCGTCCATGGCCAGAATGATCAAGCCATCGAAAAACGCGCCCAGACCTTCGGCAATAAAGCCGCTGGTGTAGGTCGCACCATCGCGCAGAACAGTCATCACGTCCTGGTATTTGAACAAGGCGAAGGTCGGGCGAGTGCCCTGCTGGGTACCGGCATTGGTTGGCACCCCGAATTGAGTAATGAAATCGCCTTCATAGATGGGTGACTTCAACCGTTGCTCGCGGCACACCGCATGAATATCCAGGTCAGTGCCGCGATACATTTCCGATACGGCGGAATACGCGGTGGCCAGGTCCAGTGCTGCGCTTTCGTTGCTCATCAGGTTCTCCTGTCTTGTTTTTATTGCTCTTGCACACCAAGATTGCCCGGCTGCCAATCCATGGTATGCGGTTGTGTCTGCACCGGTACTGCGCTTCGTTTGACTCTGGGTCAAACGATGGCGCCCGGGTATATGCTTCAAGGTGTGACCCCATTCAACAGGAGGAGTACGAGGTGGCGGTGAAGGCAGGAGAAGGTGGCGAACAGGGCAAACGCAATACGATGAATCGCCTGCTCGCTGCTGCGCGCGTGGAGTTCGCTAAAAAAGGCCTGGCCGGTGCGCGCGTGGAAGAAATAGCCCGGGATGCCGGGGTCACCAAGCAACTGGTCTACCACTACTACAACTCTAAGGAAGGGCTGTTTGTCGCGGTACTGGATGAATCTTCGGACAACATCATGTCCGAGCTGGTCAACCTCAAGGTTGAAGAGCTGCCACCGCCTCAGGCGATGCGCACCGTGCTCAATCACTTCTTCGACCAATACCGGTTTGACCCCTTCCTCGGCAGCCTGGCGCTGGAAGGCATTCGCTACCACGACACCCACGAAACACCGCGTAACCATTTTCTTGAAATGGCACCGAAGCTGATCGCCAAGCTCGACGCGATCCTGGTCCGCGGAGCCGCCAGTGGTGATTTTCGTGCGGACATCAACCCGCGCTTGTTGCTGGCCAGCGCCTCACTGGTGACCACAGGCTGGTTCACCAACCGCTACTCCATGTCTGCACTCGCAGGCCTGGACACTGACTCGGCAGAAGGCATGGCCACCTGGCGCCAGTACTCGGCAGATTTTGTCCTGGCGAGTATTTCGTTGGGTGCAAAAAAAAACGCTGACAGCGTTTAACGACTATCAGCGCGTTGCATAAACACGATCTCTTTGTGGGAGCGGGCCTGCTCGCGAAGGGACAGGTACCTCCAGGATCACCGCCACCTGACACTCCGCCTTCGCGAGCAGGCTCGCTCCCACAGGTTTTATCTATCGACGGCTCAGTTGCCTTTTTTACTCAAGTACTTGCTCACCCGCTTGGCCGCCAACCGCCCTGCCATGCCGTTGACCCCACCGCCCGGATGTATGCCGGCGCTGCCGAAATACAGCCCGGCCACCGGTAAGGTATCGCCGCCCAAACCGTACGCTGGGCGCATGGTGCTCGAACGCATGGAGGTCGTGTCGATATGCACCACGCAGCCATTCACCGTGTTCAAGCGCGCGGTAAAGTCCGGGGCGGCCTCGATGTGACGGCCAATCACCTGCCCTTCGATCCCTTCAATGTAGTCATACAGCTGTTCTTGCACTTGGTCGGCTACCCGTTCACGCAATGCGTCCCAACCCTCGTTGGGGTTCACCGGCATGACCGGCGGATAGATGTACAGTACATCCTGGCCGGCTGGCGCTTGTGAGGGATCGGCGGCGCTCGGTGCGGCCACGGTGATGTAGGGCAACTTCGGTACCTCGCCTCGGGCGCAAGCGGCGAAGTTTTCCAGCACCGCCTCTTCGGTGCCGATCAACATCACGGTTTTACGCAGATCCACACCGTCGCCGCGAATGGCAGCAAAACGTGGCACGGAAATCTGCCCACGCAAGGCAAGATCCACCTTCAGTGGTCCCGAGCCCTTGCCGTTGGCTGGTGCCATGGCGATGCGGGTGAGCAAGTGTTGGGGGATTTCACCACGGGTGACCATATCCAGCGCAGGCTTGGGGTGACAGCCGGCAATGACCGCGCGGGCCATGAACTGGCGACCATCCGCAAGTTTCACCCCTTTGATCCGGCCATCCTTGGCAACGATTTCACTGACGCTGGCCGACACCAGCACCTGACCGCCCAGCTCTTCCAGACGCGCCTGCATGGCGTTGCTCAACTGCTGCATGCCCCCAAGGACACGACCCACACCAAAACGATGGAGGAAACCGAGCAAGGCGTAATAGATGCCACCGCCATCGGCGCTGATATCACCTGCCAGACCGGTCAGTGCACACATCGCGGATATGGTCACCGGATGCTCGAAGCGCTCACGCGCCGCTTGCAGCGCGGATCCCGTCATCAGTGCCATCAGTTCGGGCTTCAAGGCTTTGTGTTTGATCGCGGTGCCGAGCATCTTCAGCTTCACACCCAGGTTGGTCTTCGCCGGGTCGACGCGCATCATCGGCAGCGCGATATCGAGGAACATGTCGATGACCTTCATGAACTCAAGAAACGCCTCGGCGTCCTTGCTGCTGAAGCGGCGAATCTCGGCAGCGGTTTTCTCGCGATCACGCCAGAAAATCAGCGACTGTCCATCTGGATGCAGGTACACATACCCCGGCGCGAGCTCCACCGATTTGAAACCGTGGCGCTCCAGCCCGAGCTCCGCCGGCACGTGGGAATGCACACGCATCGACATCATGTCCAGGGCACAGGGGTGGACCAGGTGCTGCGGTGCTTCGGGTATCAGATAGCCCGATGACGCCATGCCGCCGACCTTGTCCAACGCTTCGAGCACCAGCACTTTCTTGCCTTCCATGCCCAGGTAACAGCCAGCCGAAAGGCCATTGGTGCCACCGCCGACGACGATCACATCGAAGTCGGTGTTTCCCGCTTTGTGGTTCTGATTCATCACTTGCTTCCATGACGTAATTCAACCACGGCGGCGCGCGGCGGCTGTGGTGGCGAAGTACAACCCCAGCGCACCGGACGGTGCACCGAGGCAAAGGTTACATGCCGGTGCGACCCATCTGCGCGAACAACGCGCGCATCGCAACCAGGGATGGCGTGTGGCTGCTGAAACCACCGTCGGCGACCAGAGTGGTACCCGTGACGAAGGAGGATTCGTCACTGGCCAGGAACGCCACCACATCGGCGATCTGCCGAGGTGTACCCAGCTCGGCGGTGCAGTGGTTGTCGCGCAGGATGTCGAGCAAGGGTTCAGGCATGGCGTGTTCCGAAGGCGCCAGGCCGATCTGCACGGCATTGCCGCGAATGCCTTGCTTGCCGTACTGCGAGGCCACCATGCGTGGCAGCATCATCAGCCCCGCCTTGGAAGTGGCGTAGCCGGTCAGGGACATATCGCCCTGCATGCCCAGACCCGAGGTGGCGAAGATGATCGAGCCCTTGCCGTTCTCCAGCATGACCGGAATCACATGCTTGGTGCACAGCACGGCGCCACGCAGGTTGACCGCGATGGCGCGGTCCCAGGCCTGCATGTCGAGGTTGACGAAATCACGGTCCAGCTGGCGTTGCTCGGCATTCAGGATCGCCGCGTTGTTGTGCAAGATGTCGATACGGCCAAAACGCTCTTTCACCTGGGCAACCATTGCCCGCACGTCGTCTTCCGAGGACACATCGGTGGCAATCGCCAAAGCCTGATGGCCCTCGGCGACCAACGATTGGGCAACGGCTGTCGCCCCCTCGAAATTGATATCGATTACGGCAATACTCGCGCCATGGGATGCCAGTACCCGTGCGCATTCGGCGCCCAGGCCGCCACCGGAGCCGGTAATAATGGCCACTCGTCCTGCCAGTTTTCCTGTACTCATGCCCTTATCCTTTTTGTTTTAGGGAGTGGCGCTTTATTCGCCGGTAAAACGCGGTTCGAGCCGTTCGCTGAAGGCCTGGGCCGCTTCGCGGGCGTCCTTGGTCGGGGCCAACAAGGCGAACAGATCAAGCTCCAGGTCCAGGCCACGCTTGAGATCCATTTCCAGTGCCGCCCGCGCAGCCTGTTTGACAAAGGCCGACGCGGTGGGTGGTTTGCTGGCGATGCGCTGGGCAAAAGCCCGCACTTCTTGCACAAGGTTGGCACTGTCACTGGCCAGTCGACTGACCAGACCAATGCGCTGCGCCTGCTCGGCGCCCACCCTGTCACCGGTGAGCAACATGTCCAGTGCCTGACCCGGTGCCACCACTCGGGAGAGTCGTTGCGTGCCGCCGCCACCGGGGATCAGCCCCAGACCGGTTTCTGGCAGGGCGAACACGGCATCGGGAGCGGCGAAACGGATGTCACACGCCAGCACCAATTCCAGCCCGCCACCCATGCAGTAGCCATGAATGGCGGCGATCACCGGTTTGGTGATGCCGTCCAGGGTTTCGATCCAGCGTACGTTTTCCATGCGCTGGCGAACTTGCAAGCTGGACTCTGGGCCGCGGCGTTCCTTGATATCGGCGCCCGCACAAAAGCCCCGTTCGCCTTCCCCGCGAATCACGATCACGCGAATGTCCGGATCCTGCTGCAACAACGCCAGTGCCTGCGGTACGCCCTGGCGGATCTCGTCGTTGATGGCGTTGATCTGTCGGGGACGGGTCAGTACCACCCAGCCCACCATGGCATCGCGCTCCAGGCGCACAGCCTCGTTGATCAGCACGGGGAGTTGCGGATTTTGCGCTGTGCTCATGCAGGGCACTCCTCGAACTCGAAGACCTGACCATTGAGTTCTTGTGGATCGATCTTGATCAATGGACGACCGCCAACGGCCTCCGAGGATTCGATCCACTGGAACCGCGTGCCGCGTGCGCGCAGATCTTCGGCCTTGGCGGCCAGGTCGTTGACGCCGATACGGATGTAGTACGGCCCCGGGCCCCAGTTGTTGACGTAGTGGCCGGCGTCGGTGTTCCAGTAGGTCGCCTCGAGTACATCGAGGGTTGCACTGTTAGGCACGGTGAACCCCATGCGCGCACGGCGGTAGCCTTCGCTGCGGATGTTCTCCACCGGCCCGCTCGGTTCCCAGTCGAGGTTGGTCGACACCTTGCGCAGGGTTTCGTCGAGGTCACGGACCAGGAAGCCACGGGCCGTCACGCGTACCATGTCGCCGGGTTTGAGATCGCGTGGTTGCACCGGTGGCAACTGGTAGGTTTCCGGCGGCATCTGCAATGGCTCGGTCGGCATGATTTCAATGCAAAGGCCACCGTCCACGGATGGCTGGTAGTACGGCTGCTCGGGAGTCGCACCGAGCCAAAGGCGGTCGAACGGCATTTCCGGGGTGCGCTGTGCCATGCGGAACGGCAAGCGCCGGCGCATCAGTTTGTCCACCAGTGCGTCGAACTTGTCCCCGTGCAGGGCCAGCACGATGGAGTGAGTGATCATCGGCCGATGATGCCCCTGGAAATCTTTCAGGCTTTCCAGAAAGTCATGGAACAGCGGATCGCCGGGGTTCGGTCGATCCAGGTGCCACTGCGGTTCGATGCGTGTTGGCGACACCGCCAGGGATTTGTGTACCCGCAGAAAATGCGCGATGTACGGGTGATTGTCGAACGCCTGGCGCCAGCGTTCGTGCTTGTAGATCCCGAGCTTGTCGACCAACATTTCCGTCATGCCGTCCGGGTCCGGAACCATCATGTCGGCACTCATCAGTAACTCGAACATACTTCTCTCCTTGCAATTGCCAGCCTGGGCCTGTGCCCGGCTATTAGTCAGCGGGCACGCCGGGGTAAGGCGAGCTCAGTCAATGAGTGGGTCGGTGCGCCGGCTGCGGGCTTACGCGGTTCCTGCTGCGCGCGGGCGTCTTCGAGGTCCAGGGTCACTCCGGCCTTGGAGTTGCCCTTGGGATTGAGCAGGTAATGCGACAGGGCCGGGATCAACACCAGTGCACCGAGCATGTTCCACAGGAACATGAAGGTCAGCAGAATGCCCATGTCGGCCTGGAACTTGATCGGCGACCAGGCCCAGGTAATCACCCCGGCGGCCATGGTCAGGCCCACCAGTGCAACCACACGGCCGGTGAAGTCCAGCGAGCGGCGATAAGCCACCGCCAGGCTGCCACCACGCTCCTGCACCGCCAGTTGCACACTGAGCAGATACAGCGCGTAGTCCACACCGACACCGACCCCCACGGCGATCACCGGCAAGGTGGCCACCTTGAGGCCGATGCCCAGCCAGACCATCAGTGCCTTGCAGATAATCGTGGTCATCAGCAGCGGAATCAGCGCCACCAAGGTTGCGCGCCAGCTGCGGAAGGTCAGCAGGCAGAGCAACGCCGTGGCGCCATACACCGCCAGGTACATGGTGATGATGCCCTTCTCGACTTCGATATTGGTGGCGGCCTCGATGCCGGCATTGCCCGCGGCCAGGAGGAATTCCACCGGCTGTTCAGCGCCGACGACACTGTTGTTTTCCTTGGCGAATTCTTCTGAGACCTGCAACACCCGGCTCAGGGTGTCGGCCTTGTGGTCGGCCAGATAAGCAATCATCGGGGTCACCGAGCACTGCTGGTTGGTGATCCCCGGGGCGGAAATCATCGCTGCATCCACCGCCGAGTTGGTGATCGCCTGGTCACGGCTGATGCTCAGCCATTTCGGGCTGCCTTCGGCCATGCCGGAGCTGATCATCCGTACGGTTTCGGCCAGCGACTGGGTGGTTTGTACACCTGGTGTCTGACGCAGGCGCCAGGCCAGCTTGTCCATGCTTTGCAGCGACTGGTACAGGCGGCAGCTGTCTTCGTTGGTCTTCATGATGACCACGAACTGGTCACTGGAAAGCCCGTAATGGCTGGTGATGTAGGCGTTATCGCGGTTGTAGCGCGAATCCGCACGCAGCTCCGGTGCACCGGGGTCCAGGTCACCGACCTTGAGGTGCATCATCACCACACTGCCCGCCAGGGTCACCAGCAGCGACACGGCGATCACCGCGGTGGCCATCGGCCGTTCGGTGAAGCGGTCGAGGCCGCTCCACAGACGCCCTAGGAAACCTTTGTTTTCTGCGCCGGCCTGGTCTTTGGCGATGGCGATACGCGCGGCTTTTTTACTGACACCGAGGTACGACAGCGCCACCGGAATCAGCAGCAACTTGGTGAAAATCAGCACGGCGACACCGATGCTGGTGGTCAGTGCCAGGTCGCGGATCACCGGAATATCGATGATCACCAGCACGGCAAAACCAACGATATTGGTCAGCAGTGCGGTAAGGCCCGTGAGGAACAAACGGCGGAAGGTATAGCGCGCGGCAATGTATTTATGGGTGCCACGGCCAATGTCCTGAAGGATGCCGTTCATCTTCTGCGTGCCATGGGAAATGCCGATGGCAAAAATCAGGAACGGCACCAGGATCGAGTACGGGTCCAGCTCGTAGCCGAGGATTTGCATCAAGCCCAGCAGCCACACCACGCCCGCCACTGCCACGCTTACCAGCAACAAAGTGCTGCGCAGGCAACGGGTGTAGAAATAGACGAACAGCCCGGCGATCACCACGGAAGCGCCAAAGAACAGCATCACCGAATACAGGCCGTCGATCAGGTCGCCGACCAGCTTGCTGAAGCCGACGATGTGGATGCCGACCTTGTCGCTTTCCAGTGAGCGAATCTGTGCTTCCAGTTGCTTGGAGAAATCCCCGTAGTCCAGTGGTTTACCGGTCTGCGGATTGGTATCGAGCAGCGGCGCGACAATCATGCTCGACTGGCTGTCGTTGGCCACCAGGTTGCCGACAATGCCGGCGCGCATGATGTTGCGGCGCAGGGCCTTGATCGACTTGTCGCTGCCGTCGTAATCCGAAGGCATCACCGCACCGCCATCGATGCCCTCCTCCGTCACTTCTTTCCAGCGGACGATGGGCATCCACAGCGACTTCATCCAGGAACGGTCGATACCCGGGATGAGGTACAGGGTGTCGTTGACCTTCTGCAGCGCCAGCAAGTAGTCGGCGTCGTAGATATCACCGGTCTTGTTTTCGACCACCACGCGAATGCTGTTACCCAACCCCGGAAGCTGGTCTTTATAGGCCAGGTAATTCTTGATGTAGGGGCTGGAGCTGGGGATCATTTTCTCGAAACTGGCATTCACTTGCAGCCGTGTAGCAAAGAAGCCCAACACCACGGTGGCGAGCAAGCAGGCAATGACGACCAACATGCGATGCCGGAAAATCACCCGTTCAAACCAGCCTCCGGAGCTCTTGTCAAAGTCCTCCAGGTTGGCAATCACTGGCATCCCGCTGTTGAATTTTTGCTCGACCATTTTTTCTTTCTCGTAGGGGAATCGTGCCGACGGCGTCAGTTGGCCTGGGCGATATCGATGACCTTGGCGCCGCTAAAGCGCGTGACAACCAGGCTCCCAGCCTGGTTGGTGGCACTGGCTGCATAAACCTCACCCATTCGCGCATCCGCCAGCGGCGTGACTTGCAAACTCTGGCGATCAACGCTGACCAGTTGCCCGCCCTGGCTCACGACGATCAAGGCGTTGCCCTGCTCGACGATGCTGACCAGACTGCTATTGAGGTTGGTTTCCACGGCCTGCCATTGCTGCCCGTCATCGCGGCTGGCGAACAGATTGCCGCGCAGCCCGTAAGCCAGCAGCAAATGATCGTAGGCGCGGACGCCGAAGTAGGTGCCGGTGTAGGGCGTTTCGATTTTCACGAAACGTTGTTGCTGACGATCCAGGCGCATCAACAGCCCCTGTTCGCCGCTGATATAGAAAGTGCCCGCTTGCTGAGCCAGGCCATACAGGTGCATGCGCCGCTCATTGTCACTGCGCTCGATCCACGGCTCCCAGTTCTGGCCGTTGTCAGTGCTGTGCAACAACAGCCCGAAGGCACCCACGGCAAAGCCGTTGCCTTGTTCATCGAACATCACATCCAGAAAGGGTGCGGCCAATACGCCCGGGGTCGCCGAGGTACCGGCGGCCATTGCCACTTCCCTGACTACCAGGGCCGCGGATTCGTCGCCTTTTTCGGACCGCGGACCGTAGTAGGCATTAAGCAGTGTCAACAGGCGGCGCCCGTCGAGCTGCACTTGCCAGCTGTGACCGCCATCAGTGGTGTGCAGCACCAGGGCATCGTGACCGACGATCCAGCCATTTCGCTCATCGCGAAACCGCACTTGCACCAGATCGCTGGACACCGGACTGTCGACCTGCTGCCAGGTTCGTCCCGCGTCGGTGGAGCGCTGGATCAATCCGTGGAGACCGACGCTGATCATCGCATCGCCAGCCCTGGCGACCGACAACAAAGGTGCGGGCAGCCGCTCGTCCACCCGTTGCGCCGGTACGTCCAGCGTATCGGTGGAAGGCGCAGCCGCGCAATAAGCAGGCATCGCCACCAACGAACTGACACCTACGGTCAACGCAACCGCAAGCAGTAGGCGCGACTTGGAAAAAAGAACAGAAGCAGGGCAAGGGCTAATCATTATTTTTATTCCTTAACCATCCCGCATGGCAGAACCCACCTGTTCTACCCGCCAGGCTTGATGCGCAAACCGACGGGCAGGACAGGCGACTCACATCAGCGTTGAGTGACCCGGGCTACGATGGCTTCAGGGTTCATGTCGCGCTCGCTGAGCGGTTTGTCATAGAACTTGTAACCACCTTTGAGCCCATCGTTGAGCAACGCGTACATGCCTTTGTTGAAGTCATAAACGACGTTTTTCACGTTGTAGGGAATGTTCTTGTCGTAGAGCTGTACGCCACTGAGGAAGATCGAGCGATACAACGCGCCGCTCTTGTCCCAGGCGTCATACAGGCCTACACCGAAGGTGTCTTCATCCAGGTAATAGGTACGTTTGCTGTAGACGTGGCGCATGCCCGGCTTCAACGTCGCCTCCACGACCCACACCCGATGCAGCTCCCAACGCTCGTTGGCCGGGTTGGCGTGGTGCGGCATGAACTGATCTTCCTGCTTGGTACCGAAGTAGAACTTGTAGGCGTTGTACGGAATGTACATCTCTTTTTTGCCGACCAGTTTGTAGTCGAACCGATCCTGGCTGCCGGAGAACATTTGCAGCTCATCGAACAGTGTCACACCGCCCTGACTGGCCACAGGCGTATCGAAGGCGAACTCTGGCGCCAGCTTGACGCGACGCTGACCCGGGGAGTAGCTGAAGGAACGACGAGCCTTGGCCTGTGGGTCGAGGAAGTCGGTGAGCACCACGACTTCACCGGAGCGGCGCGCCGGATAGTCATTGCGCGAGAACACTCGGGCATACATCAGTGAATCACGATCGGCCTGGGAGACCTGGTAGTACGGTGTCTCTTCGAAGGTCGCTTGCTCAGCGGTCTTGGTGATCGAGCCATTGGCGTCCACCACCCAGCTGTTCGAAGAGGAAGTGGTTGAGTAACCGGTGCCGATCTTGTAGCGCACCTGCTGGTTCCACATCACTTCGTTGCCGGTCTTCGGGATCGGGAACGGCAAGCCGCCACGGCAGGACGGATCGACCGCCAGGCCGTCTTTCTGAATCGTGCAACTGCTGGCGTTGCGGACGGTGGCATCCAGCACGGCCTGGGGATAGGCGGTCGTACGGTGGCTTGGATAAATGTCGATGTAATACGTCGGGTACTTCTTGATGAGGGTTTTTTGCCCTTCACTGAGCTTGTCCGCGTACTTGTCGACGTTTTTGGCATCGATACGAAATAGTGGTTTTTCATCCTTGAACGGATCGACCCAGAACCCGCTGTCGGGTACGAAGCCGGCCGGTGCCTTGGTCAGGCCACCGTCATAGGCAGGGATGGTGCCCTCGGCGTTACCCGCCTTGATCGCCCCGAACGGGGTGAGGCTTTTGCCCAGTTCGGAAGCGTCACCGCCTGCCGCCAGGGTGTAGGTCGCCATGCTCATCAGGGCAATGGATAAGGCAAGTTGTCGTTTCATGAACACATTCTCCGATTCTTGTTGGATTTATCAGAAGGAGGTCTTGAAGGTAAATGCCAGCCAGCCGCGGTCGGTACCACCGACCGGACCGTTACCGGCTACAGTGCCGTTGGCCAGATGCTTGGGTTGGGCCTTGGTGTCTGCGTAACGCAAGCCGAACTCATAGAGTTGGGCATAAGTGGCCTTCAGGCCGACTGAGTAGGACAGCGCGCCTTCGTTACCGCCACCGGCAGTCGGGGCGTTGCCATGCAGGCCGTAGTTGACAGTCATTGGGACATCCAGGTCCCAGGAAGGCAGGACCTGAATGTACTGTGGCGTGTAGTTGACGGCAACTGCGTAGTAGTTCTTCGACGAGCAACCATCGGACTCATCGCCGGAGCCGGGGCTGCGAGGGTTTCTGGCATCGGTACAAGCATTCTCGCCAACCCCTTTGTACAACTCTTCGTGCTCGGTCACCCGATCCAGATGGCTGTACGCGAATTCACCAACCAGCGTGCCGTTGTTCGAAATAAAGTTACGCGGCACGCCGTAAACAGCGTTGGCAATGAAGTGGATGGTGTCACCGCGAGGACCTTCATCGTCCAGGGCACTGACGCCGGTGGCATTCAATGCGCCGTTCATCCGATAGGACAATTCGGTACCGACCGCCACAGTGTTGAAGACCCGGGCGAAGCTGAGGCCCGCGAGCTTCACGCCACGTGGGTAAATCACCCGATAGGAGCCCGCTGCTGCCTTGATTTCCGGGGCCAGCCAAGGCTGGTAATCGTCGAACTGACGGTAGTAGGCGCCGAAGGTCGATTCGATTTCTTCGACGTTGAGTTTGCCCATCACGCCCCAGTTCTTGCCATCACGCCCGAATTTCGAATCCTGACGTTGCAGGGTCGAGCCGTTGGCGGCCAACGGTAGCTGGTCCGGGCCTTCGAACAATGGGTCGGCACCACCAAAGTACGTGCCCCCGTAAGGTATGCGAGTCGGTTCCCATTCGTAGAAATACTGAGCGGCAACAGAGAGATGGTCGGTGAGTTGCGCCTTGGCCGATATTTGCCCGACTGGCAGGAACACTTCCTTGGTTTCGATACCAGGACTGGTCGAGGCTTTCACGCCATCACTTGGCGCCTGGGAATAAGACACGGCATGCGCGCCGATGAGCAGGCCCTCACCCCAGTAGTTGGTGTGGCGACCGGCTTTCACGTTGACCGGTATTTCGCCGACGTTGAAGTTTTTCCAGAGGAACGCATCGAGAATTTCGCCCGAAGGACCGTTCATGTAGCGGTCCACTTCACCGCTGTACTTGTTGTTGTGGTAGCTGGTCGCGAACCCTGGAATGTTGCTGTGGACTTTGTCGTCATCGTAGGCCTGGTCATACCAGCCGGCAGCACTGAGACGAGCACCCCAATCGTTGAGATAGGAAAAATCGAACTCACTAAACAGATCGAGACGATTTGTCACGATCTCGTTTCTATCGAACTTGCCGTCCGACTCGTCGTAGTTCGGCGTATTCATGATGTGGCTGTCTTGACTGTCGGTCCGCATCCCCAGGTTGTAACGGACCGTATTGTCCCAACGCACGCGGTAGTCTGGGTTCGACATGTCGAACGAGGCGGCCATCAAACCCTGTGCACTGCCAACCATCAACAGTGTCAGAGCACCTTGAGTCAGCACCCGCCGACCCTGTTTGGTCTTCTCTTTCATACACACTACCTTTTATTTTTATTTTCTGACGTTAAGTGCGTTCAAACAGTCATTCCAGCGATCTGCGAAACCCCACAGGATCGATGCATGTCCCGCCTGGACAGTCCGCTCGAGAGGCCTGGCACGCATCCAGGACTACTTCCCTCCTCAGCTGAAAGCCACCGTAACGGATCGCAATGTAAAATTCCACATAAAGATTGCAGTTCTCTATTCAGAATTTTAACCGCGATTCCTTGGCTATCTGTTTTAGCCAACGGTGTCGCCCGGGGCAATACTGCACACAAAACACATAAACGTTCAAATAATCTTTGACGAATGACCTCTTTGGGCTTTCAATAGTCCGGGCAGACCCCCTGAATACGGGGGTCAGGCAGGAAAACCCGCAAGCGGACCGGCAGAAAAAAAACAACAGGAGCCAGCATGAACATTGATTTGAGTGCAAAGCGCGTGATCATCACGGGTGCTTCCCGGGGCATCGGCCTGGCCATCGCCCGGGCTTTCGCGGCTGAAGGGGCGCGGGTAGCGATTTGCGCCCGCAGTGAGGCAGACGTCCGCGAGGTGGGTTCGCAGCTCGCGGAACACGCCCAGGCGGTCATTGCCCGAGCGGTTGACGTGACCGACAGTGAGGGAGTCAAGGCTTTCGTCGCCGAAGTTGCACACGCCTGGGGCGGTGTCGATGTGCTGGTCAACAATGCGGGTCAAGGACGCGGCGGTAATCTCGATACCCTGACGCCGGAGGCCATCCTCGAACATGCCAACATCCTGCAGATGGGGCATTTTCGTTTCGTCCAGGCCGTGGTGCCGTTCATGCGTGAACAGCGTTGGGGGCGAATCATCGAAATCAACGCCCTGGCCGGCGCGATTCCGACGCCAGACGGCATTCCTTCGGTGATCAACCGCGCGTCGTGCATCGCCCTCTCCCGCTCGCTGGGCATGTCCCTGCCCAAGGACAATATCCTGGTCAACAGCCTGAACATGGGCTGGATCGATACCGGCCAGTGGGACCGTCATTACAAAGAGATGGGGCCGGGCGTGAGTCGCGAGGAGTTCGACGCCATGGTGATGAAAGTCGTGCCGCTCGGACGCTACGGCAAGCCTGAAGACGTTGCCGGCATGGCGCTGTTCCTGGCCAGCGAATATGCCAGCTTCATCAGCGCTGCCTCGATCGACATAGCCGGCGGCATGGGTGGGCAGATTGCTTACTTCCCGACGCTCAAGCGCGACTTTGCCGCTGCCATTGCCGCTCGTAACGCTGCCAGCGAATAACGCGCACACGCAGTCCGGCATTCACTGATCGCCGCGAAAGCGGCCTTGGTCCCGGTGCGCCCGGCGCACCCTCAACGTTGGCGCACCCTGATGAATCTGCTGCTACCCGTCCTTGCCACGCTGATCTGGGCCGCCAGTACGGTGGTCAACCGTCTGTCGGTCGGGGTGATCGACCCCGCAGCCATTTCCTTCTATCGCTGGCTGACGGCGCTGCTGGTGTTGTCACCGGTGTTGTTGCCCAGGGTATGGCGCTTGCGCCGTCAGATTCGCCCTTATCTGGCCAAGCTGTGGCTGCTGGGATTGCTCGGCATGTCGCTGTACCAGTCACTGGCGTATTTTGCGGCACACACCGTCAGCGCCACGTCGATGGGCCTGATTCTGGCGACCATGCCGCTACTCACCGTGCTCCTGGCCTTCCCGGTGCTCAATACCCGGCCCACCGCGACATTGCTGGTCGGCACCCTGGTTTCGTTTGCCGGACTGGCCTGGTTGCTGGCAGCAGGCGACTTGTCTTCACTCTGGCAGCATGGGGTCGGGCAAGGTGAGCTGATGATGTTGGCGGCGTCGCTGTCGTACGCGCTGTATTGCGTGTTGGTGAAGCGCTGGCAGATTCCCCTGCCAACCTGGGAAAGCCTGTATATGCAAATTATCTGCGGCACCCTGCTGCTGGTGCCGCCTTTCGTGCTGGCACCGTCGATAGCCCTGACGGCAAAGAACATCCCACTGGTGTTATTCGCTGGCCTGTTCGCCTCGGCATTGGCACCCGGCCTGTGGATGCGCGGCCTGCAAACCCTCGGCGCAGAAAAAACTGCCGTATTGATGAACCTGGTGCCGCTGTTTACCGCGGTATTGGCGATCGTGCTGCTCGGGGAAACGTTGCACCTGTACCACGCGGTGGGTGGCGGCTTAATTTTGCTGGGGATCGGATTGGCGCAATGGAAACCGGCCCGGGTCATGACCCGCGCCGCGACCTAGGCGACCAGCAAGGTATCTCGCAATGCCTGCAAGCCCGTGCCACTCAAACCACTGAAACGCTGCAGATAGCGATCCAGGCCACCGTATTCAGCCTCGATCACCGCATAAGCGGCATTCAGGTATTCAGGCCGGGCATCCACTACCGCATCGAACGCCGCTTCGCTGACCGGCTGGCCCACCATCCGGCCCACCGCATGACTCATCGCCTGCTGACGCTCTGCACTCAACTGACTGAAACGCCGTGCCGAACGCAAATAGTCGGTCAAGATGTGTTCTGGCGTGACACCAAGGGCATGCAACAGCAGCATGACCGCGATGCCGGTGCGGTCCTTGCCCGCCGTGCAGTGAATCAGCACCGAGCCCTTGCCTGCAGAAAACAACTCGAACAGCGCCGGCAACCGGGGCGCCAACATTCCCGGTAGCCGCCGGTAAACTTCCAGCATCATGGCCCGTGCACCCTCCGCCACCGGATTATTCGCCAGCATGAGGGCAAGGCGTGGATCGGCCCGGACATCGCCTATGACCTCCAGGTGCAACTCCCGGATTGCGTTATTGGGCAAGCGGTTCGGGTAACGTTCACGCTCACCCGCGCTGCGTAAATCGCAGACGGTCTGCAACCCCAGGCGCTGAAGTGTCTGCCAGTCTTCAGCAGTCAGCCCATGCAACTGGTCTGCGCGCAAAAGAATATCGCCGCCAATGCGGCGACCACAATGGGAGGGAATGCCTTTCAAGCTGCGAAAGTTATCCGCGCCTTGCAGACGCAAATCTTCCTGATTGACCACGCTCAACTCTCCAATAAATGTTGATACGCTTGCGTCAACGGCCTTGCGCCCTGCCCCAATATCGGTGTGCGGCGTGGCTTACGGCCGTGGGTTAACAAGCGCACAGTATCAAAATCTTCTGCGGCGGCGAAAAACCGCTCCACCATTGGCAGTCCGGCCTGCCCCCAATCATCCATGTTCGACATCCAGGTCTGCATCCCCCAGACCGGCCAACGCCGTACTTGTTCCCAGGCCGCGTCCTGACCCAGCACGCCTTCGGCTCCCAGGCTAATCAGTTTTTCACGGTAAACACGCAGCAAACGCAGCGCTTCGGCGCGGCGCTCCTCCACGGTCAACGCGCCGAGCATGAAATAGGCGACATCGCGCCATGGCCGGCCACGTCGGGCCAGTTGCCAATCCAGCCAGATACGTTGACCGTCACTGCGCAAGAAACTATTACCCTGATGGGAGTCACCATGGATCAAACAACAGGGTGAAGTCTGCTCCAGTTCAAAAGCTGCCAATTCATCGAAGGCATGGCTAAACAACTCCGGTGATTCGTACATCCATTTCGGCAGCAGCTGCTGGTACTCGGGTTTACGCAGATTGACCTTGATGTAGTTGTACATGCGCAGCAGACCGTCGCTGTCCACCGGGTTGGCCATCGACACCGGCAACCAGCGCTGCTCCTGCAACTGCGGACTGTTCCAGGTAGCAGCATGCACCGTCGCCAGTGACTCGAGCCCCTGAGCAACACCGTCCAAGCCAAGGTGATCGGTGCTATGACCAAATTGCCCGGCAGCCAGACCGAGGTCTTCCATCATCACCACACCTCGACCGCCACCATCGGCGTCCCAGTCGGTGAAAAATGTGGTCGGCAATGGCGCATCGGTCCAGCCGCGCGCCAGATGATACAGGCGCGCTTCCAGCTCACAGATATCGCCGCTCTCGAAACCTTCGGACCAGTTCGACTTCAGGCACACATGCGCAGGAATACCCGCGCGCTGTCCGACCTCGTTCAACTCAAGCCTGGCGCGCAATTTGGTGGTGTGCCCGTTACGGACCTCCAACGCCGTCAGCGCCAGGACCTCGATGCCTGGATAACGCGGCTGCAATAGCTGCGTGAGCCAGGCTGCGGATATCTCACTCAGTTGCCGAGGCAATCGCCCGCTGCGCTGCGGGTATGGCCGCCCGGCGGCCATGTCCAGCAGGCTGTCCGTCACGACGTCAGCACCCGGCCAGCGTTGGCCGGAACCTTCAGCTTGAGGAGTTCGATCGCGTTACCGCTACGAATCCGTTCACGGTCTTGAGCAGACAAACCCAGCCCCTCGGTCAAGTCGCCATGATCATAGGCGCCACCAAAGTTAGTGCCGTATAATAGACGCTCCGCCCCAACCACCTCGGCGACACCACGACGCAAGCCGGGCGCATGCACGTCGAGGTCGAAGTAGAAATTATGCATGTAATCCATCAACGGTCGCTGGTTGCGCGAGTCAGGTGCCATTGCCCGATTGAGCTCGCTCAAACGCCCCAACTGGAAAACCGCCATGCCACCGGCATGGGTGATGTAGGTTTTCAGGGTCGGGAAAACATCCAGTGCGCCGCCGCAGATCAGGTACCAGAAGAACAACGTTTCATCGACGCAATCACCCACGATCGAAGTGGTTTCGAACTTGTCGTCGGTGTGTTTTTCGCCCCAGTAGATCGACTGGTTGAAGCCATGCACCATGATCGGCACATCCAGCTGGGTGAGCTTTTCCCAGACGGGGAACAGGCGTTCATCGTGAGCTTCCAGACCATTGAAATTGGCCCCACCGACGCACACGCCCTTGGCGCCTAACTGAGTCACGGCGCGTTCGATTTCCTTGGCTGCGTTCAGTGGGTCCGCCAGGTTGGCGTGGCACCAGAAATCGAAGTGGTCGGGATCGGCCCGGCAAAATGCCGACAGCTCGTCGTTGCACAGGCGCGCGTATTCGTTGGCGAAATCACCTGCCCAATACATGAAACAGTGGGACGGTGTGGACATCACCAGCTTGTCGACACCCCGTTCGGCCATCAGCTTGCGCCGGCTGGCGTGGGTCATGCGCGCGAGGAGGTTGGCCTGCGCCTCAGCGTCAGTAGCGGCTTTGGCCGGTTGCTTGGTACCGAGGGAAAAATGCCCCACGGTCAGCCCCTGCACCTTCATGAACGGCCCCCAGAACTCGTGGCGGTTCAGCATACCCTCAGTCAGCAAGTGGGCGTGGACATCAATCAGCATGGCATTCTCCTTGTTGTAATAAGCCAGCAGGTCGAACGCCTCATTTGACAGGGCGTTCGGACCGGTTTGAGGGATAACTGCACCGCCAATAATATAGACACTTTTTCTATATGTGTTCATTTATTATTGAAGCTAGAGAAGGTTTTTGGGGTGTGCCTTGTGTGGAACGGGCTTTTGCGGATTGGAAGAACCTGTAGGAGCGAACATGCTCGCGATGGAGGCCCAGACAACGCGTTCATCCAGACAGGGCGCGTTATCGTTGACGTCCATCGCGAGCAGGCTCGCTCCTACAGGGGTCGGCTGTCAGGCCGCCTCAAATGGATATGTACGCCAAAAGAATCCAGCAAAAAAAAAGCGGCCCACTCAGGCCGCAAATGCGTGTCCATTCGATGCAATCAGCGTTGCGTTTCCTGGGAAACAATCGATTCAGGTTTCATGTCGCGCTCCGACAGCGGTGCGTCGTGTACCCGGTAGCCGCCCTTGAGGCCGTCGTTGAGCAACGACCACATGCCCTTGTTGAAGTCATAACTGACGTTTTTCACTGTGTACGGAAGGTTTTTGTCGTACAACTGAACGCCGCTCTGGAACAGCGCGCGGTACGGGGGTTGCCCGCTCCACCTTCTACGCGCACTTTCGCGACAAGGAAGACCTGATCGTTGCCGGGTATGAAGCCATTGGCATGCCCTCAACCAAGGTCACCGAGGTAGGTGGCGACCGTCGTGTCCTGCTGGACGTGTCAGCCTGGCTGTTCAGCGCTACCGAACGTCATGCGGCACTGACGACGTCATTTTTCAGCGGTCCCGGCCAGAGCGTGATTCTTGCCCATCTGGAAAATATCCTGATCATCCAGGTGCGGGAACACTACCGAAAACAGGGTTTGTACCAGGTGGAGCACATGCGTGGCGAAGCGGCGGTACGCTGTTTCGTGGGGGCCTTGATCGGGCTGTGGCTGTGGTGGGTACGCCACGACTATCCGAACTCGGCGCAAGAANNGCTACGACTATCCGAACTCGGCGCAAGAAATGACCGAGACCTTCGACAGCCTGATGAACAATGGAACCTGGCCGCCGGCCAACAACGCTCGGCAGTAGCGGCGTCACGATGCGGGTCGACCCCCAATACACCCGGCAAAATGGCACCGCCCCTGTCTGCATCCCGCACAAGACATTGCTCAAATGAGCTATACCAAAATCTCCCGTACTACATTTTCGGAGCACAGGAGATTTATCATGAATTTGAGAAATCAATCGGCGGCGCTGATGGCCACTGTGATGATGCTCGGCTGTACGCATTCATCAAACCAGACAGTGACCATTCCTCTGCTTGCTACGCCACAGAACACCGGCGAGATTGCCAATACGACATTGGCCAACCAAGGCAATGAAACCGCCTTTACCTTCATCATTGGCGGGGTTCCAAGCGGAACCCTCAGTCCCTTGAACCTCTATACGTCTATCCATAAAGGGAGCTGCAAACAACCCGGGCCCGTTGCCTACACAATGAATGACCGGATCAACACCAGCCGTATTTCCGATATCGGTGGCTGGACCTATTCACGAAGCGCGCCTGTCGCCATGTCAGAACTGTTTTCCACCGGCTACTCCGTGGTTGTGACAACCACGCCGGCCGATGGCAACGTCGATATTTTCTGCGGAGATATCAAGCAAGCAGCGAATTGAAATTGCGATACCACCCCTGAATTCTGTCCTCTGCGAAGACGCAAAAAAACCCACCTGTGTTGCAGTATCTGAATATCCAATACCACTGCACAGTTTTCGCGATTTACGATCCCCTCCTCACTCGACTCCGGCAAATAGCCAGTCAACGCTGCGCGCCAGCTGCAAGGCTACGAAGCGCAGGCCATGATCAAAAACTGCCGGAATGCCTGGGCCGATGCTGACAAACGGGTATCTGGCAGCCAGATAAGTCCGAGCTCCATGGGGGGAATCACGTCTACCAGCGGGCGGATCTCAATTTTCTTGCCCTCCAGGGACCAGGCCCGGTAGACCATGTCCGAGAGAATGGTCACGCCGAAACCATGCCCCACCAACCCGCGCAATGCCTCCATGGATGAGGTGCGAAAAGCCACCTTGGGCGCCAATCCACGGGATTCCCAGTAGCGCGAAGTCGAAGCCTCCCCCTCATCGACCGTGGCGAGGATATAGGGATGCTCGGCGACGTCTTCGAGATTGATCGAGGTGGCGGACATCAAAGGGTGCTGACTGGCCAACCAGAGTTGGCGGCGAGAACGAATCAGCACCTGGTGAGCGAACCCCTGCAGGTTTGGTGTGTTGGAGACTATCGTCAGGCCCAGGTCGAGATCGCCATTGCCCAGGGCTTCCTCAATGCTGTGACGGTCCATGTCGATCAGGTCGATCTCAACCTGAGGGTAGCTACGTTTGAAGCGCGCCAGCAGCGCAGGCAGAAAATAGCCCAGCACCGTGTAAGAGGCGCCCACTCGTACGGTGCCTTGCATGGCGTGACCGAGAAAAAGCGGTTCACTGAGGGCGTCCTGCAGGGTGTCGAGGATGTGCCGCGCATGCTGGGAAAACTTGTTGCCTTCAGCGGTCAGTGACACGCCATGGGGCAGGCGGTCGAACAGGCTGACGCCCATGGACTGTTCCAGATGCAACACGGCCGCCGTAATCGCCGACTGCGATACATGTGCCTTCAGCGCCGCTTGGGAAAACTGTCCGGCGTCCGCGGCGGCGACAAAATAACGCAGCTGGCGCATTGAAATATCTCTGCCCTTTGTCATCTGATTTTCTGATACCTACGGTCTGAATATATGAAACAGCTTGGTCCACAGCCTCGGTACACTCGAGACCGGGTAGCTGCTTTGCCGTATTGCCACCCTTCGAATTTCAGCACCAACAATAAAAAAGGCTGAAGGTTGAAAAATGAACGCGATCCACTACAGCGAGTACAACTGTGAAGCGTCAGGTAATTTCCTGACCGAAGCTTCACTGGCCAAACAAGGCTTCGATCTGCGCGTTGAACAGGCGCAATGGTCGTGCTCCGGCACGGCCCTGATTGAAACCGGCAACAGTTGCCTGATACGCCTGATGCTGCCTGCCAGCGTTCAAAGCAAGCCTAACTGCGGCAGCTTTGCCAGCCACGGCGCGCATCAATTCCAGCCCTTGGGCAAACTGCTGTTCATTCCCCATCGCACCGAATTCCATCTACGCCACGATGCCAGCAAGCAAAAGGCCCTGGTGTGCCTGTTCGATCCCTCCTCCCTCGGCGCCCTGGGCAGTTATCGCTGGAACTGGAAGGAGAACGTCAGCGAAGCCATGCTTGACCTGCAGAGCGGTTACCTGCACGCGTCCTTGCAACGGCTGGCCGAAGAGGTGAGCAATCCCGGTTTCGCCAGCGAATTGCAAACCGAGTGCCTGCTCACCAGCATTGCCCTGGACCTGCGCCGCGAGTTCATCGACGTTCCCGTCGTTGCCGCCGTTCCCTTACCCGACACTGAAAAACTCAGCCCTCGGCAATTCAACATCCTGCGTGAACTGCTCGATACCACGAGCGACGAAGGCCACTCTTTGCGCCACTTGGCGCAGGCCTGCGAGCTGCCGTTGCGAACTCTGTCCAGTCGCTGCAAAAACACGACTGGCATGACATTGCGCCAATACGCAGCACAACATCGCCTGCGAAAAGCCATGGCGCTGCTGGCCGACACACGGTTACTGATCAAACAAGTTGCCTATCAGGCCGGCTTCAACAATGCAGCAGCCTTCAGTGCCGCATTCCGCAAAGAACTCGGCGTTACACCCGAAGAGTTTCGCCATCAGCGCCGACGCTAAAAGGCACCCGAACAAGGGCACCTTTTAGCGACAGGGGTTTCAACGACGAATCGTGGCAGTGATTTTTGCGTGTGGCCCATTGACCTGCGCGGCCCAGGCTTCAGCTGCCTGATCCAGGGTGAAGTCAAGGTAATCCACCTGAATCTGCTGCTCTTTGGCGATCTTCAGCAGACGCAGCCAGATTTGCTCACGGTCTGCTGGCGCGCGCTGGCCGGTGCCGATGCACGACAAGTTGCGGAACAATAGATCGGCAATATCCAGATTGAGCTGGCGTCCGGCCCCCGTGCCAATGGTCACGATACGGGCGCCCCAATTGGTGGCTTTCAGAGACGTCAACATGGGTTGACCGCACACCAGGTCCAGCACCACGTCAAATCCACCATCGGCCGCGTCCTTGAGAGCTGCGACATCATCGCTACCGCCTAGTGTCACCACCTCATCGGCGAGGCCCCGCGACTTCAAACGGCCCAGCGCTTCACCCGACCGCGCAGCACCGACCACCTTGCCCGCACCCATACCGCGCGCCAGTTGCAAGGCGATCTGGCCGAGGGTACCGGTCGCGCCCAAAATCAGGACTTTTTCACCCTTCTGAATTTCGGCTTTTTCCAGTGGAACGATGGCACCGGTAGCCGCAATGCCCATGCCGATCGCGGTTTTATCGTCCACGTCGTCCGGCACATTCCACACTTCGGCTTGCGGCACCAGGGTGCGCTCTGCCCAGGCACCAAATGGCAGCACCGAGCGTTCCCCGAAATACACCCGACGGCCATCCGGCGCACGGCCTACGCCTTCGCCGCGAATGACACAGGGGTACTCCACTCCGAGACGGTAGGCGCCGAGTACATCCCAGCCCCCCAGGCCAGCGGTATCGACATCGATCAGTACCGCGCCGTCTTGCGGCTTCGGCTCACGAAACTCGTCGACTACCGGCAGCGCATTGCGCTCGGAAATAATTGCTGCACGCATGGCATTCTCCTTGTCTGTTTTATTTTAAGGCTGCACTTAGAGCAGTAGTTGAACACAAATCAATTATTTGTCCATATGTTTAGCTCGAAATTCCACTAGCGGGTCGCCAATGACTCGGCCTGATAACGCGGATACCCACCCAGCGTCAGGAGAAGCAAGGGTCCGACGACAAAGCAGATGAAGCTGAACAACAGCATGGCCGAGTAGCCACCGGTCAGCTTGAACAGTCCCGCAAACAGCAATGGCGAGATCGCGGCACCGGCGGTAATCAGGCCCAGATGGGCACCGAACAAGCGACCGTAGTCGCGCATGCCGAAGTAGCGGGCGATCAGGAATGCCGCGATATCGAATTCGGCGCCCGCACCAACACCCACCAGCAATGTGGCGAGGGTGTACAGGGCAATGCTGGAGTCGCCATAGGCAAAAATGCCGCAGGCAAATGCCGGCATCAAAAGCGCCAAAGAGGCGACACCGGGGGCCCACAACCGGTCAATCAGGTAACCCACCAGCAACCGTCCGAGAATCAGCGACACGCCAAAGCTGCTGAAAACCTGGCTGGCCTGCAGGGCGCTCAGGCCTCGATCCTGCAGCAGTGGCACGATGTTGGTGACCATGCCCACCACGCAGGACACCACCAATGTCATCGACAGGTTGCACACCCAGAACCGCCACGAACGCAGCGCTTCGCGCAACAGCAGCCCGCCGGATCGTTCGCTGACGACCGCAAGTGGTGATGTGCTGTGGCTGACAACAGCGGTCGGCATTAACCAGCGTAACGCCAGTGGCAATGCCAGCAGTATTGGCAACACGCTCAATGCGATAAAACCCGCCTGCCAATTCCAACGGCCGATCGCCCAGGCGGTGATCAGCGGCAGCATGATGGCCGCGAGCCCGGAGCCGCTGAGGATGATCGCCAACGCCAGGCCTCGGTTTTCCTCAAACCACAGGTTGACCAAGTGCGACCAGGTCACCTGCAACGTACCCAGCCCGGCCAGCGGCACCAGGAAAAAACCCAGGTAGAGGGTCCATATCGAGCCACTGACACAGCTCAGGAGGAAGACGCTCACGGACAACGCCAACAAGGACAGCAACGTGATCAGGCGCAGGCCATATCGCAAATTGAGCCAGCCGGCCAATTGCGACGCGACAATGGTGCCCAGCGACAGTGCGGTGATCGCCGCCTGTAACTCCGCCCTGCCCCAGCCCATGGCCTGTTCCAGGGGAATTACCAGGGAGCTGAAGCTGTACAGCAGCAACGAACTGGAACTGGTGGCGACACCCACGAGAGCCAGAATCAGCACCCTCCAACCGCGTTTGAATTCTGCGTTATCAAAGCCTTTCATGGTGTGTGACCTCAGTCGTTGCCGATGAACACAGCCGCTTGCGCGCTCTTGCTCAGCACGTGTGCACGGCGTGCCGGGCCAGGCGCATTGGCGAGCTGTTCGAGGGTGTCTTCGGGGTGTATCAACGTCGGGCCATTGCCCAGCTCCTGAAGCGCCAGAAGCGCCAGGTCTTCAGCCTTGGGCAACGTCATGGTGAGGGCGTCGGGAATGTTCAGTTTGACCATGGCATCGCGCATGGTAGGGGTGTCCACGGTACCGATGACCAGGTTGAGCACATCCACACCACGATCTTTCCACTCCGCCCATAACGACTCGCCGAGGTTCAGCGCAAACCCTTTGGTGGCGGTGTACATCGCCAGTTTTCGAATCCCGCCTAACGCAGCCTGGGAACCCACCAGCAGCAATCCACCTCGCCCGCGTTCCAGCATGGCGGCACCGAAGGCATGGCTGCATTGCATCACAGTTAGGCAGTTGAGGCGCAGCAAGGCGCCCCAGTCGTCGACCGAAGTATCGAGAAAACGCGTGATGTAGGGGTCGCCCCCGGCGTTGTAGATAAACAGACCGACTTGCCGCTTACCAACAGCCGCCAACAATTGCTCACAGGCATCGGGATGGGACAGGTCCTGGATGAGCACCAGCACCTCAACGTCGTACCGTTGCTCCAGATCATTTTTCAACTGCGCCAAGGCTTCGCCACGGCGCGCCACCAGCACACAGTTAAGGCCACGCTCGGCGAGTGCATGGGCAAATGCGGCGCCCACCCCATGCGAGGCACCGGCGATCACTGCCCACGGACCATACCGATGCTTGAAGGCGTTATCAGGAACAGACATAAACACTCCGAAAACAAAGGCCCGGCGGCAAGCCACCGGGCGAGGAAGGCTTCACCGCGTCAGGCGACTGGCGGCAGGTCGATGTGGCTGGCGGAGGCGCCAATGGCGGTGCTGCCATAGACCAGGACGCGCCGCTCGATTTGCGCCATGAACAGGTGCAGCAAGGGTTCGTCGTATTCCGGCCCGGCGTTTTTGACAAAGGTTTCCAGCGCTGCATCGATCTCGCTGTAGTCACTGAAGGTGCGGTCCAGCAGCGCTTGCGCGTCCTGTTGCTCCAGCTTGCGCAAGTGCAACTCCATGGCATCGCCACGGCCCAGGTATTCCACCAGTTTGCTCACTGCGCGCAATTTGGTTTTCTGGAAATCGCTGGCAACCTCCACTTGGGCCAAGGCATCGGTCAGCATGGTCAGCAGCTGTGCATTTGGGCCAGTGCCGACAACGTCCAGCTTCGGCTTTTGCAGGGGAACACCCATGGCCTCGGCCAGCGCATGCACCACCACACGGCGCAGGGCGATATCAAATTCGGTGTAGGTGTCATGCGGGTCACCCGGTTGTGGCGTGGCCACCGATGCCGAGAACTGCATGGTGCTGACCGTGGCGAAGAGCGCGGTGTGGTAGCGCACTACATCAGGCTCCGCCGGTTCGCCGGTCACTTGCTGATAATAGCGATACAAGGCCGCAAAACTGTCCCCGAGCGGTTCGTAATTGTCGCGCATGCGCGCCGAAGCGAGGTCGGCCAGAGGATCACCGATCATGGCGAACTCAAAATCGTAGAGGCCATGCACCTGTCCGTTCTCGAACAGAAACTGCCCCGAATCGTACTGAACGAAAGCAGGCCGGGTTCGGTGCTGTGGCACATTGCGCCGCAGCCAACCGAGGGCGAATTCGGCCAGAGGCTGAGGCTTGGTTTTATTACGCGCATACAGCGGGTAATAGGCTTCCAGACCCGCCAGGGTAATGTCCGCGGCACCTTTGGGCAGGCTGATACCCTGATCGATAAAGGGTTGCAACGGCAGTTGGTGCATACGCACCATGGCATCGACCCACTGGCGTGCAACCCCATGACGTTCGGCATCGCTCTTCGCCGTACTGACGTCACGGCTACCCGGCACCAACTGCATCAGGATGGCTTGCGGGTCTTCGCAAAAGCCGTAGATATGCGGTACGGGCACGCCTTGCTGACCGAGCAAGGAGAGAATGTCCGCCTCCCGGCGCAGATCCGGGAATGGACTGACATCCCCACCGCGCTCGCCCCGAATATGCAACTGAAGGGTTTCGCCATCGCGTTGCAGCTCAAGGTTCCAGGCCGGGCGCCAGCGCAGCAGACGCTGCATGGCGGTGATTTTCCCGCCCAGTAGACCTTCGACAAAGGTACGCAGCTTTTCTTCGACCGGATCACAGGTCACATTTGTTGTTGGCATACATGTCTCCCTCAGACGCTGATGTCCAGCGCCGCTATCAATGGGTGCTGATAACACCAGCGCTCGGCCCGCCCACGTGCTCCAGCGGTACGCCCTTTTTCTTCGCCAGGTCAGCGGTGTCCAGGTACTCGCGCCAGGCACAGATAAGGCCTTGCTCGTTCAGCTCGTACACCGCCACCATCGAATGCGGCATGGGGACGCCATTGCTGACGCAGTAATCATCGCGTTCGGTCATTACCACTCGCTCGGAAGAAACGATGTGGCGCGTGTTGCAGTGGTTATGCGTGACATAACTCATCTGCCGCTCTATCTCCTTGCGCAGCGCGTCACGACCACGGATCACCGGACCACCGGGTACCCAAAGTTGCCAGACAGCGTCGTCGGCAAAAGTGGCCATGATGCGTTCGATATCCGGGCGGCTGCCGTCGCTGCCATCGCCCCAGGCGGCCAGCATGTCGAGGATGAAGCGTTCCTGTTCGAGTGCCATGAAACGGGCTCCAGTGCAGTGAATTGATCGGGATCAGATCGAGGCTTGGGGCAGCAGGAAATTGCGCACCACTGGCACCATCGGCGTACCGCAGCTCATGCCACCGTCTACACGCATCAACGTGCCGTTGACGTAGGCCGCGTCGTCGCTGGCAAGAAATGCGGCCATGGCGGCGATGTCTTCCGGCTCCCCCAGTTGCGGTACGTTTTGCAGGTCGAGAAAAGCGCTCTTCATGGCCTCGTTGGCCCAGCTTTCCATGGCCGGTGTGCGAATGACCCCCGGCAAAATGCCGTTGCAACGAATGCCGCGTTTACCAAAGGTGGCGGCAATGGTTTGCACATACCAATTGAGCGCAGCCTTGGAGGCGCCGTAGCTGAACTGGGAGATTTCGCCGGCAATCGAGCTGGTGGACGATGTGAACAGAATCGAACCGCTGCCCTGGGCGAGCATGTGCGGCAAAGCGTATTTGCACGCCAGGACACCGCCCAGCACGTTGACACGCATGCAGTTGTGGAACAGCTCGGTGTTGAAGTTGATGAAGTCGATATCGCGGGTGGTGGCCGGGTTTCGGTACACCGCATTATTGAACAGCACGTCGATACGGCCGAAAGTCCGGACGGTCTGTTCAACCATCTCCCGCAGGGCGTCTTCCTGGCCGACATCCACTTGCAATGCCAGGGCATTGGCGCCGATTTGAGCCGCCACGGCCTGCGCCGATTCGGCGAAAAGATCGGTGACCACCACGGTGGCGCCTTCCCTGGCAAAACGCAGTGCCGAAGCGCGGCCAATGCCACTGCCCGCGCCAGTGATCACGCAGACTTTGCCGTCCAGGCGTTTCAGAATCTCGCTCATGAATAGGTCTCGGGAACGAAGAAAAAAATCGGCGTCCGAGGCGAACGCCGAAAAGGGCGCACGATGTCAGCGGGTTTGACCACCAGCGATGGTCTGTGGGTTGGCGACACGCTCGGCGACCGGTTCCTGGCGGTAGCGTGTAGGGCCATTACCGAACATGCCGTACTGGTCACGGGTGAAGTCGTACAGCGAGTAGGAATCCTGTTGCGGATTGTTGGGAATACCGTAGGCCTCGATGTTGTACTGCGAGCCGGTACGGAACAACGCACCGCTGTCGTCCCAGGCGTCGTAGACAGCCGCGCCAAAGGTGTCTTCGTCGATGTAGTAGCGGCGCTTTTTCTGCGCGTGACGCACGCCGTCCTTGCGCGTCGCTTCCACCACCCAGACACGGTGCAGCTCCCAGCGTTCACAGGCCGGATTGATGTGGTTGGGCATGAGCTTTTTCTCCATGTCGCAACCCCATTTCAGCGTGTAGTTGCTGTAGGGAATCAACATTTCCTTCTTGCCCACCAACTTCCAGTCAAAGCGGTCCATCTTCCCGGAGAACAGGAAGATTTCGTCGTAGAACGCTACCCCGCCGAACGCCGAGTTAGGGGTGTCGTAGTTGAACTCCGGAGCCTTGCGTACACGCCGCTGGCCGGTGCTGTAGCTCCAGGCGTAGCGGGAGTCGGTGACCGGGTCGAGGTAATCCCAATACCCGGATGCCTGCCCGGCCGTACGGGCCGGCGCGACGACGTGCGACCAGATACGCTGGGCGATTTTCGGATCACGCCCTGGCACATCCATTTGATAGAAAGGTTTTTCGCCGGTGGAACGGTTGGTGTTGGTCAGCGTGATGTGGCCCTCATTGACCACATAGGCACTGTGGTTCCAGTCCCAGCCATTCACGCCCTGATAGTTGAGGATGTAGTTCCACATCACCTCGCGGCCATCGCGCGGCAGCGGGAAAGGCAGGCCGCCACGGCACGCTTCGCTGATCGACAGACCATCGTTCTCGGTTTTGCAGTCTTTGCGGGTGGCGTTGCGCTGGGTAGCTGCCAGGAAGTTTGCTGGAAAGGTGGCGGTCCGGTGGGTGGGGTACACCTCAAGGTAATACGTGTCGGGGTACTTTTTGAGCAACTTCATCTGCCCGGCCGTCATCTGGTCAGCGTACTGGTCCGCGTTGCTTGCGGTAATGCGCAAGCGTGGCTTTTCATTGGCAAACGGGTTCGGCCAGGTCCCATCGCCAGGCACCATACCGGCAGGGACTTTCAGACCACCGTCGTAAGCCGGAATAGTGCCCGCCGCGTTGCCGGCGACAATCGAACCAAACGCCGTGAGCTTGCCGCCCAGGTCCGCTGTAGTGAAGCTCTCATCAGCCACCGCCGACCCCGCCAAAGCGATGGCCACGAGGCCTATCGCACAAGAATTAATCTTCATGACCTTCTCCATTCAGATGGGTGATCACCAAGCCCGGTGATCACTGCATTGCATTTCAGGGGCGGTTTAGAACGCTGTGCTGACGGTCAGGGAGACCCAGTTACGGTCGGACAGTCCAACGTCGCCGGAACCACCGACGACGGTTTTTCCTACGCCATTGACATCGGCGTAATGGCGTTCGCTGCCGTAGCCGATATAAGACAGCGTCACGTCCATGCGCTCGTCGTAGGTGCCCTTCACACCGGCCTTCCAGGTGTATTTGCCTTCGTTGCCTCCCCCTGTGGCGGCATTGCCGCTGACGCCGTAATCCACGCTCATCGGGGTAGAAATATTCCAACCGGGGAACACCCCCAGCCACTGCGGCGCAAAGCTAACGGCAAGGCCGACATAGTTGTCGGTGGCGCAGCCGAAGTGTTTGTCCTGCCCCGCCGGGCAGCCGCGGTAGCCTTCGCCCTTGAACAGCTCTTCATGCTCTGTCACCTTTTCCACGTGACTGAACGCCATTTCGGTGATCAGGCTGCCGGTGTCGAAGTAATTGGTACGCGGCAGCAACCAAAGGCTGTTGACCACCAGGTGCCAGGTATCACCTCGGGCGCCCTCGTTGTCGACGGTGCTGATGTTGCTGGAGATCAGGGAAGTGTTCTGGCGATACGACAGGTCTACCCCCACGGAGCCGCCACCCAGTACCGGCCCTGCGGAGTAACCCAGGCCATAAAGCTTGACGTTGTTGGCGTAAACGTAGCGGGCGAAAGTCGGCGCCACTTGCAGGCCCCACGGGTTGTAATCATCGAACTCGCGGTAGTACAGGCTGACTTCCGAGTGCAGATAGTCGAAGCTGTAGGTACCCATCACGCCCCAGTTGCCCTCGTCCTTGGGCTTGAGCGGATCGATCAATGGCCGTGTGAAACCACTGAACAACGGCAAGCGGTCCGGGCCTTCAAGTGCGATGTCGGCGGAGGCCAGGTAAGTGCCGCCCTCAGGCGCACGAGTAGTGTCCCATTCGAAGAAATATTGCGCCGCCAGCGACAACTTGTCGGTGACCTGCGCCTGGGTGGAAATCTGCGTCAACGGCAGGAAGATTTCGCGCGTCTCGGTGCCGGGGTTACTCACGGCCTTGCGCCCATCCAGCGGTGCTTGTGAGTAGGAAATGGCATGCCCGGCAATCAACAGGCCATTGCCCCAATACACGGTGTGCCGGCCGGCACGCACGCTGACCGGGATGTCGCCAAGGTCGAAGCGGGTAAACGCAAAGGCGTCCAGCAATTCGCCGCTGGGTCCGCGGTGGTAGCGCTTGGTAAAGTTGGAGTAATGGCCGTTGGTATAGCTCGGCGTACTCTTACCCGGAAATGCGCCGGGGTAGAAGACGTTGCCATCGCTGGTTTCGACATCGGTGTCTTCGTACGCCTGGTCGTACCAGGCAGCGCCGCTGATGCGAAAGCCGTTGTACTTCTTATAGGCCACCTCCATTTCGCTCATCAGGTCGACGCGATTGGTCACCACATCGCCTTTATCAAACTTGGAATCAGACTCGTCGTAGGTGGCGTTGTTGGCCAAGGCATTGTCACGCCCCTCAGCTCGCACGCCGACGTTGTAGCGAACGGTGTTGTCCCAGCGCGCGGTGAGGTCCGGATTGCCGGTATCGAACTCGGCAGCCCTACTGTTGCCAACGGACAAGACACACCCGATCACACTGAGCCAGATGGCCAGGCTTAACGGCTTTGGTTTTGCGTCGATCATCAACACTCCCTTCCCATTCTTTTTGTTATTGGCAGCCGAAGTGCCGGGCCGTTTCAACCGCGCCGAAGAGCGCTGGCCTGAGGGCTTCGATATGGCTGAAGTAAACGGGACAGGGAGGTTTGGGCACAACGATTGGGAGCATTGCTGAAATGCATTTGATATTGATCAAATGCCAAAGAACATTCCGGTATTCAAATATCCAATACCACCCCGCTGTTTTTGTGATTTTACGATCCACACCCCCCTCCCTAGACTCCGGCCAATAACTAGGCAACGCCGCTCTCCTGGCGCCGCCATGACAATAAAGCCTGGAGGATGAGCATGAGTGCGTCCCCGTCTCTGGATGACAAATACATCCAGCACAGCGGAAAAGTTTTACTCACCGGGATTCAGGCGCTGGTGCGCCTGCCTCTGATGCAGCGCCAGCGCGATCTGGCCAATGGTCTGAATACCGCCGGGTTTATTTCCGGCTACCGTGGCTCGCCGCTGGGTGGTTTTGATCAGGCTTTGTGGAAGGCCCGCGACTATCTCAAGGAACACCACACGGTGTTCCATCCGGGCATGAACGAAGATCTCGCCGCCACCTCGATCTGGGGTACCCAACAGGTCAATATCTTCGAAGGCGCGACCTACGACGGCGTGTTCGGCATGTGGTACGGCAAGGGCCCGGGCGTCGACCGTTGTGGCGACGTGTTCCGTCACGCCAACGCTGCCGGCACCTCACAATTCGGCGGTGTGCTGGCGATTGCCGGTGATGACCATGGCGCCCGTTCCTCCTCGCTGCCGCATCAGACCGAGCACATTTTCAAAGCGGTCATGATGCCGGTACTGGCGCCATCGGGTGTGCAGGAATACCTCGACTACGGCATGCACGGCTGGGCCATGTCGAGGTATTCCGGTTGCTGGGTTGCGCTCAAGGCGGTGGCCGATACCGTGGAAAGCGCGGCCGTGGTCGACATCGACATTCATCGCGTACAACCGATCATTCCGGATATCCCGTTGCCCGAAGGCGGCTTGAATATCCGTTGGCCTGACCCGCCCCTGGCGCAAGAACAACGCCTGCTGGAACACAAGCTGTATGCCGCCCTCGCCTACGCCCGGGTCAACCGTCTCGACCGTATCGTGATGGACTCACCGAAAGCGCGCATCGGCATCATAACGTCAGGAAAATCGTACCTCGACGTGTGCCAGGCGCTGAAAATCCTTGGTATCGATGAAACCCTCGCACAGCAGATCGGCCTGCGCGTGTACAAGGTCGGTATGGTCTGGCCGCTGGAAGCCGAAGGCGTGCGCCAGTTTGCCGAGGGCCTGGAAGAAATCGTGGTGGTCGAAGAAAAACGCCACATGATCGAGTACCAGCTCAAGGAAGAACTCTACAACTGGCGCGAAGACGTACGACCGCGCATCGTCGGCAAGTTTGACGATAAAGGCGAATGGAGCCTGCCGCACACCGGCTGGTTGCTGCCGGCGACCAATGACCTGACCCCGGCAATGATCGCCCGTGCGTTGGCCAAGCGTATTTTGCGCCTGCATCAGAATGGTCCGCTGCAAGTAAGCCTGGCGGTACTGGACGCACAACTGGCCAGCAAAGGCCAGTTCAGCAACCTGATGGAACGCGTGCCCCACTACTGTTCCGGTTGCCCGCACAACACCTCGACCAAGGTCCCGCAGGGCAGTCGTGCACTGGCCGGTATCGGTTGCCACTACATGGCGGCCTGGATCTATCCGCAGACCCAGACCTTCAGCCAGATGGGCGGCGAAGGCGTGGCATGGATCGGCCAGGCACCTTTCACCAAGACCCGGCACGTCTTCGCCAACCTGGGCGACGGCACCTATTTCCACTCCGGCATTCTCGCGATTCGGGCCGCCATCGCGGCCAAGGTGCAAATCACCTACAAGATTCTCTACAACGATGCCGTGGCCATGACCGGCGGACAGCCTGTGGACGGCAGCCTCAGCGTTGCGCAGATCAGCCGACAGCTCGCGGCCGAGGGCGTGCAACGTATTGTGGTCGTCAGTGACGATGTCGAGAAATATCAGCACATCCGTGATCTGGCAGACGGCGTGCCGGTGCTGCGTCGCGACAAAATGGACGAAGTGCAGGAACAGTTGCGCCAGTTCCAGGGGGTGTCGGCAATCATCTATGACCAGACCTGTGCCGCGGAAAAACGCCGGCGGCGTAAACGCGGCAAATTCCCGGACCCTGCACGTCGGGTCGTGATCAACGAAGCAGTATGTGAAGGCTGTGGCGATTGCAGCAGCAAATCCAACTGCATGTCGGTGGTGGCGGTGGAAACCGAGTACGGCCGCAAGCGTGAAATTGACCAGTCTTCATGCAACAAAGACTTCACCTGTCTCAACGGTTTTTGCCCGAGTTTTGTCACGGTCGAAGGTGGCACCTTGCGCAAACCCAAAGCCCTGGCTTCCGCGAAGGATGACGTGTGGGATTTGCCGACGCCCGCGACCGTAGCGCTGGATGAGCCATATAGCATCCTGGTCACTGGCGTGGGCGGTACGGGCGTGGTGACCATCGGCGCCCTGCTGGGAATGGCGGCGTTCATCGAAGGCAAAGGCACGCTCAATCTGGACATGGCCGGCATGGCACAAAAAGGCGGTGCGGTGTGGTCGCACATTCGCATTGCCGCGCACCAGGAACAGTTGTTTGCACCGCGGATTGCCGAAGGTGAGACCGCCCTGCTGCTCGGTTGCGACCTGGTGGTCAGCGCCAACACCGAAACCCTGTCCAAACTGCGTCATGGCGTGACCCATGCCTTGATCAACAGCGAAGAAACCATCACCAGCGCCTTTGTGCGTACCTTCGCCCAGCAGGCGGAAACTGGTGATTTGCTGAAACACCCGGACCCGACCTTCCAGACCGGCAACATGTCGGAGCAAATCGCCGAAGCGGTGGGCACTGAGCATGCGGATTTTATCGACGCAAGCAAAATCGCCACGGCCCTGATGGGTGATTCGATTGCGACCAACACGTTCATGCTCGGCTATGCCTACCAGAAGGGCTGGTTGCCGGTGGGTAAAGCGGCGCTACTACAGGCCATCGAACTGAACGGCACGGCGGTGCCCTTTAATCTCTCGGCCTTCGACTGGGGTCGGCGCAGCGCCCATGACCTGCCACGGGTATTACGCAAACTGGAAGCCGGCAAGGTGCAAAGCCCGGACCGCTTACTGTCGCAAAGCCTGGAAGAAACGCTGGCACGGCGCATGGAGTTTCTCACTGCGTACCAGAACTACGCCTATGCCCAACGCTACCGCTATCGTGTCGAGCAATTCATCAAGGCAGAAACCGCACTGCTCGGGCAACCCGGCAAGCTGTCGGCAAGCGTCGCCCGTTACTACTTCAAAGTGCTGGCCATCAAGGATGAATATGAAGTAGCCCGTCTGTTTACCGACGGCCAATTCCTGGAAAAAATCCAGGCTGGCTTCGAAGGCGACTATCGCCTGCGCTTCCACCTCGCTCCGCCGCTGCTGAACGATAACGGCTCCGGCCGTGAATCGAAAAAACGCAGCTTCGGCCCCTGGATGCTGCAAGGCTTCAAACTGCTGGCCAGGCTCAAGTTCCTGCGTAATACATGGCTTGATCCATTCGGTCGTACCCATGAGCGCAAGGTGGAACGCAATTGGCTGGCCAACTACGAACAGATCCTCGACGAAGTGCTGGCGGGCTTGACCACCCAAAAACTGGGCCTGGCCCAGGATCTGGTGGAATTGCCTGAAAGCGTTCGCGGCTATGGTCCGGTCAAAGAGCGATTCCTCGGCCATGCGCAACAACGCCAGGCGCAATTGCTGAAGCAGTGGCGCAATGGCAACACCGCCCAATTCCATGATGCCAGCCAGAGCAACAGCAAAATCGCCGTCACTCAACTATAAGCCTTGCCCGGGCTGAACATTGTGCAGCCCGGGATGTTGGTTCATTCAACAAGGTCAAACCATGAACGAAGAACTGGCCAGAAATTACCGTGAGATTCTCCACAGCGTAGGTGAAAACCCAGAACGTGAAGGTTTGCTGGACACGCCAAAGCGCGCAGCAAAAGCCATGCAGTACCTCTGTCATGGCTACCAGCAAAGCCTCGAACAAATCGTCAATGGCGCACTGTTTGAATCGGACAACGATGAGATGGTCATCGTCCGGGACATCGAACTTTACTCCCTGTGCGAACATCATTTGCTGCCGTTTATTGGCAAGGCCCATGTCGCCTATATACCGACAGGCAAAGTGCTGGGACTGTCGAAAATCGCGCGTATTGTCGACATGTTCGCCCGCCGTTTGCAGATTCAGGAAAACCTGACACGCCAGATTGCCGACGCCATTGCCCAGGTGACCGATGCCGCCGGGGTGGCGGTGGTGATCGAGGCAAAACACATGTGCATGATGATGCGCGGTGTTGAGAAACAAAACTCGGTGATGAGCACCTCGGTGATGCTCGGCGCCTTCCGCGAGTCGTACAACACCCGCCAGGAGTTTTTGCAGCTGATCCGCGGTCGCTAGGCACGTGTGCCGGGCTCACCCAGGCACACTGCTTGCCACTCAACTGAGCATCATCATCCCGCCGTCAATCACCAGCGTCTGACCGGTGACAAACCGCGAGCCATCGCCGGCAAGAAACACCAGCACAGGGGCCAGGTCCCGGGCCGGTTCGCCCAGCTTGCCGCCGATTGGTACTTGGCCGGCCATGTACGCATCGTGTTGCTGCAATTGCTCGGCGCCCATGCTCGCGCGGGTGGCGTCGTACATCGGCGTCCACATCGCCGGAGCAATCGCGTTGACGGTAATGCCCAAGGGCCCCCACTCCCGCGCCACCGTGCGCGTCCACGCCAGTACGGCGCCCTTGCTGGCGGCGTAATGGGCTTTGCCCGGCTGTCCGAGTACGCCTGCGGCAGAGGCGAAATTGATGATGCGCCCGCCGCTGCCCTTGAGCTGCTCATAGGCCGCTCGGTTGGTCAGGAAAGTGCCACGGGTATTGACCGCAAAGACCTTTTCCCACTCGTCCAGCGTGATGCTGTCGGCGCTGGCATTCGGCGCGATGCCCGCGGCATGCACCAGCACATCCAGACCGTTGAGCTGTTCGCTGGCCCAGGCAAAGGCCGCGTCCACCGATTGGCTGTCAGCGATGTCACAGACTCGCGAGTGCGCCCAACCACCACCGTCACCCGTTATCGAGGCTGCCTCGCCCAGGTCGAGACTGACGACATGGGCACCCTCTTCCACAAACGCCTTGACCACTGCCGCGCCAATGCCGCGGGCGCCCCCCGTGACGATGATCCGCTTACCGGCCAGTTGCATGGGCTGTTCCTCTTGTCTGGATATATCAGGATAGTTGCTCGATACGTTGCAACGCCGTAGCGATCAGGCGCAGCGCCGAGGCGTGGTGTTTTTCACCGGTGACCCTGCAAGCTTTACCTGCACAGGCACGTGCGTGGCTGACTTCGAGAAAAATGCCGAGCTTGAACCCAGCCAACACCAGGTACCAGGTCAAGTCCGCCAACGAGCGTGAGCTGCCGGCGCGGTAATGGGCGACCAATTCATCGCTGCTGCAAAAGCCATCCCAGGGATGCACTTCGATGGTGCCGGCGCCACGACCCTCGGCATCGGGCCAGGTCACCACCAGCCAGGCGAGATCGAGCAACGGATCACCGACGGTGGCTAGCTCCCAATCGACTACCGCGGCGAGCTCTGCGTCGTCGTGCCGGAACATGACATTGGACAGGTGAAAGTCACCGTGCTGGATACCGGCCTGGAACTGCTGCGGACAATGCTCGCTTAACCATTGGGCCAAGCGTTCGAGCCCCGGCAGACCCTTGGCGCCGGGCCAACCGGGATAGTCTTTGACACTGTCCATCTGCGCCAGCCAGCGTGAGACCTGACGCTGGTGAAAACCCTCAGGCCGGCCAAAATCCGCCAGCCCCACCGCCTGGTAGTCAATTTCGCCCAGGCGCAACAGCGCATCGACCATGGCCAGCCCCATGCGCCGGCGCATTTCAGACTGCTGCGCATGAGGCGCCGGCAAACCGGTCGCGCAGTTGGGATTGAAACCCTGTATTGGTTCCATCAAGTAGAAACTGGCGCCCAAAACGCCTGGGTCAGCACAATCGGCAATCAAACCGGCATGGGGCACTTGCGACCCCGCCAATGCCTTGAGCAAGCGCGCTTCACGGGCAATCGTCTTGCCGCCGACTTCGCGCAGTTCCCTGGAAGGCCGACGCAGGACGAATTCACGCGAACCGCGCCGAAAGCGCAGCAGCAGGTTTTGCGTGCCTCCGGTCAAACGTATCGGGGCCTCGATGGGGCCGCGCTCCAGGCCTTGACTATCCATCCAGTCGGCCAGGCGCTCGAGGTCGACCAGATCCTGCCAGTCGTTCATGGATTGCGCTCGCCAAGGCTGGCCAATACGTCGGCGTATTTTTCCCGGGCACGGGCCTCGGCGGTGGGTCGATGGTAATCGGGGAACAATTCGTCGCAGGGCTGATAGTCGCGCAGCAGCTGTTTGGCAACCGTGACTTTGTGCACCTCGGTTGGCCCATCGGCCAGTCCCATCTGGAAGGAGCGCACGATGTAGCCGGTAAAGGGCATTTCTTCACTGACGCCCAGCGAACCATGCACATGCAGGGCGCGGGCGGCGATGTCATGCAACACCTTGGGCATAACAGCCTTCACTGCGGCGATGTCCTGGCGCACTCGCTTGTAGTCCTGGTACTGATCGATGCGCCACGCCGTGCGCATCACCAGCAAGCGAAATTGCTCCAGCTCGATCCATGAATCGGCAATTTTTTCCTGGATCATTTGCTTATCCGCCAAACGGCTGCCCTGGGTACTGCGCGACAGGGACCGCTCACAGAGTGTATCAAGGGCTTTTTGCGCCTGACCAATCACCCGCATGGCGTGGTGCACGCGGCCACCACCGAGCCGAACCTGAGCCACGACAAATGCCTGGCCGGGCGCACCGAGCATGTCGCCCGCGGGCACTCGCACCCTGTCGAATGACAGATAAGCATGGGTGGCGGCTGGGTCATCGGCGATACCGACGTTACGGATAATGCTAACCCCAGGCGCGTCAGCGGCGACGATGAACATAGACATGCCTTCATACACCGATACGCTTTTATCGGTGACCGCCATCACGATATAGAACGCTGCGTAGCGGGCATTGGAGGCAAACCATTTTTCGCCGCTCAGCAGCCAGTCATCGCCATCGCGTACCGCTTCGGTGGTGAACACGGCGGGATCCGCGCCACCTTGCGGCTCGGTCATGGCGAAGCAGGACACGATATCGCCATCGAGCAGCGGTTGCAGGTAGCGCTGCTTCTGCGCCGGGGTGCCGTAATGGGCGAGGATTTCCCCGTTGCCGGAATCTGGGGCCTGGCAGCCAAACACAATCGGGCCAAACAGCGAACGACCGAGAATTTCATTGATTAACGCCAGGCGCACCTGGCCATACCCTGCCCCACCCAGCTCCGGTCCCAGGTGACAGGCCCACAATTTGCGTGCCTTCACCTGCGCTTGCAGCGGCTTGACCAGCTGCTTGAACAACGGATCGTGGATATTCCACGGGCTGCCCAGCACATGATCGAGGGGCTCGACTTCCTCACGTACAAACTGCTCGATCCAATCCAGTTCCGCCTGTATCTCGGGGTCGGTCTGAAAGTCCCAGGCCATGGTGTGTCTCCTAGTAAATAACGATCAGGCCAGCAGCATGCCGCCGTCGACCAACAGGGTTTGGCCGAGCACATAGCTGGCCAGCGGCGAGGCAAGAAACAGCGCCACGTTGGCCATGTCCTGGGGCGTGCCCAGGCGCCCTTGAGGAATGGCCCGCAACGCGCCTTCGAGGAGCTTGGGGTTGCTGGTGGTTACCCGTGTCAGCTTGGTTTCCACCAGCCCGGGGGCAATGCCGTTGACCCGGATGCCGTCACGAGCCCAGGCTTCGGCCAGGGTGCGAGTGAGTCCAAAAGCACCGGTTTTCGAAGCGTTGTAGGCCGGATTGCCACGCGTGGAGTGGAAGGCGGCAGCGGAACTGACGGTGATCATCGAGCCCTTGGCCTGCATCAACAGCGGGTGAAACTTCTGTGCGCACACCATCAGGCTGATGAGGTTGACGTCGAGTACGCGCTTGAAACCCTCGGTCAGAAATTCCTGACGGTCGTAGAGCACCGTGCCTTGTGCTTGCACCAGCACATCCAGGCGGGTGAAGGGCACGCTGGCGACTTCAATCAACGCCGCGTCCGCAACGTCTAACTGGGCGTAGTGCAGGCCTTCGAGATTAGAGTCGGGTGAATCTCGATAGGCCGCTGCGNNCTGCCGAGGCTCGTGTGCCCCAGACATGCACTTCGGCACCGCGCTGGCGAAAGTTCTGTGCAATGCCATTGCCAATGCCACTGGAACCGCCGATCACCAGCACGGTTTTACCGCTGAAATCCAACTCGTACATGGGTGTTCCTTGTGCTTGTCGATGAATGCTGTCGAGCAATAGCCACGCTTTTACAGCGCCACCAGACCCGCCGAGGCCATGCGTTCAATTTCACTGCGGGTGTAACCGAGCTCTGCCATGACTTGCCGGGTATGTTGGCCGAGGGCCGGTGGCGGGCGATTCAGCGACAACGGCAAATTGCCGAAATCCCAGAACGCGCCAATCTGTTGCAGGTCCCCGTACACCGCATGGGGATAATGGGCATGCAGGCCCGCGGCAGCGTGTTCGGGGCTGTCGAGAAACGCATCCATCTGCGCCTCCAGCACGGCCTGCGCAGGAACCTGCACGCCAGTCAGTGCTGCCAGTGCCGCCTGCCGGGTGAGGCCTGCGAAATAATCCTCGGGACGACTGCCCACCAGTGCGGTGAAGCGCTGAATTTCATCAGGCTGCAGCGCTGCCACCGCCAGCCAGGCATCGCTGCACAGATACAGACGGTGTGCGTCATTCAGCCCCGTCTGTTGCGCGTCCATATGGGCGACAGGCGTGAGACTGCCATCCTCCAGCACCACCGCTTCGCTCATCGACAGCAACGTGGCGCCCAACAATGAGGAACTGACCATTTGCCCGGCGCCGCTGCGGTTACGCTCGTACAACCCCAGTAGCAAGCCATAAAGCGAGGATAAACCGGCAAAAAAATCACCCACGCCGAAACGCAGCCACATCGGCGCTTGTCCTTCGCCGCCCTGCTCGACCTCCCAGCCGCAGGAGGCCTGCATCAGTTGGTCAAAGCCTGGCCAATCCGCACGCGGGCCGTTCGGCCCGTAGGCGCTGACATGGCAATAGACCAACTGCGGGTTAAGTGCTTTGAGACGCTCGTAGTCAACCTTGAGTTTGCGTGCGGCCGGCAGCCGCATGTTGTGGTGCACCACATCGGCCCAGCGTGCCAGCGTCTCGACGACGGGCTCGGTTTGCGGATCACCCAGTTGCAGCGCGACCCCCAATTTGCCCCGCTGGGTACCACTGAAAATTCGCTCCAGACGGCGCATGGCGTCGCCTTTAGGGGCTTCGATTTTAATGACCTCGGCGCCCAGGTCCGCCAGCAGCATGCAGGCAAACGGCCCGGCCAGGTAGGCGCCCAGATCCAAGACTTTCAAGCCATGCAGCGGTGGCAATGGAGCGGGACTCCACTTGTTCCCTTGCACTGGGAGCAATGCATCAGCGCCCGGCAGTACTGCGTTCCCTTCACCAACCAGTGGTGCACTGCCGCCGACTCGCGCAGGTAGCTGCACCTGCCAGGCCGGACCCGGTTGCAGGGTCTTGCCCAGTTGTACATCGTCAACTTCAACCACATAGCCATTGAGGCGCGCCTGCTCGTCGAAGTAGATATCGCCAAAGGCGCCGGCGATTTGCGCGGCCACATCGTGCTGCCAGAAATGCTCGACCCAATCCTGCGCCGGTCGTGTGGCGATAATCGCCTTGTTGGCGCCGAAGTTGGGCGCCACATGGCTGGGTGGCCATAACGCATTCAGGCGAGTCACTTCGGTTTCGCCCAGTTCGCTGAGCGCTGCGGCCATCCACGGCGATTTGTCCGGCGAGTAATGCACATGCAGCCAGCGGCCATCGGCGCACTGGTGCAATGGAATCGGAATGTATTTATCCAGGCCCTTGGCGAAGGCTGGGGTTGGCGTTTGCGCCCGGTTCCAATGCATGGTCATGGGCACCAGGGCCGCCTGTGCCAGACTCGTATGGGCGATGCCGCCACAGCCGTCACGGTCCCGCGCCAGCAACCGCGCCATTACCCCGACCACACACAGCCAGCAGGCCAGCCAGTTGGCGAATGGCATGCGCACAAACACCGGGCCGGGGCGATGCGCGGGCTGCTCATCCAACAGGCCCAGGCGCGCCAGGATCAGTGTTTCCCGTGGTATGGCATTCGCCAGCGCGTGCCGTTGCGGCCAGCCGCTGATCGCAGAGACAACCAATCGGGGGAAGTCTGCGACGAGCAGCGCGTCTGCCAGACCATGGGCCTGCGCCTCTGCCGGGGTGAAATCGTGCAGCAGCACATCGGCGCTGGCCAGTAGCAACCGCAACTGCTGGCGATCGGCAGGGTTCTCCAGGTCAAGGGTGACACTGCGCTTGCCACGATTGAGCACCGCGAACAGCACCTGGTGGTCTCTAGCCGCGTTGCCGGGTGATTCAACCATGACCACTTCGGCACCTGCTTCACACAGTTGCAGGCCCGCGGCTGAACCGGCAATGCCGGAACACAGGCTGATGACGCGAATGCCTTCAAGGATTGCCTGGCTCATACAGCACCTTTCAGTGGCTTGTTCTGCTCAAAGCGTTCTGCAGCAAAGCTGCAGAACGAATCCATGGCGTCACCCTAAGCCATCGAAAATTAATTTCATATATAGATTAGTATTCCGAATATAGAATCATAAGCACGGATATGAACAATAGTTAATAATCAGTTCAATAACACAATCAAGGGCCTCGACATGATCCTGCGCATGGACCACTTCACTATTGTCTCTGACCAACTGCAGGTGACACGGGATTTCTATGTTGAGGTGCTGGGTTTGGTTGAGGGGCCACGCCCGCCCTTCCCGGTTCCCGGGTTCTGGCTTTACACCCGGAACCAGCCAGTGCTGCATGTCGTGGGCGTAGCGCAAATGCCGGAACCACGACGTGGCGTGCTCGACCATATGGCCTTTCATGCCAGTGGCTTGCAGACGATGTGCACGCGTCTAATCGAGCATGGCGTGCGCTTCAAAATCATTCGTGCGCCAGGCTCGCAACGCACCTGGCAGCTGTTCATGCAGGACCCCAACGGGGTTGAAGTCGAACTCGACTTTGACGCCAGCGAAGAGCCGCCAGCCGATTGGAAAGAACGCCGGGCCGGCTAGATCAACCCGGAGTAACTGCCGCCGTCGACCTGTAGGTTTTGCCCGGTGATGTAGCCGGCCTGAGCCGAACAAAGAAACGCACAGGCCGCTGCAAATTCACTCGGCTGGCCAAATCGGCGCGCGGCTATTGGCTTGAGCATTTCCACCCGCGCCTGCTCGACGCTGAGTCGGCGATGCTTGGCCAACTGCTCGGTCATGAAGCGCAGGCGCTCGGTTTCAATACGTTCGGGCAGCAGATTGTTAATGGTCACGTTGTCGCGCGCGACTTCGACTGACAGGGCTTTGCAGAAAGCCGTGAGCCCTGCACGCGCCGCCGTGGACAATCCCAGGGGCAAGCGTGGCGACTTGACCATCGCCGAGGTGATATTGACGATGCGGCCAAACCCCCGCTCGCGCATCCCGCCGACCACTGCCTGAATCAGCAGAATGCCTGAAAGCATATTGGCCTCAATGGCCGCCAACCAGGCGGCATGGTCCCAGTCCTCCAGACGGCCCGGTTCCGGGCCTCCGTTGTTGGTCACCAGTATATCCACCACCGGACACGCGGCCAGCAGCGCCTGTCGACCGGCTGCGGTGGACAGGTCGGCCACCACGGTGCGTGGCAGTCGACCCGTGCTGCGTAAAATATCTTGCGCGGTGTGGGCCAGGCTCTCGGCATCGCGGCCATTGATCAGCACCTCGCAGCCCTCCTGCGCCAATGCCAGCGCACAGGCTTTGCCAAGCCCTCGAGAGGATGCACACACCACCGCAATACGCCCACCAATACCCAGATCCATTGCAGTACTCCTCGTGCGTGGGTGTCAGTCGTTCATGCCGAGCAAGGCTGTGATATCCCGCCCGGGTTCAGCGTCGCTGCCGTAGGCGAACTGGCCGGCACGCTGACGTTCGACCAACTGTTCCATCTGGTAGCGATAACGGGTACCCGGCGTATCGAAGCGCGAGTGCAAGTCACGACGTTCGTCGACCTCGAAATAACGTTGGTTCTGCGGGCGCACCACCGAGTTGTCCTGGGGCTGGATGATGTAGTTGATGCGCGGCATCACATAGCGAAAAGGCGCGGGTGCAGCGGTGGTGTTGAAGGTGACGTCACACCGCGATCTATGCTTGCCCACCGGCAGGAACGGTTGCAGGTTGGGCACGTCATACCCGGGGCGAAAGCGCGGATAGGAGATGCACACGTTGCTGCGCAAGTGAATGTGCAGCACGGCGCGAAAGTCCTGGTATTTGGCGCGCACACCGCCGACCCAGCGCATGATGGGCGCCACTGACTTTTGCGCCACGGTACGAGTGCGGGTCACGGTCTCGGAGGTCCATTGCACCTCCACCACGTCCGACTCACTGATACCGTCGCCAATGGTATTGGCATGCAGGAAATCGGCATGGGTCAGGTCAATCAGGTTTTCCACCGACAGCGCCGAGGTCGCATCAAACCGCACAGTACGCTGGGTGTAACCGGGAAGACTGCCGTCCTGCGGTAGAAACGGAATATGCGGGAGCAACTGCATGTCGGCAGCGTCCGGATTGCCGTACCAGACCCAGATGTAGCCGTAACGCTCAACCAGCGGATAAAAGCCCCGTCCCCCGGTAAACGCTGTGAGTATCAGCTCTTTCTGGGGGAAATGCGGATGAAACTCGGCAGCCACCGCGCGCCCGTTGTCCCGCCACAGGTAATAGGGCTGGGCATGAATGATCCGGCGAATGGGCCGCGCACTCAGGTCGCGGCTATGGGACACCGGGAACCAGGTGTCACGCAGGTCGTAGCTGATCGGCGTCCAGTCACCCCGCACTTTGCCAGGGATCGTATCGGTGGAGGAAGGCACGGCATGCATGGTGGGAACTCCTGTGCTCAGACGACTGCGCTGACGGGAATCAGGCGCGGTTGGCGCAACCCACGCAGTTCACGGGATGAGGCTTGCAACAAGGCCGCGACGGCTGCGCCATCAATCAGGCTTTTCACCTGGAATGGGGCTTGTTTACGCAGGCGTGCTGCTCGCCAGCGCAACGGTGCCCTGGCCGGCACCTGCTCATGCACGTAGCCACGCCAACACAGGCTGGTGGTGCCACGACGATTGGCACCGGTCGCGATCATCAGCGTCACTAGCGGCAATTCATCTTCGCTCAGCAAATCCACCCGAACAGTACCGCCGTTCAATGGGACGGCGGTGCGCACAATCAAGGGGTAATCCACCACAAACTGCGAAGGCAGGATTTGTGTGCTCCATACCGCACCTCGTTCCAGAACCACACGCCCCTGCTCGCTGCGCAGATCGCCAAGGAAAAAATCGGTAAGGCGCACATGGGGAAACCCGAGCAAGCATTCCGGACCGTCGAGCATCGCATCCAGGTACTGGTCGTGACTCATGTTGACGATAGTGGAACCGGTAAATTCGCGTCCGCTGGGTTGGTAATCGCTGCTGGGCAATGCCCCTTGCGGTGCCCCCTCACCCAACCACACATGGACAAAACCATTTTCCTCGCGCACCGCAAAGGCACGCGCGGCATAACGTGCAGGTACGCGCTCATCGGCATGCAGATTGGGGATCTGCGTGCAGCCACCACTGGCGCCATCAAAGGTCCAGCCGTGATAACCGCATTGCAGGCCGGACTCGACGACTCGCCCCAGAGCCAGCGGCACCCGCCGATGTGGGCAACGGTCTTCCAAGGCAAAGGCTTGGCCGGCCGCGTTTCGGAACAGCACCAACTCCTCGCCGGCAAAGGCCACGGCCAATGGCGTTTGATCATTCACGGCCTCGCAAAGCGCCATGGCCCACCAGCCTGGGGTCTTCATCGGGCTGCCTCTTTGTTATTGGTCTTGGGCAATTGCGTTGAACGCAGTCAGCGCTAACGGTAGTGCTTAGTGGTGGATAGAGCAAACATAATTCGACAGTTTTTTATTTTCTGTCGATATTTTTTAACCCAGCATAAAAAGGCAAAATTCAGGCATAAAGCCGAAACATTTCGGCTTAAAGAGCACATTTCAGCTTGATAAGCGACCTCCAAATGGACATTTTTTCTTTATCTGATCATGTTTTAATGAAAAATAGCTAGCGAGCAATCCATAAGCCTGATTACCATTAGCTTGCTCATTGACTCCAAGGTGCGCTGACGATGACCCAATCCACCCTCGGCTTTGTCCTCCATGACGTTGCCCGCTTGATGCGTAAGCGCTTTGAACAATGGGCTCGCGCAGCCGGTCTCACGCGCTCGCAATGGCAAGTCCTGGCCAAGCTGTCGATTCATGAGGGCATCCACCAGAAAGGCTTGGCAGACCTGTTGGAAATCGAGTCGGTCACCCTGGTGCGCTTGCTGGACAAGATGCAGGAGCGCGGGTTGATCGAACGCCGAAACCACCCCACCGACCGCCGTTACTCCTTGCTGTTTCTCACCCCGGCTGCCCATCCGCTGTTGCAATTCATGCGCACCATCGGCGAGCAAACCCGACTGGAAACCATGGCGGATTTCTCCATTCAGGAGCACGACCAATTGCTGCAGTACCTCGAACGTATGCGTGAACACTTGCTGACAGCCTGCGGTCAGCCCGTGGATGAGCCCACAGGTTGTGCAGCAAGCGAGGTGAAGCATGGCTGAGCCCACATTGCAGCGCCCTGCCGTGCACGCTGAAGCCCGACCGCTCGAGCCAGCGGAAAAACCCCAGATGCAGGCGCCCGAGGCGTCGGCCCTTGTTGGCCATGCTGAAGTTCCGGCTGACACGGCACGCCAACGCTGGCGCATCGGCCTGTTCTTGCTGGCACCGATCAGTGTCGTGGCCTGTGCTGCCTGGTATGTGTTGGGTGGCCAGATCGTAAGCACCGACAATGCTTATATCCAGGCCGAGCGTGTAGGGGTTTCCACCGATGTCGCCGGAATCGTCGCGGCCATTGAAGTCAGTGACAACCAAAGCGTGAGCAAAGGCCAGGTGTTGTTCCGTCTCAAGCCCGAGCCCTTTGAAATCGCCGTGGCCAGTGCCAAGGCGCAGCTGGAAAACGCGCGCAACCAGATCCTTTACCTCAAGGCCAGCTACAACCAATCGCTGGCCGAGATCGCCCAGGCTGAAGCCAAATTGCCCTTTTACCAGACCAATCTGCAACGGCTGGAAAAGCTGGTCAGCGTTGCCGCCGTATCCAGGACTCTCTACGACGACGCCCACCAGGACCTCGACAACACCCGTCAGCAGGTGTCGGTCGCCAAGGCCCAGGCTGCCGCGGCGCTGGCTCAACTGGGTGGGCGTCTGGACAGAGCTCTGGAGCTGCATCCCTCCTACTTGCAAGCGCTGGCGGCACTGAATGAAGCCGAACGCAACCTGCGAAACTCCGTGGTCATCGCCCCGTTCGACGGCGTCGTCACCAACGTTGACTCGCTGCAAGTGGGCGCGTACCTCCAACCACCACAATCGGGCTTCAGCCTGGTGTCCAGCGAGCAGCTGTGGGTGGCTGCGTCACCGAAAGAGACCGAGCTGACCAACGCTCACATCGGCCAGGGCGTAACCATTGAAGTAGACACTTATCCCGGTGTCACCTGGCATGGCACCGTGGAAAGCATCAGCCCGGCGTCCAGTTCGAGCTTCTCCCTGTTGCCGGCCCAGAACACCACGGGCAACTGGGTGAAGGTTGTGCAGCGCATTCCAGTACGGATCCATATCGACGATGCGGCAGGCAAACCTGCGCTGCGCCATGGCATGAGCGCCGTGGTCGATATCGACACCGGCACGGCCCGTGGCCTGCCGAAGCCGCTGGCAAACCTGTTCGCACGCCATCATGAGTGAAGTATCCGGACCACTTCCGCCATCGCCGTTGCGGGTACTGATCACCTTGTGTGTGGTGCTGGCGGTGGTCATGCAGGCGCTGGACACCACCATCGCCAACGTCGCCCTACCCTATATGCAGGGCAGCGTATCGGCCAGCGCCGATCAGATTAACTGGGTGCTGACCTCGTACATCGTCGCCACCGCCATCATGACCCCGCCCTCGGCTTTCCTGGCCCGGCGCTTCGGTCGCAAGCGCGTGTTGCTGTGGTCGATCCTGGGTTTTGTATTGGCGTCGGTGCTCTGTGGCATTGCCCGTTCACTGGAAGAAATCATCCTGTTCCGTCTGCTGCAAGGGGTGGCCGGGGCGGCATTGGTGCCGTTATCGCAAGGCATCCTGCTGGATATTTACCCGCAGAAAGAACGAGGGTCGGCAGTGGCCCTGTTCGGGGTATCGGTCATGGTCGGTCCCGTATTGGGTCCGATGCTCGGCGGCTGGCTGACGGAACACCTCAGCTGGCGCTGGGTGTTCTTCATCAACTTGCCTATCGGGTTGCTGGCCTTCATCGGCATGACCCGCTTCATCCGGGAAACCCCGGCCGACCGAACCGCACGCCTGGACTGGCTGGGCTTTGGCTCGCTCAGCGTGGCCATCATGTCGATTCAACTGTTCCTCGACCGCGGCGAACAACTGGGCTGGTTCGACTCGGGGGAAATCATCCTGGAAGCGCTGGTGGCAGCCATCGCTTCGTACATTTTCATCGTCCACACCTTCACCCACGACAAGCCCTTTATCAGCCTGAAGCTGTTCAAGGATCGTAATTACTCGGTGGCGGTGGTGTTTATCTTCATCATCGGCATCACCTACCTGGCCTCGCTGGCATTGATGACACCCTACCTGCAAACCCTGATGGGCTACCCGGTTCTCACCGCCGGCATGGTCATGGGGCCGCGCGGCCTGGGGACGATGCTGAGCATGTTTCTTGCCGGGAAGATCATCGGAAAAGTCGATATTCGCTGGATACTGTTTTGCGGCCTGGTGTTGTCCGCCTGGTCGATGTACATGATGACCGGTTGGACACCGGCCGTGTCCATCGACACCATCGTCTACGTCGGCTTTATCCAGGGCGCGAGCCTGGGCCTGTTGTTCGTCCCGCTGACCACCATCGCCTTTACCACCCTGCCCCCGCATTTGCGGGGCGAAGCCACGGGCCTGTACAACCTGTCACGCAATGTCGGTTCGAGCGTTGGCATCTCGATCGTCACGGTGCTGCTGGCGCAAAACACCCAGATCAACCATGCCGAAATCGGCGCCTACGTGACGCCATTCAACCGCCTGTTCGATGCCTGGCCTGTCAACAACCAGCTCAATCCACTGACCGCCAGCGGGCGTGCAGCCCTGGATGGCTTGATCACTGTTCAAGCCAGCTGGGTGGCTTACCTGGATGACTTCAAGCTGCTGATGTGGTTATCCATTGGCGTCATACCGCTGCTGCTGATATTCAGGACTGCGAAGTATCAAGCCAATCAGGCCTCGTAGCGAAAACGCCCCACCGCTACGTTCAGCTCATCGGACAGTTCGCGCAAGGACACCACGGCTCCGGATACCTGATGGGTGATCGCATCACCCTCACCGGCCATGCGCGCGATGTGCTCGACGTTGGCCACGATGCCCCGCCCGCCCTCGCTCTGCACGCTCACCGCATCGGCAATCCGGTCCACCCCACGCGTGGAGTCACCGACCAGTTCCGTCGCCTGTTGCAGGGTACTTTCCAACTCACTCAGCAACCGGCCGCTGTCCTCAAGTGCCACGGTGCCCGCACTCAATGCCTGGTCGACGATCCCGGACTGGTTCTCCAGCTTCAACGTCAACTGGTTGATCGAGTTGGCTGCCAGCGCCGAGCGTTGTGCCAGGTTACGCACTTCGTCGGCCACCACGCTGAAACCGCGCCCGCTCTCACCAGCCCTCGCGGCCTCGATCGCTGCGTTGAGCGCCAGCATGCTGGTTTGCGCGGAAAGGTCCTTGACCTGACCGATGCTGGCGGTGATCGCTGTCGTGCTTTCGACAAAATCGCCCACCGAGCCGCGGATGGCGGAGAAGGCATGGCGCACGCTGTCGATTTTCTCGAGTAGTCGCGACAAGGCCAAGTGCCCATCTTGCGCACCACGCAAACTGGCTTCGGCGCAGCTGCGCAGACTTTCAGCATGACTGGAGATTGCCGCAATGCCGTCGCTCATCTGCTCGATGGTCATAGACACCGCGCCCACCGCACCGGCCTGCGCCGTGGAGCTTTGCGCCACGCGCGCCGAAGTACCCACCAGCTCCTCCGCCGACGCGCCGACCGACGCTGCGACTCCGGCAACCTGGCGCATCGCCTGCTGAAAGCTATCAATGAGTTCGTTGAATGCCTGGGCCGTGTGGGCCACCTCATCTCGCCCCATGACCCGTACGCGTCGGGTCAGGTCGCCATCGCGCAACTCGATCGACGCCTGTTCGATTTCCCGGATGGGCCGGAGGATCTGGGCGCGCAACAAAAGACTGACAATGACGGCGAGTACGCTGGCGGCGATTAATACCGCAACCAACATCCGTGACACCTGGCGTTGCATAGTGCCGGCCTCGGCAAAGGCGCCAGAGGTCAGCTGCGCCTGCAGTCCCAGCAAACGATTGAATTGACCTTGCAGACCATTGTTGTCGGCGCGCACCCTGCCCAGCAGCGAGGCCGCCTGTATTTGGTCACTCAAGGCCGCGCGCTTGAAATCGGCAAGGCCTTCGCCGACCACGGCGGCCTGTTCTTGCACGGCGCGGTAGAGTTCTTTCTCCTCCTCACCCAGACGCGTCTCGCGAGCCACCTTGTCCAGCCCGACTCGCATGTCATCGACACTGGCCTGCATATCTTCCAGATAGGACTCAAGCTCCTCGGCAGAAGCCTGACCATTGGATTCAAGGATGCGTGCGCCTATGGCATAGGCCCCGACCATTGCCGCCTGCGACGCAGACGCGGTTTCCAGTACCTGGCGATACTGCTGGAAACGCAACTGGTCGATTTCCTCGATCACCGCCTGTTGCCTGGCCAGCCCATGATAGGCAAGGCCCGAAACAACCAATAAAGCGATAACAAATAATGCGGGCAGCACAAAGAGCTTGGCGCCGATTGAATAGCCTTTGAGAAATGACATTCTGATTACCGTTTTTGTTTTTATAGGAAATGACAGGCCAACATCAGCTCCATCATATTCTCTATACGGTATCTCATTCTACTATCAGAATGTTAGATGATACCTCAAATGGTTATCAGCACCTTCACGTTGGATAAACTAAAGCAATACAGGACCATCAAACTGTCCACTCCGTGATATTGGCCAAGGCTCCCCCGTGCTCCACGTAGATACTGAACAAATGCCCTGATCCTGGAGCGTTGTTCAGCATTTCCATCGGAATGTCGTGACGTGCGCTGGTGATGTACAAGGTGCCACGGTCTTCACCACCGAAAGCCAGGTCCGTCGGCCCTGGAATCGGCAAACCAATCATTCGATCAATGCTGCCGTCTTCGGCAAATCGAACCAGGCTCCAACCGTCGCGCAATGTGGTCCAAACACCCCCCTCTCGATCAAGGGCCAGTCCGCTCAGCCGCCCCG
>CXWK01000426.1_pt2 | contig 106008 bp, 87 predicted proteins | sample 590851 | NCBI WGS metagenome assembly CXWK01 (sample SAMEA3498364, study PRJEB10139) | wastewater metagenome | biome: wastewater treatment plant; material: activated sludge | place: Denmark | collected 2014-08-01
TTTGGCGAGGAGCACCTGCTGCGTTTGCCCCCGACCGGTTCCGTGCTAGTGGAACTCTTCAGCACGGATGGCGTCCCTTTCTCATGCGGCGCAGACGTCAGTGTGCGGCGTCGAGGAGCGAAGGATTCGGACACGGAGAGTCCGGCGATCCAAGACTTCATGGACAATCCGGAGGATGGCGCCATGCAGACGTGGTCTATAGCATCCGAGGTGCTCTTTCCATGGGTAGGACTCGGCCTCCCCCTCATGGTGGCCGCAGAGGGCGGGCGAGCGGACGCGGGTTCGCGGCTCGCAATCGCAGGACCCACGGCGCCTGGAGAACTGGTGCACGTGCGTTTCAACGACCTTCCGAGATTTCGAACCCTGCGTTTGCCGCTCCTGGGACTCGACGGCGCGCCTCTGCCCGCGGCGACGAAAGTGATCAGCGGTCCCGCCATGTTCAATGCCGCCGAGGGCCTGAGGTGGCGCGAGGAGTACTCCACCGACGAAGGCGGCGTGCTTTCCCTTTCGTACTCGATGGGCCGGATGGAGAGGGAGCCTGGACGCTCTACCTCGCATCCCAAGAGGAGGTCGTGCTCGCCGGCGCGTTCCTCGACCTCAGGGATGAACGGCGTCGCGAGCTGCGCATCCAGCCACCTCTCCAATTCGTGGAAGTCCCGGTGCTTCGTCAAGGCAAAGTGATGGACGCCCATGGTGAACCCATCTCGGGAGCGGAAATCCGTGTGAACCTCGTCCATGCTGACGGGATCATGGGTGTGGACAGCTTCTGGACCAACCGCAGAGGTGAGTTCCGGATCCTGGGCTTCCCCGGACCTTACCAGTTCGAGTTCATGGTCGAGACGCGCATCGCCGGAATCCATGGATTCACGCCGATCCGAGCCGGCGAGTCTCTCATCCGCGTCGAAGAGGAAGGAGCGCGCATGGCATGGATTGATGCAGGCGCCATCCGCATCGAGGACCTCGCCGAACTCGGTGGCATATATAATCACGCACTCGGAGCGTCGGGAAGCTTCGACTACCTGAACAGATCGTTCGATCCTGGTCCTCTCGAACTCTTCGACCGATTCACGCATGAACGGCTCGCCGTGCTCGAGGACTTCGATCCCGCACGGGGTGAGGATTCTCGGCTCCATCCCTGGGATCTGCGTGGACGCATTCACGGAGTGCGACTGGTGTGGAACCGCGCAGATCCGATTCCACCGGATTGGTCCTTGGCCATCGTGCCACCGGTTGAAGACCGTGGGCGGGAGTGGAACACCAACGATCGCGCCGTCGAATTCCTCACTACGCGGAATCGGCTCGATCTTTGGATCCACGCCTACGGTTTCCGATCACAGCTTTTCAAAGACGTAGCGAAAGAATTGGAGGTGGTGCTGGAGCCGGGGATCCCGGTGAGCTTCCAGCTCGAGAACCTGCGGTTGCTGACGCTGGCACCGTGGGTCGGCGTCTCCATGCACTGCAGCGAGAACCAGAACCTAGACCGTTCGTTCCTTGACTTCGAGTTCGATGCGCAGGGCATGGCGCGTTGTCCTCTTCCCGCGGCGGGCTCCTATCTTGTCTACCTGATGTGGAGCGAAGAGTATGGGCCTCACTACAGCAATACCCTTTGCACTTCCTACCCTTTCGAGGAAGAGATCCTCGTCGGCGAGGATGGGCTGCCGTCCGCGATCAGAGTCACTGCAGATTTCGACGCTGTGCAGAAGGAAATCGAAGCCGCACGGAAATGACTCCTCAGTCCAGCAGCGGCGAAAGTCGCCGGCGCGCGACTTCGAGCGGAATCCCGCGGCGCGCTGCGTAGTCGGCGGCTTGGTCCTCGGCGATGCGGCCGATGCCGAAGTAGCGTGCCTCCGGGTGCGCGAACCACAGGCCGGCGACCGCGGCAGAAGGCGTGATCGCCCACGATTCGGTGAGCTGCGCGCCGATCGCGCGCTCCGCGTCGAGCACGCGGAAGAGATCGTCTTTGAGATCGTGGTTGGGACAGGCGGGATAGCCCGGCGCCGGACGAATGCCGCGATACTCCTCGCGGATCAAAGCCGCAGTGGCGAGCGCCTCGTCCGCGGCGTAGCCCCAGTACTCGATGCGTGCGCGCTCATGCAGACGCTCGGCCAGCGCCTCGGCGAGCCGATCGGCGAGCGCCTGCACGAGGATCGCACGATAGTCGTCCTGCTCGGCGCGATAGCGGGCCGCAAGCTCCTCGGCCCCATCACCCGCGGTCACCACGAATGCACCGAGGTGATCGCGCAGTCCGCTGGTGACCGGCGCAAGGTAGTCGGCGAGCGAAAGATTCCTCGTTCCCTCGCGACCGGCGCGCTGTTGGCGCAACATCGGCAGGCGCGCCAGCTCGGCTTCGCCGCGCGTGGGGTCGTAAAGCAGCAGATCGTCGCCCTCGGCGGCAGCGGGGAAGATGCCGAAAGCGGCGTGCGCGCGCAAAGAGCCATCCGCGACGATCTGTCCCAACAACTCGAGCGCGTCGTCGTGCAGCCGTCGCGCCTGCTCGCCGACGACGGCATCCTGCAGGATGGCGGGATAACTGCCCTTCAATTCCCACGCCGCGAAGAAGGGTGACCAGTCCACACGCGGCAACAGATCCTCCAAGGGCCAGTCGCGCACGGCGCGTGCGCCGAGCAAGCTCGGCAGCGGACGCGCTCCGGCGGTGGCGAAGTCGAGACGCAGGGCGCGCGCGCGCGCCTCCGCCAAGGTCAACAATTGACGATCCTCCACGCGTTCCGCCCGCGCCTTGCGCAGTTGCTCCTGCTTCTCCGCCGTCGCGGCGGCCAGCGCGCGCCGCCGTTCGGGATCCATCAGATCCCCCATCACGCCGACCGCGCGCGACGCATCGAGCACGTGCAGCACCGGCGCGCGCCGCGCCGGCGCGATCTTCACCGCAGTGTGCGCCGCGCTGGTGGTCGCGCCGCCGATCAAGAGTGGCATCTCGAGCCCTTCGCGTTCCATTTCTGCCGCCACGTGCACCATCTCGTCGAGCGAAGGCGTGATCAGACCGGAAATGCCCACCACGTCCACGCCGTCGGCGCGCGCCGCTTCCAGAATCTTCTGCGCCGGCACCATGACGCCGAGATCGCGCACGTGGTAGCCGTTGCAGGCCAATATCACGCCGACGATGTTCTTGCCGATGTCGTGCACGTCGCCTTTCACGGTGGCGAGCAGCACGCGTCCGCGTCCGCCCGCGGATTCGGCACCGCGCTCGAGATGCGGCTCGAGCCACGCCACCGCTTTCTTCATCACGCGCGCCGAGCGCACCACCTGCGGCAGGAACATGCGCCCGCTGCCGAAGAGCTCGCCCACCACGTCCATTCCCGCCATCAAGGGTCCCTCGATCACCGCCAAGGCACTTCCAGCCGCGGCGAGCGCCTCGGGCAGATCGGCTTCGAGGTGCGCGTCGTCGCCGTGCACCAACGCATGCTTCATGCGTTCAGCCACGGGTTGCTCGCGCCAGGCGGGCGTCGCCGCGGCACTGCGCGCAGTCCCCCCCCCTTCAGCGACCGCCGCGATCTCGGCCTGCGCACGCGCCAGCAGCCGGTCGGCAGCGCCGGGGGCGCGATTGAGAATCAAATCCTCGCACTCCTTGCGGAGCTGGGGATCGAGATCTTCGTAGAAGTCGAGTTGGCCGGCGTGGACGATGCCCATCGTCAAGCCGGCGCGCACCGCGTGGAACAAAAACACGGTGTGGATGGCGCGCCGCAGATTCTCCGCACCCCGGAACGAGAACGACAGGTTGCTGATGCCGCCGCTGAAGCAGCAGCCCGGGTGACGCTGTTTGAGCTCGCGCAGAGCTTCCAGGAAGGAGCGCGCGTAATCATCGTGCTCGGGCAGACCGGTGCCGATGGCCAGCACGTTCAGATCGAAGACCATTTCCTCGTCGGCGAAGCCCTCCTCCGCCAGAATTCCGCGCGCGCGGGTCACGATCTCGATGCGGCGCGCGACGTCGTCGGCCTGACCGCGCTCGTCGAAGGCCATCACCACCGGCGTGGCGCCATAGCGGCGCACGCGCCGCGCGTGACCGCGAAACTCTTCCTCACCCTCCTTCAGCGAGAGCGAATTCACCAACGCGCGGCCTTGGCATTCCTTGAGTCCGGCCTCGATCGCTTCGAAGCGGGAAGAATCGAGCACCACCGGCAGCCGCGCGATCTCCGGATCGGAGGCGAGCAGCCGCAGGAAGCGCCGCATGCTGGCGGGTGCGTCGAGCAGCGCTTCGTCGAAGCAGAGATCCAGCATCTGCGCGCCGTCGGCGACCTGCTCGCGCGCCACCGCCAGCGCCGCCTCGAACTGCTGCTCGCGGATCAAGCGCGCGAAGCGCCGCGAACCCGAAACGTTGCAACGCTCGCCGATGTTGATCAGGTTCGAGTCGGCGCGCACTTCCAACTCTTCGAGTCCGGCCCAGCGCGGCCGCGCAGGGCGGCGCTCCTGCCGCGGACGCGGCGTCAATCCGCGCACTGCGCGCGACACCGCCGCGACGTGCGGAGGCGTGGTGCCGCAGCAGCCGCCGATCAGGTTCACGAAACCGGAAGCGGCAAACTCACGCGCCAGCGCCGCGAACTCCTCCGGCCCGAGGTCGTAGCCGCCCATTTCGTTCGGCAGTCCGGCGTTGGCGTAGCACAGCACGAACTCCCCGCAGATTTGATGCAGGGTTTCCAAGTGCGGGCGCATTTCGCGCGGCCCGAGCGCGCAGTTCAGGCCGGCGAGCAACGGTGCCGCGTGCCGGACCGAGGTCCAGAAGGCCTCCACCGTCTGGCCCGAGAGCGTGCGCCCCGCGCGGTCGGTGATGGTGGCACTGATCGCCAAGGGCGTGCGCGCGCCGCGCCGCTCGAACTCTTCCTCGATGCCGTAGAGCGCAGCCTTCGCGTTGAGCACGTCGAAGATGGTCTCGACCAACAGGAGATCGGCGCCACCGTCGAGCAGACCGCGCGCCTGATCGCCGTAGGCGGCCGCGAGCTCTTCGAAGCTCACGTTGCGCGCTCCCGGATCCTCGACTTTCGGCGAGAGCGAGGCGGTGCGGTTGGTCGGACCGATCGAACCGGCGACGTAGCGCGGACGCGAGGGATCGGCAGCCGTCGCCGCGTCGGCCTCGGTGCGCGCGATGCGCGCCGCCGCCTCGTTCAGCTCGCGGCAGTACTCCCCCAGTCCGTAGTCGGCCTGCGAGATCGCGTTCGCGCTGAAGGTGTTGGTCTCGATCAGATCGGCGCCGGCTGCCAGGTAGCTCCGGTGCACGGCGGCGACCACTTCCGGTCGCGTCAGACAGAGCAGATCGTGGTTGCCCTTCAGCGAACTCTCCCAGGCGGCGAAACGAGCACCGCGGTAGTCCTCCTCGCTGAGCCCGAAAGCCTGAATTTCAGTGCCGGTGGCCCCATCCAGCACCAGAATGCGCTGGTTGAGCAGCTCCGCGAGCTCCGGGCGAGGGACGGCTGGGCTCATCTCCGTGAAAGGCGGATCGTAACGAGTTGAGGGGATGGAGGAGCAAGCCTCGCCAGAAGCGGTGTAACTTAGAGGGAATGCGCCGACCGCTCCTCCTTGCCGGAGTGCTGCTGCTGATTGCTTCCGCGGTGATCTTCCTGCTGCAACAGGAGGAGCCGGGCATGGGTGCGGCCGCGAATGGGACGCAGTCGCCTGCAGAAAAGGTGGCGGGTGCCGAGATGCCGAAGCCGGCCGACGGCGCGTCTCCGACGCAAGAGCCGGGCGTCGGGCGGACCGAAGCGCGTGTCGAAACGCCGGGTGCTGGCGCGAGTGTCGGCGCGGAACATCCAGGTCCGTGGCTGGACGTCGAGGTAGTGAGCGGTCCCGCCGCTCTGCCCGCACCCTTCGCGCGCGTCATGCTGCTGACTCCTGAGGAGTCTCGCCAGGAAGAGTTGATGATGTCCTTCCTGACCGGCGTCACGGTACCCGAACTCCTGAGCCAGCAAGGCGAGACGCACGTCACCGACAAGAGTGGGCGCGCGCGCGTGCCGATGCCCTTGCGGCCCGGCCTGATCGCCGCGGAACTCGACAACGGTTTCGTGCTGAAGGAATGGGAGCCGAGCTCCGACGCCACCGCAATGGATGGCGCGCTCCGCCTCGTGCTGGAGCCCTCGACCAGCGTGGACATCCTGGTAGTGAATGCGGCGGGCCAACCCGTCGTGGGGGCACCGGTCTCGATCCGCTTCGGCGATGAGAACTTCCAGATGGATTTCCTTCGCGACCAGACCGGCGCGGACGGAATCGCGCGCATGAAGCACGTGCCGATGTTCCTCGGCACCTTCATGCCCGGGATGGAACTGCCCTGCCACGTCGCGCTGCTTTCGCCGCTACCGACCCCCGTCGCCGCGCCCCTGAACCTGCGCGAGCTACCCACCTCCCCGATCAAGCTCGTGATGCCCGACACCGGGCGTCTGGAAATCGCAACGCAACTCGTGGACGGCACCCCCGTGGCGGACGGCCAGATCGTGTTCCTCTCTCGACCGAGCGAACGGCCCGAGGACGACGACGATTTCTTCATAGCCGGGCTTCCCGGCTTCGACTCGATTGCAGTACGGACGAGCGGTGGCGTCGCCGTCTTCGGCTTCGTCGGCCTCGGCATGGACCTGCAAGCGACCAGCGTGTTTCCGGCCGCACCGGAGTCCACGCAGATGCGTGGACGCGGTCCGGAGCGGGCAGGCGAGACGACGCGTTGGATGATGAAGGAAAGCCTCGACTTCCCGATCCTGACCGGGCAGTTGCTCGATGCCGCAGGGGTTCCACTCGCAGGACGCAATGCGGCTCTCAGCATCCCGGATGAAGTGAACGAGTTCGGCATGGAACCCTCGCGCAAGCTCACCACCGGTGCGGACGGATCCTTCCGCATCGCGATGCGTTCGCACGAAATGCTTCCCCGTCCACAGCCGGCGGAATTCATGATTGACGGCGCGACGCTAGCAGACACGCTGCAGGTCGGTTTCGAGATCCCGCCTTTAGGCATTGGTGAGAATTCGGTCGGCAGCCTGCGCGCACGCCCCGCCCCAGTGCTGGCGGCCGGCCGCATCTTGGGCGTGGACGGTGCCGCGCTGCCCGGCGCCACGGTCTGCAAGATGAACTGGATGCAATGGGACGAAGACGACCTCAGCCAGGGCATCTGGGTCGAGAACTACGGGAACGAGGTCGCTTGTGCGCCGGATGGAAGCTTCACGCTCTTCGGGGCGCCGAGAGCCACGGGGCTGCGACTGCTTGCTGAGGCTCCGGGTTACCTGCAGAAGGAGGTCGAGGCGATTCCGGGAGTGCGCAACCTCGAGATTCGTCTCTCCGCGGGAGGAACGCTCCGCGGCCGACTGCTCGCCGACGAGGGTATTCCACTCGATGACTTCGTGATCACGCTGGAACTGGTGGACCAGAGAATGAGTGAAGACTCCCAGCGTTGGGCTTCGATCGACGGCGCGGACGGGAACTTCAGCATCGAGGGATTGAGCCCCGGCGTCGGCACCTTGAGCGTGCGAACCGGTTGGGGCTCGGACGATGACACCCGGATTGCACGGATCGAAGGCATCGCACTCGGCCCCGATGCGGTGCCGGACCCGCGGCTCGATCCGCTCGACTTACGCGGCCGCCTGCATGCATGCCGTGTGCATGCGAAGACGGAGGACGGCGAAGTGATCTCCGAATTCCAGGTCTGGTTGGAGGAGGACTCTGAGTCGCAGTTCCACGGCTGGAACGGCGAGGTCACGGTGATGAGCGTGAAACCGCTGGTGCGTGTGGTGGTGAGCGCCCCCGGCTTCCGGCTAAGCACGGTGGACGCGGTCAAGTCGGAGATCGAAGTCACGCTGCGCAAAGGACCCGAGCTCTTGCTGCGCCTGCCACCTTCGGCGGCACGTTTCGACGACGTGGCGCTCGGCGTGCAAATCTCTCGGCTGGAAGAGAGTGACTCGGGCTGGAACGAGGACCCGCGCGGTTTCTTCGAGCCCGACGGTACGCTGCGTTTGCGCGTGCAAGAGCCCGGCAACTACGCGGTGATCTTCCTGGCCGAGCGCGGGCGCAACAGCAACGCGCAGGACTGGAACTTCACCTGGATTCCGCAGGAGGAAGGTGTGGAGTACCAGAACTTCACGGTGAACGACGCTGCTGGCATCCAGACCTTCAGCCTGAGCGCGCCGTCGAAGGCAATCGTCCTCGCCGCACTCGCAGAGGACGAAGCCGAGGCAGAGGCTCCCTTCGATCCCTTCCAGCGCTGACCGTTCCTAACTCGGCAGGTCTTCGCGCTCGAGGTAGGTGTAGCTGTTGAGCCCCGACTCGTAGAAGCGCACCAGCACCTGGCTCTCCTGGACGCTGAGCTTCTTCTCGCGCACCGCGCGCTCGCAGTCGCGGCGCAGGAAGGAAGCCAAATGCTCGGGCTCGTACTGGACGTAGCCGAGCACTTCGCGCGTGGTGTCGCCGGGCACCAGCTCCTCGACGTACCAATCCCCTTCCGAGTCCACCGAGATGTGGGCAACGTGCGTGTCGCCGAAAAGGTTGTGCAAGTCGCCGAGCGTCTCCTGGTAGGCGCCGACCAGGAAGACGCCGAGGTAGTACTCCTCGCCTTCCTGTAGATCGTGCAACTCGAGCATCGCCTTGGGCGGGCCGGTGGAGACGAAGGAATCGATCTTGCCGTCGCTGTCGCAAGTGATGTCGGCCAACACCGCCTTGCGCGACGGGTACTCCTGCAGCCGGTGGATCGGCATCACCGGGAAGAGCTGGTCGATCGCCCAGGAGTCCGGCAAGGACTGGAAGAGGGAAAAATTGCAGAAGTAGGTGTCCGAGAGCATCGCCTCGACCTCCTGCTTCTCCGGGTAATCCTCCTTGTCCGCTCGCATGTAAGCGCGGATGCGCACCAGGATGGACCAGAACATGCGCTCGACCAGCGCGCGACCGCGCAGGTCCAGATAACCGAGGCTGAACAGATTCAGAGCCTCGTCGCGCGCCTGGACGGCGTCGTTGTAGCGCTCCATGTAGTTGCGCTCGTCGAGGTTACGGTAGGCGTCGTAGAGGTCGAGCACCGGAATCGGCGGCTTCTGCGCACCGTTCCAGTCCTCAAGCTTGACGTCCTCGCGGGCAACCGCCTCGATGTTGGTGCGGCCGAGCACGTCGAACACCAGCACGCTGTTGTAGGCCACCATCGCGCGACCGCACTCGGTGATGATGTGCGGATGCGGAATCCCGATTTGCTTGCAGACGTTGCTGATGCGGAACACCACGTCGCTCGCGTATTCCTCGAGCGTGTAGTTCATCGAGGACTCGATGCTGCGTTGGGTGCCGTCGTAGTCCACGCCGAGTCCGCCGCCGATGTCGAGGTACTCGAGGCCCGCGCCCATCTTCGAGACTTCGGCGTAGAGGTGGCCGAGCTCGTTGATGATGTTCTTCACCATCTTGATCTCGTGGATCTGGCTGCCGACGTGGCAGTGCAGCAACTTCAGGCAGTCGAGCATGTCGTGCGTGCGAAGGAGATCGCACATCTCGATCAACTCGTTGACCAGCAGCCCGAATTTGGCGCGGTGCCCCGCGCTGTCGCGCCAGCGCCCGATGCCCTGACTCGCAAGCTTCACGCGGGCGCCGATCTGCGGCCGGATGCCGTACTTCTGCGCATACTTGATGATCAACTTCAGCTCACCGAGGCTCTCCACCACCGGAATGATGTTGCGCCCGATCTTGGTCGAGAGAATCACTGCTTCGATGTAACGGTCGTCCTTGAAACCGTTGCAGATGATCAAGCGATGCGCGGTCTGCGCGGTCATGGACATCACCGCCAGTAGTTCGGGCTTGCTGCCGACTTCGAGTCCGAAGCCGTGCTCCTCGCCGTAGGCGAGCACTTCCTGAACCAGATGCCGCTGCTGGTTGACCTTGATCGGATAGACCGCGTGGTAGCGGCCTTGATAGTCCTGCGCGCTGATCGCGCGCTGGAAGGCACCCGCGAGATCGGCCAAACGATTGCGCAGGATGTCGGTGAAACGCAGCATCACCGGCGCTGCGTAGCCGCGCTCGCGCAGTCCGCGCACCACGCCGAGCAGGGAGACTTCACCCTTGCCGTCGCGGTCGGGATCCACGCAGAGTTCGCCGTTCGCGTCCACGCGGAAGTAGCCGAGTCCCCAGCCGTCCACGTTGTAGAGCGCGGCCGAGTGCGCCGTTGACCACTCCTTCTCGGTGGCAGGGCGCGGCGCTCCTGCCGCTGGGCCAGGCCGGCTTGCGGAGCGCTCGGAGGTGGTGCCGGCTTTCGGCAGGGTGGGGTTCACAGCTCGCTTGCTCAGTGTCGGGTTCGGCGTTCCGGCCGGCGGTTTGCGCATCATAAACGGCCAGTCCGAAATCGGCGCGATTATTCGCCGACGCGGAACCGTCACGACGCCGCTGCTGCCGTACTCGGCGCTTGCCCCGCGCCGCGGACACGCCGATCCTGGACGGATGCTACGCGCAGTCACTCCCTGGTTCTCCGCCGCTTTGCTCGCCATCGCGGCTTGCAGCGAGCCGGAAACGGCAGACTCGGCGGCCGGCGGAGCGCTGTTGTGGCGTGTGGAAGGGAGCGGCGGCAGCGGCTGGCTGCTCGGCACCATGCATGTCAGCGAACCGCGCGCGATCGCCTTGCTGCCGGCGGCGGAAGCCGCCTTCGCGGAGGCGGGCGCCCTCTACACCGAAATCGCAGGTGGCTTCGCGGCTGCCGGGCTCCTTCAACAAGCCGGAACGCTGCCGCCGTCTCAGCAACTCAAGGACTTGCTGCCGCCGCGCTTGCACCAGCGTTTAGTCGGCTACTTGCAAGATCGCCAGTTCCGCTCCGACGAGTTCGAACGCTTCCGGCCCTGGCTAGCCACGATGATGCTCGGTCAGCTCGACGCGATCGAACTGCTGCGGCACGGTCCGCCGCTCGATGAAGTATTGCGCACGCGTGCACGGGAGGCAGGCAAGACGCTCGGGGCCGTGGAGACGGTGGAGGAACAGATTCGTGCCCTCTCCGTCGGCACGGAGGAGCAGCAGATCCACTTGCTCGATCTCGCGCTGGCCCGGCTGGAGGAAGATCACGCCACGGGACGCAAGCGCTTGCAGGAACTTTTCCAGACCTGGTGTCGCGGCGACGAGGCGGCGTTGATCCGCTTGCAGGAAGAGGAGGTGGATCTCAGCGATCCGGCGCAACGTCTGGTCTGGGACGCCTTGTTCACGCAGCGCAACCGCAACATGGCCGAGCGCGTGGATCGGATTCTGCGCGAGAAGTCGGGACAGAATCCGATGTTCGCCTTCGGTGCGCTGCACTTCGTGGGCGCCGACAGCGTGGTGCAGTTGCTGCGCGAACTCGGCTGGCGCGTCGAGCGCGTGCGCGGTTAGAGACCGGCAAACCGGTTAGCGGCCGGCGAAGAGATAGACGCTGCCGGTCTGCGGCCCCGCGACCGTGGTCCACGCCGCCGAGATCAGCCAGTCGCGCGCACCGTCGTCGTTGACGTCGGCGAGAGTGGTGCTGTCGAAGCCGAAGGTCGCGCCGGGCAACTGACCCGTGAGCGAATGCAGCACGCGTCCGGTGCGTCCGCTGTAGAGATAAGCGGCGCCGCCGAGGGCCGCGGCGTCCGAGCAATTCCAGGCACCGGTGAGCAAGTCGGCGCAACCGTCACCGTCCACGTCGCCAGCGACCGCGTCACCGATGCCGAGACCATCGCCGGGCTGCCCGACGAATCGGTGCAGCAGGGCGCCGTCGCGGTCCGAGAGCAGGAAGACTTCGCCGCTGTTGCTGCCGCCGGCGTTGGATTCGAAGTCCACCGCATAGACGTCGTCACGGCCGTCTCCGTTCACGTCACCGGGGATCGAGCAGAAGAAGCGCCCGAAGTTCACGCCTTCAGCGGAGGCATCCCGGCGAAAGCGTTCCGTGCCGGACGGCGCGTCGTAAACGAGGATCCGTCCGCGCTTGCCGGGACCTGCGTCCATCGCCCCGACCACCAGCAGGCGCTGGCCTTCGCGCCCGCCGATCGCGAGCGCGGAGGCGAATTGATCGCCCTGCGCCTCGCCCTCGAGGCGCAGCAGCACCGTGCCATCGCTGCCGGAGCGCACTTCGAGGGCGCCGCGGCCCTGGTCGTGCTGCGGGATGGCGATCAAGAGATCGAGTGTGCCGTCCTCGTTCCAATCGCCCGCCGAGGAGACCTCGCGTCCGAACTGCGCACCGGCCTCGCTGCCGCGCCATTCCAGCAACAGTGCACCGTCTGAACCCGACCACGCGCGCGCGCATTCGCCGCCGAGGGTGCCGGCGCCGACGTCGTCGAAGCCGTCGCCGTTGAGATCGCCAAGAGCGGCGACGGAAATGCCGAGCCGTTCGCCGGAGACACCCGTGAAGCGATGCAACTGCGTGCCATCCTTGCCCGAGAACACAGTCACGTAGCCCGCGTTGGCACCGCTCTCAGCGCCAGCGAAGGGTGCCGAAGTGATCACGTCCTCGACGCCGTCCCCGTTGACGTCGCCGGCACCGATCGCCACCCATCCGAACTGATCGCCAGCTTGCTCCCCGTGCCAGGCGTGGAGCACCGGGAGATCCTCCACGATCGGACGCGAAAAATCTCCCTTGAGCGTCTTGTAGCGCTTCCAGCGCTCGTCCACCCGCAAGCGCATGAGGTCCGGATCAATCGCGAGCAGGTCCCAACGCGCGAAGCCGGCGCCGAGCGCCTGCTCGAGCGCGGAAAATGCTTCCTCCTTTTGGCCGAGCAAGGAATGAGCGCAGGCCAGGTTGTAAGCGCCGGTTGCCGCGGTCTGCGGAAAGCTCGCCGCCTTCGCGTGCGCAGGAATCGCTTCCTCCAAGCGACCATCCGCATGCAGCGCGTAACCGTACTGCTGCCAGCCGACGGCGAACTGTGGTGCGGCCTCGACCGTGATGCGGAACTTCTCGGCAGCTTCGGCGTTGCGACCTTGCTGCAGGAGCGCCAGGCCCTCGGCGAACTCGGGCGGCGGCGCTGCGGCTTGCGCAGCAAGCGGAAGGGCGGAGAGCAGCAGAACGGCGCCGACGGCGAGGAAAGATCGCATCAAGGCCGCTTACGCAGTTCGAGCAGCGCGTGCAGCAACTTCTCGTAATCCTCGAAGTCGTTGTGCAGATGGCAGGAGAAGCGCACCATCTCTCCCACCGGCGCACGCCAGGCGATGGCGGGAATCTCGATGCCCCAGCGATCGATCAATTCGCCGAAAAGACTGACACCCCGTTCGCGCAAGCGTTCGTGCAGATCCGTCGGGAGGCGCACCGAAGCCATCGTGCCGATCATTTCGTCGGGGCAGACCGGCGCCGTGCCGAGGCCGTCGCAGAGCAGTTTGCGCGCGCGCAGCGCAAGTGCGTGATTGCGGGCCATCACCTCTTTCCAACCACCCGGCATCAAACCGCCGACGAATTCCAGAGTCTCCGGGATCACCGCCCAACCGGTAGGATCGAAGGTGCCTTCCCAGTCAAACTCTTGATGGAAGCGCGAGCGCGTGCTCGCGTCGGCATTCGCGCCGTGGCTGATCACGCTCGGGCGGATCTGGTCGCGGTGGCGCGGATGCACGAAGAGCAACGCGCTGCCCTTCGGCGCACACGGCCACTTGTGAAGGTTTCCGGTCCAGTAGTCGGCGCCCATCTGCCTGAGATCGAGCGCGACCTGTCCAGGCGCATGCGCGCCGTCCACCAGCACCCGCACTCCCCGCTTCTGCAGCGCGGGCACCAATTCTTCCACCGGCAGACGCAAGGCGGTCGGACTCGTGATTTGGTCCACCAGGCAGAGCACCGTGCGCGCGCTCACCTGGGCGAGGATCGCGTCAAGTGCCTGCTGCGGCGAGCTGATGGGGAAGGGAATCTCCGCCACCATCACGCGCGCGCCGCTGCGCTCGGCGACGAAGTTCAGCGCGTTGCGGCAGGCGTTGTACTCGTGGTCGGTGACGAGCAGCTCGTCGCCGGGAGCGAAGCGCAGCGAACGGAGCACGGCATTGACACCGTGGGTGGCATTCGTCACCAGCACGACGTCCGCTGCGTCCGCGCCGACGAAGGCCGCGGTCGCATTCCGCGCCGCGTCAATCAGGCGATTGCGCTGCCGCATGAAGCGCACCGGCTCGCTCTCGAGCTCGCGCCGGAACTCTTCCTGGCGGCGCTGGATCACCCCCGGCACCGCGCCGTAGGAGCCGTGGTTGAGGAAGACGACTTCGGGGTCGAGGGTCCAGTGCTGGCGATAAGGACTCGGCATGACGGCGGGCTCCGCCTCATCCTATCTCCCGCACGCCGCGCCGGATCAGTAGGGATAGGCGCCGGTGGAAGGCGCGGCTTCGGCCTTGAACCAGGCCAGAAAGATCGCGGCAGCGACCGGCAGCGCGGTTACGAAGGCGACGGCCAGCGCGCGCGGGAGCGGTCGCTGATCGCGCAGTTGGATCAGGCCCGCGGCCGGCGCAAGGACCACCAACAGAACCACGCTGATCCAGAGGGCTTCGGCCTGGAGGAGTCCGAAGAGCAGGACGGCATGCACTGCGCCTGCGAAGGGCACAGCCCACGACGAAGCGTCGCGCTCGCGCGCACCGCGCATGGAGATCAGCAGCGGAATGCCCAGCAGCGCGGCAAGCGTGGCTCCGAATTCCGCGCCCTTGGCGGTTCGGCCGAGAAGCAGCACCAAGCTCGCGCCCAGCGCGATCACGACGCTCGCACCGAGCGCGGCGGATGCCGGATGCTGACGCGCAACGCGTCGCGTGAGCCAAGCTGATGCTGCCGCGGCAATGCTGGAGATCAGAATCCAGCCACCCATCTGCATGCGGCTCCAACCGTAGTACTCCGCGACCTCCGTGAAGAAAAGCCAGGAGATGAAACCTGCGGGCAGGAGCAGAGCCGCCAGCGCGAGGCGTCCGGGCAGCAGCGTCGCCCCCGCCCACAGCAGCGCCGCCCACGGCAACACGGCTTCGCCCGAACTCCACGGCACCTTCAGGGGAAAGTTGGGATTCCACGCGAGCAGGCCGAGCAGGATCCCGCCGAGGAGCAGAGCCTCGAGGCGGGAGCGCCCCGGTGCGCTTCGCGATCGGAGCACCCACGCCAGCAGCAACCCTACGAGGAGCGGCGCACCGATCACGTAGCGCAGGAGATGCTCGAGCGGCATGACGGCAGATTACTGCCGGATCGCCTCGATCGAGACGCGTATGCGCACTTCTTCGCCGAGCGCGCCCGGGTAAGTCGTGATGCCGAACTCGGAGCGTTGCACGGCGAACTCGGCCTCGAAGCCGGCCAACTCCTTGCCTTGCATGCTGCCGGTCCCGGTAAAGGTGGCCGCGACTTCGATTTCCTTCTCCACGCCGTGGAGCAAGAGTTTGCCCTTCACCGCGAGCTTGTTCTCGCCAGCAGCCTTGACCGAAGTGCTTTGAAAGCTGATCTTCGGATTCACCTTCACGTTGAAGAAGTCGGCGCCGCGCAGGTGGTCGTCGCGCTTGGCGCTGTTGGTGTCCACGCTGCTGGCGGCGATCTCGAACTGGATCGTGCTGGCCTCCGGCTTCGCGGCGTCGTAAGCAATGCTGCCGCTCATCTCGTTGAAGCGGCCGTGGAACCAGGAGGCTCCGGCGTGCTGGATGCGGAAGCCCACCGTGGAGTGCACCGGATCCACGCTCCAAGTCGTCGCGGCGGCGGGCAGCGAGTCGTGGACCGCAGCAGCGCCGGTGGAAGGAAGCAGCAGCGCGCCGGAGGCGAGCAGACCGAGAGACAGCAGCGGTACGGGATTCATGGATGGGGACTTCGTGGATCGGGACTAGGCGTGACGCGATTCCGCAGCGGCCAGCGCGAGCAACCGCTCGACCAGGGCACGGAGTTCCTTCTCGCCGCTGGCCGGATTCATGATCGTGAGCCGCAGCCAGACTTCTCCGTGGATGCTGGCCTGCGTCAGATAGGCGGAACCTTCGGCGAGGATGCGGCGGCGGAGCGCGGCCTGGTCGGTCCTCGCCGCGCCGACCCGGAAGCAAAGGATGTTGCTTTCTGGTTCCGCCAGGCATTCCACTCCGGGCAGCTCCACAAGCAGCCGGTGGAAGCGCCGCGCCGTGGCGTAGAGTTGCTCGACACGCGCGCCGAGCCCCGCCTCGCCGTAGGCGGCGAGATTGAGGAAGAGTTTCAACGCCAGCACCGGGCGTGTGCACTCCAGAGTGCGAGTCCAGGGATCGGAGTCCTCCGTCTCCGCCGTCGCGGGATCTCCGAGATAAGAAGCGTCGGCGCGGAAGGCTGCTTCGAGATGCGCCGGGTCACGCACCAGCACCGCCGCGCAGAGCGAACTGGTGTGCAGCATTTTGTGTGCGTCCCACACCACCGAATCCGCGTGCTCGATGCCGCGTAGCCGCGCACGCAACGTCGGCGAGAGCAGCGCGCTGGCACCATGCGCAGCATCCACGTGGAACCAGAGGCCATGGGCGCGGCAGAAGGCGCCAGCGGTCTCGAGCGGATCGTGCAGACCACTTGCCGTGTTCACCGCACTCGCCACCAGCGCGATCGGACGGCGTCCCGCAGCCACGGCGCGCCGCAGCGCTGCGGGAAGGTCCTCGGCGCGCAGGCGAAGCTGCGCGTCAGTGGCGACCGGCACCAGCGCCTCGGCGCCGAGTCCGAGCACGCCGAGCGCGCGCGTCACGCTGTAGTGCGATGCAGAGGAGGCCAGCACCGCGAGATCGCGCGGAGCTCCGCGCTCCCAGGCCTCCGGCGCCGCGCGCGCACGCGCTGCGAGCAAGGCGGTCAAGTTCGCGAGCGAGCCTCCGGAGACCAGCGCGCCGCCGCCCTCGCCGCCGGCGGTGTTCCAGCCGATCTTCTCCGCCATCCAGCGCAAAAGTCCGCGCTCCAGCGCGACGCCCGGCGGCGCCATCTCGCGGATCGCGCAACCGTTGTTGGTGACTCCAGCAACGAGATCGGCGACGGCGGCGGGCGGCAGCGGAACCGCCACTTGATGCCCCATACAGGCTGGATGATGCAAGCGAGTGACGCGATCCAAGTAGAGGCGGAGCCAGCGCGCAAAGGCAGCTTCGTCCATGCCGCCCTCGCGCATCCATCGTTCGGCGTCCAGCTCCCGCAGCAGCTCGCGCAGCGGCTTCACGCGAATCACGGGACCCTCGCCGCGCGCGCAAGCACGCAGGTAGTCCTCGAGCGGCGGCAGCGCAGCCCGCGCCCAACGCCCGAACTCCTCCGGCTCAGGCGCCACGACCTCGTCCATTGCGCCATTCTAGAAAGCGCCTGGAGCGACTATCCTGCGCCGATGCAGCGCGCGCTTCTCGTCCTGGCCGCGTTCGGCGCTTCTTGCGTCGCCAACGCCTACCCGCCACTGACCCCCGCTGACGGAGTCACCGTCTATCTCCTGCGCCAAGGAGAGCACACCGGTTTGATCCTGCCTGCAGCACCACAGGCGGAAGGCAACTGGGTCGAGTACGCCTTCGGCGACTGGGGTTGGTACGGCGAAGGCCGCAACAGCACGGCCTACGGTCTCTACGCGCTCGCGACGCCCGGCAGCGCGGCCTTGGGACGCCGCTACTCCGTCGAAGCTCCGGAGCAGGACCCCGTCATCGCACGGCGGAGTGCGAGCGTGCATCCCTTCATCGCCGAGCGCGCCTTGGTCGCCGAGTTGCGCACCGAACTCGACGAGGAGTACGAAGCTGCGGGCGTGGCGCCGCGCGAAGTTGCGGCGAGCGGACTCATGGTGGTGCCTGCGCGGCAGTCCTACGCACTCAACTTCAACTGCTCCGATGCCACGATCCTGTGGCTGCGCAGGCTTGGTTGCAGTGTGCCGGTGGGCGGCATCACGCGCTCGGTCGTGATGAAAACGCCGCGGCCCTGAGCCGCGCGCTCACCAACGGATGCGCAGGAAGCGTGGTCGGTAAGCATCGGCGTGGCGGAAGTTGTCCCAGAAGTCAATCGGGTTGAGGTGATAGGACACCAACAACTCGCCCGGTGCCGATAGATGCGGGTGCGCTTTGGCGTTGTAGCTCCAGACCGGCGGCTGCTCCGGCATCGGACAGGTGGAGAGCTCGATCAGTTCGCCGTAGGGACCCTGGGGTGCGTCGGCAATGCGCGCGGCAACCACGCGCGAGATTGTGTCGGCCTGGAAGACCAGCAGGAAGCGCCCATCTGCCAGCGGCGTGAGCGAGTGTTCCGGGGAGACGCGCTCGGCGAGCGGTGCCGTGGACTGGAAGTCCGATTCCCAGGTCTTGCCGTTCCAGAAACGCCAGGCAGTCCAATCGAGCAGCTTTTCCGGACGGACGCGTGCGCAGAGCAGGCGCTTGTCGAGCGGGGCCTCGCGCACACCGGTAACGTAAAGCCAACCGTCCGGATGCGGAGCGCCAGCGGCCTCGGTGTTGGCGAGGATCGCGCATCCGAACGTGGTCTCCGAACCTTGCGCGACCGCCGGTAGGTAGAAGGGGCAGTCACGCTGCAGGGCGTCGGCAAAGGGCGGCCGGCTGTCGCGTGGGAGTGTGATCATCGCGAGTCCGGCGCGCGCGAAGCCCATGCCCTCAGTGCTGCGGCGGAAGCGGTGCGCGAAGAAATGCACGGCGCCGTCGATCGCAATGCCGTCGTGTGGCCAGTACCACTCGCCCTCCTGCGCGGAAGTGGTGGAGGGAATGAAAAGAGAAGTCGGCGCTTCCGCGGTGCCGCCATGGAAGAAGCGTAGTGCGTCCGGGAAGCCATCGCGCGGCAGCAGGGCAGCAGTATTGTTCACCATTTTTGCGTTGCGGCGGCTGCCGTCGGGTAGCACCTCGCCGATGAAGCTGTCGCTGAAGAGAAAAAGTGTGTCGCCGCGCGCGATTCCTCCGGGACGCTCGTCGCCGTCGAGCGGGATCGAGTGGATGCCGTCGGCTCCGGTCCAGCCCTGGCTGCGCCGGAACAACGCGTCCCACTCCGGGGCCGGTGTGGCGATGAACTTCTGCGCGCAGAATGCGAGAAAGCAGATGGCGAGCATCCTGCGAGCCTACCACTTGCCACGCGTCCGCCTCAGCGCGCAGCGTCCGTCGGGCCGAGCACCGCGTCCACCCCGACGAGCAGGAGGCTGCGTAAATTACGCACCTCGCGCGGAGCGTCGGTGTTCAGGATCACCGCCGCACTCAGTCCCAAATCCGCAAACCAAGCCGTCTCGGTGCGATAGCCGGGATACCAACCGCCGTGTCCGGCGGCGAGGCCGTGCGGACTCGGCCAGAGTTGCGCGCCGTAGCCGTAGCGCTCCGCAGCGCCTTCAGCGACGGCCTCGCCGACGATTCGTTCCGCGCGCAGTGCTTCGTCGAGCACCGGTCCCGCGTGCAGCAGAGTCATCCAGCGTGCCAGCACGTCCGCGGTTCCGTACATCCCCCCCCCTCCGTGCTCGAACTGAGGATTCATGAAGAATTTCCCGTCGGCGAGCGTGCGCGAGGGAATTCCCCATGCTTCGGCGAAGAGCACCGGATGGCCTTGCACCAGTCCAGGCAAAACGCGACGGTCCGAGGGTGCCGCCTCGCGCAGACTGAACGGCAGCAGGAGACGCTCGCGCACCGAGGCGAAGAGTCCGCGGCCCTCGACGTGCTCCACCACCGCGCCGAGCAACACGTAGTTAGTGTCGGCGTAGTCGAAGGCGCTGCCGGGCGCGGAGAGCGGAGCGTCGTCATAGGCGAAGGCAAACAGCTCGGCGCCGCTCCACACGCGATCCGGTTGCGCGTGGACCGCCGCCCACACCTCCGGCTTGCGCACGTGATCCGGAATCCCGCTGCGGTGTAGGAAAAGCTGGCGCAGCGTGACTTCGCTGGCGTTGGGCAGTCGCGCGTAACCGGGCAATGCGCCGAGATGGGCGGCAAGTCGGTCGTCGAGCGCGACTTTGCCTTCGGCGACGAGCTGCAGCACCACTGCCGTGACGAAGGTCTTGCCGACGCTGCCCCACAGCATGCGGTCCTCCGGGAGCAAGGCTGCCGCTTCGCCCCGCTCACGCACGCCAACGGCGACGCAACCGCCGACGCGTCCGTCCGCCCAACTCCAACCGAACAGCAGGCCTGGGAATTCCTGCTCGCTGCGGCGCGCCTCGAAGACGACGCGCACGCGCTCCGCGGTAGCGCGTTCGCGCTCCTGTCCCGACGCGGCGAGCCGCGCGAACACGGAATCAAATGCCTCGCCGGAAGCCACGGCATCGAGGAGCTGCACGGCTGCCTCCGCCCCACCAGCGCGCGCGAGCCAATGCTGCACGGCGCGCTTGGCCACGATCAGCGCATCTTCGCCGCTAGCGCCTTGGAAGGAGGTGCGCGCCTCGTAAGCAGTCAGATCATCCGTGTCCGGCGCATCCACCGCGGCCGGATGCAGGAAGGGACGCAGATCGACTTGCGTGCAGAGGCCTTCGTCGAACCACGCGGGCAGACGGCGCCAGCTCGCGATCCCGAGCCGCGCCTTCAACTCCGCGTGCAGGTAGCCGTGTGCGATCAGGTCGGGAGTGAGACCGCGCGGTCCGACGTAGATCAGCCTTCCGCCCTCCTCCTCGCCGTTCTGAATGAAACGATTCGAGAGGCCCATGTTCAGGTGCAGCTCCGCGTCGTCCACCACGATGACGGCGGCATCCTGACGCAGACTGCCGATCCAGGCTTCTGCACGCGCGCGCCCTTCGTCCAGAACCGCCAGCACGGCCGCACGAGCCTTTTCGTCGAGAACTTCGCGCACGAAGACGCCCGGACGCAGTTCCTCGAAGTCGGCGTGCAGGAACCAGGCGCGCCGAAAGGAGTGGCGCAAGGGACCGGCCACCACCGCAGCCGCGACGAGCAGCAGAACTCCGGTCACCGCGAGGAACTTGTGCCGAGTGCTCACGCCTTCGATTCTAGGGAAAGCCGTCTGCACTCTAGAATGAAGCGCTGACATGACGCGCGAGCGCGCCTCCGATCCGCAGGCAACTCTTCCGCCGGACCGCTACCGCGATCCAGCCGGCTGGGACAGTGATCGCGAGCGCATCTTCGCGCGCGCCTGGCATCCGCTCGCCCCCGATCGCCTCCCCGCGGAAGCGAGCAGCGCGCGTCCCGAGTTGCTCCTGCCCGGATACCTCGACGAAGCACTGCTCCTCAGCCGCGGCGTCGACGGCACACTCCACGCCCTCTCCAACGCCTGCACCCATCGCGGCGCGCTGGTGTGCACCGAAGAAGTCCGCGCGCGCGAACTGCGCTGTCCCTATCACGGACGGCGCTTCGACTGGGACGGCCGTTACCGCTCCGCCCCCGGCTTCGAGGATGCGCCCGGCTTCCCCAGCGGCAGTGAGGACCTGCCCGCCTTCGCGCTGGGCGCACTCGGTCCCTTGCACGCGGTTTCGATTGCACCAGCGCTCTCACTCTCCACGTGGGCGGCTGCGGCGCTCGAGCGCTTCGATCCGCTCGGTTGGTCCGACTATCGCTACGACCCGAGCGGAGACCGTTTGCATCCTTTGCGTGCGCACTGGGCGCTCTACGTCGAGAACTATCTCGAAGGCTTTCACGTGCCATTCGTTCATCCAGGTCTCTCGCGCGCACTCGACCTCGCGCGCTACTCGACGCAAATCGTTCCCCACGGAGTGCTGCAGATCGCGGAGGCGCGCGCCGACGAACTCGCGTTCGAACTTCCCACCGGACATCCGGATCAAGGTCGGCGGGTGGCGGCCTGGTACCTCTGGCTCTTTCCCAACCTGATGCTCAACCTCTACCCATGGGGACTTTCGGTCAACGTGGTGGAGCCGCTCGACGCCGAGCGGAGCCAGATCCGCTACCACCGCTTCGTGCGTGACGCGCAACTGTTGGAACGAGGCGCGGGCGCAGGTCTCGATCAGGTGGAGAGCGAGGACCAGGCAGTCGTGGAGTCGGTGCAGCGCGGCATCCGCTCACGACTCTGGCAAGGCGGCTTGCTCTCACCCCGCCACGAACAAGGTCTCGCGCGCTTCCACGACCTCTGGAGCACGGCGCGCCAGTCCTGAGGAAGCCTCAGGACGACTGAATGCCGAGCAAGGGCTCGATCGCGCCGAGCAACTGCTCGCGCGTGAAAGGCTTGCGCAGAGTGCTGGTGGCGCCCAGCATCTTCGCCGCATGCAGGTAGAAATCGGCACCGACGACGCCGGAGATCGCGAGCACGGGGAGCTTGGAGCACTGCTTGCGCAGGGCTTGCACGGTCTCGGCACCTTCTTTCTCAGGCATGACTAAGTCCAGCACGACCAGATCGAAGGGGTGCTTGGCGACCTGCGCCAGGGCTTCATTGCCATTGGAGGCCTCGCGGACCTCGAATCCGGCCTCCCGGAGGAACAGACTGGCTAGGCGACGGACGTCCTCTTCGTCGTCCACGATCAGGATGCGATGCTTCATTTGAACTTGCGCGCCTCCACGGGCAACACGGTTTCAAACGCTAGTTTAAGGCCCTCACGGCCCAGGTTCAAGTCAGCTTTGGCCGCCGGGAGTGGCCTTCCGCCGGGCGCGCAGCCGCTTCCACCCACTACACAGGATCCAACCCAGAGCGATTCCGCCGAGAAGAGTGCCGAGCAGAGGTCCGACTTCGAGCACCGTCAGATGGAGCAGCATGCCTGCCGATCCTAGGACGCCCCGCCGCGAGAGTCTCGCTCAGTCAATCACTTCTTCGACGACGTTCGACTTGGCACCGGACCGGACGGCCTGCAGCCAAATCGTGCGCCCGAGGAAACCGACCGGGATGGTGGCGTTGAGGTTCCACACCCCACTCGCATTCGCGTTGCCGGAGGTCGCGAGCTTCGGGCTGGCAAGATCCATGCTGATGTTCAGCGCTGGGATGAAGAGTGAGCCCGTGCCTTGCTGAGAATAGGCGAGGAAGACCTGCGCGTTGGCCGCCGCTCCGGTGACCCTGATCTGTGCCGAGAAGCCGGCTTGCAGGTCCGGCAGGATCAGACGCATTCCGGAAGGGACCATGCGGTAGATGGTGCCGGTCTTGTGGCAGATCGCGTAGATCTCACCATCGTGATCCTCACCCCAGCTCACGTTGCTGCAGTCCTGGCCGTTGACCGAGGGCAGCTTGAAGTAAATCTTCACACCGGTCAGAGAACCGGCCTGCTGGCCGAGGGTGATCACCTCGTTGCTGCACTGGTCACCTAGGAAGTAGCGCCCTTGCAAGGTCGCCATCTGGCGTCCGCGATAGACCAGTCCGCCGATGACCGCGCAGCGCGGAGTCTGGCCGATGTACACGTGCGGGTACTCGAAGAAGGGCATGGTGAGCCCCGCCGTCGAGCATCCAGGCGGACCGCTGTAGCACTCGGAACCCTCGAGCAGATTCCAGCCGTAGTTCTCGCCGCCCGTGCTGGTGCCGGGCTGAAAATCCACTTCCTCGAAGCCACGCTCGTTGACGTCGCCGATCCAGAGATCGCCGGTGAGCTGGTCAATCGCGAGGCGCCACGGATTGCGCACTCCTGTCGCCCAGATCTCGCCGCGCGCGCCGGGCGTGTTCACGAAGGGATTGCTGAGCGGAACACCGTAGTTCAGGCCCGGATCGGGATTGTCCACGTCCAAACGCAGGATCTTGCCGAGCAGCACGCCCAAGTTCTGGGCGTTGCCGAGGGGGTCGCCCTGCACGCCGCCGTCGCCTTGCGCGACGTAGAGATAGCCGTCCGGACCGAAATCCATGCCGCCACCGTTGTGGATCTGGGCCGGCTGCGGAAACTGCAGCAGAATCAGTTCACTGTTCGGATCGGCCTCGTTCGGCACGAGTCCACGCGTGTAGCGCGCGATCACCGTGTCCCCGGCGAGGTCGGTGTAGGCGACGTAGAAGTAGCCGTTGTTGCCGTAGTCCGGGTGGAAGACCAGACCGAGCAAGCCGGAGCTGCCGAAGGCCGCCACGCGCGGACGGATGTCCAGGAAGGGGGTGGGCAGCAGGCTGCCATCCTTGATGACCCGGATCCGACCGTCTTGCTGGGCCACGAAGAGGCGGGTCGGGTCGCCGGGACCGTAGGTCACTCCGAGCGGGAAGAGGAAGCCGGAGGCGACCTCTTCGGCCTTGAGCTCCTGATCCGGGACTTGGGCCGGCGCGGGACTCGAGACCAGGAGGGCGAAACCGAGGGAAAGGCAGGTCAGGACGGGGCGCATCGAACGCTAGAGATACGACAGGGCCTAGAGGGACAGCCCTACGAGAATACCACGGAATGGCGGGGCGCGCGTCGAAACAGCGGGCGGCCGGGTTAGCTGATGATCGCGAACAGGGCGCCGGCGGGGTCGCTCAGGAGGGCAAAGCGGCCGACTCCGGGAACTTCCATGGTGCCGTGGCAGTGTTGAGCGCCGAGTTTCACCGCCCTGGCGGCGGAGGCCTCGCAATCAGCCACCGTGAAGTAAAGCACCCAGGCCGAGGGCATGTCCCCCATCTCAGGTCCGAGCTGCATGCTCCCGCCGATCGGATTCTCTTCCCCATTGTGAAGCAGGGTGTAGACACCCATCTCGCCCATGTCCATGTCGCTAGTGGCCAGCCGAAAACCGCTGAATGGAAGCTCAGAGCGGCACCGCGATCCGTGCTGAGAAGCTCGAACCAAGGCGGGCGTCCCGGTTCCGCCGATGCTCCGGCATCAGCGCATAGAGGCCGCCGATGTCGAGATTCTTCCACCGCAAGTGCGTGTAGCTCATCTCGCCCTCGCCATCCTCGTGGAAGCTCCAGCCGAAGAGCTTGCCGTAGAAGGCCTTGGAAGCAGCAATGTCGGTGCTCGCGGCCTCCACCCAGCAGAAGCTGCCGCTCTTGATGGTGGCAGAAGAAGTGTGATTCATTACTGGACGCCCGCCACGGTCACGTTGGACACTTCGCCAAGCTGCGCTGCTTGCAGCCAAACCGTGCGACCGGCGCCGGAGACGGGAACGTTGGCGAGGAAACTGGCGTTGCCGAGTGCGTCGGTGCCTTGGCGTCCGAGCGCGCGCGGTTGATCGAGATCGAGCACCAGATTCGCGGGCGGCACCGGCGTACTGCCGAGACCTTGCGTGCTCAGAAAGAGGAAGCTCGCTGCCGACGGAGCACCGCCACTGACTTCCAGGCTGGCGGAGCTGCCCGACTGCAACGCCGGGACCTTCAGACGCAGACCGGCGGGAACGATGCGGCGCACGCTGCCGTCCCTGCGGCTGCAGACGTAGATCTCGCCATTGGCGTCCTGGCCGAAGCCGATCACTTGCGCGTCGCTGCCCATGCTCGCTTCGAGCTCCGCGGTGTGGTCGCGGAGATCCACGGTACTGACCCCATCGGTGAGGGTGGACCAGACTTCACCCGTGCAGTAGTCGCCGAAGAAGAAGCGCCCCTGGAGCGTCGCCATCGCGCCGCCGCGATAGACGCGGCCTCCGGTGATCGAGCAGCGGTAGCCTTGCGGACCGACGGCATGGCGGTACTCGTGGATCGGCAGCGCCAAGTTGCTCGTGTTGCAGCCGCTCGAGGGGTTGTAGCAGTGGAGGCCTTCCATGATCCGCCAACCGAAGTTGACACCTGCGGCGCCAGCGGGCAGGAAGTCCAATTCTTCCCAAGTGTCCTGGCCGACGTCGCCGAACCAGATGTCGCCAGTTAGATCGTCCATGTCGCCGCGCCAGGGATTGCGCAGACCGTAGGCCCAGATTTCGTCGAGCGCGTTGGGATTGCCGACGAAAGGGTTGCCGGGCGGGATCGCGTAAGGGAAACCGCCGTCCACGTCGATGCGTAAGAGCTTGCCGTTGAGGTTGCCGAGATCCTGGCCGTAGTTGAAGGGATCGCCGACGCCGCCGCCGTCACCGGTCGCGATGTAGAGGTAACCGTCCTGGCCAAACTCCATCCAGCCGCCGTGGTGCCAGGTCAACGGGTGCGCAAAGGTCAGCAGGATGACGGCGCTGTTGGGATCGGCGAGATCGGGATTTAGCGGATCGCGCTGATAGCGCGCGAGCACCCAGTTACTCGCAGTGTCCACATAGATGACGTAGAGGAATCCGTTCTGCTCGTAGTCCGGATGAAAGATCATCGAGAGCAGACCTTGCTCGTTGCCGTCGAAGGTGACGAGGTGATGGATGTCGAGGAAGGCGTTCGGACTCAGAACGTCGTTCTCCACGATGCGCAGCTTGCCCCAGTGGGTGACCACGAAGATGCGGCTGGCCGGATCGCCCGGCGCGAAGGTCACCCAGATCGGGGTGTTGAGACCAGTGGCAACGAGCTCAGTGGTGACCGGCTGCTGCGCCGCAGTGGCCAGCAGAAGGGAGTGCAGGACAGCGATCATGACTCCTCATCCTACTCCCTGAACCGGGGTTGTCCGGCAGGATTCGGTGCCGCCAGGGGCTCAGTCCACGCGCGCGACGATGACGTTGGAGTTGCGGTCGGACTGCGCTGCCTGGATCCACACCGTGCGCTGCCGAAGGCTGGGCGGCACGAAGGCACTGAAACTTGCGGTGCCCGCGGCATCGGTCTGCCGCACGCCGATCAAGCGGGGGGCGGCGATGTCGAGCAGCAGATTGCTGGCCGGCTCACGGTGTCGGCGCAGGCCCTGACGGCCGAAATAGAGGAAGGCGGAAGTCTGCGGCGCGCCGCCGCGAATCGTTGCGGTGAGAGAGGAACCCGCCTGGAGCACCGGCACGCTCAACCGAAGGCCAGCCGGCACCATCTTGTAAACCTTGAAGTCGGCGCAGAAATAGGCTTCGCCATCGGCGTCGCGTCCTAGGGAAACGATGGTGTTGAAGTCGAGCTCGGCGCTGTGATCGTAGAAGTCCACCAGCGTGGAGCCTTCGCGACGTACCGACCAGGTTTCGCCACTACAGTAATCGGAGAAGAAGAAGCGTCCGTGCATGGTCGCCATCTCACGGCCGCGATAGACGATGCCGCCGATCACGGAACAGCGATAAGGAAGGCCGCCGTGCGCGTACTCGTAAACCGGTAGGGTCAGACCGGCCGTGTTGCAGCCGGTCGGCGGGTCGTAGCAGTGCGCGCCCTCCATGATCCGCCAACCGAAGTTGCGCCCGCCTTGCCCCGCCGGGAGCAAATCCACGGATTCCCACGCAGTTTGGCCGACGTCGCCGATCCAGAGGTCGCCGGTGAGGGAATCGAAATCGCAACGCCAGGGATTGCGCATGCCGATCGCGTAGATCTCGTCGAGGACGTTCGGATCACCGATGAAGGGATTGTCGGCAGGGATCGCGTAGGGCGTACCGCCGTCCACGTCGAGTCGCAGGATCTTGCCGAGCAGCTCCTGGCCGTTCTGTGCGCGGTTGCCGGGATCCCCCACCGAGCCGCCGTCGCCGAGCGGGACGTAAAGGTGACCGTCCGCGCCGAAGCCTAGCCAACCACCGTTGTGATTGGTGAAAGGTTGCGCGACGCGCAGGATGCGGAGGGCGGAGCCGGGCAGGGCGCGGTCGGGGTCGAGCGGATCGGCCTGATGGCGCTCGATCTGCGTGTTGCCCGCCGCATCGGTGTAGTTGAGGTAGAAATAACCGTTGCTCGGATAATCCGGATGGAAGGCCATCCCGAGTAGCCCACCTTCGCCGCTCGCCGCGAGGCGCGCGGAGACGTCCACGAAGGGCGTCGGACGAGGCACGCCATCCACGGCCAGGATCACCTGGCCGCCCTTGAGGACGATGAAGACGCGGGAGACGTCATCGCCCGGCGCCGCGCACACGAAGAGCGGCGAGTTGAGGCCGGAGAGAAAGAGTTCGGCCTCGACCTCGCGCTGCGGGAGCGCGACGAGGATCGCGGACAGGAGGGAGACCAGCATGGTCTCCTGAATCTTATCCGTTCGTGATCACTCCACGGTCTCGACCACGACGTTCGACTTCTTGCCGAACTGCGCGGCCTGCACCCAGATGGTGCGGTCCTGCAGGTTCGCCGGCAGGGTGCCTCCGAAGCTCGCGGAGCCCACGCCGTCCGTGCTGCGCGTGGAGATCAGTTGCGGCGACGCGAGATCGAGGGTCACGTTGGCGGCCCCAATCGGCGTCGCTCCGAGTCCGGTCTTGCTGTAGAAGAGGCCGCACAGCGCATTCGCGGTGCCGCCGGTCACGAGCACCGTCGCAGCGCCACCTGCGGTGAGGTGCGGCAGGCGCAGGCGCAGGCCACTCGGCACCACGCGATAGACCGTGCTCGTGTTGCAGATGTAAGCCTCGTGATCGGCGTCCTCGCCCCAGCCGATGATGTTGCCGAGGCCGTTGAGGTCACTGGTGTGATCCACGAAATCGGCCTGCACGCCGCCGACCTGGCGAATCGAGTAGCTTTGACCGCCGCAGTAGTCGGAGAAGAAATAGCGTCCGTGCATGTTGGCCATGCTGCGGCCGCGGAACACCACGCCTCCGGTCACCGAGCAGCGTCCGAGCGTGTGTTGGAACTCGTGGATCGGCAGCACCAGGCCGTTCATGTTGCAACCGGAGGAAGGGTTGTAGCAGTGGTTGCCCTCCATGATCCGCCAGCCGTAGTTGAGACCGCCCTGTCCTGCCACTTCGAAATCAATCTCTTCCCACACGTTCTGGCCGACATCGGCGATCCACAGATCTCCGGTGAGAGCGTCGAAGTCGCAACGCCAAGGGTTGCGCAGTCCGTAGGACCAGATCTCGTCGAGGAAGTTCGGATTGCCGATGAAGGGATTGCTGGGCGGAATCGCGTAGGGCGAGCCGCCGTCCACGTCGAGTCGCAGCATCTTGCCGAGCAGGCTGGTGCCGCTCTGCGCGCGATTGCCCGGGTCGCCGCCGGAGCCGCCGTCTCCCATCGCGATGTAGAGGTAACCGTCGGGCCCGAACTCGATCCAACCGCCGTTGTGGTTGGAGTAGGGCTGATCCATCTCGAGCACCAAGAAAGCGGAGGCGAGCAGCGCGACGTCGGGGTTGTTCGGATCCACCTGGTAGCGCTCGATGACGGTGTCGCCGCCGCTGTTGTCGGTGTAGTTGACGTAGAAGTAGCCGTTCTGCTCGTAGTCCGGATGGAAAGCCATGCCGAGCAGTCCGCGCTCACCGCCGAAGAGCAGCTTGCTGTTGATGTCGAGGAATGCGGTCGCCAAGAGTGCGCCGTTCTTCACGATGCGAATCTTGCCGAACTGCGTGACGATGAAGATGCGCGAGGCGTCATCGCCCGGAGCTGCACAGACGAAGACCGGTGCGGTGAGTCCCCCGACCACCAACTCGGTGTCGATCGGTTGCTGCGCGGCGGCGACCGGAGCGGCGGCAAGGAGAACGGCGGTGAGGAGACTGGAGAACATGAACCCTAAGGCTACCACATGGGACTTGGAGCTCGACTTCGCTTGCTCAGGAGGCCGGAAGCGCAGTTCCCGCCGCGGCGTTGCCGCAGAGCGCGTGGACGCGCGCGCGCCACGCCTGCAGTAAGGGTCGCGCGCGGATCGCGTCGGCGGGAGCAGGTGTGATCTCAGGGAAGTCCGCCTGATCGAGCAGCGCGGCGACCGCGAGATCGGCGCCGGTGAGCCGTTCTCCGAGCAGGAAGCTCTGCATGCCGAGCAGATCCTGGATTGCGTCGAGCGCGCTGCAAAACTCGCGCTCGATGGCCTCCGGCGGCTTGTTGCCAGTGCCCTGCGCGCGCAAGCGGCGAAGCATCATGCGGCGGACGAAAAAGGGACCCAACCACTTCACAGGAAGGGAAGCGCGTGCGAACAGTCGCGTGCAGACGCGCGGGAAGTTCTCATCGTGCCCATAGCGGAACCACACGCCGAGGAAGTAGAGCACCTCGTCCGCCCAATCCTCGATCACACGCGCGCGCGCGCGGAGTTCGGGCGTCGGTGCCAGCAGGCTCGGCTCCGGATGGAGCTCCTCCAACGCCGCGAGGATCTCGGCGCTGTCCTCGATCGTGCGTCCGTCCACGACGAGCACGGGAACCCGGCCGCGGGGACTCGCCCGACGTGCCTCAAAGGGCGTGCGGACGTTCTTCACCCGACAACGCAAGCCCTTGTAACGGAGCGCCATGTGAATCTTTCCGCACGGCGGCGACATGGTGGATCCGCGCACCCAGCCCGGATACTGGATCAGGAGCATCTCACGCGGTGCTTCGCTCATGGCCGACATCCTAGGCCGCTGCGACAGCCTCCGTCACCGCGCCACCGCCGCGCGCTACCTTGTGCGCATGCGCTGGATCCTCACCCTCCTCCTGCCTGCGCTCGCCGCCTGCTCGAACGATGCCGCGACGGCGACGCCGCGCGCGGCCGCATCCGAAACCGGGGCAATCGCCGAGGCTTCCGCTCCGCAAGGACCGGCTATCGAGAAGCTCGTCCTGAGTGAGGAAAAGTGGAAGGAACGCCTGACGCCGGGCGCCTACCGCATCCTGCGCGAAGCTGGCACCGAGCGCGCCTTCACCGGCGCCCTCTGGAATGAGCATCGAACCGGCACTTACTCCTGCGCCGGCTGCGGCTTGGAACTGTTCTCCTCGCAGAGCAAGTACGACTCCAAGACCGGTTGGCCGAGCTATTGGCAGCCGCTGGACTCGCGGAACGTGAGCGAGCACGAGGACCGCGGCCTGTTCAGTGTGCGCACCGAGATCCGCTGCAGCCGCTGCGACGGTCACCTCGGGCATCTCTTCGACGACGGTCCGCTGCCGACCGGCCTGCGCTACTGCATGAACAGCGCTGCGCTGCGCTTCGAGGTCCAGAAGGACGCTGCGGCGCGCGAATGAGGGTCGGCGAGCGGAGCGAGCTGGGGGAATGAAAAAACCAGCGGCCTTTTGGACCGCTGGCTTCCTTTCCCCTTTGCTACACAGCCGGGCCGCCATCCCCTGCGGCTTCGGCCAAAAACCCATGCGCAGCGAATCTTCCATCGGCAGATCTGGTGGAATCGTGAAGAATATTCCGGAAATCTTTTTTATGAGCGATTTCCTTTCCTTCACGGGTGCAGCCTCCTCCACTGGGAACCCCGCCAGCGCCCGGACTCCAGTCGGCCACTGCACTGGAGCCCGGCGGCCTCCAGGCGCTGCTCCGTGAGGGCGGCGCGGCGGTCCACGATGCCGCCGGCGTAGAGGCAGCCGCCGGGGAGAAGGAGCTTGGCGAGAGTGCGGGCGGAGTCCTGGAGGAGGTCGGCAAAGAGATTGGCGACCACCGCCGGATACTGGCCGCGCGCGCTGTCGAGTCCCCCGCGCCAGAGGGTGATCTGGCCCGCGACGCCGTTGAGCTCGGCCATGCGAAGCGCTTGAGGCGGACTCTGCGGGTCCGGATCGAGGGCGTGGACGCGCGGGGCGCCGAGCAGCGCAGCGGCGACCGCGAGGATGCCGGAGCCGGTGCCGACGTCGAGCCAAGCGGCGGGTTTGCTCTCGTCGTGCATGCGACGCACGGCCTTGAGCGCCATCCGCGTGGTGGGATGGAAGCCGTTGCCGAAAGCGGAGCCGGGGAGGATGAGGAGCGGGAGGTCTCCGGGCCGAGTGGGAAGGCTGGAGGCCTGGTGAAAGGGTGCGCGCAGACTGAAGCCTGCGCATCGGAAGGGCTTCCAATGGGACTGCCAGAGGGCTTCCGGATCGGTGATCGGAGCTGTGGCTGCGTCGCTCACGATGCCCAGCTCCTCGGGCGTGAGGGCCCAAGCAGAGCGGAGCTGCTCGAGCCAGGGCTCGAAGAGCACGAAGGCCGTTGCGGACATCCAGAACTGCAACTGAACCTCGCGTGGCGCTTCGTCCGCCTCGTCGGGGAGCAAGCCCTGCGGATAATCGCGCAAGGTGGCGCCGGTCCCGAAGCCGGAAGCCGTTGCCAGGGCCAGCAACTCGTCTTCCCACCCACGCCGGATTGCGAGGTGCACGAGTCGGTGGGCGTCTCGCGTGTCGCTCACCGGCCTACGATAGCCGGATGGGAAGGATTCCAGCGCGGGAGGCGCGAGAAGCGCGGCGAGCGCGCGCGTGTGCGGTGGTGAAAATCTTGCGCCATCACTTTCCCAAGGCGCGGACCGCTTTGCGTGCTGAGGATCCTTTTCATGTCTTGGTGGCGACGATCCTCTCGGCGCAGTGCACGGACGCGCGCGTCAATCTCGTGACTCCCGCGCTCTTTCGCCGCTTCCCCGATGCCCACGCGATGGCTGCGGCGGATCCGGCGGAGTTGGAGGAACTCATTCGCTCCACGGGTTTCTACCGCAACAAGGCGAAGCACCTCCTCGGTGCCGCGCAGCGGATCGTCGCGGTCCATGGCGGCATGGTGCCGGACACGATGGAGGCCTTGCTCGCGTTGCCGGGAGTGGCACGCAAGACCGCCAACTGCGTGCTCGGCAGCGCCTACGGTCGGGCCGTGGGAGTGGTCGTGGACACGCACGTGGGCCGCCTCGCGCGGCGCATGGGATTCAGCCGCGAGTCGAATCCGGTGCGCGTGGAGGAAGATTTGATGGAAGTCTTCGAGGAGGGAGAGTGGATCTTCCTCGCACACGCGTGGATCGCACTGGGGAGGGAGCGGTGCACGGCACGGCGGGTGCGGTGTGAGGGGTGCCCGGTGGAGAGCGTGTGTGCACAGAGGGGAGTACCCGGAAGCTGGCCCAGATAAATGGTGTTCCGTCGGGGCCATCTCCAGCCGCCCGCAGGAGTTATGGCCTTCCGGCCCAGCACCGCGAGCAGAGAACGGTTTTCTGGCTCTAAGTTCTTGTCAGAAAGTGTCTTAGGATCGAGCTGCACCATTGGTCTGGGCCAGATTCCGCGGTTTGCCAGTTGACGCAAACTGGCATTCCTCCGATCATGAAGCCATGCCGACCGCCTCCCCCGACCGCGTCTACGACATCGCCGAGCTCGCGCGCGCCGCCGGGGTTTCTGCGCGCACGATCCGCTATTACGGCGAGCTCGGCCTCCTCGACGCCGAGGCGCGCGGGCCAGGAGGTCGGCGGCGCTTCGGCGCCGACGCGCTGGAACGGCTGCGCTTCATCGCCCGACTCAAGCAGCTCGGGATGACCCTGGAGGAAATCGGAGCGCTCAACGAGGCCTTCGCCAGCGGCCAGACACCCGCGCTCCTCGCCCGGCTCCTACCGATGCTCGAAGAGCGCCTCCTCCAAGTGGACGAACGGCTGATCGAGTTGCAACGGCTGCGTAGCGACCTCAGCTCCTACCGTGACCGCATCCGCGCCAAGCGCGCCTCCTGAGGCCATGACTCCCTCCAGCACCGCCGCTCACCCCGCCCCGGCCACCTTCGCCACTCGCAACAAGGTGCGCGTAGTCACCGCCGCCTCGCTCTTCGACGGGCACGACGCCGCCATCCACGTGATGCGCCGCGTGCTCCAGCAGGAAGGTGCCGAAGTGATCCACCTCGGCCACAACCGTTCGGTCGAGGAGATCGTGGACGCCGCGATCCAGGAAGACGCGCAGGCGATCGCGGTTTCTTCCTACCAAGGCGGGCACGTCGAGTACTTCCGCTACATGGTGGATCTGCTGCGCGAGCGCGGCTGCGGACACGTGAAGGTTTTCGGCGGCGGTGGCGGCACCATCACCGATGCCGAGATCGCGGAACTGCACGCACACGGCGTCGAGAAGGTGTATTCCGTCGAGGACGGCCGCCTGATGGGTCTGGTCGGCATGATCCGTGATCTGTTGACGCGTTCCGATTTCGCGCCGGCGACTGCCGACGCCGAACTTCCCGACGGACTCGTGCAGCGGCGCCCGCACGCCGTCGCGCGCACGATCACGCTGCTCGAGAACGCGCACGCCACCGGCGACGAAGCGCGGCTCGCGCAGTTGCGCACGGAACTGCAGGGCATGACCGGTGCCACACCTGCGCCCGTGCTCGGCATCACCGGCACCGGCGGCGCCGGCAAGTCCTCGCTCACCGACGAGTTGCTGCGTCGGCTGCTCGATGCCTTCCCCGATCGCAGCGTCGCAATCCTTTCGGTGGATCCGAGCCGCCGCAAGACCGGCGGCGCCTTGCTCGGTGACCGCATCCGCATGAACGCGGTGCGCAGCACCCGCGCCTACATGCGCTCGATGGCGACGCGCCGTGCGCACCTCGCCACCGCCGCTGCAGTGGGTGATGCGTTGCTCGCTCTGCGCGCTGCCGGCTACGACCTCCTGATCCTCGAAACCGCCGGCATCGGCCAGTCCGACAGCGAAGCAGTGGATCTCGCCGATCTCTCGCTCTACGTGATGACGCCCGAATACGGCGCGCCGACGCAACTCGAGAAGATCGCGATGCTCGACTACGCCGACGCGGTCGCGATCAACAAGGCCGACAAGCGCGGCGCGCTCGACGCGCAACGCGACGTGCGCAAACAGATGCAGCGCAACCGCAACGCCTTCGACCAGGCCGCCGAAACCATGCCGGTGTTTCTGACCGCCGCCTCACGCTTCGGCGACGTCGGCGTGGACGGACTCTTCGATCATCTGATGAAGGAACTCGGGGCGCGCACCGAGCGCGACTGGGCGCCGCCGCCCCCGCCGCAACGCATCACGGGGCTACCGGTGGTCGTACCCGCCGAGCGCACGCGCTACCTCGCCGAGATCGCCGAGACGGTGCGCGGCTACAAGCGCCGCATCGCCTCGCAGGCGGAACTCGCCGCCCGCGCCGATGGCCTCGCCCGCGCACTGCGCGAGTTCGGCGAGACCCCGCCGCCGACCGACCAAGACTACGCGCCGGCCGCTCTGACCGATGCCGCCGCCGACCGCGGCGTGCTCGCGCTGCGCCAGCGCTATCAAGAGGTGCTGCACGACCTCGAGCCCGCGATGCGCGCGCAACTCGCCCAGTGGCCCGACACCGTAGCCGCCTACTCCGGCGACACCTTCGGCTACCAAGTGCGCGGCAAGGAGGTGCGCGTTCCGGCGCGCTCCGAAACCCTCTCCGGCACGCAAGTGCCGAAGGTCGCGCTGCCCTCCTCCCGCGACTGGGGTGATCTCACGCGCTGGCTCGGCCTCGAGAACCTGCCCGGATCCTTTCCCTATACCGCCGGCGTCTTCCCCTTCAAGCGCACCGCTGAGGATCCCACGCGCATGTTCGCCGGCGAAGGCACCGCCGAGCGCACCAACCGCCGCTTCCACTACGTCAGCCGCGGTCAGCCCGCGGTGCGGCTCTCGACCGCCTTCGATTCGGTCACGCTCTACGGCGCCGATCCGGCGGAGCCGCCGGACGTGCGCGGAAAGATCGGCAACTCCGGCGTCAGCATCTGCTCGCTTGACGACGCCAAGCGCCTCTACTCCGGCTTCGATCTGTGCGCGCCGACCACCAGCGTCTCGATGACGATCAACGGACCGGCGCCCGCGATCCTCGCCTACTTCCTCAACGCGGCGATTGATCAACAGGTCGAGCGTCGCCTGAAGGAGACCGGACGTTGGGAGGAGGCGCAGCGCAAGATCGCCAAGGCATGGGGCAGTACTCCGCCCGCCTACCGCGCTGATCTGCCCGCGGACCACGATCAATTCGGGCTCGGCACCCTCGGCATGCCCGGCGACCGGCTGCTGCCGGCGGAAGAGTACGCCGAGCTCCGCGCCGCCGCGCTCAAAGCGGTGCGCGGGACCGTGCAGGCCGACATCCTCAAGGAGGACCAAGCGCAGAACACCTGCATCTTCTCCACCGAGTTCGCGCTCAAGTTGATGGGCGACGTGCAGCAATTCTTCGTCGAGGAGGGCGTGCGCAACTTCTACTCGGTTTCGATCAGCGGCTACCACATCGCCGAGGCCGGCGCCTGCCCGATCACGCAGCTCGCCTTCACACTCGCCAACGGCTTCACTTTCGTGGAGTACTACCGCGCGCGCGGTATGAAGATCGACGACTTCGCGCCCAATCTTTCCTTCTTCTTCTCGAACGGCATGGACGCCGAGTACGCGGTGATCGGCCGCGTCGCGCGCCGCATCTGGGCGGTGGCGCTGCGCGATCTCTACGAGGCCGACGAGCGCTCGCAGAAGCTCAAGTACCACATCCAGACCAGCGGTCGCAGCCTGCACGCGCAAGAGATCGACTTCAACGACATCCGCACCACCCTGCAAGCCTGGTACGCGATCGCCGACAACTGCCAGAGCCTCCACACCAACGCCTACGACGAGGCCATCACCACCCCCACCGAAGAATCGGTGCGGCGCGCGCTGGCGATCCAAATGATCATCAATCGTGAGTTCGGCCTGGCCGGCAACGAGAACCCGCTGCAGGGCGCCTTCATCGCCGAACTGCTCACCGACCTGGTCGAGGAAGCAGTGCTCGAGGAGTTCCTGCGCCTCGACGCGCGCGGCGGCGTGCTCGGCGCGATGGAACTCATGTACCAACGCGGCAAGATCCAGGACGAGAGCCACAAGTACGAGATGCTCAAGCACACCGGCGAACTCCCGATCGTCGGCGTGAACACCTTCCTGAATCCCGCGGCCGAAGCTGGAAAGGTCACTGAGACCACGTTGATCCGTTCCAGTGAACAGGAGAAAGTGGATCAGATCACGCAGGTCGCCACACTGCACGCACACTTCGCCGCCGACGCTGAGCGTGCCCTCGCCCACCTGCGTAAGGCCGCGCTCGAGAACCGCAACGTCTTCGCCGAACTCATGGAAGCCGCCAAGGTCTGCACCCTCGGCCAGCTCACCACCGCCCTCTACGAGGTCGGCGGCCAGTACCGCCGCAACGTCTAGTCAGCAGCACGAATCGCCCACCGCAACTTCGCGGAGGCGGCGCGCGGGTTGTCGCGGCGCTCAGCAGCGCCGGCGCGCTGCAGTTCCGGCGCGACGCTCGACCAGAATCCGGCACGCAGCCCGGCCTGGAAGGATTTCTTCACGCGGCGATCCTCGCCGGAATGAAAACTCAGGATCACGGCGCGCCCGCCGGGACGCAGCACTGCGGGGAGTTGGCGCAGGAACAGATCCAGCGTGCCGAACTCGTCGTTGACCGCGATGCGCAAGGCTTGGAACACGCGGCGCACGGCGTGATCCGCCTCTTCCGGATTGCGGCGCGGCTGCACGGCCGCGCGCACCGCGGCGGCGAGTTCCTGCGTGCTGCGTGGAGCCGCGCTGCCGACCGCCAAGGCTTCCGCGATCGGCGCGGCATCGGGCTCGTCGGCGTTCTTGCGTAGCACGACGTCGAGCTCGGCCACGCTCACGCGCGTCAACCACTCCGCCGCGGACAGACCGCGCCGCGGATTCAACCGCATGTCGAGCGGACCGTCCGCCTTGCTGCCGAAGCCGCGCGCTGGATCGTCGAGTTGCATCGAAGAGACGCCGAGATCCGCAAACACGAAGTCCACGCCATCACTCCAACCGACCTCGGCCAGCGCCCCCTGCAACTGCGCGAAGTTGGTGCGCAGCACGCGAAACTCTTCCTCGGAATGTCCCCGCGAACGCAACCGCGCCTCAGTCTTGGGCAACTCGATCGGATCCGCATCGAGACCCAGCAAACTTCCGCCCGGCTTCAGACACGCAAGGATGCGCTCGGCGTGTCCGCCCCAGCCCAGGGTCGCGTCCACGCCACGCTCCCCCGCGCGCGGCGCGAGCGCCGCCAACACTTCCTCGACCAACACCGGCCGATGCTGCCCGGCAGGCGTCTGCCCGCGCGCGCGCACCTTCGCCAGGAACTCCGGATCCGCAGCAGGATCGAGCTCCTTGTACTTTTCCTCGAAGCGACGCGGATGCGTTCCGCGGTAGCGCGCCCGACGGCGCGGCGGCTGCGGTGCGTCCGGGTTCAGACCGCTGCGGCGACCGGCGCCGGCGGCTGACCCATCTGCCGGAGCCAACGGTAATGGCTGGCCACACCACTCCAGAAGGAGCCGTGGTCGCGGTAGCGCAAGCCGAAGTCCTTGCAGGTCTGCTCGACCACCGGCGCGATCGCCGGATAGTTCACGTGGCAGATCTGCGGGAACAGATGGTGCTCGACCTGAAAGTTCAGGCCACCGAGCAAGAAGCTCGCGACGCGGCTGTTGCGCGAGAAGTCCACCGTGGTCTCGATCTGGTGCGCGGCCCAGGACTGCGCCAGACGCGCGTCCTCGCCTTCCGGCAGCGGGAACTCCGCGTCCTCCACCACGTGCGCGAGTTGGAACACCACGCTCAGCACGATCCCGCAGAACAGGGAAGCAATCGCGTAGAACAGCACCACCGTGCCGACCGAGTGGAACATCAGCGGGACGATCAGAGTCCAGCTCAGGAACACGAGCTTGCCGACCACGAAGACCACCAGGTCGGTACCGCGCGGCCTCGGCACGCGGTGGTTGCCGATGCGGCTGGTGGCGAAGGTCTTGAAGTCGTCGAACAGATGCCACTTCACCGCCAGAAAGCCGTAGAGCGGCCACAGGTAGAGGTGCTGCCAACGGTGGTAGCTGCGGCGCTTCTGGTGGGGCGTCAGCCGCCCGAAGAAGCCGACCTCGACGTCGTCGTCGTGCCCCGAGACGTTGGTGTAGGTGTGGTGGAAAACGCCGTGCTTGAAGTGCCAGTAGAAGGAGCTGCCGCCGACCAGGTCGAGCGTGCGCGCCATCATCTTGTTCACCCACGGCTTGTCCGAGTAGCCGTGGTGGCCGCCATCGTGCTGCACGTTGAAGCCGATCGCGGCGGTGCCGAGACCGACCAGGATCGCCAGCGGCACCGCCTGCCACCAGGCGTTCGCGAAGAACACCAACAAGGTCCACAGACCCGCCAGCGCCGCGAGCAGCAGCACGGTCTTGAAGTACATGAAGCCGACGTCGCGCTCGCGCCGTCCCGTCGCGGACAGGAACTCGCGCACGCGCTGGCGGACCGCGTTCTGGAACTGGGCGTCGCCCCCGAACTTCGGGCGGCGGTCAGGAGCAAGGCTTCGCATCAGGAGCGGAGGGTCACGTCGGACCGGGGGTACATTGTGACGAGTTCGGCGGGCGGCTTCCTCAACTTTTACCTGGCGCGGAGGCCCCGCCAGACAGCAGAGCGCCGGAGGCCTGCAGGCCCCCGGCGCTCACGCACCCCTGAAGCACTACCAGACGAAGGGCAGCTTCAGGTAATCCACCAGCGGACGCGGCGTGTTGAGATCGGCGCCAGCACCCTGGGTGTCGAGGTCGAAGGTCATGCGCCAGCGAATCCAGCGGTAGCCCGTGAGCGTGGCGAGGTCCGCGGTCCAGGCGGTGGCACCCGGGAAAGGTGCGCCCGGCTCGTTGGTGCCCGGGAAGGACTCGTTCGCGCCTTGGAACTCAACCCGAATCGCAGCGTTGGAGGGCAGACGATCCCGCACTCCGGTGGTCTCGATGCGGAGGAACTTCGCACGGATGTTCCACACCGGTGAGTTGGGGTCCACTTCGAAAGACATCGGCGTATCCGAGATGCGCGTCTGCACGCGCAGCCGGTTTGCACCGCGCTCGTAGCTGGCGCTCACGATCTGGAAGGGCTTGGTGCCCGCCGCCTTCGGATACACGTCGTAGCCGATGAGCAGCGCAGGATTGCGCAGGTACTTCGCGTCGAAGATGCTCGAGGCGAGCGGGACCGTCAGCTCGTAGGCGTCGAAGGTCACGGCCAGCGTGCTGCCCGTCGCGACCACCGGCAGCAGGTCCACCTTCTCGTTCGTCACGCTCACCAAGCCGTTGACGGTCGAAGTTCCGGCGAAACGGTGAAGCAGATTGGCGAAGTCGGGGTAGTCCCAGGATCCGGGCGTCTGGTTCACGCTCAGGCGCAATCCGGCAAGACCGGTGTCAATCCACTCGCTCTGCACCATCGAAGCCGCGGCGAAGAAGGGAATCAGGGCGTAGGCGGTGGGCGCCGTGAAGAGCGCGAGCGCTTCCTCGAGCTTGTTGGTGTCCACCGGATTGCCGATGTAAGCCTTGATGCCCGTCGCGGCGGCCGCCGGCCAGAGAATGTCGGTAAGCGGATCCGGCACGTGCACTTGGATCACGCCGTTGGCGCCAGCGCCACCGCGACCGATGCGGAAGCTGCCGTTGCCGTCGGGAACCGAGCCGTGTTTGGGCGGATCGTTCGGCGTGGACCAGCCGCGCCGACCACCAAAGGCCTGAATGGGATCCACCGGGGTGAGGCTGGCGAACTGACCCGCGTTGTTCGCGGTGCCCACGTTGAAGGCGGAAACGTCGAAGCCAGTCGCACTGTGCAGCACCAAGTGGCCGCCCGAACCGCCGCCTGAGCCGCCGATGCCGTTGTTGGTGTAGATCACCGACTCGCCGGAGTAGCCGACGCCGCCGTTGGCGACCACCTTGCCGAGTGCACCGATGCGGATCATGCCGATCGAGAAGATCATGCCCTGGCCGCCGCCGCCGCCGCCGGCTGCACCCTTGCGATAGCGGTACCAGCCGGTGGTGTTGCCACCGATGGACTTCTGGAAGGGTGAAAGCGGGACATAGAGCGGGATCGGGTCCGGCCCTGCGAGGCCGTCGAGGTCCGGGCGCCAGACCGCGACCGAGTCGCCGCCACCGCCGCCGCCGGAACCCGCATAGGGTGCGAGCAACTCGCCGATGGAAACGGTGCCGTCCGTGTTGAGCCGGCGGCCCCAGAAATCGTCCTTCAGATCGTTGTCCTTGATGAAGATCGACGGACCCGCAGCGCCGCCGTCGGGACCGAGGGTCGGGTTGCCGTAGTGGAAGGGCGGGACGTTGCCGGCCGTCCAGGGCGGGTCAATGTTGGAAGGCAGATCCGAAGGCGTGACCTCGGTGTCCTTCTGGATGTCCTCGATGCCGAAGCCACCAGAGGCTTGGTTGGCGCCGTTCGCCACCAAGTTGTCCGCCGAGCCTCCGCGCATTCCGGCCTCGGCGCCGTAGGCCGGCGACGAGGGGTCGATAGCCCACACGGCGTTCCAGCGCGTGTGGTAGGTCGAGATCTGGTCCGGACCAGCGTTGTCCACGCCGCTCGGCTTGAACTCGGTGGTTTGCGGCCACTTGCTCCAGAGAATGGCCTCGTTGAGCGTGCGCGCGAAACCGCCGCCGCCGCCGCCGCTCGCGAGCAGCGCGTAGGTTGAACCGCCGTTGTCGCCACCGTGGAAACGTCCGTCTCCGTAGACGCCCTCTCCACCCTGGCCGCCGGCCCGACTGATCCCGAAGGGACCATCGCCGGACTCGCCGCGCGGAGTCTCGGCGATGCCAACCCAGCAGGCGTCGCCGCCCTGGCCGCCGCCGCATTCACCTTGCGCGCCGCTTTCGGAGAACTGCGGGGACTGCAGCGAGCTCGGCCACTTGGCGTTGTTGCCGCTGAGGTTGAGTTCGCCGTCAATCGTGACCGTGCCGGTGGCATAGACCACCAGCGGGATCTTGCCACGGCAGCGCAGCACCGCGCCGGCAGTGACCTTGAAGTCGTGAACGTTCAACACGCCGCCGTTCAGGTAGTGCTGCTCGCCGTTGTCATCGGTGAAGGGCTGCAGCGAATCGGTGAACAATTCGCGGTAGGGCGTCCGCACCTCGAAGTTCTTGCCGGTGTAGGTGCCGCCGAACTCGAAGGAAGCCGCGACAAACCCCTCGCCGATGGTGGCGAAGGGCAGCGGTACTTCGGCATCCGCGTCGAGGAAGGCGCTGGTGTCGAACTCATCGCGGAACTCGTCCACCGTCTCGTTGGTCTCGACCCACGACGGATCGGAGTAGAGCTGCGTGAGCGTTGGCGTCACGTGCGGTTCCCACAGGAAGTTCTCGATGTTGGTGAGGCCGACGATGTCGCGGAAATCGTTGTTCATCTGCAAGCGCAGCTTGCGGTTCGGCGGTAGCACCCCGGTGATCAGGAACTGCACCACCGCGCCGGCTTCGACGCAGTTCTCGATCAGCACCAGGCGGCCGGGAACGCGGTTGGCGGCCGGGAACACGTCTTCCTGGCCCGAACCGATCACTCCGGCCGAGAACAGCACGAAGAGCCGGTCAGTGTTCAAGTTGGACGGCCGGCCGTCGATGGACTGGTTGAACACGATCTCGATCACCGGCTCCGGCTGGGTGAAGAGGTTCAAACCGGCGGGGAAGCGCACCGTGGAAATGAGTGCGGGGCCGGGCGTCAGGTCGAGGAACAGCGGCTCCGCCGGCGGGCGCGGCGTGATGAAACTGCGCCGCAGCGTCTTGGATAGGGAACGATTCTGCGTGTCGCGCAACACGTTGCCGTTGGCGGTCCCCACCGGCATGACGATCTCGTAGGGAATGCCGCCCGGCAGGAAGGCGCCGTTGCCGTTGGCGTCGTCGGTCGGGCAAGTCGGGCGGAAGATCAGCACGCGCCCGTCTTCGTTCGGAGCGAGCTCGAAGGTTCCGGTGACCGGGTGGCCCGCCGCGCTCGAATTGGTGCCACGGATCAGCAGACTGCTGAAACTGACCGAATCGAGATCCAGTGGGTGGTTGAACTCGATGCGGATCGGTCGGTTGAGTTCCCAGACCTGGCCCTCGAGCACGTTGATCCCGAGCACGGTGAACTCACCCGTCGGGTTGTAGGGCTGGCCATTGCCGTCGCCACCGATCAGCGAGGCGCCGCTGCCCTTGCAGGCGGCGAACAGGCCAGCGGAGAGGGCGAGAATGAGAAGGGCGTTTCTGGTCATCGGAGGGACAGCTTGGGCTGGACGGTGCGCGGCGGGGCGAACCGCCATTCGGATTGTAAGGGGCGGCAGAAGGCCGCCGGCCCCGGATCTGAGGCAAACCTCGTGCCAAGCCTTGGGGACGCTCCCGGTGCGCTCCTGCTCAGCTCGCGCTCCGAATCGTGCGAACTCGCACCCCGTCATCGTTTTATAGGTGCAATAAGGTTTCCGGGATCCCCTCGCGGAGTTCCGCCATCTCCCAGTATGCTTCCTTCTCACCCTGGTCCCTCGTTTCGCCCCACCCCAGAAGCATGCTCCTCTTCCCGACCCTGACCTTCCTTGCCTTGTTCGGCGCGCAAGGACCCAGCCCTGAATGCTGCCCGCAAGAAGAGCAGCCCTTCGCGCAACACAAACTTCGCGAAGTCCAAGCCAATAGTTTCGAAAGCAATCGCCAAGTGGACCCGGCGGTGGCCGTGGACTCCGTCGGCAATCTGCTCACAGTGTGGGGAAGCCGACGTCAGGAGGTCGGCACCTTCGGAGTGTTCGCGCAATTGATGGACGGCCGCGGTCGCGACCTCGGCACCGAGATCCACGTCAACACCACCTTCGCCGGATTCCAAGGCAAGCCGACGGCTGCCTTCCTCGCAGACGGCAGCGCCTGGATTGCTTGGCAGTCGGTCAGCTCGAATCTGCCGGAGTGCGGCATCTTCGCGCGCCGCTTTGGATGGATCGAGGACGAGACGGGGACGCGCCGCTTCGCGCCGTTGTCCGAGGAAATCGTGATTCATGCCGGAATCGGTGACACCCCTGCCGATGCCTTCCTGCAGCCGCTCGCCGGCGGTAGTGAATGGTTGATCGCCTGGGCTTCCGACACGCCTGAACGCGCGCGGCATCTACTGGCGCGCCACTACTCCGCCGACGGCGCTCCGCTCGGCGAAGCCTTCCGCCTCGGCAGCGACGCCGTGCGCGAGTCGCTGGTCTCCATGGATCGGTCTCCCGCCGGCTGCGTCGCGGTCTGGAGCGAGCAGGATTTCATGGGAGCGCCGCGCGCCATCGCCGGTGCGATCTTCGGTGCCGACGGCGTGAGCAAACGCTTCACGGTGGCCACCGCCGCTGACGGCTCGCACGTCGAACCCTGCGTCTCCGCTGCCGCCGACGGCTCCTTCGTGGTGGCCTGGATGTGCGCGCAGGACGACGAGCAGTTCGTCGCACGCGCGCGCCGCTTCGGACCGGATGCCGAAGCGCGCGGTGAAGCTTTCGGCGTGGATGCCGGCGGCATGGGTTATCGGAGCGGCGCCCTGGTGGCGACCGCGCCCGATGGTCGCTTCCTGGTCGCCTACAACGCGGTCGAGCCAAAGATGGATTTCCATGACGGCGAGCGTCCGTCGGTTCCGACCAGCCTGCGCGCGCAGGCCTACGGTGCCGACGGCGCCGAGCTCGGCGATGCCTTCCAGCTCAACTCCTTCGACGAAGGGGAACAGACGCTGCAGGTCGGCATCAACGCGCGCCACATGCTCTGGACCGCGCACGATCAACTCGTGGCGGCATGGCACGGCAACACGCCGGCCGGCGACCAGCGTGGCATCGGCCTCAGCTTGTGGCTGCCGGACGCGCTGCAACCCGCTGCACCCGCGCTGCTCGAGCGCGTGGCTGCTGCACAAGATCTCGCAACGGACGAAGTCCACGGCGAGAAGGCCTATCCCTACTACAACCCCGCCTTCGTGGTGCCCGCCTACGTCCCCCCCCCGCCGGCAGCCGGCGGCTCGGGCGGCTTCCAGGGCAACACCAACACGGGTTGGTATCCGCCGGACCCGGACCTCGCGGTCGGCCCGAACCACGTGGTAAGCGTGGTCAACGGCGAGATCGCCTACTTCCTGAAGTCCAACGGTCAGAAGCAGTTCGGTCAGGCGATCGCCGGCAGCAGTGGCTTCTGGGGCCCTCAGGGCGGCAGCGGCTTCGTCTTCGACCCGGTCGCGCTCTACGACACCGGCATTCAACGCTTCATCGTGGCCGCCGCCGACGGCGCTGGCACCAACGACGCGATCTGTCTCGCGGTCTCCGACGACAACGACCCGAACGGCACTTGGCACAAGTACCGCTTCGCGGTCTCCAGCACTTGCCGCTTCCTGGACTTCCCGAACCTCGGCGTTTCCTCCTCGTCCATCTTCCTGGCCGGGGACTGCTTCAACTCCGGCGGCAACCGCATCTTCATGTGGGACAAAGCCGTCGTCGCCAGCGGCGGTAGCCCGACCATGCGGCAGTTGCAGGCCAACGGCAGCACGCAGTCGCTCGGTTCGACCAAGAACTACGACAACGCCACGGGTTACTTCGCCACCACCTACTCCGGATCCTCCACCAAATTGAAGATCCGCGCGGTGACCAACGCGAACAGCTCGCCGACGCAGTTCAGCTACGACCTCACGGTGCCGGCCTTCTCGCACCCGAACGACGCCGTCCAGCTCGGCACTTCGAACCGCGCCGACACGATTGACTTCCGAGTCAAGAACGGCGTGGTGCGCAACGGCTTCCTGTGGGTCTGCCACAACAACGGCCAGAACGGACGTTCCTCGGTGCGCTGGTACCAGATCGCGCTCAACAACTGGCCGACGAGCGGCACGCCCACGCTAGTGCAGAGCGGCGACGTGGACCCCGGCTCCGGCAACTACGCCTGGTTCGGCGACATCAACGTCACCTCCACCAACGACGCGGTGCTCGCGTTCAACCGCTCGAGCTCGAGCCAGTACATTTCGATCGAATACGTCCATCGCAAGACGGGCGACACGCTCGGCACGATGCGCGCACCCGAACTGTTGCAGGTCAGCACGGGTCCGGAGACCGGCTCGCGTTTCGGTGACTACTCGGGCTTGGAGCAGGATCCGAACTCGGACACTTGCTTCTGGAGCAACCACGAGTTCATCAACTCGGGCTGGCGCACTTGGATCGGCGGCATCGAAATCGGCGACACAACTCTGCAGCTCAGTGCCAGTTTGTTGATCGGCGGGTTGTCCACGGTGTTCACGGTGCAGAACCTGAATCCGAACGAAGCCGTCACGATCTACGGTTCGCGTCAAGCGGGCACTTTCTGCCCGTCCGGCTTCGGCGGACTCTGCCTCGAACTGAGTGCGAGCGCGAAGACGGTCGGCAGCGCGGTGGCCGGCGGCGCGGGCGTGGCGACCTTGGCGCGCACAGTCCCCGCAAACCTCTCGGGGCGGACGGTGTACATCCAGGCGGCGGCGATGCGTGGCATCGGCGGCGCCAGTTCGGTCAAATCGAACCGGCTGGTCGAAGTCGTTCAGTAGCCCGGCGCTGCAGACTCATGTGACGGTCGCTGTCCGTGACGATCTCGAAGTCTTCGAGACCGGCGCGGACGGCGGCCTCCTGCAGTTCCGCGGGCGTCAAGGCCGCGTGCAGGCTGGCGCGAAAGAGTTCCTGGGCCCGGGCGTCCTCGCCGCCGCAGTGCAGCGCGACCAGCGCGCGCGCGACAGCCGCTGAGGCGGGACGGTAGAGATCGCGCACCAGCAAGGCTCCGCCGGGAGCGAGCACCCTGCTACATTCGCGCAGGAAGGGCACCGGGTCGGGAATGTGGTGCAGAATGGTGTTGCTGCACACGCAGTCGAAGGAAGCGTCGGCGTAGGGCAGACCCTTCGCATCGCCGAGTTCGAAGCGCACGCGTTCGGCGTGAGCGCTGATGGCGCGATGCTCCTCGGCGATGCGCAGCATCTGCGTAGAAAGATCCACGCCCACCACTTCCAGCGCGGGATTCATCGTCACCAGCAGTAGTGCAACGTGGCCGGGGCCGCAACCGACGTCGAGCACGCGGCCGCCAGCACCGAGTTCGAGCAAGCGGGAGACGAAGGCTTCGTTCGGAACCGAGTGATCCATCGCGTCGTAGCACTCGGCTTCCTCGACCGTGTCCATGACTTCGGGTTCGAGCACGCGTTCCACGCGGCCAGCGTACACTCGCCCGCAGATGGAGCCGATCGCGATCGCGCGCGCTCTCGACGCTGAAACCGCGCGCCTACGCTTCGGTCCCCCCGTCGCCTTCGTCTATCGTCCGCTCGACTACGCGCGCGAGCCACACGAGGACTATCTCCGTCGCTACGCAAAGCCCGCGCCCCGCGCACTGCTGCTCGGCATGAATCCCGGTCCTTACGGCATGACGCAAACCGGAGTGCCTTTCGGCGAGGTCGCGGCGGCCAGAGATTGGTTGCGCGTGAGCGGCACCGTGAGCGTGCCGCGCGAGCAGCATCCCAAGCGCCCGATCGAAGGCTTCGCCTGTGCACGCTCCGAGGTCAGTGGGCGCCGATTCTGGGCTTGGGCGCGCGAGCGACACCAGACGCCAGAACGCTTCTTCGCCCGCTACTTCGTGTGGAACTGGTGTCCACTGGTCTTCCTCGCCGACAGTGGGCGCAACCTCACACCGGACAAGCTCCCGCGCATCGAACGCGAGCCGCTGGCCGCCGCCTGCGACCGCGCTCTGCGCGCCATCGTCGCCGCCTTGCGTCCGGAGATGGTCGTCGGCGTGGGTGCTTTCGCCGCTGCGCGAGCCCGCGCCGCGCTCGGCGAGACGGGAACCCCCATCGGCGGGATTCTGCATCCCAGTCCCGCCAGTCCGGCCGCCAACCGCGGCTGGGCCGCGCAGGCGCAGCGCGAGCTCGAAGAATTGGGAATCGAATGACGAAGCCCTTCCGCGTCATCAGCTTGAATGCCAACGGACTGCGCTCCGCCGCTGCGAAGGGCTTCGTGGAGTGGCTCGCGCAACAGGATGCCGACGTCTGCTGCCTGCAGGAGATCCGCGTTGCAGAGAAGCAGATCCACGCCGGTCTGCACCCGCCTCCCGGCTGGCACGCGCGTTGGTTGTGCGCGGAGCGTCCCGGCTACGCCGGCGTGGCGATCTGGTCACGCGTGGAGCCCAAGCGTTTGCGCGCGGGCATCGGCGACGCCGAGTTCGATGCCGAGGGCCGCGTGCTCGCCGCCGACTGGCCGGGTCTGCGGGTCGTCAGCCTCTATCTGCCGAGCGGCTCTTCCAGCGCAGCGCGCCAACAGGCGAAGTTTCGCTTCATGGAATTGTTCGAGACCTGGCTGGCGCGTGAGCGGCGCGGACGCACGCCGGTGTTGGTGTGCGGCGACTGGAACATCGCGCACACCGAGAAGGATCTGAAGAACTGGCGCTCCAACCGCGATCACTCCGGCTTCCTCCCCGAGGAGCGTGCTTGGATCGGGCGCGTGTTCGAGTCGGGCTGGAGCGACGTGTACCGGCGGCTGTACCCCGAGGCCGAGGGCGAGGGCTACACCTGGTGGTCGAACCGCGGCCAAGCGCGCGCGAAGAACGTCGGCTGGCGCATTGATTATCAGGTCGCCTCCCCGGCGCTCGCCGACCTCGCGCGCGCCGCCCACGTTCATCAAACCGAGCGATTCTCGGACCATGCGCCTTTGATCGCTGACTACCAACTGCAGATCCCAGGCTATGATTGATTCGGCGCGGCTCCGCCCCGCTGCACCCTCCCTCAGCCCATCCTCGCCATGATCGCCGTCGCCTTGCTCCTCCTCGCTCCCGCCGCGCAAAACGTCCAACACCTCTTCGACGTGGATCGCAACGCTTCGCTGATTGATTGGGAGATCACGAGCAGCTCCTACACCATCAACGAGAGCCCGGACAAGTTCCGGCTCGAGGGCGGCGTTCAATTGCTGCTCGACTCCGCCGTCGGCCCCTTCACCAGCGGCCGCCTCAACGGCGCGCTGATGTTCACCATTCCCGACCTGCTGCACGGCGAGATCCCGAACCCGATCCCCTTCCTGCCGCCGCTCGCGACCTTCGACATCCGCGGCCTGCAGGTGCGACTCGTTTCGCCGAGTTTCTCGATTCACCCGCTGACCGGCGACTTCACCGCCAACGTGGTGCTCACCACCACTGCGGGCATCATGACTACCGGAGGCTTGCTCGGAAACACGACGCAGCCGGTCTTCGGCATCGTCTCGCCGAGCACTGCGGTCACCGGCAAGCTGACGCAGAGCGGTTCGAGCCTGCACTGCATGCTCGATCTCGATGTGAACATCACGCAGACCATCGGCAGCGACAGCTTCACGATCGTGCTCGACGGCCCCGTCCATGCCGATGCCGACACCTCTGACGCGCACGCGCCGGTGCTGAGCGCGCCGGTGCCGCTAATCGTCGGCGCCACGGCAACGCTGACGGCGGCCAATCTGACGCCGAACAGCCCTGCCTTCTTGGCCGGCAGTCTTGCGGGGCTGGGCTCCACCCCGGTGCCGCCCTTCGGCGTGACCCTGGCGTTGACATCCCCCGTTCGCGTCGGTTCGGGTGCGAACGCCAACGGCGCCGGCAGTGCCTCGTGGAGCTTCACGGTGCCGGGCTTGCTCGCCGGTCGCAGCGTGTGGTTCCAAGCGCTGCAAAACGGGGTGACCACTCAGGTCGTCGGCACCTTCGCGCTTTGAAGCGCTGCATGCCGGCGCTCCTGCTCGCGCTGCTCTGCGCGTCGTTCACGCTTCCGTCACAGGAACCGGAACCGGTCCCGGAAGCGGACGGCGGCTGCCGCTCCTGCTCGATGAGCGGCGTGAAGGATTGCAAGAAACATCCCGCCGAGCTCGCCGCCTTCGAGGCCGAGGTGCGCTTCTGCTCGGTCGCTGCTGCCTGCACCGATTGCTCCGGCGCGCTGAGTTTGGACTGCGGCCGTTGCGCCGACGGTCCGCAGTCGCTCGCGCGCGAGGTTCGCGCGGAAGCCTGCCAACGCTGGATGGAGGCCGGCAGCGATCCCGGCAAGCTGCTGCAGCGACCGCTGGTCAGAATCGAAACCGCGCACTTCGAAATCATCATTGATGCGCCGCTCAAGGAGGGCAGTAAGACCTTGAGTCCACACGAATTCGCTCACCACGTGGCGCGCGAGCTCGAGGCGATGGCGCAGACGCTCGACGCGCACTACGGCGCTTCCGCGCATTCCTACTCCGGGCGCACGCGCCTGTGGTACTGGCAGGATCCCGCGGACCATGCGCTCGTCAACCGCGAAATCTTCGGCCGCAACGTCGCTTCGGCGATGAAGTTCTACACGCGCAGTCCAGCTGCGAGTGCGTGGGCGGGCGACAAGGGCCTCGACGGCAAGGCGCTGAACGTCGCGATGAACGCGTGTCACGTCGCGGCACACCTGATGATGTCCTCGATGTACCGGCAGGAGTGGCTGAACGACAAGAAGGCCGGCTGGTTCGACGAAGGCGCCGGACACTGGTACGAAGATCATCGTTTCCAGCGCACCGCGACCTACTGCATGGACGAGGCGAACTCCGACCTCGACTGGAAGGGCGGTCAGTGGCGCGTCGCCATCCGCGAGTGGCTGGCCAAGAAGTGTGATCCGATTCTGCCCGCGCTGGTGCAGAAATTGCCCGGCACGCTCTGGCCCGAGGAGCACGGACTGTCGTGGTCCTTGTACGACTGGGTCGCCAGCGTGCATCCCACCGCGTTGAAGCCGCTTTTGATGGGCTTCAAGGACGGCAAGGACGCGCGCGATCTCTTCCGCGAACAGTTTCGACTCACGGTGCCACAGGTCGAGGAAGCCTGGCGCGCCTGGGTGCAAGCGACTTATCCGGTGCGCGACCCAAAGGTGCGCAAAAAGCTGACCGACAAGTCCGGCGCGGACGATGACGACGGCGAATGAGCCCGACGCCGCGATGATTCCGCTGCGCATCCTGCTCCTGCTCGGTCTCACGGCGGCGGGCTGCACTGCCGACGAGTCGGAAGCCAGGCGCCTCGACCGTGCACCCGGCGCCATGGCCGATCACGTCTTGATCGTGAGTGTGGATGGACTGCGCCCCGACGCGCTCGCGGATCGGGCCCGGCTGCCCGCCTTCGCGCGCCTGCTCACGGGCGCCTCCACGCTCGACGCGCGCTGCGATCCCGATTCCAGTGTGACTCTCCCAAATCACGTCGGCATGTTGACCGGGCGCTTCATGGAGGGAGCCGACGGGCACGGTTGGGCTCTCAACGACGTGCCGCCGCCCGCGCTGCTGTTGCGCGCGGGCCAGCCCTCGGCGCTTCATGCAGGGGTTGCAGCAGGACTCGCCACCGCGATGTTCGTCGGCAAAGAGAAGTTCCTGCTCTTTCCGCGCTCCTGGAACGGCGTGCACGCCGGTTGGCCTTCGGGAACGATTCATCACTACGCCTGCGCTCCCGAAGCCGTGGAGAACGTGCGTGGCGTGCTCACCTTCTGGGAGGCTGGCGACCTCGCCAGCCTCGCATTTCTGCATCTGGCGGAAACGGATCGCGCCGGTCACGCCAAAGGTTGGGATCTCCAGCCCGGCTCGGCCTATTTGGAGGCCGTCGGGCGCGCCGACGCCGCGCTCGGCGAACTGCTCGGCTGGCTCGACGCGCGACCTGCGCGCCTCGCGCGCACGGCGATCGTGCTCACCACCGACCACGGTGGCGGCGTGCCCTTCAAGAATCATCACGGAGAGGGCCGTGCGCTGGAGAACGTGCGCATTCCTTTCTTGGTGTGGACCGGCGGTGGCTACGCGCGCGGCGAACTCTACGAGCTCAACACGGACACGCGGCACGCGCCGGGCACGGAGGATCCGCGTCGTGACGATCCCGGCCTGCCGCCGATCCGTAACTTGGACGCGGCGTCGGTAGCACTCGACTTGCTCGGCCTCGCGCAGCTTCCGGCCGGCGGCGGCAGCGGCGCCGCACCCCTGCATCTGCGTGCGCACGCAGCACCGTGAGCGACGACGTGCGGCTGCTCGCCCTCGATCAGGGCACGACGAGCACGCGCGCCGTGCTCTTCGACGCGAGCGGCGCACCAATCGCCCGCGCGCAGCGCGAACTCGCGCAGTCCTACCCGCAGGACGGCTGGGTCGAGCACGACCCCGCGACCATCGCGCAAGATGCGATCGAAGTGCTGCGCGAGGTGCTACAAGGCTCGAACACGCGCGCCGCATCCATCACTGCGCTCGGCATCACCAATCAACGTGAGACGGTGGTGGTGTGGGAACGGAGGAGCGGACGCGCCATCCATCCGGCGATCGTCTGGCAGGACCGACGCACCGCAGCGCTCTGTGCACAACTGAGAGCGGGCGGCCACGAAGCAGCAGTCAGCGCGGCGACCGGTCTGCTGCTCGACCCTTATTTCTCGGCGAGCAAGCTCGCGTGGATCCTCGACGCGGTGCCGGGCGCGCGCGCGCGTGCGGAGCGCGGCGAACTCGCCGCCGGCACCGTGGACACTTGGTTGGCTTGGCAGCTCACCGAGGGTGCGGTGCATGCGACGGACGCAAGCAATGCGTCGCGCACTTCTCTCTACGACCTGCACACGCAGGACTGGAGCGAGGCGCTCTGCACCCTGTTCCGCGTGCCCTCCGCGCTGCTGCCCGTCGTGAGCGACACCGCCTTCGAGTACGGCGCCACCGCGCACAAGTTCCTCGGCGCGCCGATTCCTCTGCGCGCCCTGGTCGGCGATCAGCAGTCGGCCTGCTTCGGTCAGGGTTGCCATGACCCCGGATCCATGAAGGCCACCTATGGGACCGGCGGTTTCCTGATGCAGAACACCGGTGACGCTCCGCTGCGCTCGCGGCATCGGCTGCTCGCGACACAGGCTTGGCGGCTCGACGGCGTCTCCACCTTCGCGCTCGAAGGCAGCTTCTTCCACGCCGGCAGCGCCGTGCAGTGGCTGCGCGACGGACTCGGCGTGCTGAGCGAGGCGGCCCAGAGTGAGGTGCTCGCGCGCACCGCTGATCCGCGCAAGCGCGTCTATCTGGTGCCAGCCTTCACCGGTCTCGGCGCGCCGTGGTGGCGGCCGGACGTGCGCGGAACTCTTCATGGTTTGACCCGCGACACCACCGCGGCCGATCTCGCGCGTGCGGCGCTGGAGGCAACTTGTTTCCAGACTCGCGACCTCCTCGACGCGGCAAGCGCCGACGGAGCGCCGCTCCCCGACGAATTGCGCGTGGACGGTGGCATGGCCAACAACGATTGGATGCTGCAAGCCCTCGCAGATCTGTGCGGGCTGCCGATCGCGCGACCGGCGTCAACCGAGAGCACGGCGCGCGGCGCAGCGCTGCTGGCCGGCATCGGAGCGGGCGTTATGGAGGCGGCGGCGAGCGCGGCCAAGTTCCACGCCGAGCGGCGTTGCGAACCCCGCATGAGCGAGGACGAGCGCGCCGAGCGCCACGCGGGCTGGTTGCGGGCGGTGCGAAGAAGCCTCGACGAAATCTGAACGGCGGCCGCCGTCCGCGGCATCATGGAGCGCATGCCGTCGGCAGACCCCCCGCGTGTGGAAGCGGCCTTCGTTCCCGCGGACGCGATGTCAGCGGCGCTGCGTCGCACGCTGCTGATCGGTGCCCTACTGCTGACTCTGATGAGCGGTTTCCGCGTCGCCTTCGTGCTGCGCTATGCGCACCCCGAAATCTGGCGCGATTTCCTCGGCGACCTCCCGGCCGCCTTCGGTCTCGGCGTCCTGCACGACCTGCGCATCACTCTGCTGTTCCTGCTGCCGCTGATGCTCTCCTTGCTCTGGATGCGCGCCGCTGCGCGGGAGCGCTGGGAGCGCTGGATCCGGCGCGCGCGCCGGTGGTGCTTTCTTGGCATCACCGGACTGATCACCTTGCTGGTCTCTGACTTCGTTTTCTATTCCTATTACCAGAGCCATTTCTCGGTGCTGGCCTACGGGGTCCTCGAGGACGACTTCGCATCGGTTGTCGCGGGTGCGTGGAAGACCTACCCGATCCCGCTCTACGCGCTGCTGATCCTCATCGCCGGCTGGTCGCTCGCGCGCGGCCTGCGCGTGACCTGGAAGCCGGAGGCGATGCTCGCGCCGCAACACCCGCACCACACCGCGAGCGAAACCGAACGGCAACTCAACCTGCAACTGAGCGCGCACGTGCTGGCGACGGTCGGGCTGCTGTCGTGGTCGCTCTCCCCCACGCCGCAGCGCCTCGCGGATGAGCTGCCGCAGTCCCGCTTCGTGCGCCAAGTGCCGCTCAACGGCGTCGAGCAACTCGCTGCCGCCGTGTGGCTGCGGCTCACCGAGGAGCCGATGTCGGTCGCCGCGCGGCTCGCCTATCTCGGGCACCGAGATCACGCGCTGCGTGACTTCGCCGGGATCGAACTACCCGACGATCCGGTACGCAGCACGCTGGAACTGCTGCCGCCTCAAGCGATGGAACCGCAGCCGACACTCGCCGCGCCCCCGCACGTGGTGCTGGTGGTGATGGAATCCTTCGCGACGCATCTCTTGCGCTGGCAGAGCCGCGACTTCGACTTGCTCGGTGAACTCGCGCCCTACTGGGAGCGGGGCTGGCTATTCGACCGCTTTCTGCCCAGCGACAACGGCTCAGCGGGCTCGATCCTCTCGCTCGCGACGAACCTCCCCTACCGCCCGGGGACCAAGCAACTCTCGCAGTCGGAGTACGGCGTGCTTGCATTGCCGACCTCCTCCGCGCGCCTCTTCGCCGCCGCCGGCTACGAGACGCGCTTCCTCTACGGCGGCCCGCTCAATTGGCGCAAGCTCGGCGACTATCTTTCCCTACAAGGCTTCGACGAGGTCGCGGGGCAGAGCGCGATCCTCGCGGAGAGCGGACTCAAGACTGAGCTCGCCTCCTCCGACTGGGGCGCTTTCGACGAGCATCTCTTCGCTGCTGCCGCGCGCCGACTGCAGACCGCGACTCGACCACAGTTCCTGGTGCTCTTCACCACCACTAATCACCCTCCTTACGAATTGCCGCAGGACGTCGCGCAGCTCTCCCTCACGCCGCCCGCGGAACTGCTCGTCCGCCTCAAGGAACTGAACCCGGTACAGCTCAAACAATTCCGCACCTATCAGTACGCCTGCGATCAATTCGGCAAGTTCCTCGGCGGCCTCGCCGCCGCCGAGCTGCTCGAGCGCACCATCATTGCGGCCACTGGAGATCACACGGTTGGCGTCGGACTCTCCTTCGCAGGTTCCGAACTCCTGTACGAGCGCGCCGTGCCCTTCTTCGTGCTGGCACCACCGCCACTCGCCGCCCAGTTCCGGCCGGACCTCGGCCGACCGGGCTCGCACAAGGACGTGATTCCAACGCTCGCGCACCTCGCGGGCGTCGTGACGGCCGGCTATCGAGGCATCGGCCAAAGTCTGCTCGACGAGTCAGCCGACCCATTCGGCTACAACCCGGACGGCCTCTCCCTGAGTCAGGAGGCCGTGGTGATCGAATTCGAGGGCGGCTACGGGACCTTGGTCTGGACCGACTCCACGGGTGTGCTTCTGCGGCCCGCCGAGGACACGCCGACGCACGCGGCGCTCCTGCGGCGTACGCGAGCTGCCCTGGCTCTGACGGACTGGATCCTTCACGATGCCGAACTGGGCAAGCGATGATTCAAACAATCGTTCGGCTCCCGGCTGGACCGAAATCGACCCGAATCCGCACATCGTGCGCCGAACCCGCGGCATAATGAATCCGTCGGAGATCCACCCATGAAGAACCTCAGTCTCCTCCTCGTACCGATCCTCGCGATCGCTTTCGCCCTTCCGGCGCAAGGCGCCGCACCTCAGTGATGAAGCGGTGCAAGCACGGGCAGTTCGCCCGGCAACGGAACTGGACCTTACGCCGGCCCCTCTGACACGACAGGGCCCGGTGGATCTGGCGGAGGACCTGCGGGTGTTCCCGCAGCGACTCCCGGTGGCGGAGGCTCAGTCGGCGGGCCCGGCGGCGCAGCGACTCCCGGTGGCGGCGCCGCTCTGCCGACGCACCACGGCCAAACCGCTCGCAAGCTCCTGAAGATGGATTGGAAGTATCCGGTGTTCGCGCGCAAAGTCGTCTCCCAGCCGGGCAGCGTCAGGACCGAGGGCACCGTCGCGCAAGCGGTGGACTACGCACTTCCGCGTGAGGAGGCATTCCTCTACCTCTCCGGCGAGGATCGTCGTCCTCTGCTGGTGTTGCGCGAATGCAAGACCTGCAACGGCACCGACGATGCACTCCTCAGCCGTTCCGAGGACAACTCGCGAACCTTCTTGATGGCACGTTGGTTCCAGTGCATCAAGCTGCCGACCAGCGTGCTGGAGGAAAACCATCCCTTCCACGCGCTCTTCGATCAGGAGCATCCGCCGCACCTGTTCATGGCGCGCTGGGACGGATCCGACCTCATCCCGCTCAAGGGCGATCAATCGCGCACTGAGTTGTGGGACACCATGCTCGCACTGCTCGGCCGCAACTACCTCGGAGACGCGCGCGAAGCCATCGCGCAAATCGAGAAGGTAATCGCGCAGTACGACGTGGTGGACGACCGCATCGCGCTGATCGAGGACCGCATCGAGCAGGCCGTCGAGGACGACGGACCGAAGTCGCGGAAGCTCAAAGGGCTGCGCAAGGACCTCGAGGAGGCCCGCGCGAAGCACGCGGAGCTCAAGCTGCGCGAGCAGCATCTCTCCGATCTCGGCCTTCGGAAAGAGGAGGCGCAAGCCTCACCCGCTGGCCGATGATCCTGGCGCGATCCGCCGCCCTCGCGGCGGTCGCCCTCGTCGCCGGGCCTCTCTCCTCCCAGGAGCAGAAGCCCGGCGACGAGGCTTTTCGGACCGACCCGTACACCAAGAACGAGCCGGCGGCGCTCGCAGCGGCCGGCTACCTCCGCTATCAGCCCTTCCCCTTCGCGGACGGCGCGCGCACGGAGGCGATCGAGAAGGTGCTCGGCGACGGCGTCGAGATGCTGTGGGTGGAGACGGCGCACTTTCGGATCGGGTCGAGTCTGCCGGAGTACACCGTCAGCGATCCGGACGAGCGTGAGCGCGTCAAGGCGGAGCTGGAGAGGCTCAAGGAGCGCTTCCCGAAGATCAAACCCAAGGAGCGCAAGCTCGATCCCTGGCTGCGACTGCACCTCTACGCGCTGCGCTGCGAGGATCTGCACGCCGAGTTCGCGCGTAATTTCGGACTGGCTGCCGTCCAGTTCCCAACCGTCGCGGGCGAGAAGGTGGACGGGGTCTATCGCGGAGAAGGTCCTTATTGGGGCATGGGCGACAAGTTCACCGTCCTGCTGTTCGAGAAGGAGAGCAGCTACGGCCGCATCAAGCAGAAGTACTTGCAGGGCATCGGCGGCGAGAGTTCGGCACGCTACCTCTTCCCGAAGTCGGATTCGATGCTCTTCGCCGCACACGTGCAAGGGTCGAACATGGACAGTGACACCGTGTTGCACTGCGCGCTGTCCTACAACCTGGTCCACAACTTTGTGGACGGCACCTGTCACTATTCCTTCCCAGTTCCGGTGTGGCTTCCGACCGGGCTCGCGCACGAGTTTGCGCGGCGCATCAGTCCCAAGCAGAACTACTTCACCGAGGACAAGGCCTACACGCCGGACGAGAAGGACGTCTGGAACTGGCCGCCGCGGGTCTATGCGCGCGTGAAGCACGAGGTGTGGCCGTCGGCGGCCAAGCTCTTCGCGGCGGCCGACGCCAGCGAGTTCAAGTACACCGACCACATGATGGCGTGGTCGCGCATGGACTACCTCCTGCGCGAACGCCCGGAGGCGATGGGTGCCTACTTGATGGGAGTGAAGGCGCAGATCGTGGAAGGTCGCGCGCCGACCACCGAGGAGATCAACGCCCAGCACGAGCACGCGTTCACGCAGGCGTTCGGCGCGGATCCCGCCGGTTTCGACGCCGCCTGGACCGCATGGGTGCTGAAAAACTATCCGAAGAAGTAGAGTTTCGGGGCGTCATGCTCCGTCGCCTCTCCCTCCAAACGTCTCCGTGTGCGGTGCTGTGTGCCCTGCTCGCCTGCGCGCCCGCAGCGCGCGGTGCACAACAGGAACTCGAGTTGCGCAAACTCGTGAGCGGACTCAACGAGCCGACCTATCTGCTTTCCCTGCCTGACGATCCGGAACTGCTCTTCGTGCTGGAGAAGAAGGGGCGCCTGCGCGCGATGAACGCCGCTGGCCGCCTGCAGGAACGCGATGTGCTCGACCTGCGCGAGAAGATCAGCGACGTCAGTGAGCGCGGTCTGCTCGGCATGGCCTTCCATCCGCGCTTCGGCACCGACAATCGCCAAATCTATCTGCATTACAGCGATCGCCGCGGCGCCACCGTGATCAGTCGTTTCCTGCTGGAGCAGCCCGAGGCCGGACGGCCGTGGGTGGTGGATCCGAAGAGCGAGAAGCTGGTCTTCACGCTCGACCAACCCTACGCGAATCACGACGGTGGCATGCTCGAGTTCGGTCCGGACGGCTACCTCTATCTGGGCCTAGGCGACGGCGGCGCGGCCGACGACCCGCTCGGAGCGGGCCAGGATCTCGGCAATCTGCTCGGCAAGATTCTGCGCTTCGACGTGGACGGCGGCGATCCTTATGCGATCCCCGCCGACAATCCTTTCGTCGGCGTCGCAGGCGCACGGCCGGAAATCTGGGCGTGGGGCGTGCGCAACGCGTGGCGATTCTGCTTCGACCCGGAGAACGGCGATCTCTGGATCGGAGACATCGGCCAGAACAAGTGGGAAGAGATTCACTGGCTCCCGGGCGGGCACCCGGGCGGAGCCAACTTCGGCTGGAATCTGGTCGAGGGCACGCACGACTTCAAACCGGTCGAGGGCATGGACCGCTCGAAACTGGTACCGCCGGTGTACGAGTTCCCGCATGGCAAACCGAAGAGCCACTGCTCGGTGACGGGCGGCTACGTCTATCGTGGTGAAGCGATTCCCTGGCTGCGCGGCGCCTATTTCTGGGCCGACTACTGCAGCAACGTCGTCGGCACGCTGCGCATCGATCGCGTGGGCAAGATCACCGAAGAGGTGGACCGCACCGAGCAGCTCGATCCCGAGGGCAAACTGCGCTCGATCGTGTCCTTCGGTCAAGACGCCGCGCGCGAGCTCTACGTGGTCAGCCTGGCCGGGACGATCTGGAAGATCGTGCCGGGCGCGACCGCCGCCGGCGACTGAGGAAAAGCGCCCGCGGGAGCCTCTGGACCGGTCCTCCGCGAAATGGTCGGGGCGAGAAGATTCGAACTTCCGACCTCTGCAACCCCATTGCAGCGCGCTATCCAGACTGCGCCACGCCCCGACTGGCCCGAATTCTAGTCCCCTGCAGCCTTAGGGCAAGGGAGAGAAGGTTGGCGCGCTCAAGTCGGCGGAGGGCGATGCCGCCAATGCCTTGCGCATGGCCGGCCGCGTGCGCTCTCCGCACATGCCCTCCGCCTCTCGCCCAAACTCCCCTCTCCGGCGCCATGGAGCTCTGCTCAGCTTGGTGCTCGGAATCTTCTTCAGTTGCGGTGGTGGAGGCAGTGAGGGCGGCTCCTGGCCGCTCGGCGGGGGCGGCGGTCCGGGCGGGGGCGGCGGTGGCCTCGGCGGCGGTCCGAGCGAGGATCCGCCCGACACCGGCAACATGGAAGGCTTCGGCATCTGGCCCGGCGGCGCCGGCAGCTCCGCCAGCGTTCCGAATTCCAAGCGACTGCGCGGCGTGGTCGGTTACCGCAACTCGCAACGCCTCTCCGACATCTACGCAGATGCCGGTGCCGCAGGCGGACTCTATCGCTGGACTTGGCGCGTGGACGACAACAACGCCGACGACTTCATCGGCGAAGACTTCTCCTATGCGAAGAATGCGGGCATGCGGTTGTGGCTGCACGTGGTCGGAACGCCGGCGAATCTGTCTCCGCATCCGGAACTGACCAACAACAGTTTTGCGAGCGGCATGCCCGAGTTCGCGCGCTTCCCGCCCACCGATCCGGTCGCATGGGCCGATCGCGTGCTGGCGGGGATCAGCACCATGGAGACCAAGTACGGCGTGGTTCCGGAGTATCTCGAAATCTGGAACGAGGTCGAGCGCGCGGAATGGTTCACCGGAACTGCGCAGGAACTGGTCGAACTCTACGTCGCGGTGGCGAACCGCATCCGAGCGGTGCGCCCGGAGATCAAGCTCGGCGGACCGGCTCTCGCGGGCTGGCGCTCGAAGATGGACGGCACCGAAAGCGTGGTCTTCACGCTGCTACGGCACGTCGCCGCTGAGGGCGCGCCGCTCGACTTCGTGTCCTGGCACCACTACGCCCCTGCCAACGAAATTCTGCTGAGCGACATGCCGGCGCGCTGCAAGTCGCTGGCGACCCAACTCGGCATCGGGCCGATCGAGACGATCGTCAGTGAGTGGAATCTGGCGCCGAGTGCGCAGGGGACTTTCGGCCCCGAATTCGATGGTCCGCACTGCGCGGCGAACTACGCCGGATTCATCACCACCGCCACCGAGCGCGGGCTCGACGGCGCGATGTTCTTCCTCGACGTGGACGAGGACAACGACCCCGGCATCATTGACCTCGCCGGAGTGAGTTTGGGCGCGCTGACTCTCCACGGCATCAAGAAACCGATCTTCCGCGTCATGGAAGAACTGAACGGGATGCTGAATGAAAACACGGTGCCGGTGTACTTCCCGGCAGAGGAAGAGTTCAATCTGCGCGTGCTCTCCTCGCGCAGCGCCAACCGCACACGCTTGGTGGTCAGCAATGACGTCGTCACCGGCTCGTGGCTCTACACCAACAAAGCGCGCGAGTTCGGAATGGAGCCAGCTTGGCTCACTGCCAAACTTGAAGAGGCTGGCGGCCACGGCGCCTCGGTGCAACAACTCATGGCCGTCGGCCTGAGCCAGGTGCAGGCCGAAGCAGTGAAGATTTTCCTGCCCATGGCCAACCTCGCCAACCAGCGCTACCACACGCCGCGTGAGACAGTGATCACCGTGTTGGGACGCGTGCCCTTCCGCGTCGGGCGCGTGGTGCGCTTCGACGACAACCACAACGCGCCGGCGAGTCACCAATTCGAGCTACTGCCGCAGATCAGGATCGCTGCCGACGCCGCTGCCTTCAGCTCCTCGGAAGCCGCCGCAGTATTCCTCGGCAACTGGGGTTATTCCTACACCACGGCGCAGATTCTCGCCGTGCCGATCGGACAATTTCTGAGTTGGATGGACGGACGAGGCATCCCCTACGGTGTCGCGGTCGGAACCTATCAGTTGCGCCGCAACCGCTTGCGCAACGACCGCTTCGCGAGCGCGGACTTCCTCAACTCGCTGCCGAACACCATCCTCAAGGAGGAGAGTGCCTTCGAGGCCGGCGTGGTGGTCGAAGGCCGCAAACTCCGCTTCACGCTTCCGCCTGACGCGGTATACGTCATCGATCTTATGCACTAAAGCCGCGCTGCCTGCCTCCGCTAAGGAGCTACCGGCGGCGATCTTGGAAGAAGGATTGCTACTGCCATGATGGGTGCCGGCGGCCGTGAGGCCGCCGGTTTTCTTTTCGGAAGCGCCATAGCGTTCGCGGGTGAAATGGAATGGCTGAAATACTCGCCTGAGCTGCTAGGCAAAGCAACCTGCAGAAGGCACAATCAGGCAGGCGCGTCGTCCCTCCCGCAGCGTTCTCTCCCCTCAGTCTGTCATGCCCCCCCCTCGCCAAAGTCGCCACCGCCCTCGCCACGGGAAAAGCTTTTTCTTAGGCCTGGCCCTAATCACGCTCGCGGACGAGGGAATCGCACAGGAGGAGAACAGCACCCACGAAGTTCAGCTCCTGCTTGCAGCCGACAAGACCTACAGCGAGCCCGCGCGCGCCACGCTTTCCGGCGTGGTGGCCTGGCGGTCCACTCCGCTACTGATCCGGGAATTGACAGACATCGGTGGCAGCGGCTGGTATCGCCGAACCCTCCACGTTTACGACCTCGAGACCGGCAAGGACATCGGCGAAGACTTCGCGATGGTCGAGCCCGAGGGCATGCGCACGCTGCTGACTTGCGTCGGCACGCCGCGCTTCCTGTCGCCTTACCCTGAGCGCACCTCCAACTCTTATGGGACGGGCGTGCCCGAGTACGCGCGCTTCATGCCGGTGGACGCGCTGGCCTGGGCAGATTATTTGCTGCAGTATCTCGCCGGCATGGAGGCGCAGCATGGCGTGGTTCCGGACGGCATCGAATTGTGGAACGAATTGGACCGCGTCGAGTGGGCCAACTGCACGGTCAACGAGTACCTTGAGTTCTATCGCATTGTCGCCTCGCGCCTACGCGCCGCGCGACCGACGATGCAGATCGGCGGCCCGGGCATCGCCGGTTACCGCTCCAACATGGACGGCGCGGAGCCAATGCTCTTCGCCATGCTGCGCTATGTCGCGCTCACCGGCGCGCCCTTCGACTTCGTCTCCTGGCACCACTACGCCCCGGGAACGGAGCTGCGCTTCAGTCAAAACGTCGCGCTCCTGCGAGCGCTGGGAGCTGGTCTCGGACTCACCCACTTCGAAACGGCGATCACCGAGTGGAACATCGCACCCTCGGCGCAGGGCACCATGGGGCCCGAATTCGACGGCCCCCACGCCGCGGCGAACTTGGTCGCTTTCTACGCGACGGGCGCCGCGCACGGTCTGGACCGCAATTACCTCTTTCTCGATCGCGACGAGGAGAACGACCGTGGCATCACCGATCTGGAGGGCGTGAGCATGGGCGCGCTAACCAAGCACGGCATCCGTAAACCGGTCGCGCGCAGCATGGAGTTGATGCTCGACCCCGCGTTCACGGAAGCAGTGCCGGTTGAGCCGCCCACCGACGAGTACAACGTCGCGTGTTACGCGTCGCGCAGCGGCAATCTCATCCGCCTCGCCATCGCCAACGACGTGGTCACCCCCACCTGGATGTTCGCGAACTCGGCACGGCAGTTCGGAATGGAGTCGAGCTGGCTCTACCCGCTGTGGCTCGCTGCCGGAGGTCCGCGCGCCACGCTCGCCACTCTGATGGCGCAGGGGCTCACCCTTTCGCAGGCGCAGGCCACGGTGGCCTTCATGCCGATGGTGCTGCTCAGTGATCTCTACGACACACAGCCGCGCCCGATCCGGGTCGTCGTGCTCGGAACACGACCGTTCACCATCCAGCGCGTGATCCGCTTCACCGAGACCGTGAACGCGCCTGCGCAGCATCGCAATGCCCTGCTGCCACTGCTGACCACGATCTTCGACAACGCCACTCTGCTCGGTTGCGACGCCTGCGCCCAGCACCTCACCGCCGGAGGCTTTCTCACCACCGGCGTCGAGGTATTCCTGCAGTTGAACAATTACTACTCCTGGGCCGCCAGCCGCGGCATTCCCTACGCGCTCGCCGAGAGCGGATGGAAACAGTTCCTGGACACCCGTCGCGACATGCAGTTGAAGGACGCCGATCTCCTCAACGATCTGCCTGAAACCCGCGTGGTGTCCGAGAGCGCAGCCGCCGCGGGGATCACGGTCGTCGGCCGCGAATTGACCTTTCAGCTCGATCCGAACACCGTGGTGTTCATCGAGATCTCGGGCTGATCCGCGCGCCGCGCCGGCTCAGCTCCGGCGCCAGCGCCAGACTCCGCGCTGCCCGGCAGTTTCTTCCACCGCGACCATCATTGCGTGCAGATCCGCACCCGGGAACCGCGCGGTGAGCCGTGTGCGCAGTTCGCCCCCCACCCAGGTCGCGAGGTTCTCCACGCTGGTGTTGTTGATCGGAAGCACGATCACGTCCTCGCGAGGCGCCGCGTAATAGCGCTCGCGGTAGCGCACCTCCACCACGCCGTCGGCGCGTTCGTGGTGGCGCAGCTCGGGGTGCCTGCCGGGCAGCAGCCAGTGTTCGTCGAGCGCGTCCACCAGCTCGCGCACGACCGGCTTCACGCGCTTGAAGTCGAGCACCAGTCCGTGCTGAGTGAGCGCGCCTTCGACTTCCAGATAGACGCGGTAGTTGTGGCCGTGCAATCGCTCCGCACTGCCGTCCGGGAAGATCAAGAAGTGAGCTGCGGAGAACTTGAGGTACTCCTTGTCAATCTGAATGCTCCAGCGTTCCATCAAGCTTCCTCCTAGAAACGAATCGCGTCGAGTGCGAAGACCGGACCCTGGGTACAGGTCTTGGCCCACGGCCACGCGCCCAACGGTCCGTCCGGGGCGGTCGCAACCGGGCAAGCATTGCAGCCGCCCCAACCACAGCCCATGTAGGTTTCGAGGCTGAGCTCGGCGCTGAGCGCGCGGCTGCGCGCGAAATCGGCGAAGGCATGCAGGAGTCCTTCGGGACCGCAGGCGAGGAAGAGCGCGTCCGCCGGAATGCTGCCGGAGTCGAGGCCGTTGCGCAGCAGATCCAGCACCGTGCCGCGCTGCGCACCGTCACCGTCCTGGCTGGCGCACTCGAGGCGCACGCCGGTGCGCGCGAAGAGTGCGCGATCGTAGAGCCGATCGGCAGTGCGCGCGCCGTAGAGCATCCAGGTGGAGGCCGCAGCACCAGCGGCGACGCGCGCTTGCGCGTAGAGCAGAAAAGGGGCGCTACCAACTCCGCCCGCGACCATCACCACCGAACGCTCGGACGGTGCGACACGAAAGCCCTGACCGAGCGGCATGGTGCAGGTGACGGCGCCGCCATCGGCGATCGCGTCGAGTGCGCGCGTGCCCGGACCGTGCACCTGAATCAGAAAGCTGAAGCGATCCGGCGCGGTGCGCTCATAAACGCTGAAGGGGCGCGGGATGCAGGGACCGCTCCCGTCACCGGGGGAGAGCATCGCGAACTGTCCCGGCGCGACCGCGCCCGGATCCTGCGGCAAGCGCAACTCGGCGACGAAGGCGTCCGGTCCGCAAGTCCGCCGTGCGTGGAGCCGCGCGCTCCAGCACCGAGCCGCTCGATCCGCGGAAGTGGCGGCCATGGCGGGCCGATTGTAACCCGCGATTAGAATGGAGCGATGGAAAGCTTCGTCCTCGCCGCCGGCGTGCTGCTGTGGAGCGGAAGCGCGGGGAGTCCGTGTTTCCTGGCCTTGCGCAACGCGAAGCACGCGACCTGGGGNNCGCGAGTGCCGCGAGGAAACCGGACTCCGCCTCAACGCGGCCGATCTGGCACCCGGATTCGCCGACGTCTGCCACTACCTCACACCGGGAGGAAAATCGAAGCGCGTGGTGATGTTCCTCGCAGCGAATGCCTGCGCTGCAGTGCGAGTCGCGCGCTCGCGCGAACACGATGCGGAGGCTTGGTGGACCGCGGACGAGGCGGTGAGCCGCTTCGTGCACGAGGAGCTCCGACGCAGCGTCGTGCGCGCAGCGCATTTTCTGCGCGAATCCGCGGCGCGCCGCCAAGCAGGAAGTGGAGCCGGAACGTGAGCAGTGCCTCGCGGCTCGGCCGCGCTGGCGCGCTCGTTCTGCTCGATCAGCACTCTCCGGCCAGCGAATCCTGGCCGCTCCACTGTCGCCAGGTCGCGAAGGTCGCACGCCGCCTCGCCGACGCCGCCGCGCCGGGAGCGGTGGACGCGGAATTGGTGGAAACGCAGGCTCTGCTGCACGACATCGGCCGCAGTCGGACGCACGGCCCGCTCCATGGCTGGACCGGTTTCGTGCTCGTGCGCTCACTCGGACATCCGCGCGAGGCGCGCGGATGTCTCACGCACTGGTTGAAGGGGCGTGCGCCGGAGGAACTCCTCGGCGCAGGCCGGCTCACGCCCGGTTTCATCGCGCGCGCCTTCGCCGCCTTCGACGACCAGCCGTGGAGTCTCGCGGACAGCATCATGAGCCTCGCCGACTCCTGCGTGATGAACACCACGATCGTGACTCCCGACGAGCGCCACGAGGATCTGTTACGCCGCTACGGCGACTCACGTTGGATGCGCCGCGCGTGGGAACTTGCGCGCGAGCACGCCGAGGACGTCGGCGCAGCCCTAGGATCTCGCGTGGAGGATGTCCTCGCTCCGCTGCATGGCGACCGACTCGACTCACGCTGACGCCGCGAAGGCGCACGGTCTCGACCGCTTCGAGGAACGCACGCGCAGCGCACTGGCCGAGCTGCTCGGGGTCGCGCCCACCGCGGTGGTGCTCGAACGGCCGCGTCAGGAGACGATGGGCGAGTTCGCCCTGCCCTGCTTCCGCTTCGCGCAGGCAGCCGGCCTCAAGCCTCCCGCGCTCGCCGCGGAGTTGGCCGCCAAACTGCGCATTCCGCAGATCAGTGCCGCCGCCGCCGGACCTTTCCTGAATCTGAAGGTGGAGGCCGAGGCGCTCGCCAGCGCGGTACTCGCCGATGCACGTCGGCCGGATTTCGGCTGCGCGCGCGAAGCCCTCGTCTCGATCGTCGAGTTCTCCTCGCCGAACATCGCCAAGCCGATGCACATCGGCCATTTACGCTCGACCGTGATCGGAGCGGCGTTGGCGCGCATGTTCGAGCGGCTCGGCCACCGCGTGATCCGGATCAATCACCTCGGCGACTGGGGCTCGCAGTTCGGGAAACTGGTCGCAGCTTGGCGGCGCTGGGGATCGGAAGCCGAGCTCGAACGCGCACCGATCGAGCACCTGCTCGAACTCTACGTACGCTATCACGTCGAGGAAGCCGCCGACACCGAGCTCGCGATGGAAGCGCGCCGCGCCTTCCAGGAGCTCGAGTCGGGCGCCGACAACGACACGCGCGCAACCTGGAAACGCTTCACTGCCGTGTCCCTGCGCGCCTTCGAGCAGGTGTACGCCCGGCTCGGCGTGCAATTCGATCACGTGCGCGGCGAATCCTGGTACGAAGGCCAACTCGAGGACCTCGTCGCCTGGCTCGAGGCGCAGGGCGTCACCGAGACCGACGACGGCGCAGAGATCGTCCGGCTCGACGCGCTCGGGATCAGCACGCCCTGTCTGGTGCGGACCGCGCACGGCACCACGCTCTACGCGACACGCGATCTCGCCGCAGCCAAGTCGCGCTGGGAAGAGTTCGCCTTCGATCAAGCGCTGTACGTGGTGGGCAACGAACAGAGCCTGCACTTTCAGCAGTTCAAGGGCGTTTTGCAGCGCTGTGGCGCGGATTGGCAAGCACGCATCGAGCACATTCCCTTCGGACTGATCCGGCTCAGCGAGGGCAAGCTCTCCACGCGCGAAGGCCGCGTGCTGTTGCTCGCCGAAGTGCTCGATCGCGCGGTGGAACTCGCGCGTACAGCAATCGAAGAGAAGAATCCTGAGCTTCCGGACAAGCAGCACGCCGCCGAGCAGGTCGGCATCGGCGCGGTGCTCTTCCACGATCTCAAACACCAGCGCACCAAGGACGTGGTCTTCGACTGGAAGGAAGTGCTCTCCTTCGAAGGCGACACCGGTCCCTATCTGCAGTACACCCACGCGCGCTGCGCTTCGATCCTACGCAAGGCCGGTCGCGCCCCCCCCCCTTCCGAGACGGTGGATGCCGCGCTGGTGGCCGAGGACGCGCGCGAACTGATGGTCGCGCTCGGACGCTTCCCGGGCGCGCTGCGCGAGGCCGCCGCCAAACGCGAGCCGATGGTGTTGGCGCACGCCCTGCTCAAGATCGGGGCTGCCGGCAACGCTTTCTATCGCGAACACCGCGTGCTCGGAGGCGAGGCGCAGGCTCTCGAGGACGCGCGACTGGCCGTGGTGGATGCCTTGCGCAACGTTCTGGCCATCGGCCTCGGCATCCTCGGCGTGCCCGCGCCGCAGGAGATGTGATGAGCGCGGGAGCGGGTCTGGCGCAGGAGCTGCAAGCCCGGCTGCGCGTGGTCCCGGACTTTCCGGTGCCCGGCATCCGCTTTCAGGACATCACGCCTCTGCTACAGGATGCCGCCGCGATGGAGCGGGCACTCTCGGTGTTGGAGAATTGCGCGCGCGCGCTGCGACCGACCGCCGTGGCAGCGATCGAAGCCCGCGGCTTCCTCTTCGGCGCGCCCCTCGCGCTGCGGCTACGAACCGCCTTCCTGCCCGTGCGCAAGCCAGGCAAGTTGCCATGGCGCCACTTCCGTGAGTCCTACGCGCTCGAGTACGGCCAAGGCTGCCTGGAGCTCCACGAAGACGCCGCCGACGCCGGGGAGCGTGTCCTGATCGTGGACGATCTGCTCGCCACGGGCGGAACCGCCCGCGCCGCGGTGGATCTCGTGCGCCGCACCGGCGCCGAGGTGGTCGGCTGCGCATTCGTGATCGAGCTCGCGACGCTCGCCGGACGCCGCGCGCTGCACGGACTCGAGGTCTTCAGCCTCGTCGTCGTGGAATAGCGCGGGGCTGCCGGCCTAGAATCCAGGCATGGCAAAGCGCAAGGCGCCGGCCGCGGCCGACGAAGGGGAACGCACCGAGGAAGAGCTCGAACAGCTCCCGGTCGAAGAGCTCTGGACGCTCTACAGCAAATCAGCGAGCGAACGAGTGCGCCACGCGCTGATCCTGAGGCACCAGACTCTCGTGAGCATCATCGCGGAGCGCGAGGTGCAGAGGCTGCCGCGCTCGGTGGACGTGGACGACCTCAAGCAGGAAGGCTTCTCGGGTCTCAACGACGCGATCTCCCGCTTCGATCCCTCACGCGGGTTCAAGTTCAAGACCTTCGCGAGTCGGCGCATCCGCGGCGCGATGATTGATGCCTTGCGCCGCCTCGACTGGCAGCCGCGCAACGAACGCCAGCGCACACTGCAGGTCGAAAGCGCCCGCGGTGCCCTGCGCGAGAAGCTCGGCCGCGACGCCACCGACGAGGAAGTCGCCAAGCACGCACGGCTCAAGGCTCGCGACGTGCACCGGCTCCAACCGCGCCAGATGCACAGCGTCAGTGATCGCCGCCAGAGCGTGCACGAAGAGAGCGATCACACGCTCGACAGCCTCGCCGAATCGCGTGAGGAGAATCCGATTGACCACGCGCACCGCAAGGACCTGATGGAGGAATTGGGGCGCGTGTTGAGTGAAAAGGAACGCAAGATCCTCGCCATGTACTACATGGATGGCTTGACCTTCCGCCAGATCGGCCAGCACCTCTCGATCACCGAATCGCGCGTCTGTCAGATTCACACCAACGTGAAGCGGCGACTGCAGCAGCAGTTCGAAGATCGTCAGGAACAGTTCGGCGCCTGAGTCATGCCGGAGCCGACGGCCTCGGCGCGCCTGGCCACGGCCCTTCCCACCCGGCGGCGGCTCGCTCGCCGGATCGTCGAACTCGCGAGTTGCCTGAGCACGCAGGACGAGGCGAGAGAAGCGGGCGCGCCGGCCGGAACCCTGTGGTTCGCGCACGAGCAGCGCGCAGGGCGCGGCCGCACCGCGCGTGATTGGTGGTCCGGCGCCGCGGGCGAGAACCTCGCCATCAGCCTGAGCATCGCGCCAGCGCTCCAACCGCCGCCGCTGACCCTGGTCGCGGCAGCCTGCGCGCTCGCGGCTTCACTTGAGCGCTTCGGCGCAGGCAGTGCCGCCGTGAAATGGCCGAATGACGTGCTGCTGCGTGGCAATAAGGTCGCCGGTTTGATTGGTGAATGGTTGGACGGTTCCCCGCCGCGAGTCTTGCTGGGCGCGGGCGTGAACGTGGCCTCGGCACCGCCCGCGCTCGCCGCGCGACGACCGACCACCAGCGTTCAAGCGGAGCTCGCCGCACGCGGACTTCCCGCGGCGGATCGCCACGCCCTGCTGGCGGACTGGCTACTCGGCTTGGAGCGACGTCTCGATCGCACGGTGCGACGAGGCTCCGCCGAGCTCGAAGAGGAATTCCTCATGCGACTTCGGCTGTGGGCGCCCTGGGGAGTCCGCGAGGCAAACGGTCAGGGCGGCGGTCGCCTGCTAGAATTCCGCTTCGCTTCGGGGCTCGCGTGGGAATCGGAAGGCCGCATTCTCCGCCGACACCTCGCCTTGATCACCGACCTGGAAGCCCTGCAGTGACGACCTCTCCGACCGCCCGCGCCGATGGCCGCGGACCCGCCGAACTCCGACCGGTCGCCTTTCAACGCGGCTTCGCCCCCAACGCCGACGGCTCGGTGCTCGCGAGCTTCGGCCACACGCGCGTCTTGTGCACCGTGTGCGTCACCCCCGGCGTTCCGAACTGGATGCAGGGCCGCGGCGAAGGCTGGCTGACCGCCGAATACGCGATGCTCCCGGCATCGGTAAGCGGCCGGCGCAAGCGCGAAGGCGAACGCCGCGACGGACGCAGCATGGAGATCCAGCGGCTGATCGGTCGCAGCTTGCGGGCGGCGCTGGACATGAGTGGCCTACCCGGCATGACGCTGGCCGTGGACTGCGACGTGATTCAAGCCGACGGCGGCACGCGCTGCGCCTCCATCACCGGCGCGATGCTCGCCCTGCACGATGCTTTGCGCAGCATGGCCGACCGCGGTCAGCTCTCGCACTGGCCGCTGCGCTCCTGGCTCGCGGCGGTCTCGGTCGGACTCGACGAGGACCGCCCACTGCTCGACCTCAACTACCAGGAAGACGTCGGCGCAGACGTGGATCTGAACGTGGTCGCCACCGGCGACGGCCGCATCGTCGAGGTGCAAGGCACGGCCGAAGGTCGTCCGTTCAGCCGCCCGCAGTTCGACACGATGCTGAGTCTGGCACTCGAAGGGACGCAGGAACTGAATCGCCTCCAGCGCGAGGCTGCGGATTCTCTGCTCACCATGCGGCCATGAGCGGACGGCGGTTGCTCGTCGCCAGCGGCAATCCCAAGAAGCTCCGCGAGTTGCGCGCGCTCGCCGCGGAATTTCCGCTCGAGGTGTTCGGTCCGGAAGCCTTGCCTGGAGGGCTGCCCGAAGTGATCGAGGACGGCGCCGACTTCATCGCGAACGCCACCAAGAAGGCACTCTCGGCGGCTGCGGCTGCGGAGGCGGCTTGGGGCGGCGCTCCATGGGCGCTCGCCGACGACAGCGGACTCTGCGTGGACGCTCTGGACGGCGCTCCTGGCGTGCGCTCCGCCCGCTTCGCCGGCGAGCTTGGCACCGAGCAGGACGCCGCCAACAACCGCCTTTTGCTGGAAAGAATGCGCGGCCTTCCGCCGGAGCAGCGCGGCGCCGAGTTCCGCTGCGTGCTGGTGCTGGCCGAACCCGGCCGCGTGCTGGTGCGCGCCGAGGGTGCCGTGCGCGGCCGCATCCTGGACCAGCCAGACGGAGACGCTGGCTTCGGTTACGACCCGATCTTCTATCATGTGGAGTCCGGGGCGAGCTTCGCGCGCCTCACGAGCGCCATGAAGGCGAGCGTCGGACATCGCGGTCAAGCCATGAACGCCCTGCGCGCCCTGCTCGCCACCGCCCTGCGCGGTGCAACGGCATGACCGCGTCGTTCAAGCCGGAGCGGATCCGCAACTTCTGCATCATCGCGCACATCGACCACGGGAAGTCCACCCTCGCGGACCGTTTCCTGGAGGTCACCGGCGCGGTGGATTCGCGCAAGCGCAAGGAGCAGCAGCTCGACTCGATGGATCTCGAGCGCGAGCGCGGAATCACAATCAAGGCTTCGGCGGTTTCGATCGTCGCGATCATTCGCGGTGAACGCTGGCTGCTGAACCTGATTGACACGCCGGGGCACGTGGACTTTGCTTACGAGGTTGAGAAATCGCTGCAGGCCTGCGAGGGCGCCCTACTGTTGATTGACGCGGCGCAAGGCATTCAGGCGCAGACCGTCGCCAACGCGCACCTCGCGATGGAGCGCAATCTCACCATCATTCCGGTCTTCAACAAGATTGATCTGCCGCACGCGCGGCCGGAGGAGATCCTCGACGAACTGGAGCACACCCTGCTGCTTGAGCGCGAAGGCGCGCTGCGTTGCTCGGCCAAGACCGGCGCGGGCGTACCCGAGATTCTCGAGGCCGTGGTGGACCGCATGCCGGCGCCGCGCGGTGACGTCACGCGCCCACTGCGCGCGCTCATCTTCGACGCCAAGTACGACGAATTCCGCGGCGTCATCGTCTATCTCCGTATTGTGGACGGCAGCATCCGCAAGGCGGACATGGTGCGCATGCTCGGCGCGGGCCGCGACTACGAAGTGCTCGAACTCGGCAAGTTCACCCCGGCGCCGGTGCCGCACGGGAGCCTCTCCGTGGGCGAGGTCGGCTACATGATCTCGAACATCAAGCAGCTCGAGGACGTGCGCGTCGGCGACACCGTCACGGTCGCCAAGGGCGAGCGCGCCGCGCTGCTGCCGGGCTACCGCATTCCGCAGAGCATGGTCTGGTGCGGCATCTATCCGGTAAATCCGGGTGATTTCGAAAAGCTGCGCAACGCACTACAAGCGCTCAAGCTCAACGATTCCTCACTGCAGTTCGAACCGGAGAGCTCGGAGGCGCTCGGTTTCGGCTTCCGTTGCGGCTTCCTCGGACTGCTGCACATGGAGATCGCGCAGGAGCGCATGGAGCGCGAGAGCGACGTGGACATCGTGCAGACCGCGCCCAGCGTGCCGTACCAGATCCTGACCACCGACGGCGAAGAGCGCGACATCCACTCGCCGGGCGATCTCCCCGATCCGAACTTCTTCGACGAGATCCGCGAGCCGATGGTGCGCACCGACATCCTGATCCCGACCGAATCCATCGGTCTGATCATGAAGCTTTGCAGCGAGCGGCGCGGAACCTTCCTCAAGCAGGAGCATCTCTCGGCCAACCGCGTGATGCTGACCTGGGATCTGCCGCTCGCCGAAGTGATCTACGACTTCTACGACAAATTGAAGTCGTCCACGCGCGGCTACGGCACCATGAACTTCGCGGAGCCACGCTTCGTGGAATCCGATCTGGTCAAGATGCGCATTCTGGTCGCCGGCAAGGATGCCGACGCGCTCACCACCATCACGCACCGCAGCTCGGCGGAGCGCCGCGGTCGCGCGATCCTCAAGCGTCTACGCACCGAGATCCCGCGCCACCAGTTCGAGATCGCGCTGCAGGCAGCGGTCGGCGGCAAGATCATCGCGCGCGAGTCCATCAAGGCGATGGGCAAGAACGTCACCGCCAAGTGCTACGGCGGCGACATCACCCGCAAGCGCAAATTGCTCGAGAAGCAGAAGGAAGGCAAGAAGCGCATGAAGTCCATCGGCAGCGTCGAAGTGCCGCAGAAGGCCTTCCTGGCAGTGCTCGCCACCGACGACTGAGCCTCGTGGCGGTGCGGCGCGCAGCCGGAATCCGACCAGCGTCGGCCCCCTCCCCGCGTATTCTGTGCAGCCATGCCGCGCTCGCTGCCCGCTCTGACCGCCGTCCTGCTGCTCGCTTCGTGCGGAATGAATCCCGAGGAGCGCGAAGAATTCTTGGAGCGTTCAGTCACCGTGCGGGCTGCTCACCTCTCCGCCCGCGGCGACAGCGGATTGCTGCCCTGGGTGCAGGCCGAAGCGCGCGGCGGCGTCGAACTGATTGCGCTGCGCATCCGCCTCTTCGACGACCGCAACGGTGACGGCGTACCGCAGGACTCCGAGTACACCGGCATCGCGCGCGTGCGCGAAGCCGACGGCGGCGGCGAGGTGCTTCTGCGCATCTCCACACTCACCTTCAAGAAGAGCATCCTCCGGCCGCTGCTCGTCTGCGAGGTGGATACCGACGAAGGTATGCACGAGTCCATCCTGGCGCTGGACTGAGCGCGCCGTCCCGCCGCCGACCTAGAATCCTCGGTCATGGCCAAGGACCGTAAGCAGCGCTCGCAACACCCGCTGCGCGAGAACATCGAGGTCGCGGTCTTCGCGGTGGTGATGGCGATGGGCCTCAAGGTCTTCGCGGTCGAGGCTTACCAGATCCCCACCGGCTCCATGCAGCCGACCCTGATGGGCACTGCGCTGCTCGATCCGATCACGCGCCAGCAGAAGGGCGGGATCCACGACCGCGTGCTGGTGGACAAGGTGAGCTATTGGTTCCGCGACCCCGAACGCTGGGAAGTGGTGGTCTTTCGCTATCCGCTGGTGACGCACGTCAACTACGTGAAGCGCTTGGTTGGCATGCCGAACGAGCAATTGATGATCGAAAACGGTGATCTGTGGGCACGGCCGCTCGGCAGCGACGCAGACTTCGCGATTCTGCGCAAGCCCTGGAAGGTGCAACGCAAGCTATGGAAACGCGTCTATCCTGCGCCGCACTCCGAAGCGAGCGCTTGGGTCGGCTGGTCCGAGACGGGCGCACTCGAGCGCACCTCCGACGGCGGCATCTGGTTGAAGGGCAGCGCCGAGGTCTCCTCGGCCTCCCGCTTCAAGGACGAACCGGAGCACGGCTACCCGGACGCGATCGCGCTGCGGGTACCAACCATGAACGCGGTCGGGCGCCACACCCTTTCCGATCTGCGCTGGCAGTTCAGCCTCACGCCGCGCGATCCGCAGGGGCCCTTGATCGCCGACTTCGATTTCGGTGCGCACGCCTGCCGCCTGAGCGTGGCGCCCGATGGCAGCCTCACGCTTGCTGGCCCCGGCGACGCCGCATGGAACAGCCCGGCACCGAACGACTCTTCGGCGATGATCGCAGTGGATCTCGCCTTCTGGGATCACTGCCTGCGCCTCGAGCTGCGTCGCGGCGATGGCGAGCCGGAGATCCACGAGTGGGAGCTGCAGCTAGATTCGCAAACCGCCGTCCGCAATGGCGCGCGCTTCGCCTGCGCGGAGAGCGGATGGGAACTGAGTCCGCTCACAGCTTGGCGCGACATCCACTACCTGCCGCCGCGGCAGAATCCCGCGGTTCCGGTCTTCGCCGTGGAGCCCGGGCATTACTTCATGATGGGCGACAACACGCAGTCCTCACTCGACAGCCGCGATTGGCAGGCGGAGACCTTGCGCTTCGATCCGCCCTGGCAGGGAATCAGCGCCCTACGTGGCGACCGCATGGACAGCGGCGCCGATCCGATGTTCAACAACCCGCGCTGGAACGCTGAGCGCGATCGGATGAGCTTCCGCGACGAGCACGGCGGCCTGCACGTGTTGACGCCGGAGGATCTTGCCGCTGCGCAGTCCGATCTCGTCAGCGCCGCACCACTGGTGCCTCGCGGCTACGTGCTCGGCCGCGCGATCGCCGTCTTCATGCCGCTCAAACCGCTCGCACCGGTCAACCGCTTCGGCTTGGTGCAGTGAAGTTGTGAGCGTCGCCGCCGCCCCGCTGCTTGCCACTGAAGGACTCTGCAAGTCCTATCGCGGACGCACGGTGGTGAACGAAGTCTCGCTGCGCATCGCGCCGGGAGAGTTCGTCGGCCTGCTCGGACCGAACGGCGCCGGCAAGACCACCGCCTTTCGCATGTGCATGGGCATGGTCGTCCCCGACCGCGGCAACATCCACTTCGGCGGACGCGAAGTCACCAAGCTGCCGATCCACCGCCGCGCGCGGCTCGGTCTCGGCTACCTGGCGCAGGAGCCTTCGGTGTTTCGACGTCTGTCCGTCGCGGACAACGTGCTGGCGGTGCTGGAGATCCAAGGCGTGCGCGGGCCGGAACGGCGCGCGCGCTGTGAAGAATTGCTCGAGGAACTCGGATTGTCCGCGCTGCGCGCGAGCATCGGCGAAGTGCTCTCGGGCGGCGAACGTCGCCGCCTCGAGCTCGCGCGCGTGCTCGCCGGCAAACCCTCGCTGATTCTGCTCGACGAACCCTTCAGCGGCGTGGATCCGATCGCAGTCGAGGAGATCCAGGGCATCCTGCAGGACTTGAAACGCAAAGGCATCGCGATCCTGCTGACCGATCACAACGTTCGCGAGACGCTTCACATCACCGACCGCGCCTACATCCTGGCGGAGGGCAAAGTGCTCGCCGAAGGTGTGCCGGAGGCCTTGGTGCGGGACGATCAGGTGCGGCGGGTCTATCTCGGCAAACGTTTCGAACTGGCCTGAGCGCCACGTCCGCGCGGTTACAATGGCTCGCCCTTTTCGGGTGGAAGCTCCATGAACATTCTGGTCTGCGTCAAGCGCGTGCCCTCCACCACCACTCGGGTGGCGATCCTGGACGGCAAGCGGCTGAATCCGGAGGGCGTCGAATTCGTCCTCAATCCCTACGACGAGATCGCCGTCGAGGAAGCCTTGCGCCGCAAGGAGGCCGCCGGCGCCGGCAAGGTCACGGCGCTCAGCCTTGGCACCGCCGATGCGCAGAAGGAATTGCGTCAAGTGCTCGCGATGGGCGCGGACGAGGCCGTGTTGCTGGCCCACGCCGAGGCCGGTTTCGCCGACGGCGCGACCACCGCGCGCCAACTCGAGGCCGAGATCCGCAAGCGCGGGCCCTTCGACCTGTTGTTCTTCGGCAAGCAAGCCGTGGACCGCGACCAACATGGAGTCGGACCGATGGTGGCGACGCGGCTCGGCATCCCCTGCATCACCGAAGTGGTGAAGCTCGAACTCACCGACGGCAAAGTGATCGCCGAGCGTGAGGTCGAAGGCGGACGCGAAACCGTGAGCGCCACTCTTCCCTGCGCGATCACTTGTCAGAAGGGCCTGAACGAGCCGCGCTACGCGAGCCTCAAGGGCATCATGGCGGCGAAAAAGAAGCCGCTCGACACCGTCCAGGTGGACCTCTCCGGCGCAGTGGTCGAAGTGCTCTCGATGAGCCCCCCCCCTCCGCGGCCGCCGGGCCGTCTCGTCGGCGAAGGCGCGGCTGCCGTGCCCGAACTCCTGCGCCTGCTACGCGAAGAAGCGAAGGTCCTCTGAGCCATTCCCGAACGATGTCCTCCGTCCTCGTCCTGCTCGAAGTCCGCGACGGCGCGGTTCGTCCCGTCTGCCTCGAAGTCCTCGGCGCGGCGCGGCGTCTCGCCGACGCCTCCGGCGGCAGCGTGATCGCGCTCGCCACCGAGAAGTGCGCACCCGATGCCGCCGCGCTCGCCGCCGCCGGCGCGGACCGCGTGCTGGTCGGCTCTGCCGAACGACACAGCCCTGACGGCGCCGCTGCGACCGCGGCCCGTGTGGCCAAGGAATGCGGCGCCACCTGCGTGCTGCTCGCAGCCACCGCCCGTGGCCGCGATCAACAGGGCCGCGTGTCTGCGCTGCTCGACACCGGCTTCGCCAGCGATTGCGTCGCGATGGACGCCGAAGGTCCGGTGTTCACGCGTCCGGTGTTTGCCGGCAAGGCCTTGATCCAGGTCAAGATTCACGGCGCGGTCGTAGTGGCTTCGCTGCGCGCGAATCACTTCAAGCCCGCCGGGCGCAGCGCCACCGCCGCAGTGGAGTCGGTCGCCAGTGAAGCGGGCAAGTCCGAAGTGATCGAAACCAGTGGCAAGAGCGCCGGGCGCCCGGACGTCGCCGAAGCGACGCGCGTGATTTCCGGAGGCCGCGGACTCGGCGGACCGGAGAACTGGCACCTGCTCGAGAAGGTTGCGGACGCGATCCCGGGCATGGCGCTCGGCGCCTCGCGTGCGGTGGTGGACGCCGGCTGGCGCCCGCATGGTGAACAAGTGGGACAAACCGGTAAGACCGTCTCGCCCGAGCTCTACTTCGCCGTCGGCATCAGTGGCGCGATCCAGCATCTCGCCGGCATGTCCTCCTCGAAGGTGATCGTGGCGATCAACCGTGACAAGGAAGCGCCGATCTTCCAGCACGCGACCTACGGCTTGGTCGGCGACGCGCTCGAAGTGCTGCCGGCCCTCGCCGCCGGACTCCAGAAACTCGGGCTACAGTAGCCCTCTTCAAAGGCCGCGCGCGCTTCCGGCGGCGCGGCGTCGAGGCTCGGGCGCAGGGCGTCGAGGTCGCGCTCTGCTTCGGCGGAACCCAGCTTGCGCGCAGCGAAGCGCGCGCGCGCCGGATCCAGCCACCGCGCCTGCCAGCGACCAGCTTCGCCGCAGCCGAGCAGCACGTTGCGCGGCGCCAAGCCGCCGTGCCGGACTCCGCGCGTGTGCATCACCGCGACGGAGACGCCAAGCGCCTGCCAGGCTGGCGGTGGCGGCGGACCCTGTTCACGCAACAGTCGCGCAAGATCGGGATGCGGACACCAGCGCGTGAGGAGGAAGGAATCCACCACGAAGCCGCCGAGATCGCGACGGTGCCCGCAGCCGAGCGGCTCCACCGTCGGAACGCCGAGTTCGCGCATGCGTACGAGTGCGCGCAGCTCGGCGCGTACCTTGGGAGTGGCGAGCAGCCAGGTATGGCGCAGTGCCGCTTCGAGGCGCCGCCCCCATTTGGGAAAGAAGTAGCGTTTGAGCGCCACCATGCCACCATCGGGCGCGCGTCGTTGTTCGACGCTGACGGTGGGCGTGCGCACGATCTGTTGCAGCAGCGGCCAGGTCTCGAGCGCGTCGAGCAATGCGGGCGCGAGCGCCCCACGAGCATCCGTGCAGCGCCAGCTCATGGCTTCGGCGGCGAACGCCGCTCGAGCAGTACCCAACTCTGCTCGCTGATCCCGCGCGCAATCCACGCTCGATCACGCTCCTGCCAGTCGCAAGCGGCGGCGTCTTCGCGGAATTCACGCAGCGAGAGTGCATGGCGACCGTCCTGACGACGGCGCAACCTGGATCGCCAGGCTTGCAGGCTGGCACGGTCGAAGTGGCTGGCGATCAGCCAACGAGTGCTCACGCGTGCGAATTCTGTGAGCACCGCGCGCCGCTGCGCCGGTTCTGGAAAGTGGTGAAGCAATCTCGAACAGAGCACGAGCTCGAAACTGCCGACGCGAAAGGGCAGTGCGTGCGCGCTGGCCTGAGCACGCTGCGGGGTGACGCACTGCAACAGCATGGCGCGCGCGGCGTCCACCGCGACGGGCTGTTTGGCGCGCGCGGCGAGGAGAGCGGCAAAGCGGCCGGTGCCGCAGGGCAGATCCAGAACGCGGCCGAGCTCACCGCAGCCAGCCAGCCAGTGTGCGACGATTGCTTGTTCGCGCCGGTCGGTACGACGCGCGTGCGCCGTTCCGCGCCAGCGCCCATCGGCGTAATGCTTGGCGCGGCCGCCGGCTTCGTACTCGGCGCGCAGTCCCGGAAATCGTTCCTCAGCTCCCACGGCTCAGAGGAAGAAGTCGTCGGAGCCGTCGTCCGTGCGAGTCGGCGCGACGAGCGCGCGCTCCGGATCGTCAGAGCCGGTGATCAATCCTTCCAGGAAATGATTCACAGGATGGTAGAGGCAGGTGACCTGCGCGCACTCGCGTGAAGCGTCGAAACCGTCGAGCAGGCGCGCGGTTCCGGCGACACCCTCCGCGGTGTCACCCGCCCATGCTGCTTTGCCGCCGATGCGTGCCTTCGTCACGCCACGGTGCGCCGGACAGTTGTAGGTGCCGAGCGGCGAGAGGACCTGGCGCAGTGCCTGCATGTGGCATTCACGCGGCTGGCGCGTGTAGTCGCGCCAGTTGCCATCGAGGAACACCCGCAGGTTGGTGCTCTCGACCACGCGGAAACCGGCGGTTTCTAGCCGCGAAGCGCGCCGGAGCTCCGCGCGGATGCGCTCACGCACCTCTTCCTGTCGCTGCTCCGATTGCGCGGGATCCAGCACCTCAGCGCCGGCCTCAGCGCGCGTCAGGAAAGGTTTGAAGGAGATGTAGTCGAAGCCGTAGTCGCGGGCGCGCGCTGCGGCGGCCTCCATCTCATGAAGGTTTTCGATCACCTTGACGTCGTCGCGCCGGGCGCCGCGCCAGGTGATCACGAAGGAGTAACCGAGTTGCGCCGCGGGGCCAGCCTCCTTCACCGCGCGCGCGCGTGAGCAGATCTCGTCGAGCGTGATCCCTCGCCCCTTCGGATGATGCATGGCCTGGAAGGTGGCATCGCTGCCGGAATCGAGCGAGAGGCGCACCCAGTCGCCGCGCTGCAGCAGCGGCGCGACCTCGGCGATCTTCTCGTTGCGACTGCCGTTGGAGACCACCGCGACCTGCACACCTAATTCCTGTTTGAGAAAGCGCACGACCTCGCCGAAGGCGGGGTGCACGGTTGGCTCGCCGCCTCCGATCAGGATCACCGACGCCAACCCGCGCGCGCGCAGGTTGCGTAGGGAGTCGAACAACTCCGCGTCGTCGTGTCGCACCGCGAGGTTCAGTGCGTCCCAATCAATGCAGTGATCGCAGGCGTAGTTGCAGGCCGTGGTCAAATCGAGATTGACCGAGAGCGGACCGGCAGCGGGCATCGCCGGCTCCGGCAGGCCGGCGGCGCGCGCTCCGCGCAGGGCGCGGCGCCAACGCAGATAATCGAGCACGGCCGGCCGCAGCGACGGCTGCAGCAGCTTGCGCGCGAAGTCGTGCATCGGCGCGAGCGCAGCATCGGTCGCGGAACTCATCCCTTCCAGCGTAGCGTGGCTCAGCCGCCGCGCCGTGCGCGCCAAGCGTCGAGCAAAGTCGCGAGCAGCAGTTGTCGGCGCGCCATGGATTCGTCCACTGGAGCCCTGAGCCGACGGCCCGCGCGCACCACACGCGCAAAGAAGTCCTCGACGCAAGCCTCCATCGGGTCGCCGATCTGCACCGCGCGCGCACGTTTGCCCGGCTCCGGCACCGCTGCTTCGAAGCGGATGCGATAGTCCTTCGGCGACACGCGCCGACGGCAGAGTGCCTCGTCGAAGGCGTATTCGGCAGGACGCGGGGTCACCCCGAGATCCTCGGTCACCACCTCGCACTGCCAGTTCACAGCATGCGTCTTGAAGCGGAAGTCGAGGCGCGCGTCGGCTGCCTCCGCCGCGCGTTCAGCGAAACGGATCTCGCTCAACTCCGCCGGTCCTGGAGCTGCGGCCTGAAGCAGCGAGAGAGGATGCGAAAGGATTTCCGACCAGCGTTCCAAACCACGCTGAGGTGGCGCCATCATCATGCGAAAGCTCTTCGCGCGCAGCAGTTCGAAGCCGGGATGCAGTTCGCGAAACGCCGGCAAGGTGAAGGGCCACTGGCAGTTCTCGGCCAACACCAGACCGGCGGCCGCGAACTCATGAACCAGGCTACGCGTCTCTGGCTCACCACCGGCTGCGAGCGGCTTCTCACACAACACGTGTACGTGTGCCTCGAGCGCGGCGTGCAGCCAAGGCCGGTGCGTCTCCGCCGGCGATGCAATCAGCAACACGTTCGGTGCCGCCTCGGCGAACAAATCATCGGCTTCGGTGAAAGCCGTCACTCGCAAGCCATCGGCGGCGAGTTCTTCAGCGGCGCGTCTCGCGCTCTCCGGACGCGTGCCGACCACCGCCACCAGCTTCGCGCCGAGCCGCGCCGCCTGCCGCGCGAGGAAGGGTCCGGTGCCGTTGCGCGCGCGCCGCGCGCCGATCACGGCGACGCGCAGTTCGCCGAAGCTCCGTCGCAGCTCTTCGACGCCGACCTCCTCCTCTGCCACCGCCTTCTATGCTAGCGGTCCGTGACCGCGAGTAGCCTGCCGCGAACCCTCTTGCTGCGCCTGCCGAATCCGCTCGGCGACGTGGTGATGGCGACGCCCTTGCTCACGCTCCTGCGCGCCGCACTGCCACAGACACGCCTGCTCGCGGTGGGCGCCGATCACTATGCGTCCTTGCTCGAAGGCCAGCCCGAGCTCGACGCTTTCCTCCCACTGCCGCGCGCCGCACGCACCGGCCGCGGCGCGCTCGGCCGTCAGGCGGCGATCCTGCGCGAAGCGCGCGCGGACACCGTGTTGCTGCTCCCCAATTCTTGGTCCTCGGCGCTCGCGGCGTGGCGCGCAAGCATCCCGCGTCGCTTGGGCCGTAGTGGGAAAGGACGCGGACTGCTGCTCACCGCGCAGCTCGCGCCGATTCCCGGTCCCGCGCCGATGACGCAACTCTACGCCGAGTTCTTGCCGCTGCTCGGTCTGCCCGCGCCCGCCGGGGGAGCACTCCCGCACGCGCGACTCGTCCTGACGCGTCCTGCGCCACCGCTACTCACTCGCGGCGGTCCCTGGCTTGGGATCGCACCGGGCGCGGCCTTCGGACCCTCCAAGCTCTATCCGGATGCTTCCCTGCTGGAAGTCGCGGCGCGCGCGCATGCGTCCTACGGATTGCGCGCAGCGTGGATCGGATCCGCAGCAGAGAAGCCACGCCTGAACGCGCTCGCGGATGCCTGCCGCGCACGCGGCGGCTGCGAGTCGGTGGTGATCTGTGGCGAGCTCGGAGAGGCGAAGAGCGCGATCGCGGCTTGCGCCGTCCTGCTCGCGATGGACAACGGCGCGCGCCACATGGCGGCCGCTCTCGGCGTGCCGCAAGTGGTGATCTATGGGCCGACGCACCCGGCTTGGAGTGCGCACGCTCTGGAGCGCACGCTGATCCTGCGCCGCGAAGAGCTCACCTGCCTCGCTTGCCATCTGAAGCACTGCCCGCTGGCGGGCCACCCCTGCATGAACCGGCTAGCGCCGGAACAAGTCGCCGCGGCAATCGGCCGCGCGCTGCGGTCCGACGGGGATCTGGTGGGCCGTGCAGGATTTGAACCTGCGACTTCCACCGTGTGAGGATGGCACTCTAGCCACTGAGTTAACGGCCCAGGAAGGGCGATATGTTAGCGCCATCCCCGCGACCGTAAAGGCCCGATGCGCCTGCGTCTGCTCTCCTGGAACATCCATCGCTGCATCGGCCAGGACCGACGCTTCGATCCTGACCGCGTGGTGGAAGTTCTGCGCCACCACCAGGCCGACGTGGTCCTGCTGCAGGAGGTGGACCGCGGCGTACCGCGCTCGCGCGGACACTTTCTCGATCACGTGCTGGCCGAGGCCGTGCGCTATCCCTGGACGGCGTGGGCGCAGGCGCACGTGTTGAAGGAAGGCGCCTACGGCAACGCCACGCTCTCGCGCTTTCCGATCGTGAAGCGTCGGCATCTCGATCTACGCATCGGCTGGCGCAAACGGCGCAACGCGCTCTACACGCGCCTCACGCTGCCGCATCAGCGCGCCGCGCTCCACGTCTTCAACTGGCACCTCGGGCTCACCGCCGGCGAGCGGCTCAAGCAGGCCGCGCGACTGTTGAACACCGGCACGCTGCAGGATCTGCGCGAACGCGATCGCGTGATCCTGGCCGGCGACACCAACGACTGGCGCAATCAACTCTTCCTCGGCGCTGGCATCCGCGACGCGGGATTCTTCGCCTGGAGCGAGCACGGTCGCCGCCAATCCATTCGCACTTTTCCCTCGGACGCGCCGATCGGAGCGCTCGACAAGTTCTTCTGGCGCGGTCCGCTGCATCATGAGCACGTGCAGGTCAGCCGCAGCGAGCTCGCGCGCGTGGCCAGCGACCACTTGCCGCTATTGGCCGAGTTCGACCTCGAGCCCTGAAGCCGTTCAGCCGCCGAGCAGCGCGCGCAATGCGTCCTCGGTGATCACCGGTACGCCGAGCGCCTCGGCCTTCTCGAGCTTGCTGCCGGCCTTCTCGCCGGCGACCAGATAGTCGGTGCTCTTGCTGACGGAGCCGGCGACGCGGCCGCCCGCAGCGAGGATGTCCGCCGCGATCTCCTCGCGCGGACGCCCGAGGCTACCCGTGATGACGAAAGATTTCCCGGTCACACCGACGCGCTCACGCGCGGCTTCCGGCGCGCGGTAGGCCTGTGGCTGGAGCCCGCGCGCGTGCATGGCGTCGAGTGCAGCGCGGTTGCGCGGTTCGGCGAAGAAGGCTAGCACCGACTTCGCCACCTCCGGGCCGACGCCCTCGACCTCCTGGAGGCGCTCCAGAGCCGATTCCTCATCCACGGCGGCGCGCAACTCTTCCCAAGTCGTCCAGCGCGCGCACAGCGCACGCGAGGTCTCCAAACCCACTTCGGGAATGCCGAGACCGTAAAGCCATCGCGGCAGCTCGGGGTGGCGCGCCGCTTCGACTTGCTCGCGCAGTCCTTCGGAGGACTTCTCACCCCAGCGCTCGAGGGCAGCAATCTTCTCGTAATCGAGGGCGAACACGTCCTCCACCGCATGCAACAGCCCCGCCTCCGCGAATTGCGCGACCGCCTTCTCACCGAGGCCCTCGATCTTCAGCGCCTCACGCGAAGCGAGGTGCAACACGCGCCGTTGCATCTGCGCGGGACAGTCGAGATTCGGACAGTAGCGGAACTCGCCGCGTTCGCGCGCCACGGCGCCGCAGGAAGGGCACTGCTCCGGCATCTCGAAAGACAATTCCTTGCCGGAGCGCGCGCTCAGGATCGGTCCTAACACTTGCGGGATCACGTCGCCGGCGCGTCGCACCAACACGCGGTCGCCCACGCGGATGTCGAGCTCGCGCAAGTAGCGAGCGTTGTGAAGCGTTGCGTACTGCACGGTGACTCCGCCGAGCGCCACCGGCTCCAGCACCGCGCGCGGGGTCAAGCGCCCGGTGCGCCCGACCTGGATCTCCACGCTGAGCAATCGCGTGCTCTCCTCGCGCGGCGCAAACTTGTGCGCGCAGGCCCAGCGCGGCGTGCGCGCGCGCGCGCCGAGCACGGCGCGCAGCGCGAGCTGATCCACCTTGGCCACCACGCCGTCCATCTCGTACTCGATGCGGTCGCGCCGGCGCTCCAACGCGTCGTGAAAGGCGACGATCTCCTCCGCGTTCCGCGCGATCCCGCGCTCGGGCGAGACCGGCAGCCCCCACGAGCGCAACGCCTCCATGGCCTCGCCATGACGCGTGAACTCCGGACCACCTTCGACGCGCACGCATTCCCAGGCGAGGAAGCGCAGCTTGCGCCGCGCCACCATCTCCGGGTCGAGGCGCTTGAGGGTGCCGGCGGTGGAGTTGCGCGGATTCGCGAAAGGCGCCTCGCCTTCCTCCACCAGACGCGCGTTGTGTGCTTCGAAGTCGCGGATGCGCATCAGCACCTCGCCGCGCACCTCGAGCAAGTGCGGCGCCGCGCCGCGCAGCCGCAGCGGGACACCACCGACCGCGCGCAAATTCGTCGTGAGGTCCTCCCCTTCGGCGCCGTCCCCGCGCGAGACGCCGCGCACGAGCAGACCGTCTTCGTAGATGAGACTTGCCGAGACGCCGTCCCATTTCGGCTCGCAGGCGTAGATCGGCTCCTCCATGCCGCGACCGGCCAAGCCCTTCAGCACGCGCGCGTGGAACTCGGCCACCTCCTCTGCGCTGAATAGGGATTCGATCGAGATCATCGGCACCGCGTGGGCGACGCGCGTGAAACGCGTGCCCTCCGGCAGCGCCGCGCCGACGCGTTGGCTCGGCGAATCGGGCGTGATCCACGCCGGATGCTGCCCCTCGAGCGCTTGCAACTCGCGGAACAGGCGATCGTACTCCGCGTCGGCCACGCGCGGCTGGGCCTCGACGTAGTAAGCGTGATCGTGCTCGCGGATCTCCGCCACCAAGCGCTCGTAGCGGCGGCGCTCCTCCCGCGCGCTCATGGCTTCAGGAGGCAGCCGGGTCGGCCAGCCCGGCCTCGGCGAGCAATTCTTGAAGCGGGCGAGCCTGATGCAGACCGGAACCGCCTGAGCGGATCACCACCAGTCCCGGCGCGCCGAGTTCCCGCAGGCGCAGGAGCGTGTCCGGAGCCACGGTGGGGAGCCCCGATTCCAGTGGCGAGTAAAGCCCCACGCGCTGAACGCGACGGGCACCCTCGACGCGGCCGGCCGCGAGTGCCGCGGTGATGGCGTCCACATCCAAGGCGGGATCGAAGAACTCGACGCGACAGCCGCGGAAGACCCGACCGTCCTCGAACTTGGCGGTCGCGCCCTCGCGCACCCCCCGCACCACTTTCGAAGTGGCCGCAGCTTGTTCGGCGACGGCCACCAGATTCCGGTCATCCATGGACGCAGGATAACCGTGCGAGTGCGTCTTCTCGCGGCTCAGGCCGCAGCCTGCGCCGCATCTGGAAGCGCGGCGTAGCCGGTGAAGGGCACCCGATTCGTCAAGCGGCGGATGCCAGTGACGGGATCCTCGCGCTCCTCCGGCTGCACCAGCACCAAGGCACGCTTGCCCACGAGCTCCAGCGCCTCGAGCTCCAGCGTGCCTGCCACCGGAAAGCCGAGCACCTGGAGGACGAACTTGGCCCGAGGCATGCCGCGCTCGGACCAGTGCAGGGAGTCCCAGCAGGCAGTGCGCCCTTGCCACTCGCCGTGATCCACCTCCCAGCGAAGCCCCCAGCGCAGGTGCCCGGACGGGCTGCGGGTTTCGCGCACCTCGACGATGCGGCAGGGGTACTCCCCCGGCGGCACCGAACGAAGATCCTCCACGTTCTCCACCTTGCTCAAGTCAATCTGCATGATTCCTCCTTCCCCCACTCAACGGCCCGTAGAGTGGCAGGTGACGCGAAGTTTGCCCCCCTGAGGCAGACCCGCAACAATCCGGAGCCTCGTTTCGGCCGCATGACGTACTCGCGCCCCCTGCTCTCCCTTCTCTTCGTCGTCCTCGCTGTCGCTGCGCCGATGCGCGCCGCGGATCAAGCTCCGAACCCGCCGTCGGTGGCGGATGCAGGGGGGACGGGCATCCAGGAAGCCGCCGAGCAGGCTCAAGGCCCCGAGCCGCGTCCGTGGGAATCCGGCGGATCCCTCGACGTCGCCTTCGGGAAGGCGATCACCTACGTCTCCTACGTCCCCTTCTACAACTTGATGGGTGGGCCGAACGCCGCGCCCGAGGTGAATGCGGACGGTGAAACGATTCTGGGACCGAACGGCCAGCCCGTCGTCCAGCAGCTTCCCTTCGTGGTGTTGTGGCTGGTGGTCGCCGCGGTCTTCTTCACCCTCTCCTGGCGCTTCATCAACTTCCGCATGTTCGGCCACGCGATCCAGGTGGTGCGCGGCAAATACGACAATCCGAACGACCACGGCGAGGTCACGCACTTCCAGGCGCTGGCCTCCGCGCTCTCCGCGACCGTGGGTCTCGGCAACATCGCGGGCGTCGCGATCGCAATCTCGCTCGGCGGTCCTGGCGCGACCTTCTGGATGATCTGCGCTGGCCTGCTCGGCATGTCGCTGAAGTTCACCGAATGCACGCTCGGCCAGAAGTTTCGCAAGATCGGCCCCGATGGCAGCGTCAGCGGCGGCCCCATGCACTACCTGAAGGACGGGCTCGCCAAACAGGGCCTCGCCCCGCTCGGAATGGTGCTCTCGGTGATGTTCACGATCTTCTGCATCGGCGGCTCACTCGCCGGTGGAAACTCCTTCCAGGTCAACCAATCGCTGGGGATCCTGCGCACCGAGGTGCCCTTCTTCGCCGATCACGGTTGGGTTTATGGCGTGATCATGGCGGTGCTGGTCGGCATCGTGATCATCGGCGGCATCAAACGCATCGCCCAGACGGCCGAGAAGATCGTCCCGACCATGTGCGGGCTCTATCTGATTGCGGGCCTGATCGTGATCCTCGGCCACGCCAGCCACGTTCCGGCGGCCTTCGGCGAGATCTTCGCCGGCGCCTTCAACGCCGACGCCATGTACGGCGGCGTGATCGGCACCCTGGTGATGGGTTTCCGCCGCGCGGCCTTCTCCAACGAAGCCGGCGTCGGCTCGGCGGCGATCGCGCACAGCGCGGCCAAGACCGAGTACCCGGTGCGCGAGGGCGTGGTCGCGCTGCTCGAACCCTTCATTGACACCGTGGTGATCTGCACCATGACTGCGCTGGTGATCGTGATCACCGGTGTGTTCGATCCGGCTGGTCCGAACGCGGATCTGGTGGCGACCTCACAGGGTGCAGCACTCACGCGCGAGGCCTTCAAGTCGGTGGACATCCTCGGCATGGCGACTTGGTTCCCGTGGCTGCTGCTGGTAGCCGTCGTGCTCTTCGCCTACTCGACCATGATCTCGTGGTCCTACTACGGCGAGCGCTGCTGGACCAACCTCTTCGGTCCGAAGTCTTCGCTCTCCTACAAGATCTTGTTCCTGGTCTTCGTGGTGCTCGGATCGATCGTGAGTGCGGCGAACGTGCTCGAGTTCGGCGACCTCATGATCCTGATCATGGCCTTCCCGAACATCCTCGGTCTTTACCTCCTGCGCGGAGTGGTGAAGAAAGACCTGCTCGAGTACGAGGCGAAGTTGAAATCGGGAGAGATGCCCGTTTACAAATAACAGGTCGTGCAGTCCCCCCCCCTCCTCCCGGGGCAGGCTGAAGCCGCCCCGGGCGAGCTCGCCCTGACCCTCGCCGCCAGCCGCGGCCCCGTGTCTGAGCCCAGCGAAGTCAGTCTGAACCCGCTCGGAGAGTGGGTGATCGTGGTGGCCTGGACGACCCTGCTGGCGGTGAATCTGTGGACCTGGCGAGTGCTCCTGAAGCCCCGCCCGGCGGCGCCAGAAGCGCAATAGGGGGGTCTGAGGCCCCAGCGGGCGGTGGGCTCAAGCTCCGGGAGGCTTCGCGCCGTTGAAGCAGGGCGTCACTGGGCCCATGCAGACCTCCCACCTCTCCCCCCTCGACACCGCGCGTATCGCGGAACTGACTGAAATCTTCGGGGATGCGCAGAGCGTGCGGGAGCTCTTCGACGAGTTCTTCCAGGAGCTCGACCCGCGCCTCGAAACCCTGCGGAGCGGTTTGTCGGAGGGACGCCCCGACCTGGTGGACACCGCGGCCCACGCGATCAAGGGATCGAGCGCCAATCTCGGCGCCGAAGCGGTGCGCGACTGCGCTCGCATCGTCGAGGAACTGGCGCGCACCAATCACCTCGAAAACGTCGAGCCGCTGTTGGACCAACTCGAGGGCGAGTTGACGCGCCTGCGCGTTTGGATCGAGCGGAACGGCTTGGCCTAGGCAGCCGATCAGCGACGAACCGCGGTCGGCATCGCGGCGTAGCAAGCGGCGATCGCGCCGACGACTTCCTCGCGCTGTGCGCGCGTGATCCCCGGGTGGATCGGCAGCGCGAGCACTTCAGCCGTGGCGCGCTCGGTGTGGGGTAGATCGCCGGGTTTTCCGCCGAGCGCGGAGAAGCAAGGCTGCAAGTGGAGCCCGAGTGGGTAATACACCGCGCAGCCGATCTTGCGCTCGGTGAGGTAGGCGCGCACGGCGTCGCGCTCGCGAGTGCGGATCACGTACTGATGAACGGCGTGACCCGGCGTGATGTCAGGCAGAGTGATCGGACCGCCTTGCTCGGCGTCGAGCCCGGCTGCGCGGAAGAGACGGGTGTAATGCTCCGCGCCGACGCGGCGCGCGGCGTTGAACTCCACCAGGTGCGGCAAATGATGAAGCAATCCCGCCGCCTGGAGCGAATCCATGCGGAAGTTGTAGCCGACCTCCTCGTGGTAGTACTGGCGGCCACCGCCGTGCTCGCGCAAGCGCTTCATGCGCTCGGCGACGGCTTCGTGCTCGCTGCTCACGAATCCGGCATCCCCGGGCGCGCCGAGATTCTTGGTCGGGAAGCAGGACCAACCGGCGGCCTCGCCGAAGGCGCCGACGGTGTAGTCCGCGTGCGCCGCGCCGATCGCCTGCGCCGCGTCCTCGATGATCGTGATGCGGCGGCCGGCGGCGGCGTCCACCGCGGTGCGGAGTGCAGGCAGCTCGGCGGCACGGCCGTAGAGGTGGACCGGCAGCACCGCCTTGGTGCGCGGTGTGACTCTGGCGACGGCGGAGTGTGGATCGAGGCAGTAGGTCTCCGGATCCACGTCGGCAAAGACCGGCGTGGCGCCGATGCGGGCCACCGCGCCTGCGCTGGCAAAAAAAGTGAAGGCGGGCACGATCACCTCGTCGCCGGGACCGACGTCGAGGGCGCGCAGGCAGAGCACGAGTGCGTCGGAACCGTTGCTGCAGCCGTGCACGTGGCGCAAGCCGAGGAAGGCGCGCAGGGCGGCTTCCAGCTCGCGCACTTCCGGACCGTTGACGAAGCCACCGTGCTCCAACACCCGCGCCCAGCGCGCGAGCAGGGAGAGGCGACTGGCCTCGTCGAGGTTGTAGTGAATGTCGAAGAAGGGGACGGGCATCGGCGATCCCAAGTGTATTCCCGCGCCCGCGGGGACCGGCGCACTAGGCCGAATTCCGCATTCCGTCCTAGAATGGGAAATGGAGTCTGATGGAAGCCGCGCCCCCTGCCGGAAGCGATCTTGACCGGTGACGATCTACGCCGGTCCGGTGTGGCGAGTGGCGTTGCTCGAAGGCGAACTCCGGCCGGCGGGCATTGCTTTCTTCGTGCCTGATCTTCTGACCAAAGCCATCCATCCGGCCATCACCCTCGAGCAGAGCACGCCGGATCCGCTCGCTGCGGACCTCCAGTCACTCGCGGTCGTGCGACTCGGCAAACACATTGGTTTCGCTTCGCTGTTCGGATTCGGCAGCCCGCTGGCCCTGTGGCATGCGCCCGAATACTTCCGGCGTGCGGCAGCCTTGCCGAACCCGCCGCGCGGCCATCCTCGTGATGAATCATTGATCCGGTTGCTCTCACAGGCTGCGCCCTATACTCTCCCCATGGGCCTGGATTGGCACCCCGCTCACAAGCCAAAGCCGAACTGCGAGCGAGAATTCGAACGGCTCTTCCTCGAGCTCGCATGCCCAGAGCGGCCACGCAGCCTGCTGTCGCGGCTTCGCAGCCATCTGCACCGCTCCACCCCGGAAGCCGACCTCGCCCAGCTCGAACTTCTGGGCATGGATGCCAACGCGACTCTCCAAGTGCCCCGCATCGGCATGGATCCAGCGGCCGACGCCTGGGCACGGGACCTCCACCGGCACCTCGCCGAGCCGAAGGGGCCGGAAGCGGAGTTTCTCGCCAGCCTGCACGGCAGCTTCGCCCTCGGTTTGCTTCCTGCTTGCGACGGCGTCCCTTTCTACACCCGTGAGGGTCGCACCGACTTCCGTGCACAGCTTCTCACGGACTGCGAGATCGTGCTCGGCGCACCCTTGCTGGAGCGCTGCTTCCACTCCCTCCTCGCGGACGAGCTCGCGGCGCTAGCGCGCGAGTTGCGTGCATGCACCGCACGGTTTGCGGAACCGCGCGGACTCGCCGGCTTGGATGGACAGCGCGAATGTGAAGCCGATTCGGGATCGGCCGAGGGACAAGCGCACCTTCTCTACTCGGCGACGCGTTGGGCGGAGTTCTGGTCGAGCCGTGGCCACGGCATGGTCGCGGACTGGTAGCGGATCCGACCGTGCGCCAAAGGCTGAGGAATCCGCGATGCTCGCAGCCCACGGAATCCTGAATCATTCCTGAAGCCGAATCTTCGGAAAGTTTTCGGCGTTTCAGAGTCGCCTCAGCTTCGAGGGATAGGGTTGATTTGAACGAGGGCCATTCCGGTCCTCCAACCACCCAACATGATCACCTTCAAAGCAATTCTGCTCACTGCCGCCACGCTCACCGCGGGCGGCGCTTCCGCGCTACTGCTCCAACCCGGAACCGACACCACCGCCAAGGCACTCAAGCACGCCGGCACGATTGACGCGCAATCCGACTACTGGGAAACGATCGCGATGATCGCCAACCAGCCCAGCAACCACGCAGCCCTGCTCCAGCAGGCGCAAGACGACCGTGACGAAGCGCTCGAACTCAACGAAGAGGTTTACGAGGCACGCCTGCGGGTCATCAGCCTGCTCGGCAACGGCATCTACCGGCCGGCGCTCCAGCCCAATGAATTCTCCTCGAGCATCACCAACACCTACTTGCCCTACGTCGTGGGCCGGACCCTGACCTACCAGAAGGTCGTCGGCCCCGACGTCGAAGAGATCGTCGTCACCACCGAGCCGGGCAGCAAGACCGTCAACGGCTTCGCCTGCGCGATCGTGCGCGACACCGTGACCCTCAACGGAGTCTTCCTCGAGGACACCTACGACTGGTTCGCCCAGCGTAACGACGGCAACGTCTGGTACCTCGGCGAGATCTCGATGAATTTCGATGAGGAAGGCTTCGTCGTGGACATCGAGGGCAGTTGGCGTTATGGCACGGACGACGCCCAGCCCGGCATCGTGATGATGGCCAACCCGCAGGTCGGCGACGTGTATCGTCAGGAGTACCTGATCGGCGAGGCCGAGGACGTCGCGCGCGTGATCGCGGTCGGCGTTTCGGTGACGGTGCCCGCTGGCACCTATCACAATTGCATCGTCACCCAGGACTGGGTGCCGCTCGATCCGGATGGCAGTGAGCACAAGTACTACGCGCCCGGCGTCGGCTTGGTGCTGGAACTCGATCCGGACAGCGGCGAGCGCACGGAGCTGATCAGCATCCAGTAACCTTTCCCTGGGCTCCCCCACCTCCAACCGCGACACCATCATGGCCCGCATCCTCCTGGTCGAAGACGAGCCTGCGCTCGCCCGCTCGATCCGGATCGGGCTGCAGGACGAGGACTACCTCGTGGATCACGCCCGCGACGGCGAAGAAGCCCTCTGGCTTGCCGGCGCGGGCCACCACGACGCGGTGATCCTCGACCTGCGCATTCCGAAACTCAGCGGTTGGGAAGTCTGCCGCCGGATCCGTTCCGGCGGCTCGCAGGTTCCGGTGCTGATGCTCACTGCCTGCGACACCGAGGAAGACGTCGTGCGCGGTCTCGACGCCGGTGCCGACGACTACGTCACCAAACCCTTCTCCTGGCCGGAGTTGCTGGCACGCGTGCGCGCGCTGCTGCGGCGCGCTCAGGCGCAGAGTGCCGATTGCCTCAGCATCGCCGACCTGGAGCTGGACCCACGTGCCAAGCGCGTACGCCGCGGCGGTGAAGAGGTCGTTCTGACCCTGCACGAGTACCGCGTGCTCGAGTTGCTCGCGCGCCACGCCGGTTCGGTGCTCTCCCGCGCGCGCATCACCGCCGCAGTGTGGCCGGACGAGATCGGACCGGACTCCAACGTGCTCGAGGTCTTGGTCTCGCACCTGCGACGAAAACTCGAGCGCCCCGGTGCCGCGAAACTGATCCATACCCGGCGCGGCGTCGGCTATCTGCTCGCGCCCGAGGAGGAATGAAGCCGCTCACCATTCGCAGCGGCCTGACGGCGTGGTTCGTCGGATGGACGCTCCTGCTGCTCGCGACGTTCACGGTCATCCTGTTCGCGAGCGTGCGGAGTGCGCTCTACGCCGGACTCGACGCGCGGCTCGAGTCGCGCGCGCACGGGCTCGCGGTGTTGTGTGAATGGGACGAGGATCTGCGCCGGCCACTGTTCGAGCTGCAGCCGGAGATCGCCGAACGCTTGGTAAGCAGCTCTCCGGGCAGCGGCGAGAGCATCTACGTGTGGCCCACGCGCAAACTGCTCCACCGCGCCGGTGAAGAGTTTCCGACACCGCTGCCAGAGGTCTCGGCTTTCGCCGAAGACCTGGCATCCGGCGAAGCCGTCCTGCACTGGGCGAGCGTGGATGGCGCGCAGGGGCGCCGCCGCATCTGTGAAAGCTTGGCCACGATTCCCTCCTACGTGGACGACGAAGGCAATACCAAGCGTGAGTTCACGGTTTTGATTCGCGCCGCGGAGGATCTTGGACCCGTGGAGGCGCGGCTCGCCAAGCTGGGTGGCATGGTCGGCTTGCTCGCTGCCTTGGCGGCGGCGGTGGTTCTGCTCTTCGCATTCCTGATCTCGCGCCGCGTGGTGCGGCCACTGCGTGAGCTCGGTGAGGCAGCGGCGGCGATCCGTGCCGGACGCGGCGCCGTGATTCCGCGCCGCGGTACCGGCGACGAAGTGGATCAGCTCGGGGAACACCTCGACAGTGCTTTCTCGCGGCTGGAGGACGCCTTGCAGCGTCAGGCGCGCTTCACTTCCGACGCCTCGCACGAGCTGCGCAATCCGATCACCGCGATCCGCAGCAGCGCCGAGGTCGCCCTGCGGCGGGAACGCAGCCCGGAGGAGTACCGACGCTTCCTCGGGGAGATCGCCGGCAACACCGAGCGCATGGGCCAGGTCGTCGAAGCGCTCCTCATGCTCGCGCGCGCCGATCGTGAGCGCGATGCGACGCGGCACGAGACGGTGGATCTCGTGGAAGTGGCGCGCGCCGCCGCGCGCACCTTGCCGGAGGGCGCCGCGCGCGTGCGCGTCGAGGCCACGCAGCCACTGCTCGTGACCGGAGATCCGACCCTCCTGCGCGTGCTCGCCGAGAACCTGATCGGCAACGCACTGCGCTACTCCGGTCACGACGACGCCGTGATCGTGTCGCTCTCCGCGGACGGAGGGCCCACCCTCAGCGTCGAGGACCACGGTCCCGGAGTGCCGGAGAGCGAGCGCGGGCGCGTCTTCGAACGCTTCTTCCGCGGCTCGGCGGCCACGCCCGGCTCGAACGGTGCAGGGTTGGGACTCGCGATCGTCTCCGAGATCGCGCGCGTGCACGGCGCGCACTGCGAGATGGAATCGGTACCCGGCCGCACCTGCTTCCGCGTGCGCTTTCCGGCTTCGACGGTGCGCATCGGCGCCTGATCAAGGCCAGTCGAGGCCGAGAGCGGCGAGCGCGTGCCGCATGACGTTCAGATCCCACACCTTGCCGTGCTCACCATCGGCGCGGGTTGCGAGCCGTCCGTCCGCGAGGAAGCGCACGAGATGGAGATCATCGCCTCCGACGTCCCAATCGAAGAGCACTACTCCCGCCATCGCATCCACCAGCCGCACGCGTCCGGCGCGCGTCGTAAATGCGGCTACTGAGCCGTCCGGGCTGGAATCCCAACTGAACCAACGCACCTCGTTGACCTGCTCACTCGTGAAGCGACGCGCACCGGTATACGCATCCCAAATGGTGAATCGGAAGCCGTGAATGCTCTCCCATGCGCCGATCCAGCGTCCGCAAGAACTCCATTGCATGCCGCGCGTCGACACCGCCGGCATCGCCGGGTCCGGTTCCAAGGGAAGGAGCTCGCCGCTCTCGATCTCGATCACGCTGAGGATTTGTGCGCTCTCCGAAGCGCGCTCGCGCAGCAAACGCCGACCGTCCGGTGACTGTTCGGCCCAAGCCTCCCGATCGATGCCGACGAGCGGTGTGCGCATACGACCCGGCATCGTGAGCCGGGAGTAGCCCGTCGCAGTGCGCTCGAGCACGTGGAAGCTTCCGGATTGGTCGAAGTGGCCACCCATGTAGTCGTCACCGACCTCCGCATCCATGGATTCGGTGTCGCCGGAGACGAGATCCCAAAGAGTGACGCGAGAACGCGCGATGCGCGCCACGCGTTCGCCTCCCGAGGAAACGCTGACCTGATAAACGGTCGGGACAGCCCCTTCGGGAAAGGGATCAGCCAGCCGTTGCCAGGTCTCACGCACTTGCCCTGGCAGCCAACTCCAAACGTGCTGCGGCTCCAGCGGATGGATGTAGGCAACGCGTGAAAGATCCGGCGCAAAGCTCAAGATGCCGCCTAGATCCGAGGGCTTGGGGATTTCGTACGATTCGCTGAAGCCGTGGCTGGCGCGTGGCTCCCAGACGCGTGCGTCGCCCCCGCGACCGTGGCTGAGCAAGTGGGAGCCGTCGGCGGTCCATCGCAGCGCATCCAGATTCGCCGGATGCGCGCCGGCGATGTGCAGCACTTCGTTGCCGTGTTGCAAATCGATCACGCGCACTCCGTACTGCTGATCTGCGAACGCGAGGCGTGATTCGCCGGGATCGAGCTGCAAGCCAGTGGCGTTGCCGACCTCCACCGGCGCGCCGATGGGAGCAGTGAGCTCGGTCTGAGGTCGACCGAGCGGCAACACCCACAAGGAGTGCGCAGAGTCCATCCGCTCGCCCACTACGAACACCAGACGTGGCGGATCCCCCGAACCGATGGCGCCAGCCCACACCGGTTCAGGCAGATTCAGCGCTTGGCCGGCGACCTCGCCCTCGGCTGCCAACCGGATGATCCCGACTTGACGTTCGTCGCGTAGGTAGGCGAGCCAAGCGCCGTCCGGCGAGAAGGCGAGCCAAGCATGGCGATAGGTTCCAGTGGCCTCCCCCGCCAAGCGTTCGCCGTCCGCGACCCGCCAGAGCGCGTAGCCACGCGGAGTCGGTTGGCTGTTGTCATGCTCGGTCGGCGCCACCGCTGCGGCCAGATGGGTGCCGGTCGGGTCGAAGGCGAGCGTCCATTTGCGTCGGGTGGTGGGACCCCGCTCGCGCATGATGAGGTCCACGGGAAGGGCAAAGCTCTGCACATGGGAATCGTTCACCAGATCCCACAATTCGACACTGCGTTCTCCCGGTCCGATCACGGCAAGGGTGCGACCGTCGTTGCCGACCGCCATGCCTTCCTCGGCGTCGAGCAGATCGGCATGGGAACTGCGCGCCACGACGATGCCGTCGGAGGCACGCACGATGCGCAGCTCTTTGACCAGCAGCCGATTCTCACCCGGAGCGATCAACCGCTCTCCAAGCCAGGTGCCGTTGCTCGAGTACGAGCCCATCACGGACTCAGTACGAGGAAACTCGGCGGCTAGGCGCGCTGACGAACTCTGCAAGGCGTCCATGCACATGCTGCGCAGGGCGGCCAAGCTCGGAGCCTCCGCAGGCATCGCCCCGGTCTCATCCTCGGAGCGGAGCCGGGCCGCGGCGGCGCTCCTCCCGAGCTCGAGCATGCGCTCGGCACGATCGTGCCGAGCGGTCCCAGCGAGTAACCGCGCCTCCTCGAGATTGGCGCGCGCCAACTGCGCGTCGGCACGCCGCAAGTTCGCCGCGTTGCGATCGGCCAAGGCGGAGTACTGACGAGCGGTCACCAGCGCAGCACCCAAGCCGAAGGCGAGCAGGAGCAGCAGGGCAGTGGGTGTCGGGTTGCGCCGCATCCAGCGCGCAGCCCTCCGGACTGGCGTGAGCGGCCGTGCCTGCACCGCTTCTCCACGGTTCACGCGCGCCAAGTCGTCGGCGAAGGCCGCCATACTCGCGTAACGACGGGCGGGGTCCTTCTCCAGAGCCGCAGAGAGCACGGCTCTGAGGTCCTTCGGGATCGCTGGTTGCCGCTTGCACGGATCCTCGAATTCTTCGTGCGTCACGCGCCGCGCCACCGATTCGAAACTGGGACCGTCGAAGGGTACGGTGCCGGTGAGCAATTCGTAGAGCGTGATGCCGAGCGACCAGACGTCGCCGCGAGGGTCTGCACGGCTCTCGCCGCGCAGTCGCTCTGGGGCTAGATAGCGGGGCGTACCGATCAGATCGCCAGTCAGCGTGAAAGAGAACGACTCTGCGTCCTCGGCGCGCGCGAGGCCGAAATCCAGGATCACCGGCTCGCCGGATTCGTTCACCATGACGTTGGAGGGCTTGACGTCGCGATGAACGACGCCCGCCTCGTGCGCCGCCTGCAAGGCGCGCGCGGTCTTCTCGATCAGCATCACCACGGCGCGCACGCGCGGTGCGCCTTCGTGAATTCCAGCGACGTATTCAGCCAGGGATTCCCCACGCACCAGGCGCATCGCCAGGTAGGCGCGGCCGTCCGATTCGCCGGCGTCGTAGACCACGCAGATGCCGGGGTGATCGAGCCGGGACAATGCTTCCAACTCGCGCGCGAGCTGGGCGGGCAGGCGCCCGTTGTCGAGACCCAGCGCGCGCGGTAGCACTTTGAGCGCGACCAGCCGGCCGAGCCGTTCGTCCCGTGCCTCGTAGACCTCGCCCTGACCGCCGCGGCCAAGCAGACGCAGGAGTTCGTAGGCTCCGACGCGCCGCCCGCTCTGCCCACGCCTGACCGAATCGGAGGCATCGGTAACGGACGCGAATTCGACGGCGATGCGCTGTTCTGCACCGGGGAAGCGCCGCAGGTATTCCTCGAGGGAAGCCGTCTCGTGGCGCTCGCGATCGGCCAGAAAACGCTCCAGGAACGCGATCACGACGCGTTCCTGGGCGGTTTCCGAAAGGGGCATGCCAGAACTTACTGGAAGGTGACCGTCTCGAGGTTGCTGGCGACGCAGCTCGCGCGGTCAAGAGCCTGAAGGTACCAGGTCGAGCCGAAGTAGGAGCCTCGGATCATCACCTTGCGCTTCGCAATGCCATTCTCGTCGGCATGTAACAGCGCGAGTTTCCACGCCGGCACGCCGAGTTCGAGTTGCAGGGAGCTGCCGCCCGGGCACGGCACGCTGAAGGAGCCTTGCGAGCGGCTGCCGCCGAGCAGCACGTCGGCGCCAGGATCGGCGTTCACCACGGTAACCGTGTTGAAACGACCGGCCTCGGCCGGCGTCACCGGCAGCAGGCGCAGACCAGGATCCAGATCGATCGCGTAGAGACCCTCGCTGCCGTCCTCGAGGATCGCTTCGAACATCACCTGCCGTCCATTGTCGGTGATGAAGAACGCCCACAGGCTGACGTCGATCACATCAACTTTGCTGCCATGGATCTCGGTGACGCCTTCGCGCACCAACACACGATCGTTGAGGAACAGCGCCTCGTCGGTGTCGGTGTTCGGATCGGAGAACTGGCCGTACCAGAGGACGTCTCCGGTGTCGGCAATGTCCACGTTGCCGAGGGTCACTCGATTCAGAGCGTAAGGAGCGATGTCCGGAAGGCTGTCGCCGTACTTGTGCACCACGGTGCCATCCACGATCAGACCGTAGCGAACGGTGGTATTGCCGAAACTGGCATTGAACGCGTAGTGCCCAAGGTTGTTGACCGAGACCGAGCTAGTCCCGAGGCTGCCATAGTTGATTCCGGCGAGCGGGGATGGCGATCCCTCGCGCGCGAGTACGGTATCGTTCAACATCAGAATCGTGTTGGTCGCCGAGGATCCCGAGGCGAGTAGCGCGTAGTGGATCAGGTCGCCGGAGGCGTTCATGTCGGCGCTCTGGTGATCGGTGCGGAAGCTGGCAATCGGAGCGCCGTCGAGTAGGTCGCCTGCTTGAACGCGAATGATCTCGACGTCACTCGGGGTTCCGTCGGGCGCTACGCCGACCATCACCAGGCATTCGACTTCCCCGACACTCGCCTCGTGGTAGACCCCTTGCGTGAGCGCGAAGCCGCCTTCGGCGAAGCGGACGTTACGCCAGTCCACCCAAACTGCGCCGGCCGGCGCGCTCGGGTCGAGCACGAGGTCGCCCTCGAGCTGGAGCAAGTGCTGGTCCTCGTAGTAGAAGCCTTCGTTGTCGGTGAGCCCTCCCGGATTGCCGGTGAACTGCAGGGACTGGACGACTTCGCCCCGATTGTTCATCTCCCAGCCTTCAAGCGAGTTCCAACGCGCAGCGCCAGGACCGCCGAGGAGCTGCTGGCGCCAATCCATCAGCAAGTCGCCGTTCTGGATGATCACGTACTCGTTGACCCCACCGGTCCAGGTGCACTGGGCTCGCCAGGATCCTTGGTTGTTGATGATGTATTTGTCGAAACGCAAGGGCGACTCAACGGTGCCGCCAATGGTGTCGCCGACTTCCATCAGCGGGTAGGGCTGTTGGGCGGCTGGGAGGAGAAGGAAGAGGGTGGTGAGGAGCATGGTGTTGCGGATGTAGGTTCCGGCCGAACTCTCGGCCTCACCAGGGACTCCGTCATCCATGCGCTCGATCGGACACGAAATTTATTCCGCCTCAGGATTCGCCGAGCAGCGCCGCCGCAGCCGGCAATCCTTGCAGCCTCTCGCGCAACCGCTGCCACCGCTTCGACGCCGCCTCGGCGCCGATGCCGAGCAGCTCTCCCACCTCCGCATGCTCCATGCGCTCGAGTCCGCGGTACTGGAACATCTGCCGGTCCTCTTCGGGTAGGGCGCGCACGCTGTCGAGCACGCCCTCGAGCGCTTCGTCTCGTCGCGCCCGCCGACTCACCGTGGTCCACGCCGCCGGAAGAGCCTGCTGCCGACTGATGCTCATCGCGTCGCCCGGCAGCAGGCGTCCACGCGCCAGTTGACGGAGCGCGTTCGCCGCCACGAGGTGCGCCACACCGAACAGCCAGGGTCGGAACTCTCCACGCGAGGGATCGAAACGCGGCAGCGCGCGCACTCCCTCCAAACAGACCTCCTGGACGAGGTCGTCGGCGGTGAGAGCCTTGCCGAGAGGACCGCAACAACGCAGCACCGCCCAGGCGTAGAGGGCCGGGGCTAGCTCGGCGTAATGCGCCGTGAAATCGATCGGTGCGTTGCGTTCGGCGGCGGGTGCCATGGCTCCGTCCTCACCAAGGTACGCCCTAGCCGTGCAACGCGGGTCTACCAGCGCGCGCCGCTCGGGCTGTCGGCGGTCCAACAGCCGAGCCGGAACAGCGGAATCAGGCGGAGTAGGCCCTCGAAGACGGTCTCCTGCCACTCGGCGCCAGCGGCGATGACCGCTTCACGGGGTTGGCGATGGACGGCCTCGGCCGCGTGCTTGCCCGGCTCCAGGAAGCCGGCGAGATCGCGCCAGTCGCGCTGCCCGATCTTCTCGAGCGGCCGCGGTCCGCCGCCGTCGACCTCGAAGTCGAAGCCGCGGCCGCCCGCGCAGGCCTCGGCGAGTGCCGCTTGCCCCTCCCCTTCCTCGGCGCGCTTCACGAGCACGTTCAGGTCGAACCAGGCGTCCTTCTCCCAACGCAAACCCCAGAACGCTCCGTGCTCGTCGAGTCCGATTTGCATATGCACGCTGCGATGAACCGAGTCGAGGTCCTTGGCGAGTTCCGGTCCCAAGAAGCGTTGCAGGGTTTTTCGTTCCTTCTTCCCGCGGAACAGCATCGTGCGTTGACGAGCCACGCGCTTGCCGTTGCTCGCGTGCGGGTGGTGCAGGCTCTCGCGCCGCTCCAGGTCCATGCCCGAAGCCTCGACGGCGCGCGGAAGGAGCAGATCGCCGAGCTCCTGCAGGCGACGACGTAGCTCGAGCCGACGACCGTTCCACTCCGGATCGGCCTGGAAGCGCGGCTGGAAGATTTCGAAATCGGCGGCGCTGAACACGCGCCGATCCTAACCCTCCCCGCGTACCATTGCGCGGATGGAAATCGAGTCCACGCGCCGTCCCGGAATCGTCGCAGCGACGATCCGGCTGGTCCGCCGCGTCGCTGAGGAACTCGCGCAGGACGACCTCGCAGGCCTGGCGGCGCAGATGACTTACTACTTCACGCTCGCCTTCTTTCCGCTGCTGATCCTGCTGGTGGGCGTGCTCGATCTCCTGCCGCTCGAGCGCGAAGTGCCGCAACTCACTGCGAAGTTGGTCGAGGGGTTCCCGGCCGACATGCAGCCGATGCTGAAGCGTTTCCTGCGCGAGTTTCTCGGACGCCAGGGATCGGGCGGCATCTTCGTGTGGATGCTGGTGGCCCTGTGGGCGGGCTCCCGTGCGATTTCCGGAGCGCGCCGCGGCCTCAACGGCGTGCTGCGACAGCGTCGCAAGCGCCATCCGGTGAAACTCCGCCTCCAGGACCTCGGCTTCACGCTCGCGGCGCTGCTCTTCGTCGGCGCGAGCTACGTCCTCACCATCGGCGGACGCGCCTTCGGAAATTTTCTCGCCGACCAGATCGGCTTCGGGGCGGTGTTCGAAACGATCTGGCGCTGGTCGCGTTGGCCGTCCTCGATCGCGCTGCTCACGCTCTTCCTCGCTCTCGCCTATCGCTACCTCCCGGATCGCAACGTGCGCTGGCGCGCGGCCTTCGCGGGTGCGTTGCCGAGCTGCCTCGGCTGGCTCGGCCTACTCGGCGGCTACGAGATCTGGCTACGCCTCGCCGGCAACTTCGACCGCATCTACGGCAGCCTCACCAGCTTCTTCCTGCTGATGCTGATGCTGTGGCTCTTCGCGCTGATCTTTCTGCTCGGCGGCGAGATCGTCGCGTGGCGCAGCGAGCGTCACGACGGGCGCAGCGTGGATCCGACGCCAACGCCGTAGCTTTTCATGAGGAAAGAAAAAATGCGGCCCCAGGTTTCCCCAGAACCGCAACTCCATCCCCTCAGATGGCACCTTTCGGTGTTCAACTCGCCGACCAAAAGGTCAACGAGCGAAATCGCCTGCCCGACTGGGCAGAGGCGAGGATTCTAGACCGCGATCCGGTCCGTCAAGCGGAGATCCGCGCGCGTAGGCGCGGCTCAGGAGCGGATCCGACAAGAGCAATCTCTTACGGATTCTGCTCCCTGCCTAGATCTGCGAACGATTCTCCGCGCCGATTCGAACGGTCGTTTCAGACCCTCAACCTCTCCAGGATTTTTTTCGGTGCGCCTAGAACTGAACCTTGGGCGCTTGACGGGCTTCGGGGACGTCGAGCTCGAAGAACTCCTTCTTCAGGAAGCGGAACATACCGGCGATGACGTTCGACGGGAACTGCTCGATCTTGTTGTTGTTCTCGCGCACGTTGCCGTTGTAGAAACGCAACGAGGCTTGGATGCGGTTCTCGGTGTTCGCCAACTCCTTCTGGAGCTCAAGAAAGTTGGTGTTCGCCTTCAAATCAGGATAGGCCTCGAGCCGCACCATCAACTGGCCGACCGCGCGCACCAGCTCGGCCTCGTCCTTGGCCTGGCTGGCAGGCGATCCGTGGTTGCTGGAAGCCTTCTCGCGCAGGGCGACGACCTGCTCGAGCAGAGTCTTCTCGTGCTGAGCATAGCCCTTCACCGTGTTGATCAAATTCGGGATCAGGTCGTAGCGACGTTTGAGTTCGGTGTCCACGTTGGACCACGCCTCGTCGCACTGGTTGCGGATCGAGACCAGACCGTTGAAGGCGCCGATCATCCACAGGACGATGACGAGGAGGATTCCGCCGATGATCAGAAGGGGGACCATGTCGAGAGGATTCTACGCGCGAAGGCGGCCGACGTGGGCCGATTCAGCTCCGAAAGAGGTAGTCGGGCATCCGCGCGCGCAGCTCGGCGAGCGTGCCGAACAGGTCGTCCAGGTGCTTGGCTTGGAGCGCACCGTCGCGCATCACCGCCAGCACGCCGCCCTCCTGCTCCAGGCAGAGATGCTGCCGGGCGAGCAGGTACTCCATCATCCCGCTGTTGCAGAAGTCGTAGGCGAACTTCTTGTCCTTGCAGCGGACGTTGAAGGCCCTGGAGAAGGCCACCGACTCGAAGTCGATGTCGCCGAAGCCGAAAGTGTTGGCGAAGCGAGTGACCACGCTTTCCGGTCCGATCAACAGCTCGGGAAAGCTGCGTTCGAGGTGCAGCAGCGCCACGCCCACGTGGTAGGTCTGCTGGTTTTTGCCGGCGCCGACCGTGTACTTGAACTGGAAGGCGGCCGCTCGGCGCCCCTCCCACTCCCCCTGCAGCACGTGGTCGCCGCGTCGGCTGTGCCCGACCTGCAGACGGTTGAGGAAGCCGTAGGTCTCGCGCAAGGAGGCATCGTGCTCGTGGCGGTAGCGGAAGCCGTGAGCGTCAGCCCAGACTTGGAAGGCGGCGCGGCGCTTCTTCTCCGCCTGCCACGCGAACCAACCCGCGATCGCAAACAGCACCACGAAAGCAGCGATCAGGAGGCCGTTCATCCCGCGCATCCTACGGCTCGAAGGGCCAGGTTCGAAGACATAAACTCCGAGCGTGGTGCAGCCTGAGTCGTCAGACGATCCGATCTCCATCGCGGCGGAGATCGCACGCGCGCTGCCGGAGCGCATGCGCGCGCTCGCGCCCGCAGCCGCGCCCGGTGCTGCACGGTTGCGCGCATATCTCGACGCAGAATGGCCGTTGAGCGTCGCGCGTCCAGCCGCGAAAGTGGTGCGCGAGACCGCGGCGATGTTGGAGCGCTGGAGCACGCACGTGGTGCATCCTCGCTACTACGGCTTCTTCAACCCGAGCGTCACGCCCGAGTCCGTCGCGGGGGATCTGCTCGCCGCCGCCTTCAATCCGCAGCTCGCGGCCTGGACGCATGCGCCGATCGCCTGCGAGATCGAGCGGCACCTCCTGCGGACCCTCGGCGGCGCGGCAGGATTCGGCGCGCCGGACGATTTCATCGCCCACTTCAGCAGCGGCGGCGCCGAAGCGAATCATTCCGCACTGCTGGTCGCTCTCACGCATCGCTTCGAGCACTACGACCGCGATGGGCTCGCGGCTTGCGCGCAGCGACCCGTGTTCTACGTCTCCTCCGCTGCGCACGATTCCTTCCCCAAAGCCGCGCACGCGCTCGGCCTCGGACGCAGTGCTTGCCGCAAGATCCGCACCGACGCGGCCTATCGTCTCGATCTGCAGACACTCGCCGCGCAGATCCGCAGCGATCGCGCCGCCGGCTACGAGCCCTTCTTCCTCGCCGTCACGACCGGCACCACGGCCTGCGGCGCTTTGGATCCGCTCGCCGCAGCCGCGGAGCTCTGCGCGCGAGAAGGCCTCTGGCTGCACGTGGATGGCGCTTGGGGTGCGGCGTGGGCGCTGGTGCCGGAGCTACGCGCGCACTTCGCCGGCCTCGAGCGGGCCGACTCGCTCACTCTCGACGCGCACAAGGCGCTGCAGGTGCCGATGGGCGCGGGCATGTTCTTCTGCCGGCACGCGGAATCGGTACGGCGCAGCTTCCGCACCGCCACCGACTACATGCCTACGGGCACCGCAGTCACCGATGACCCCTACGCGAGCACCATGCAGTGGTCACGGCGCGCGATCGGACTCAAGCTCTTCGTCGCACTCGCCAGCGCAGGCTTGCCCGCAAGCATCGCGATGCTGCGCGGCATGGCAGAACGTGGCGCGGAGTTGCGGACGAAACTCGTCAACGCCGGTTGGGAACTGGTCGCGCCGACGCCACTTCCGCTCGCCTGCTTCACGCGCGCGCGCCTCGGCACTTCCGAGGCAGCAGTGCGCGCCGCCGCCGATGCGGTGATCGCGAGCGGCGCGGCGTGGATCGCTCCGATCCGTGCGCCCGACGGGCGCTGGCTGCTGCGCGCCTGCATCACCTCGCATCTCACCACCGCCGCCGATCTCGACGCCCTGATCGAGTCGCTCGCTTAGACTCGGCGCCCCACGATGGCACGCAAACCGGCAGGCGCCGACGTGGCGACCCTGCTGCGCGAACTCAACGCGGAGCAGCGACGCGCGGTCGAGATCGGCGCAGGACCAGCCCTGGTGCTGGCGGGAGCCGGGACCGGCAAGACGCGCGTGGTGACCACCCGCATCGCGCGCCTGCTGGCCACCGGCGCGTCGCCGGAAGAGATCCTCGCCGTGACCTTCACCAACAAGGCGGCGCGCGAGATGCGCGAACGCGTCGAGGCTCTGGTGGGTCCGGCGGCGCGCGCGCTCACGATCGGAACCTTTCACTCTTTCTGCGCGCGGCTGCTGCGTGAGCACTCGCGGCGGATCGGACTCGCCAAGAACTTTCCGATCTGTGACTCCGCCGATCAAGTTTCCGCGGTGCGCGCGGCACTGCGCGAAGTGAGCGTGCCGGAGACCGCGCTGCATCCGCGCGCGGCGCAGGGCCGAATCTCGCTGTGGAAGAATCAGTTGCTACAGCCACACGAGGCGGCGTGCGCCTCCAGTGAGCCCCGGGACGCACTCGCCGTCGCGGTCTATGCCGCCTACGAGAAGGAGTTGGCGCGGCGACGCATGCTGGATTTCGACGACCTTCTGCTGCGCACGCTGCAGTTGCTGCGTGAGCACGAGGAGGTGCGAGTCGGACTCGAGCAGCGCTACCGCTTCCTCCTGGTGGACGAATACCAGGACACCAACCGACCGCAGTACGAGATCGTGCGTGCGCTGGCCGGCAAGCGTCGCAACCTCATGGTGGTCGGTGACGACGATCAGTCCATCTACGCCTGGCGCGGCGCGGACCATCGTCGCATCCTCGAATTCGAGCGCGACTTCCCGGGTGCCACGGTGGTGCGCCTGGAGACCAACTACCGCAGCAGCCCCGAGATCCTCGACGCCGCCAACAAGGTGATCCGCAACAACGCGGCGCGCCACGACAAGTCGTTGCGCCCAACGCTGGGGGCAGGTGCGGCGGTACAGGCCTATGCTTGCGAGGACGAGGAGCACGAAGCTCAGTTCGTGATCGCCGAGATCGCGGATTTGATCCAGCGTGGCGAACTGCGCGCGCGCGACTGCGCAATCCTGTTCCGAACCCAGACCCAACCGCGCCCCTTCGAGACCGAGTTGCGCACGCACGGCATCCCGGCGCGGCTTTCCGGCGCGCAGTCCTTCTACGACCGCAAGGAGATCCGCGATCTGACCGCCTTCCTACGACTGGTGGCGCGTCCGCACGACGAAGCGGCCTTGCTGCGCGTCGTGAACGTTCCGCCGCGAGGCATCGGCGCGACCACCGTCGAGCGCGCAGTCGCGCGCGCGGCCGCCGAGGGCCGTGACGCGGCACGCGTCCTCGCCGACACCGCCGCCGAAGGCGCGCTGCCGCCCGCCGCTGCACGCGGCTGGAGCGTTCTGCAGTCGGCGCTCGAACGCGCGCGCGCTGCAGTGAAGGCGGGTGACACCCTCACGCAAGTGGTGGGCACCCTGATGGACGCCGTGGGCTATCGCGAGGAGGTCGAGCGCTGTTACCCGGAGCGCCAGGCGCAGGAACTGCGCTGGAACGGCGCGCTCGAGATCCTGGACGCCGCGACTGCCCATCAACGCCATCACGGCGCGGAAGCCGGACTCGGGAGTTTCCTCGACGAGATGACGCTGCGCAGCGGTGAAGAAAGTTCCCACGACAAGGAGCGCGAGCCCGCGGACGCGGTGACGGTCTCCACCATCCACGCAGCGAAGGGACTGGAATTCGAGCGCGTGTGGCTGGTGGGCTGTGAGGAAGGAATTCTCCCCCACCGCCGCTCCGCGCTCGAAGGGGGCGTCGAGGAGGAGCGCCGACTGATGTACGTGGCGGTGACGCGCGCCAAGCGTGCGCTCACGATCACGTTCTGTCGGCAGCGCGCACTCCGCGGGCGACTCGTCGCACGTTTTCCTTCCCGCTTTCTGTTGGAGCTGAAGGAGAAGCCGCCGCCGGCCGGCTGGATGGCTTGCGACCTCGAGGAGCCGGCGCCGGCGCCGGAAGGCGCGTCCGCGCCGAAAGCCGCTCAACCGTCGAGGCCGAGGCCTGCGAGGAAGGCGCGCGCGTCGGAACGACGTCCGAGAAAGGCGCGCACCGAATCCTCGACCGAACGCGAGCCGCCAGGCTCGTAGATCTCGCGGCGCAAACGCATGCCCACCTGCGCGTCGAGGAACCCCCCGGGCGCGCGCTCGAAAGCGGTCGCGAGATCGGCCGCAATCGCATCGGCCCAGGCGTAGCCGTAGTAGCCGGCGTCGTAGCCGGTGAGGTGTCCCCAGTAGGGCGCGAAATTGGTGTTCGGCGGCGCGGGCAGAAAGGCGTCGGCCATGGCGCGATTGGCGAGCACGCCGACGTCCGTCACCGGTCCCATGTGCAAGCGCAGGTCGGTGGAGGCGTAGCCGAGTTGACGGCGATACCAAACCGCTTTGGTGGCGAGATCGGCTTGGCGCAGGCTGTGCAGCGTCTCGACCGGCACTCCGCGTGAGGGGTCGCGCCAATCGGCGGCGAAGATCGCGAGCACCTCCGGATCCCAGGCCCAGTTCTCGAACATCTGGCTGGGAGCCTCGACGAAATCGCGCGGCACGGATCCGCCCGCGAAGCGCGCGTGTTCGGCGCGCGTGAGCACGGCATGCATGCAGTGGCCGAATTCGTGAAAGAAAGTCTCGACTTCGTCGTGCGTCATCAACGCCGGCTCGCCGGGTGCCGCCGGCGTGAAGTTGCAGACCAGCGCCGCGACCGGTCGGCGATAGACGCCGTTCGGCAAGCGCTTGCCGCCGATGACGTCGAACTGCGCGAAGTGGTTGTATTTGCCCTCGCGCGGGTAGAGATCCAGGTAGAAGGCGCCGAGCGGCTCCAAAGAGCCAGCGTCCTCGACGACGTAGAGGCGCAGATCCTCCACCCACGGCCGCGTCGGCTCGACCGGATGAAAGCGCACGCCGAAGAGATG
>CXWK01097165.1_pt2 | contig 105323 bp, 84 predicted proteins | sample 590851 | NCBI WGS metagenome assembly CXWK01 (sample SAMEA3498364, study PRJEB10139) | wastewater metagenome | biome: wastewater treatment plant; material: activated sludge | place: Denmark | collected 2014-08-01
CGAGCTTTCGGCCACTGGCAAGATCACCGACAAATGGCAAGTCTTCGCCGGTTACGCCTACATGGACAGCGAGCAAGTCGACGGTGGTGACCTGCCGGCAAACAAAGCCAACGACGGCAACGAACTGCCTAACACGCCGAAAAACAGCGCCAGCCTTTGGACGACCTACCAGGTCACGCCAAGGCTGACCATCGGTGGCGGTGCGTTCTATGTCGACGACGTGTTCGGTAACGTGGCCAACACCACCATGGTCAATGACTATGTGCGCTACGACGCGATGGCCGCGTACAAGTTGACCAAGAACATTGACCTGCAGCTGAACGTGCAGAACCTGACCGACGTTACCTACTACGACAAGGCGTTCTCCAACCACTTCGCCAACCAGGCGGCGGGCCGGACTGCCTTGTTGAGCACCAACTTCCACTTCTGATAACAGAAGCATGGACACAAACCTGTAGGAGCTGCCGCAGGCTGCGATCTTTTGATCTTCGGCGATTGCACCACCGCCCAAAATCAAGATCAAAAGATCGCAGCCTGCGGCAGCTCCTACAGGGGTCAGGCCCCGTTCATCCAAGTGAACGGGGCTTTTGTGTGTAAAGGGAATGTTCCTCGATAACCCACGGCATAATGCGCGCCGTGATGACTATTTTTAAACGAGCAAGGCGAGCGACGTGTTGAAGAAAACCCTGTTCCAGTTGCACTGGTTTTTTGGCATCAGCGCAGGTCTCGTCCTGGCCCTGATGGGCATTACCGGGGCGACGGTCTCGTTCCAGGATGAAATCCTGTACGCGCTGAACCCTTCCGTGTTGCAGGTCCAGAAACAAGTCGCCGGCGTGCTGCCACCGGCTGACCTGGTGGAGAAGATCGAGGCGGCGACACAGATGAAAGTGGCGATGCTCTCGGTCGGCATCGACAGCGACGTTGCCGCAAAAGTGTTCTTCACCCCGCCAGCGGGCGAGCGTCGCGGCCCCATGCGTTACGTCGACCCTTACACCGGCGAACTCCTGGGCGACGCCACCGGCCAAGGCTTCTTCGGCCTGATGTTGCAACTGCACCGCTTCCTCGCCATGGGCGACACCGGCCGGCAAATCACGGGCGCCTGCACCCTGATCCTGGTGTTCTTCTGCCTGTCCGGCCTGTACCTGCGCTGGCCTCGCCAGTGGAAAAGCTGGCGCGCATGGCTGACCCTCGACTGGAAGAAAAAAGGCCGCAGCTTCAATTGGGACTTGCACTCGGTTGCCGGCACCTGGTGCCTGGTGTTTTATCTCCTGGCCGCGCTGACCGGGTTGTCCTGGTCTTACGAGTGGTACAACAAGGGCCTGACACGCCTGCTCTCCGATTCGCCACAGAATGAACGTGTTCGCGGTGGACGCGGCCCTGGGCCAAGCGGTCCGGCACCGGTGGTCGACTACTCGGCGATGTGGAGCAGCATCTACAGCGCTGCCGGTCCCGACCTGAGTTTCTATAACACCCGCATGCCGGCCGTAGCCGGGCAACCGGCAAGCGTTTTCTACCTGTTGAAGAACTCGCCCCACGACCGCGCGCTGAACCAGATCACCCTGGACCCGGTGACCGGCGCGATCAAACGGCATGACCGCTACAGCGACAAGAGTTTCAAGGCGCAGCTGTTGACCAGCATCTACGCGCTGCACGTGGGCAGCTATTTCGGCATCGTCGGGCGCATCATCCTGACGCTCACGGCCCTGAGCATGCCGCTGTTCTTCGTCACCGGATGGCTGCTGTACCTGGATCGTCGACGCAAGAAACGCCAGATCAAGGACGCCCGCAAAGGCCTGGCACAACCCGACAGTAACACCCCGGCCTGGCTCATCGGTTTCGCCAGCCAGAGTGGCTTTGCCGAGCAATTGGCCTGGCAGACCGCCGGCCAGTTGCAGGCGGCGGGCCTGCCGGTGAAGGTGCAGCCACTGGCGGATGTCAGCGAGCAGGACCTGCATGCTTCGAACAACGCGCTGTTTGTGGTCAGCACCTTCGGTGACGGCGAAGCGCCGGACAGCGCCCGGGGTTTCGAGCGCAAGGTGCTGGGCCGGTCGTTAAGCCTCGACAGCCTGAACTATGCCGTGCTGGGACTCGGCGACCGGCAGTATCAACACTTCTGCGGGTTTGCCCAGCGCCTGCACAAGTGGCTGGGCGAGCACGGCGGCAAGACCTTGTTCGCGCCGGTGGAAGTCGACAGCGGCGATCCCTATGCCTTGCGTCACTGGCAGCAGCAACTGGGCCTGTTGACCGGTCAGGCGCCTGTGGGCACCTGGCAAGCACCGAGCTACGAAAACTGGACGCTGGTCCGCAGGGAATTGCTCAACCCCGACAGCAGCGGCTCATCGGTGTACTTGCTGGGCCTGAAGGCGCCAGGTACCAACAGCTGGCTGGCCGGTGACCTGGTGGAGGTGCTGCCGCGCAATTGCCCTTGGGCCATCGAGCACTTCCTCGAAGGATTGGGGATCGACGGTCGCGCGACGATTACCCACGAGGGTTTGTCGCAACCGCTGGAACAAGCCCTCGCCAGCCGGCAGCTTCCCGAGAACCGCAGCCATTTGGTCGGCCTGCATGCGCAGTCCCTGGTGGATGCCCTCGTGCCGTTGGCCATGCGCGAATACTCCATCGCCTCGATAGCCGCCGACGGCATCCTGGAATTGATCGTGCGCCAGGAGCTGCACCCTGATGGCACCCTTGGCGTCGGCTCCGGCTGGCTGACCGAACACGCCGCCGTGGGCGGCAGCATCAGCCTGCGCGTGCGGCGCAACAGCGGTTTCCACCTGCCCAATGAACCGGTGCCGATGATCCTGCTGGGCAACGGCACGGGACTCGCTGGCTTGCGTAGCCTGCTCAAGGCGCGCATCGCCGATGGCCAGCAACGCCAGTGGTTGTTGTTCGGTGAGCGCAATCGCGAACACGATTACCTGTGCCGCGACGAGCTGGAGGAGTGGTTGATTTCCGGCGACTTGCAGCGCCTGGACCTGGCATTCTCGCGTGATCAAGCCGAGAAGATCTACGTGCAGGATCGCTTGCGCGATTCGGCCGAAGAGCTGAAGAAATGGCTGGCGGAGGGTGCGGTGATCTACATCTGCGGCAGTCTTCAGGGGATGGCCGCAGGCGTCGATCAGGTGCTGAACGATGTGTTGGGCACCGCCGAAGTCGAGCGCTTGATCGAACAAGGCCGCTACCGCCGCGACGTTTACTGACCCTACAGTGATCATTCCCACGCTTTGTGTGGGAATGCCTCAACGGACGCTCCGCGTTCGGCTCCGGAAGGGACGCGGAGCGTCCCGGGCTGCGTTCCCACGCAGAGCGTGGGAACGATCAATCTGATTTAACGCCCGGAGCCTGATAGCGCCTACAGGGGGCCAGTGTCAGGCGTTGACGGGTTCCACCGCCATCTCCACCACTTCCGGCCGCTTGACCAGCGCATACACCACCGCCGTCAACAAACTCCCCGCCACAATCGCCAGCAAGTACAGCAATGCATGGTTGATCGCATTCGGAATCGCCAACACAAACAACCCACCATGGGGCGCCATCAACTTGCAGCCGAAGTACATCGACAACGCACCGGTCAGCGCACCGCCGGCAATGCTCGCCGGGATCACCCGCAGCGGGTCTTTGGCGGCAAATGGAATCGCGCCTTCGGAGATAAAGCACAGCCCCAGTACCAAGGCCGCTTTACCCGCCTCGCGTTCGGTCTGGGCGAACTTGCGCCTGGCAATGAACGTGGCGATGCCCAGGCCGATCGGCGGCACCATGCCGGCGGCCATGGTCGCCGCCATCGGTGCATAACTCTGCGACGCCAGCAGCCCGACCGAAAACGCATACGCGGCCTTGTTGATCGGCCCGCCAAGGTCGACACACATCATGCCGCCCAGCAGCACGCCGAGCAGAATCGCGTTGGTCGTGCCCATGCTGTCGAGGAAATGCGTGAGCCCGGCGAGCATGCCCGCCACCGGCTTGCCGACCACGTAGATCATCACCAGGCCAGTGAACAGGCTTGCCAGCAAGGGGATGATCAGGATCGGTTTCAGCGCCTCGAGACTCTGCGGCAACCGCGCATAACGATTGATCGCCTGCGCCGCGTACCCGGCGAGGAAACCGGCAATGATCCCGCCGATAAAACCGGCACCCAGGGTGCTGGCCAGCAGGCCGCCGATCATCCCCGGCGCCAGGCCCGGACGGTCGGCAATCGAATAAGCGATGTAGCCTGCCAGCAGCGGCACCATGAGCTTGAACGCGGTGTCGCCGCCGATCTGCATCAGCGCCGCCGCCAGCGTCCCCTCTTCCTTGAAGGCGGTGATGCCGAATACGAACGACAAGGCAATCATCAAGCCGCCTGCCACCACCATCGGCAACATGTACGACACGCCGGTCAACAGGTGTTTGTAGACCCCGGTCTTCTCTTGTTTGACCGGCCCCTTGGCACCAGTCGAAGCGCTTTCCTGCTTGCCTTCGGCCAATGCTTTATTGAGTGTCGCTTCAGCCTGCTTGAGGGCAATGCCGGTGCCGCAACGGTAGATTTTCTTGCCAGCGAATCGCTCGGTGGCCACTTCGATGTCCGCCGCCAGCAGCACCACATCGGCGTCGGCAATCGCTTGGGCGCTCAGCGGATTGCGTGCGCCGACCGAACCCTGGGTTTCCACCTGCAAGTCATAGCCCAAGCGCTTGGCCGCTTGCTGCAAGGCTTCGGCGGCCATGAAAGTGTGGGCGACACCGGTTGGACAGGCCGTCACGGCAACGAGTCGCGGCGCGTTTTTAACGACGGCCACCGGCTCAACCACGGCTTGCGGTGCGACATACACCTGAGCCTCTTCAGCACCACGGCGCAATACCGCTTCGACGTCTTGCAGCGCTTGGGCAGGGGTACTCTGGAACAAACGCTTACCGACAAAACGCGACATATCCACAGGCGCGCTGGTCACCAGCAACACCCACTCGGCCGCCTCGATCGTGGCGGCCGACAGTTGCCGTTCGGGATGTGCCGAATCGCTGATCTCCACGCTGGTGCTCCAGCCCTGACGCTGGGCCGCGGCATCGAGCAACCGGGCGCACAGCACACTGGTGACCATGCCGTTCGGGCAGGCAGTAACAATGGCTAACTTCATGACCAACCCTCTTATTGTTCTGTCAGGGGGCGCACGCGCACGCCCTGTTCGAGCTGCGCCAGTTGCGCCGCATCGCTGATACCGAAGCCGATCTGGGTGACCGCCATCGCGGCAATCGCCGTGGCGGTGCGCAAGGTTTGTTCAGGCGTATCGGCACTGAGCAACCCGTGGAGCATGCCGGCCAACAACGAATCGCCCGCGCCTACCGTACTGGCGACGCTGACTTTCGGCGGCGTGGCATGCAGCGCCGAACCGACGCTGAACCAGTTCACACCCTCGGCACCGTGGGAAATCACCACATGCTCGATGCCTTGGGCGTGCAGGCGACTCGCGGCTTGCGCCTGGGCCAGGACCGACACCGTCTCGCCACCGAGCACTTCAGCCAACTCCTCGGCATTGGGCTTGATCAACCATGGAGCAGCCTTGAGCGCCGCCCGCAATGCTTGCCCACTGGTGTCCAGGGCGACCTTCAAGCCCAGATCATTCAATCGCCCGATCAATGCCTGCAACCACTGCGGGCTGATGCCTTGGGGCAGACTGCCGGCAACCACTACCGCATCATGCCCCGGCGCTATCTGGTCGAGACGCTCGAGCAATGCCTGCTGCGCCGCGGCGCTGACCAGCGGCCCTGGCCCATTGAGGTCGGTGATACGTCCATCGCTTTCCGCCAGCTTTATGTTGCTGCGCGTCTCACCGGGAACACGAATGAACGCATCGACAAAACCGCGTTTGGCGAACAGGTTTTCGAAAGCTTGCTGATTGTCTTCACCGAGAAAACCGCTGACGGTCAATTGATGCCCGAGGTCCGCCAACACCTGCGCCACGTTCACCCCTTTGCCCGCAGCATGGGTGTGCATGGTGTCGCTGCGGTTGACCTGACCGGGTTCCAGGCGCGCAAGCTGGACGGTGAGGTCCAGCGCCGGGTTGAGGGTCAGGGTTAAAATCCTGGCCATTACAAAGCCTCCACTAATGCGCGCACTTCATTCGCGCTGCCCACGGCAAGTGCCTGTTGGGCAAGGGTTTGAGCCTGGGTCAGGCTGAGTTCGCGAACCCGCGCCTTGACCTCGGCAATGCTGCGTGCGCCGACACTGAGTTCATCCACGCCCAAGCCAACCAACACCGGTACCGCCAACGGATCGGCCGCCAACTCGCCGCACACACCGACCCATTTGCCATGGGCATGGGCCGCGCGCACGGTGATGTCGATCAGCTGCAGCACCGCCGGATGCAAGCCATCGGCCTGGGCCGACAAGGTTGGATGGCCACGGTCGATGGCCAGGGTGTATTGCGTCAGGTCATTGGTGCCAACGCTGAAAAAGTCGACTTCCCTGGCCAGCACCGGCGCCAGCAAGGCCGCCGACGGCACTTCGATCATGATGCCCAATTGCAGGTCCGCCACTGGAATTTCCAGGCGCAGGCGTTCGGTCATGTCCCGCGCCTGGCGCCACTCGTCGACGCTGCCGACCATCGGAAACATGATCCGCAGCGGGCGGTTGTCGGCGGCGCGCAACAAGGCGCGCAACTGGGCTTCCATGATCTGCGGCCGTTGCAGGGTCAAGCGAATGCCGCGCACCCCGAGGAACGGATTTTCTTCCTTGGCGATCGGCCAATACGGCAGCGGTTTATCGCCACCGACATCAAGGGTGCGCACCACCAGCGGACGACCGGCCAGGCCATCGAGAACACGGCGGTATTCGGTTTCCTGGGTCGCCTCGTCCGGCGCTTGCGGGTGGGCCATGAAAATCAATTCGGTGCGCAACAGACCAATGCCTTCGGCGCCCTGCTCTACCGCACTGGTGACGCCGGCACTTTCACCGATATTGGCGAACACTTCGACGGCATGGCCATCGGTGGTCAACGCCGGTTGATGGCGTTGTTCGGCGGCGGCCTTCAGGCGTTGCTCGCGGGTATCACGCTCCTGGGTGGCGCGCTGCAAGGTCGCCGCGTCGGCGTCCACATGCAAACGCCCGCGTTGGCCATCGATCAACAGCGGCGTGCCCGGCGCCAGCAGCAACACCGCGGCACCGGCACCGACCAGGGCTGGAATTCCCAAGGCCCGCGCAACAATCGCGCTGTGAGCGGTGGCGCCACCGCGGGCGGTGAGAATACCGGCGACACGGGCCGGATCAAGGCGCGCCACATCGGACGGACCGACTTCGTCCATCACCAGAATGTAGGGCTGCTCAGGTTCATGCGGTGTTTCGACACCACTGAGCTGCGCCAGCACTCGACGGCCGATATCGCGCAGATCGGCGGCGCGCTCGGCGAGCAAGGCGTCCTGCAAGGACTCCTGTTGCCTGGCAGCGGCTTCGATCACCGACATCCACGCCGCTTCCGCGCTTTCGCCCTGCTTGAGACGGGTGTCGACCTCATCGGTCAACTCCGGGTCGTCGAGCATTTCCTGGTGGGTGATGAAAATCTCGCGGATAGCCTTGGCCTTGCTGCGTTCGATCAAGCCGCCGATGTCCTGGCGCACGTGCGCCAGCGCTTGCTTGAGGCGCTCACGCTCGATGGCGGCGGACTCTCCCCGTAGCGGGTAATCGATGGTTTGCAGTACCTGGATATGCGCCGGGCCGATGGCGATTCCCGGAGCGGCGGCGATGGCCTGCACCAGACTGCCCGGCGCCGGGGCGAGCAGTACTTGGGCCACCTCGACGATTTCTTCACGAGGCTGGCTCACCGCTGGCAACGGCTCGACTTCTTCACCGAGGCCCTCTTCAATCGCGGTCAACAGAGCGGGCAAGGCATCGGCGGCGATGCTCGGCTCGGCGATGATTTCCAGCACCTGCCCACGACGGGCGCCCAGGCTGAGCAGTTTGCTCAAGCTTTTCACCGACACCGCACTGTCCTGGCCGTCGACGATGCGGATGCGAATCTCGCCTTCAAAACTTTTCGCCAGTTGCGCGAGGATCTTCGCCGGACGGGCATGCAGACCGTGGGCGTTGGCCAGCGCAATGCGTGCGCTCGGCCAGTCTGCCGGCAACTCGCCGCCGAGCACTTCAAGCACCGCGCGGCAACTGGTGGCACGGCCCAACTCATGGCCGCGACCTTCAATCAGCAACGCACACAGGCGTTCGAGCAACGCTTGGTGGGCCTCGCCCAGGCTGGCCAGGCAAAACAGGCCGCTCAGCGGTTGACCGAGGTAGCGCAGCGGTTTGTCCGGGGTGACGAACGCCAGGCCTGGACGCTTGACCGTTTGTTCACTGTGCAGCCACCACAGCCCATCGCCCAGCGGCAGCGCTTCGACTTGCTGCAACACGGCGGAGAAACCATTGCTGACGCAGTCGGCCTGACGCAGTAACCGCGCGCCACGCCAGACCAGCTCTTCGAAATCTTCGGCAGCGACGCCCAAGCCGATCATCTGCGCATCCAGCGCCAGCTCTTGCGGCGCGCCTTGCAGCAGTTTCAGCAAGGCCTCGGCGCTGCTGGCGCGACGCAAGGCTTGGCCAAGGTCGGTCTCGCCGAGCGCGCGGGTCAGCAGTTGCAGCAGGCGCAGGTGTTCGTCGGATTTGGCGGCAATCCCGATCGCCAGGTAGACGATCTGTCCGTCACCCCAGTCCACGCCGTCGGGGAACTGCATCAGGCGCACGCCCGTGGAAAACACTTGGTCGCGGGTTTCTGGCGTACCGTGGGGGATGGCAATACCTTGACCAAGAAAAGTCGAGCCCTGGGCTTCGCGTGCCTGCAAGCCGGCGAGGTAGCCTTCGTCAACCAGACCATCGTCGACCAGGTGCCTGGCCAGCAGTTGCAGCGCGGCGGATTTATCCACAGCCGACTGGCCCATGGATATCTGCTCTATGGTGAGCTCGAGCATGCTGTCTCCTGTTGGCGCCCTTGGGGCGCCAGGTATTGTTTTTGAATGATTCAGCTTAGGCCTTTGTCTTAAAACAATCTTCGGCGGTTTCACGGCAGAACCGGCCAAAGCAGCCATTAATGTAGAAAATACGCTTGCTGAATCGTTTAATCTAGAGTGATTGGCACGTTACTCGATAATGGTGCATCGTTGAAGCCCAACTTGTCGGATGCGTTGTGACCAAGGTCGCCTGCCTGAATCGGGTAGGATTGGTGAAAATGTCGAGGCAAGCTCGAAAAAACAAGGAATAGCGGGTTGAAACTCAGTGATATAGCCCAGCTGGCCGGTGTGTCCGTCACCACCGCCAGCTACGTCATCAACGGTAAGGCCGAACAGCAACGTATCAGCAGCGCCACCGTTGAGCGCGTGCGCGCGGTCGTCGAAGAACATGGTTTCACGCCTAATCCCCAGGCGGCCGGCCTGCGCAGTCGCCACACCCGGACCCTGGGCTTCATTCTGCCGGACCTGGAAAACCCCAGTTACGCGCGGATCGCCAAGCTCCTTGAACAAGGTGCCCGGGCGCGTGGCTACCAGCTATTGATTGCCAGTTCCGACGATGCACCCGACAGCGAACGGCAATTGCTGCAACTGTTCCGCGCCCGTCGTTGTGATGCCCTGATCGTTGCCAGTTGCCTGCCGCGGGGTGACGACAGCTATCGCCAACTGCAAGCCAAAGGCATTCCGATCATCGCCATCGACCGGGTCATGGAGCCTGAATATTTCTGCTCGGTGATCAGCGATGACCGAGAGGCCAGCCTGCACCTGACCCAAAGCCTGCTTGAGCCGTTGCCCAAGCAGATCGCCTTGATCGGCGCGCGTCCCGAATTGAGCATCAGCCAGGAACGGGCTGCTGGCTTCAAGCAGGCCCTGGTCGGGTACGACGGCGAAGTGCTCATCGAACACGCTGATTCGTTCAGCCGTGAGTGCGGCAAGCAGTTGATGGAAGAACTGATCCAACGCGTAGGACATTTGCCCGAGGCCCTGGTGACGACGTCCTATGTACTGCTTCAGGGTGTGTTCGATGCGTTGCACGATTTCCCGTTGAAAACCCGCCCGCTGCGTCTTGGCACATTTGGAGACACCCAGTTGCTGGATTTCCTGCCGCTGCCGGTGAACGCCATGGCACAACAACACCAATTGATTGCCGACAAGGCGCTCGCACTCGCCCTGGCAGCCATCGAGCAGTCCGATTACCAACCCGGTGTGCTGGCCATCGCGCGGACGTTCAAACAACGTATTCGCCAGGACTGAGCCATGGACCTGATCGACACCCACACCCACCTGGACTTCCCCGACTTCGACGCGGATCGTCAGGCACTGATGGCCCAGAGCCGAGCTCTCGGGGTACGTGAAATGGTGGTATTGGGGGTGTATCAGGGTAATTGGCAGCGCGTCTGGGAATTGGTGCAAAGCGATCCCGACCTGCATGCGGCGTTCGGTTTGCACCCTGTGTACCTGGAGGATCATCGCCCCGAACATCTCACCGAACTGGGCGACTGGCTGGGGCGACTGGCCGGCCATCGCCAGCTGTGTGCGGTGGGCGAGATCGGCCTGGACTACTTCATCGAAACCCTGGACCGCGAACGACAGCAGGCGTTGTTCGATGCGCAACTGCAACTGGCGGTGGATTTCCACCTGCCCGCGCTGATCCATGTGCGGCGCAGTCATGCGGCGGTGATTGCCACGCTCAAGCGTTTCAAGTTGAAACGCGCCGGAATCATCCACGCCTTCGCGGGCAGTCAGGAAGAAGCGCGCGAATACATCAAGCTCGGTTTCAAGCTCGGCCTCGGCGGCGCTGCGACCTGGCCCCAGGCGCTGCGCATGCACCGCGTACTCGCCCACTTGCCACTGGAGTCGGTGGTGCTGGAAACCGACTCGCCGGACATGGCGCCAGCGATGTTCCCCGGCCAGCGCAACAGCCCGGCGCACTTGCCAGCGATCTGCACGGCGCTGGCGCAAATCATGTCGCTCGCCCCGGAACAACTGGCCGCCGCGAGCAGCGCCAACGCCCGTGAACTGTTCAACTGGTAATCAGTCGACGTGGGCCTTGGCGGCCTCGAGAATCAACGTCATGTGCTGACGCTGGCGGGCGAATCGAAGAGCAACGAAGTAGACGAAAATCGCCACCAGTGAAATGTTCAGTTGCTCCACGACGCTGAGCATTCCAATCCATTCCAGTACCAACGCCACCAGCAATGTGCTGCAAATCATGATTAGCAGGCTGGCCTTCAACATGGCTAACGAGTCCAGGGTCTTGAAGCGCCTGATCTGTTTCGGGTCGCTCAGTTGCAGGGCTTTCTGACAGTGGGTACAGGTGAATGCTTCGTTGATTGCAATGGCATTGAGTTGCCAGGGTTTGAGCAATAGCGTGCGCTGGCAATGTCCACAGCGCCCCTGGATACCAAGTGTTGCGACAGCCATAACCGTGCCTCCTCCATGCGGTCAGTGACGTTGATAGTCCTTCATTGAAGACGAAAAAAGCAGTTCCTAAGAAAATAAGGACCTTTCCTACAAAAGAAGAGGATGAGGTACTACAGAAATTTCAGGCGCTCACCAACCTGTGGGACTGAACTCCCACAGGTTGGTGAGATGTCTTCAGACCCGGAAGGCGCTGATCAACTGCTTGAGCTGCACCACCTGCGCCGACAGCGCGCGACTGGCATCCTCCGTCTGGTGCGCACCTTCGGCAGTACGCTCTCCGGCACGATTGATCTCGACAATGTTCTGGTCAATGTCGTGGGCCACGGCGGTCTGCTGCTCCACAGCCGCGGCAATCTGCTGGTTCTGATCGACGATCATGCCGACAGCGCCCAGGATATTGTCCAGGGCTTGCTGGACCTTTTCCGACTGCCCCACCGTTCCATTGGCCATCTCATGGCTGACGCTCATCGCCTTGACCGCGGCCCCAACACCGCCATGCAGCTTGGCGATCATCTGTTCGATCTCTTCGGTCGATTGCTGGGTGCGCTTGGCCAGTGTGCGGACTTCATCCGCCACCACCGCAAATCCGCGCCCCTGCTCACCCGCCCTGGCTGCCTCAATAGCGGCATTGAGTGCCAGCAAGTTGGTCTGTTCGGCAATGCTCTTGATCACCTCCAGCACACGACTGATGGACTGGCTGTCGCTGGCCAGTTGGTTAATCACCTGCACCGACTGGTCGATTTCACTGGCCAGCGCAGCGATGCTGCCCTGCTGCGATTCCACCAGCCCACGACCGCTCGCCGTTTCGTCGTTGACACTGTGGGCGCTGCTGACGGCGGCGGCAGCGCTGCGCGCCACCTCAAGGGACGTGGCCGACATCTGATTCATCGCCGTGGCGACCTGCTCGATCTGCGAGCGCTGACCGGCCACGGCCTGGTTGCTTTGCGCGGAGACACTCTCTACTTGCCCGGCTTGGCGCTCGACCTCGCCGACGGTCTGTCCGACACGCTCGATCAAGTCATGGATCTTTTTCACGGTGCCGTTGAACACCTCGCCCAACTCACCCAGCTCATCACGACTGTGGGCGTTGAAAGTGACCGTCATGTCGCCGGCCGCCACTTTGTCCATGACCTCGCCAAGACGCTTGAGGGTGGTGCGGGTCGAGGCGTAGAACGCACCGTACAGATAAAAAATCAGCACAAACACCACCGACAGCGCCACGGCCTGCAGAATCATGTGCGTGCGGTTCTGTTCCAGGCGTTGTTGCAACTGGGTGCCGAGAAATTTCAAGGTGGCTTCATTGAGTTGATAGGTCTGGCCCATCAGCGCCGAGACCTGATCGTAAAAGGCCTGCCATGGTGCATCGAGCGTGTCGGCCATCACCACCTGCTCTTCGAACAGTTCGCTGGCCTTTTTCAACGAGGCCTTGCTGCTGTCAGCCTGGGTCGCCAGGGTTTCACGTGCGGCGTTGCTCGAGCCCGTTGCGTCCTGCAGCTTCAGGCCGTACTCGGCATGGAGCTTGTCGAGCTGTACCAGCAATTCATCGAAACGCGTGCTCGACGACGAATTGAGAAACCCCTGGCCCAAGGAAGAGGAGCCCAACGCGCGACCTTCACCCAGCATCTGGGTAACGCGCGGAGTGATGTTGGTGACGAGCTCGCTCAGCTGACGCATGTCACTCTGGCTATCGTGGCTGAGGCCGGCCTGACTGGCGATGATCTGGCCGAAGACCTGTGCATTGCCGAGCAGCTTGCTGATCAGTGCACTTTTGCTTTGCAGGGACTTTTCCGTCTGCTGCGCTTTGAATGCGCTGATCATTTCATCGCGCTTGGCATCGAACAGCACGACCTGCTCCGGATCGGTGGCCATTGCCGTCAAGCCCTGCAAACGTGCCAGGACACCTTGTTCAAGCGTACCGATCTGCGTCTCGACATTTCCCGCCTTGCCCGACTGGCCCAAGGCGACGTTGATCTGCACAAGATTGTTCAGGGTTTCCAGATCACGCCTTAACGCGAGACTGCTACCCAACAGATCCAGGCTCTGCAATTCGACCCGGGTGCCCTGGAACTCGCGATAGGAATCACGCACCAGGTAGAAGTTGGTTACCAGCATCGGCACCAGGAACAGTACGCTGATCAGGCTGAACTTCATGCCGAAGCTCAGGCGGTTCATCAGCGCGACGGCGGGATAGAGCAAGCTCTTCACTGGAAGTCTCCCTTCGATTTCTTATTTTTATTGGCGGGCGCAGCGAGACGGCAGATAGCCAGTATTCGGCGCTATCTCTGTATAGCGTAAATCAGGGGAGATTTTTGTAACTTAAGGTTAACGGAAGACACATTTTAAGAGTGACGGCATTCCCGCGAAGAACGATGACGCGGTGCTACAGACACACCGCGGCGCCTGGTTCGCCGGCAACCCAGCGCCTACGGCAGAACCGTCCACAACGCAAACCCCGCATACCAGAGCACTGCCGCTCGCAGCAGCAACTCCCAGATGCGATCGAGGCTGTTGACGCCTTCAGGCCCGACCACCGGGGCTGGAATCTCACCGGCTACCAGCCCGACCTTTTCGATCAATTGGGCAGCGCTGATGTTCCAGTTCAACAGTTCGTGCAACATCACCCGGCTGACCGCGACAAAGTTGCCGACCAGGGCAAAGCTCGCTGCCAACAGACGCACCGGCACCCAGTCGAATGCATGGCGCAGTTGCGCAGCACGCTCGACCACAGCCGGGTTTTGCCCGTGTTCTTCTGCCAGCGCCAGCAATCGATAACTCAGCGCGGCCACCGGCCCGAGCAGGAAGTACCAGAAAATTATCGCGAAAAAGCTCTGGTATGCCTCCCACAGCAAATGCCCTTCGACCCGCTCCAGCAGTTGCTCGGCATTGTCGGCGCAGATGTCCAGGTCACGCTTGGCCACATGAGCCGCCGCTTGCAGGTCTTCGCGACGCCAGGCATCGCGAAAGGATCCTAGCTCCCCCAGCAGGTCACCACGCCCCAGGCTGTAGATCACCACCAGCAAATGCACCGGCAACGCCAACAGACCGTAGGCTACGGGGTCGAGCACCACCAGCAGCAAGCCCAGCACCGCCACTGGAAACAACACCAGCACGGCAAGGACCAGCCACGGCCGCTCTACCAGACGCGGGCTGAGCTCTAGCTTGTTCAGCTCACGAATCCAGCCAGCGTCGTGCTGAACCCGGTGGCGCAGGGCCGAAAACTTCTCGATCCATACCGCCAACAGCAACACCAGAAAACTCATTATCCTTCCTCTTGTGCCAAGGCCGCGCGATAGCGTGCCCAATCGAACGCGGGTCCCGGATCGGTCTTGCGCCCAGGGGCGATATCGCTGTGCCCGCAGATACGCTGCGTGGTGATGGCCGCAAATGCCGATTGCAACTGCCGGGTCAGGGTCGTCAACGCTCGATATTGCGCATCGTCGAACGGCAGATCATCCGTGCCTTCGAGTTCGATGCCTATGGAAAAATCGTTACAGGTTTCCCGCCCTTCAAAACTCGACACGCCCGCATGCCAGGCACGCTCAAGGCAAGAAACAAACTGAGTGACGGTGCCGTCACGCTCGATCAGAAAGTGCGCGGAAACCCGCAGGTGCGCAATCCCTTCAAAATAGGGATGCTCCGTGACATCCAGGCGGTTCTGGAAAAACTCCTGCACCTTTCCAGTCTTGAACTGCGCTGGCGGCAGGCTGATGTTGTGGATCACCAGCAGGGAAATTTCGCCCTCGGGGCGCGCATTGAAGTTGGGCGAGGGGCATAAATGCACGCCTTTGCACCAACCGCTGGCGGGGTCCAACTGCATACAGGTTCCTTCAACGACGACTGTGTTGGCGCCAGTATGCCGCGATAGGCCATCGGGGGCGATCATTTGACGCGATTGAGGTACTGCAATTTGCCCATCACTGAAGCCAGGTCTGGTTCAAACAATACGCCATCGTCGAACACACGTGCAGTATCAACCGGACCTTCCTCAGCCGTAGGCAGGATGATTGGCTCCAATACCTCGACCGTCGCTGTCGCATCAGCTCGCGAATGCCCTGGATGCTCGAACATTTGAACGTGCAGGTACTCCAGCTCGCTGAAAAACGCACGGGTCGCAAATGGATCGAACGCCGAACCGCTCAGCCCTTCGCGCAAAGCCTTTAGCAACCCCGGAACCAGCGTCAACAAATGCTCACGAGCATCGGGCGGGTCATGACGTTGGACGCTCCAGATCAATTGCATCATGGTCTGCACATCAGCCTGCCACTGCAGTGACAGATGGCCACGCTTGAGGCAGGTCAGTAGCAATACCTTGCTCCAAGTGTCGAGCACGAATGCCAGCACACTTTGCGGCAATGTCTTACCCAGCAGAGCCTGGTTCAAAGCTTGCTCTACTCGCTGTCGGGCCAAAGCGGTCTGGGCGCGGCTTTCTTCGGCATCACGAATCCGCTGCTCCAGCCGTTCGCTGCGACGGCGTTCGTCACGGGTGAGCGCGTCAGCTTGCTCACCTTCCGGCATGGCAAGCTCAGAAGCGGTGTTGTTATCCATCGCGTCGTTTGTAGGGGCAGGTGTCAGGCCTGGCAGCACGCCGGTGGCGATCAACAGTTGGTTGGCCTGGGCGTAAAACTGGCCGGCGCCACTGAGCACATAGCGATCAAACAGCGTGAGGATGATCAGCTTGACCTTGATGTCCACGCCCAGGTGACGCCCGGCCGCCAGGAAGCACTTGCAGAGCACCGTGGGCCCCAGGGGATTGTGCTGTTCGATCAGCGTCCTTCCCAACAACGTACTGAGGCGTGCGGTGAGCTGGTCGAGGGCGAAACCGTCGCGGTAGAGCACCTTGTTGACCATCGCTTGCACAGCCAGGTTGCGTTCGGGCGCGTCATCAGTCGGCGCAACACTGGCATTGGGAGACAATGACCGAGGCAGCATCCTGTAGGCGAGATCGCATTGGCCGAGGTTGATGAACGCCTTGAAGAGTTGCTCGAAAAACAACCGCTCGATACTTTTGCGTTTCAAACGCAAATCGCGCATCGCCTCAAAGAAAAGATTCTGCTCAACATCGTCAGGTGCCCGGTCGGCCATTTCGAAGAGGGTATCGTCGGCATTATCGAACAGCGCCTGCAAGCCCTGCCTGAGCTGTTGCGTCGCCTTGTCGCGAACCTGCAACACAATGACAGGCAGGCGGGCGAGTGGCAGTTGCGTCGCCTGGTCACTAGCGACCCTGCGCAATGGCACTACATTCCCGTCGATGTGCATCCAGCCTCCTGAAATTCCAGACCGTCAAAGCCATGACGTCAAATCCAAGGCGAATTATCAGGTAAAGGGCGTCCTTGCGCCACCCCGGCGCGTACTTCGCAGGAAAAGGAGGCAGCCCCAAGGGGGCATCACACACGCAATCGACCAAATGCAGGCTTCAGAACGCCAGCAACCGTTCTGACGCCTTGGGTTGCTCAGTACCATGGCCCTATAATCGGGGCACTTTGTTTGTGGAGCGCCTTATGCCGAATCTACGTCTCGCCGACTTGAACGCCGAAATCGAAGCCAACGTGCGCCGCGCGTTGCTCGAAGACATCGGCAGCGGCGACATCACCGCACAGCTGATCCCTGCTGAACGCCTGGCCAAAGCCACCATCATCACTCGCGACGCTGCCGTCATCAGCGGCACCGCCTGGGTGGATACCGTGTTTCGCCAGCTCGACCCACGGGTTGCGGTGCACTGGCAGGTTGCCGATGGCGAGCGGGTCAAACCCAATCAGGTACTGTTCCACCTCGAAGGGCCAGCTCGCTCGCTGCTGACGGGGGAGCGCAGCGCGCTGAACTTCCTGCAAATGCTCTCTGGCGTTGCCACTCGCGCGCAGCAGTTGGCGGACTTCGTTGCCAATACCCAAGTTAAACTGCTCGACACCCGCAAAACCCTGCCAGGGCTGCGTTTGGCGCAGAAGTACGCCGTAACCTGTGGCGGTTGCCACAACCACCGCATCGGCCTGTATGACGCCTTCCTGATCAAGGAAAACCATATCGCCGCCAGCGGTGGCATCCCGCAGGCCATCGCCGCCGCCCACAAGATTGCGCCGGGCAAGCCGGTAGAAGTCGAAGTGGAAAGCCTGGATGAACTCAAGGAAGCTCTGGCGGCCGGTGCCGACATCATCATGCTTGATGAGCTGAGCCTGGATGACATGCGCGAAGCCGTGCGCTTGAACAACGGCAAGGCAAAGCTGGAGGCCAGCGGCGGGATCAACGAAAGCACGCTGCTGCCGATTGCCGAAACCGGGGTGGATTACATTTCGATTGGGGCGATGACCAAGGATGTGAAGGCTGTCGATCTGTCGATGCGACTGAGTCTGTGACCAGCAACGCATACCTGTAGAAGCCCGGCTTGCCGGCGATGGCGATCTGAAGGACGCTATCGTCGGCAAGCCGGCCTCTTAAAGAGCGTTTTTGTCAGACCACCAGATTGTTCATCTCGCAGTACTCTTCCCATTCCACACCCAAGACCTCGGCCGCTTCCTTGTGCAGTTTCAGGCGTTCGGTCTCGTACTCTTCAGGGGTCGAGGTGTACTTGAGCGTCAACTCCCACGGCTGCAAGCCCTGGGCTTCGGCTTCATCCTCGAATGCCCACTGGATCTGGTCCTTCTGATCATCGGGTGGCAAGTCCTTGATCTCTTCCAGCAAATGGGGTACGTCCAGCACGTATTTCTTGAGGGCTTCTTCGTGTCTGGCTTCTTGAGACAATTCTTTAACGGTCATGGCGTTCTCTTTGATCGGGGGAATGGAAGATGGATCTGGATCATCAAGGATCTCTCTGACGCAAAAAAACCGCGTGAAGCCCGGCTTTTCTGGCCTTCAGAACCATTCGGGATCATCTGAAAACAACGTGTCGCTGGTGCCCGAGACAGGAATCGAACCTGCGACCTTCGCGTTACGAGTGCGCTGCTCTACCGACTGAGCTACACGGGCAGTGGGCTAAACCTAGCACTGACCATGGGGCCAGGCAACTTCGAACACTGTTAAAAATCAAAAGATCGCAGCCTTCTGCAACGCCCGCACAAGGCTACGATCCTTTGATTTTTCTGCACATGGCAAAACGCCCCGAACCAGTCGGGGCGTTTTGTTGTTCAGCGGTCAGATGCGGGAGTGATTAAACGCCCGAAGCCTTCGCCGCCGCTACGTCCTTGATGGACAGCTTGATACGGCCGCGGTTGTCCACGTCCAGTACCAGCACTTCCACTTCCTGACCTTCTTTCAGGATGTCAGTCACTTTCTCTACGCGAGCATCGCTCAGCATGGAGATGTGAACCAGACCGTCCTTGCCAGGCAGGATGTTGACGAATGCGCCGAAGTCGACGATGCGCTCAACCTTACCGACGTAGATCTTGCCGATTTCGGCTTCAGCGGTAATACCCAGGACGCGCTGACGAGCAGCTTCTGCAGCTTCCTTGGTTTCACCGAAGATCTTGATCGAACCGTCGTCTTCGATGTCGATCGAAGCCTTGGTCTCTTCACAGATCGCACGAATGGTCGCGCCGCCTTTACCGATGACATCACGGATTTTGTCGGTGTCAATTTTCATCGCGATCATGGTCGGAGCGTTTTCCGACAGCTCGGTACGCGACTGGCCAATGATCTGGTTCATCTGGCCGAGGATGTTCAGGCGCGCTTCCAGGGCTTGGCCCAGAGCGATCTCCATGATCTCTTCGGTGATGCCCTTGATCTTGATGTCCATCTGCAGCGCGGTCACGCCTTTGGCGGTACCGGCTACCTTGAAGTCCATGTCGCCCAGGTGGTCTTCGTCACCCAGGATGTCGGTCAGGACGGCGAATTTCTCGCCTTCTTTAACCAGACCCATGGCGATACCGGCAACCGGTGCCTTCATTGGGACGCCAGCGTCCATCAGGGCCAGGGAAGCACCGCAAACGGAAGCCATGGAGCTCGAACCGTTGGATTCGGTGATTTCCGATACAACGCGGATGGTGTACGGGAACACGTCAGCGGCAGGCAGCATGGCCTGAACCGAACGACGTGCCAGGCGGCCGTGACCGATTTCACGACGACCAGCGCCACCCATGCGACCACACTCGCCCACCGAGAACGGAGGGAAGTTGTAGTGCAGCATGAACGGGTCTTTTTTCTCGCCTTCCAGGGTGTCCAGAAGTTGTGCGTCACGGGCAGTACCCAGCGTCGCAACTACCAGGGCCTGGGTTTCGCCACGGGTGAACAGGGCCGAACCGTGAGTCTTCGGCAGAACGCCGACTTCGATGTTCAGCGGACGTACGGTACGGGTGTCGCGACCGTCGATACGTGGCTTGCCGTTCACGATGTTTTCGCGAACGGTGCGGTATTCGATTTCGCCGAAAGCCGCTTTGACTTCAGCAGCGGAAGGTTGGCCTTCTTCGCCGGACAGCTTGGCGACGATCTGGTCCTTCAGCTCACCCAGGCGAGCGTAACGGTCAGCCTTGATGGTGATGGTGTAGGCCTGGGAGATCGCCTCGCCGAACTCGGCGCGGATCGCACCCAGCAGTTCAGTGGCTTCGGCTTGCGGAGCCCAGGTCCAGGTTGGCTTGGCAGCTTCGGCAGCCAGCTCCTTGACGGCCTGGATCACGGCCTGGAATTCGTCGTGGGCGAACAATACTGCGCCCAGCATCTGGTCTTCGGTCAGCTCTTTGGCTTCCGATTCAACCATCAGGACAGCTTCCGAAGTACCGGCAACGACCATGTCCAGGCTCGAAGCCTTCAGTTGTTCGTAAGTCGGGTTCAGCAGGTAGCCGGTGCTTTCGTGGAAGGCAACGCGGGCAGCGCCGATCGGGCCATCGAAAGGAATGCCGGAGATGGCCAGGGCAGCCGAGGTACCGATCATCGCAGCGATGTCCGGATCGGTCTTCTTGCTGGTGGACACGACGGTGCAGACAACCTGCACTTCGTTCATGAAGCCTTCAGGGAACAGCGGACGGATCGGACGGTCGATCAGTCGGGAAGTCAGGGTTTCTTTCTCGGAAGGACGGCCTTCGCGCTTGAAGAAACCGCCAGGGATCTTACCGGCAGCGTAAGTCTTTTCCTGGTAGTGAACAGACAGTGGGAAGAAACCCTTGCCTGGATCGGCTTGCTTGGCACCAACGACGGTCACCAATACGCTGACGTCGTCGTCAACGGTGACCAATACTGCGCCGGAGGCCTGACGGGCGATACGGCCAGTCTCGAGGGTAACGGTCGACTGACCGAACTGGAATTTTTTGATTACCGGGTTCACGGTGTCCTACCTTCTTTTGTGGCTCTTGGGGAAACTGGGTTCTTGCGAAATTCTTGGGCAACACCGGGAATCGGCCCGACGGGTTGTCCTGGGTGCTCTTGCACAGGCAAAACGAGTATCCAGATAAAACTTGAGGCTGGGAGCCTGCTATGCACCGGCGGAAACCCGCTGACGCATGACAGACAACCAACCTCTAGCGCAATCGCTGATTAGCGACGCAGACCCAGGCGAGCGATCAGAGCGCTGTAACGGCTCACGTCCTTGCCTTTCAGGTAGTCCAGCAGCTTACGACGCTGGTTAACCATGCGGATCAGACCACGACGGGAGTGGTGATCTTTACCGTTGGCCTTGAAGTGACCTTGCAGTTTGTTGATGTTGGCGGTCAGCAGTGCAACTTGCACTTCTGGCGAACCAGTGTCACCAACAGCTTGCTGGTAGTCAGCTACGATTTGAGCTTTTTCTTGAACGTCGAGAGCCATGTGGCAATCCTTTTATCAGGAAACTGTTTCAAAAACAGTTTCAACAGGCCAGGGACAAATCCCTGTATCTAAAAATGAGTAGTGACCGTGCCTGCTAACAGCCACACTCGTCCGGTCATTCTGACCGAATCAGTCGACGCGGCGCGATGCGCCCGTCTTCGCTCACTTCACCAATACCGATGAAGCGACCATTGTGATCCTGTACCCGTACCATGCCGAACTTCGGGGCATCCGGGGCGCGTACCGGCTGGCCATTGAGCCAGTAGAACGCGCTCGCTTCCGAGAACTGCAACAGTGGCCAATCCAGCAGGCCGCTGTCCGATGGCATCAGGAAGCGGTCGACCGCCTCGTTGCCGCCTTCGGCATGTACCGCTTCCAGCTCTTCGAGGGTCACGGTCTGCGCCAGGGTGAAAGGCCCGGCCTGGGTACGTCGCAGTTCTGCAACGTAAGCGCCACAACCGAGTTGCTCACCGATATCCTCCACCAGGGTGCGAATATAGGTGCCTTTGGTGCAATCCACCGCAAGCCGCGCAGTATCCCCTTCGAAGGCCAGCAATTCCAAGCGCGTAATAGTAACAGAACGCGGTTCGCGCTCCACTACTTCACCTGCACGGGCCAGCTTGTACAAGGGCTGCCCATCACGCTTGAGAGCCGAGTACATCGGCGGTATCTGACTGATTTGCCCACGAAATTGCGGTAATACAGCTTCGATATCGGCGCGACCAACGGTCACCGGGCGCTCCTGCAAAACCTCGCCCTCGGCATCGGCCGTGGTGGTTGTCTTGCCCAGTTGCGCGAGGGTTTCGTAACCCTTGTCGGAATCGAGCAGGTACTGCGAGAACTTGGTGGCCTCACCGAAGCACAGCGGCAACACGCCAGTGGCCAGCGGATCGAGACTACCGGTGTGCCCGGCCTTCTCGGCGTTGAGCAACCAGCGGACCTTCTGCAAGGCTGCGTTGGAGGTGAACCCCAGCGGCTTGTCGAGCAGGATGATGCCGCTGACGTTACGACGGATACGTTTGACCTGAGCCACCGATTACTCCTTGGTGTCTTCGGCTTGTGCCGCAACCGAGTGCTGGTTGTCTTCAGCCACTGCGCGCTCGATCAAGGCCGACAGATGCGCACCGCGCACGACGCTTTCATCGTAGTGGAAGTGCAACTGTGGAACGCTGCGCAGCTTCATCTCGCGAGCCAGCTGCATGCGCAGGAAGCCAGCGGCGGAGTTGAGCACCTTGATGCTTTGCGCGATCTCTTCGTGACTGTCCTGGCCCATCACGGTGATGAAAATCTTGGCGTGACCGACGTCACGGCTGACTTCCACAGCGGTAATGGTGACCAGGCCGACGCGCGGGTCTTTGACTTCACGACGGATCAGTTGTGCCAGCTCACGCTGCATCTGATCGCCGATACGTTGGGTACGGCTGTATTCTTTTGCCATGTCTTGTTACCTGTTACTGCCCCACGGTGAAACCCGTAAGGTCTGAAAGCGGCAAACGCCCGGCCTGACAAAAGCCAGACCGGGCGTTGCGTTTAGAGTCCGGGCGATGCGCCGCGCAATTGCATGCGGCTGGCCATCACGGCTCTTGAAGTGCGCGAGTTAGAGGCTGCGAGCAACCTGGACCTTCTCGAAGACTTCGATCTTGTCACCGACCTTGACGTCGTTGTAGCTCTTCACGCCGATACCGCATTCCATGCCGGCACGTACTTCGGAAGCGTCATCCTTGAAGCGACGCAGGGATTCCAGCTCGCCTTCGAAGATAACGATGTCTTCACGCAGTACACGGATTGGACGGTTACGGTGAACAACACCTTCGATCACCATGCAACCGGCGATCGCGCCAAACTTCGGCGAACGGAACACGTCACGCACTTCGGCGATGCCCAGGATGTTCTCGCGAACGTCGCTGCCGAGCATACCGGTCAAGGCTTTCTTGACGTCTTCGATGATGTCGTAGATCACGTTGTAGTAACGCATATCCAGACCTTCCTGCTCGACGATCTTGCGAGCGCCGGCATCGGCACGCACGTTGAAGCCGAACAGTACAGCGTTGGAAGCCAGTGCCAGGTTGGCGTCGGATTCGGTAATACCACCAACACCGCCACCGACCACGCGCACTTGCACTTCGTCGTTGCCCAGGCCGTTCAGGGCACCGTTCAACGCTTCCAGCGAACCACGGACGTCGGATTTGAGGACGATGTTGAGCGTCTTCTTCTCTTCCTGACCCATGTTTTCGAAGATGTTTTCCAGCTTGCCGGCGTGAGCACGGGCCAGCTTGACTTCGCGGAACTTGCCTTGACGGAACAGAGCCACTTCACGGGCTTTCTTCTCGTCGGCAACCACGCTCATCTCGTCGCCAGCGTCCGGGGTACCGTCCAGGCCGAGGATCTCGACAGGGATGGCCGGACCGGCTTCCTTGATTGGCTTGCCGTTCTCGTCGAGCATGGCACGAACGCGGCCATAGTTCGAACCGACCAGGACCATGTCGCCCTGGCGCAGGGTACCGTCTTGAACCAGAACGGTAGCCACCGGGCCACGACCCTTGTCCAGACGGGATTCAACCACGACACCACGGCCAGGAGCCGATGGCGTTGCAGTCAGTTCCAGGACCTCGGCTTGCAGCAGTACCGCTTCGAGCAATTCGTCGACGCCAGTACCCATTTTCGCCGAAACCGGTACGAATGGAGTGTCACCACCCCACTCTTCCGACGTCACGCCGTGTACCGACAGCTCACTACGAATGCGATCGAGGTCAGCACCTGGCTTGTCGATCTTGTTCACTGCGACAACCAGCGGAACGCCAGCAGCCTTGGCGTGCTGAACAGCCTCGATGGTCTGTGGCATCACGCCGTCGTCCGCCGCAACCACCAGGATCACGATGTCAGTCGCCTTGGCACCACGGGCACGCATTGCGGTAAACGCGGCGTGACCAGGGGTGTCGAGGAACGTCACCATGCCACGGTCGGTTTCAACGTGGTAGGCACCGATGTGCTGGGTGATACCGCCGGCTTCGCCAGCAGCTACCTTGGCACGACGGATGTAGTCGAGCAGGGAAGTCTTACCGTGGTCAACGTGGCCCATTACGGTCACGACCGGTGCACGGGAAACCGCCTCACCTTCAAACTTCAGGGACTCAGCCAGGGAATCTTCCAGGGCGGTGTCGCTGACCAGGGTCACTTTGTGGCCCAGCTCTTCGGCAACCAGCTGGGCAGTTTCCTGGTCCAGTACCTGGTTGATGGTCGCTGGGGTACCCAGTTTGAACATGAACTTGATGATTTCAGCAGCCTTGACCGACATCTGCTGGGCGAGATCGCCCACAGTGATGGTCTCGCCGATCTTCACTTCGCGCACGACAGGGCCGGTTGGGCTCTGGAAACCGTGGGCGTTGCGCTTCTTCAGCTTGGCCTTGCCGCGACCACCACGACGGAAGCCATCGCTTTCTTCGTCGGTAGTACGTGGGGCAACGCGTGGCGCAGGCGCCTTCTCCTTGACCGAAGCACGATGCGGAGCGTTTTTGCGCTCACCATCGCCGCCACCGCGACGACTGTTGTCGTCGGCACGTGGCTTATCCGGACGACGCTGCTCGTCGCGCTTGCGGGTATCGGCTGCAGGTGCCGGAGCGGCAGCCACGACCGGCGCGCTTTCGCGCACAGGCTCGGCCACCGCAGCTGGCGCTGCAGCAGGTTGGGCTTGGGCGGTCGGCGCAGCAGCTGGCTGGCGACGCGCTTCTTCTTCGGCGCGGCGCTTGGCTTCTTCTTCAGCCTTCTGACGTGCAGCATTTTCTACTGCGCGACGTTCATCCAGTTCACGCTTGCGCTCGGCTTCGATTTCTTCCGGGCTGCGCTGTACGAAGACTTTCTTCTTGCGTACTTCAACGCTGATGCTTTTGCTGCCAGCAACACGCAGGGTGCTGGTGGTTTTACGCTGCAGCGTAATCTTGCGTGGTTCTTCCACTTTCGCCTTGTGACTGCTCTTCAAGTGAGTCAGCAACGATTGCTTCTCACTGTCAGTCACACTTTCTTCGGCGGCGGTGTGCGGCAGACCTGCCTCACGCATCTGCTGCAACAGGCGCTCTACCGGTGTTTTGACCTCATCGGCCAGTTGTTTCACCGTGACTTGCGTCATGCATTTCTCTCCTCAGGCCGCGCCTAATTACTCGAACCAGTGGGCTCGGGCGGCCATGATCAACTTGCCGGCACGATCATCGTCAATGCCGTCGATGTCGAGCAGGTCGTCAATAGACTGCTCGGCCAGGTCTTCGCGGGTAATTACGCCGCGCACCGCCAGTTCCATCGCCAAATCCTTGTCCATACCCTCAAGCGAGAGCAGGTCTTCGGCCGGATGGGCGTCTGCCAGCTTTTCCTCAGTAGCGATGGCTTTGGTCAACAAACGATCCTTGGCACGAGCGCGAAGCTCGTTGACGGTGTCTTCGTCAAAGCCGTCGATGTTGAGCATTTCTTCCAGCGGTACGTAGGCAATCTCTTCCAGGCTGGTAAAGCCTTCATCGACCAGCACCTGTGCCAGATCTTCGTCGACTTCCAGCTCGTCGATGAAGTTGCGCAGGATGTCGCCGGTTTCTGCTTGCTGCTTAGCCTGGATGTCCGATTCGGTCATCACGTTCAGGGTCCAGCCAGTCAACTGGCTGGCCAGACGCACGTTCTGACCACCACGACCGATGGCCTGAGCCAGATTGTCTGCGCCGACGGCGATGTCCATTGCATGGGCATCTTCGTCAACGATAATTGCCGCAACCTCAGCCGGGGACATGGCGTTGATCACGAACTGAGCCGGGTTGTCGTCCCACAGGACGATGTCCACACGCTCACCGCCCAACTCGCCCGACACTGCCTGGACGCGCGAACCGCGCATACCGATGCAAGCGCCCTGCGGGTCGATGCGTTTGTCCTTGGAGCGAACGGCGATCTTGGCGCGCGAACCCGGATCACGGGACGCAGCCATTACTTCGATCAGCCCTTCAGCAATTTCCGGCACTTCGATGCGGAACAACTCGATCAGCATTTCCGGCGCGGTACGCGACAGGATCAACTGCGGGCCGCGGTTCTCGGTGCGGATTTCCTTGAGCAGCGCACGCAAGCGCACGCCAACCCGGAAAGTTTCGCGAGAAATGATGTCCTCACGGGCCAGCAACGCTTCGGCGTTGTTGCCCAGATCAACGATCACGTTGTCGCGGGTAACTTTTTTCACGGTGCCGGAGATGATTTCACCCAGGCGTTCGCGGTAAGCGTCGACAACCTGGGCGCGCTCGGCTTCGCGAACCTTCTGCACGATGACTTGCTTGGCAGTCTGTGCAGCGATACGGCCGAATTCGATGGACTCGATCTTCTCTTCGACAACGTCACCGACCTTGGCGCCAGGATGCGTCTCGGCAACCTTGCTTGGCCAGGTTTCGATGGCCGGATCGTCAAGATCGTCTTCTTCGACGACCGTCCAGCGACGGAAAGTCTCGTACGCACCGGTGTGGCGGTTGATTTCCACACGCAGATCGACTTCGTCCTCGAAACGCTTTTTGGTAGCCGTGGCCAGAGCGAGCTCCAGCGCTTCAAAAATTACGTTAGCCGGTACGCCCTTTTCATTGGATACCGACTCAACAACCAGCAGTACTTCTTTGCTCATCGTACGCCTCGCCTTTCGCAAGCCATTGGATCCGCGGGATCCGCAGTATCTGGCACGCCTCAGTCAAAACTGGGAATAATGTTGGCCTTGTCGATCATATCGATCGGCAACAGGAACTCATGGTCTTCTACCTGCACCACGACGTCCTGCTCTTCTACACCGCGCAGAAGGCCCTGAAAGTTGCGTCGTCCTTCAAAAGGCGAGCGCAGCTTGATCTTCACTTGTTCACCGGCAAATTTTGCAAACTGCTCAAGAGTGAACAGCGGGCGTTCCATGCCTGGCGAGGAAACTTCGAGGGTGTATTCAACGGAGATTGGATCTTCAACATCCAGCACACCGCTGATCTGACGGCTGACAATGGCACAATCGTCCACCAGCACACCGCCCTCTTTATCAATATAAACGCGCAACATCGAGTGACGACCCTGAGCCGAAAACTCGATACCCCAGCATTCATAGCCTAGGGCCACGACCACCGGGGCCAGCAAGGCCTGCAACTCTTCTAGCTTGCTCGACACCTGAACCCCCTCGTGCATGTATGTGCATGCTATGCAAAATAAAAAAATGGGCGAAGCGCCCATCCTTGAAACGCCGTCGAACAGCGGCGTTGGAAGTGTCCAGCTAACAAAAAGCCCCTTAAAAGGGGCTCCTTAAACTGGTTGCGGGGGCCGGATTTGAACCGACGACCTTCGGGTTATGAGCCCGACGAGCTACCAGACTGCTCCACCCCGCGACAAAGCTGGGGCGGAAGTATACGACCGATCCCCGACAGGGTCAATGTAACCTTCCACCTGCAAGAAAGCCCGCAACAGCGGGCTCTCCTGACTAATTGGTACCGAGAAGGGGACTCGAACCCCTACACCCTATGGGCACAACCACCTCAAGGTTGCGTGTCTACCAATTCCACCACCTCGGCAATACTACGTTTGAAACCCTTCTTACTTCTGCTCTTGAGCTGGAGGCACGTCAGTCGCTGGAGTAGCCGACTTTTGCTCTTGAAGCACCGGGACATCATCAGAAGCCGGTTGTTGCTTTGGTACTTCCAACACTGCTGGATTTGGGAGACCTACTTGAGTCAGCTGGTGAGCTTTCTCTTTAGCAAAGTAACCTAACCCTAAGCTGGTTATGAAGAAACCTGCGGCAAGTATAGCAGTAAACTTACTAAGAAAGGTAGAGGAACCTTGGCTTCCGAACACAGTATTTGAAGCACCTGCTCCGAAAGACGCGCCAGCGTCCGCACCTTTACCCTGCTGCAGCAAAACCAGAGCTACTACGCCCAATGCACCCAGCAGATGAAAAACGACTACGACTGTTTCCAGCATTTTTTCAGTTTCCCGCGGCGCGAATAATCGCACCGAACTCATCTGCATTCAGGGAAGCCCCACCAATGAGGCCCCCATCGATATCCGGCATGCCGAACAGTTCGACCGCATTGGCCGCCTTCACGCTGCCGCCGTATAGAAGCCGCACACCTTGTGCGACTTCAGAATTCTCTGCCGCCAACTGCGCGCGAATGGCTGCGTGCACATCCTGCGCCTGTTGCGGCGAAGCAGTCAGCCCGGTGCCAATGGCCCAGACCGGCTCGTAAGCAATTACTGCCTTTGCAAACGCACCGACACCCAACTCATCGATGATGCTGCCCAATTGCTGCGAGACAACCTCAAGGGTCTTCCCGGCTTCACGCTGCTCAAGGGTTTCCCCTATGCACAACACCGGAACCAGGCCACTTGCCTGTGCCGCTGCGAACTTGCGAATCAGCACTCCGTCCTGCTCACCCATTAACTGGCGGCGCTCGGAATGCCCGACAAGAACCAGGGAACAACCTGCATCCACCAACTGACTAGGCGAGACCTCACCGGTCAGTGCACCTTGTCCGGATTCCACCGCAGAATTCTGCGCACCGACCGAAATCGACTTTCCTTTCAAGCCATCAACCACTTGGCTGATATGCAACAAAGGCGGGAATACCGCTACTTCAACACCGCTCGGCAAGGCCAAGTCACGTAGGCCGTTGATCAGCTCAGCGACGCTGGCGCGGGTACCGTGCATCTTCCAGTTACCAGCTACCATAGGGCGACGCATGCTGTACCTCGTCGGTCAAAGTGGGCGCAGATGTTACCCAACACAATCGAGGCTGGCAAGCCGAATTCAGGCAGAAACTTCAGTAACCAGTTTTGCCAGCTCTTCGGCATAGCCGCGAACCAGGGTTTCGTCTTCGCCTTCGACCATCACACGCACCAGCGGCTCGGTCCCGGACTTGCGCAACAACACGCGCCCGCGCCCCGCCATGGCCTGGGTGACACGCTCGCTGGCTTCCTTGACCGACGCATGCTCGAGCGGGTTTGCACCGCCACCGAAACGCACATTGATCAATACCTGAGGGCACTTGCGTAACGCCTGACGAGCCTCTGCCAACCCTTGCGAACGAGTCTTCAACGCCATCAACACCTGCAACGCGGCAATGATCGCATCACCGGTCGTGGTGTGATGGAAGCACACGATATGCCCCGAGTTCTCGCCACCGATCAGCCAGTTACGCTCCAGCAGGTCCGCGATCACATAACGGTCACCGACATTGGCGCGCACAAAGGGAATCGCCAGGTCCGCGAGGGCGAGCTCCAGCCCCAGGTTACTCATCAACGTACCGACTACGCCGCCTTGCAGCTTGTCCTGTTCATGCAGATCGCGAGCGATGATAAACAGCAGCTCGTCGCCATCGACGATGGCACCGGTGTGATCAACCATCAACACCCGATCGCCGTCACCATCAAATGCGATACCCAGGTCGGCATGCTCGGCCAAGACGGCAGCCTGCAATTGGCCCATGTGGGTTGAACCGCAGTTGTCGTTGATGTTCAGGCCATTGGGGTGCGCGGACAGAACCACGACCTCGGCACCCAGCTCGCGAAATACGCTTGGCGCCACCTTGTACGTCGCACCGTGGGCGCAATCGATGACGATTTTCAGACCGGAGAAGCTGGTGCCGGTTGGCACGCTGCTCTTGCAGAATTCTATATAGCGGCCAGAGGCATCGTTGATTCGCGAGACCTTGCCGATCTTGCTCGACTCAACCACGGTCATCGGGGTGTCGAGCAACTCTTCGATCATGTGCTCGATCTCATCGGGAAGCTTGGTGCCCTTCCCGGAGAAAAACTTGATGCCATTGTCGTCATGGGGATTGTGCGAAGCACTGATCACGATGCCGGCTTCGGCATGAAAGGTACGCGTCAGGTAGGCGATGGCCGGTGTCGGCATCGGGCCCAGGAGCATCACGTCGGCACCCGCCGATGTCAGCCCGGCCTCGAGCGCCGATTCGAACATGTAACCGGAAATCCGCGTGTCCTTGCCCACCAGCACCTTGCACGCACCCATCTTGCGGAACGCCATGCCGGCAGCCCAGCCCAGCTTGAGCATGAAGTCAGGAGTGATCGGATAAACACCGACCCGACCGCGAATGCCGTCGGTGCCAAAATATTTCTTTGTCATAACTACTCCATAATTCTTATTCGGCTGATTCCACTGCGGTGATCATTTTCACCACATCAACTGTTTCAGCTACGTCATGGACACGCAATATACGCGCGCCCTTGTGCGTTGCCAGCGCCGCCAGGGCAAGACCGCCATACAGGCGCTCACCGACAGGGCGACTCAACGCTTGACCGATCATGCTCTTTCGCGACACCCCAACCAACAACGGGCGCCCCAAGGCATGCAAGGCTTCCATATGCTTGAACAAGCTTAGATTGTGCTGCAGATTTTTTGCGAACCCAAAACCCGGATCAAGAATGATCCGCTCAGCTGGAATCCCCACCGTCGCACATTGAGCCATGCGCTCGGCTAGAAACTCGCACACCTCTTGGGTGACGTCCTGGTAGTGCGGGTTGTCCTGCATGTCACCCGGCTCACCGAGCATATGCATCAGGCAAACGGGCAAGCCGGTCGCCGCCGCCGCATCCAGGGCACCCTCGCGGCGCAAGGAACGCACGTCATTGATCAGGCCGGCACCCAGCCGCGCCGATTCGCGCATGACCGCGGGCGTGGAGGTATCGACCGAGATGATCACATCCAGTTCACGGTGAATCATTTCAACGATTGGTGCCACGCGCTCAAGCTCTTCGAGCGGTGAAACCGCCCTCGCGCCTGGCCGAGTAGACTCGCCGCCAACATCGATCAAGGTGGCGCCAGCCGCAACCATGGCTTGCGCATGGCGCAACGCCGTATCGAGCTGGCTGAATTTGCCACCATCGGAGAAAGAATCGGGAGTGACATTGAGAATGCCCATGACATGCGTCTGGGACAAATCAAGAACCCGGTTGCCGCAAGGCAACCGGGTCGAGGACTGAACAAAAGTCATTTCAAACCTTAAACGTCAGCAGCGGGACCGCCGATAGGTGTTTCCGGACGCTCACCCTGCACCGCTGGCGGCGTACCGGAGGTACCCGTGCCACCCGACCAGTCGCGAGGCTCGCGAGGTGTGCGTCCAGCCATGATGTCGTCGATCTGCTCGGCATCGATGGTTTCATACTTCATCAGGGCATCGGCCATGGCGTCGAGCTTGTCACGGTTGTCCGTGAGGATCTGCTTGGCGGTGCCGTAGCACTGGTCGATGATGCTGCGCACTTCCGAGTCGATCAGCTTGGCTGTCTCACCGGAGAAACTTGCACTCTGGCCACCGCCTCCGCGACCGAGGAACACTTCACCTTCCTCTTCAGCGTACATCAGCGGACCGAGTTTTTCGGAAAGACCCCACTTGGTCACCATGTTCCGTGCAATCTGGCTGGCACGCATGATGTCGTTGGACGCACCGGTGGTGACGCCATCGAAGCCCAGGGTCATTTCTTCAGCGATACGGCCACCGTAAAGCGAGCAGATCTGGCTGATCAGCGCACGCTTGGACAGGCTGTAGCGATCTTCTTCCGGCAGGAACATGGTCACGCCCAGCGCACGACCGCGCGGGATGATCGAGACCTTGTAAACCGGGTCATGCTCAGGCACGACGCGACCCACAATGGCGTGGCCAGCTTCGTGATAAGCCGTGTTCTGCTTTTCTTTCTCGGACATGACCATGGATTTGCGCTCGGCGCCCATCATGATCTTGTCCTTGGCCAGTTCGAACTCTTTCATTTCGACGATGCGCTTGCCGGCACGGGCAGCGAACAACGACGCCTCGTTGACCAGGTTGGCCAGGTCGGCACCGGAGAAACCCGGGGTACCACGAGCGATCACTGCCGGAGCGACGTCGTCGCCCATTGGCACCTTGCGCATGTGGACCTTGAGAATCTGTTCGCGACCACGGATATCCGGCAGACCGACCACGACCTGACGGTCGAAACGGCCCGGACGCAGCAGCGCAGGGTCCAACACGTCAGGACGGTTGGTCGCGGCAATCACGATGATGCCATCGTTCATTTCGAAGCCGTCCATCTCCACCAGCAACTGGTTGAGTGTCTGCTCGCGTTCGTCGTGACCACCGCCCATGCCGGCACCACGGTGGCGACCGACGGCGTCGATTTCATCGATGAAGATGATGCATGGAGCGTGTTTCTTGGCCTGTTCGAACATGTCGCGAACACGGCTTGCACCGACACCGACGAACATCTCGACGAAATCGGAACCGGAAATGGTAAAGAAAGGCACCTTGGCTTCGCCGGCAATCGCCTTGGCCAGCAAGGTCTTACCGGTACCCGGAGGACCGACCATCAATACGCCACGAGGAATGCGGCCACCCAGGCGCTGGAACTTGCCCGGATCACGCAGGAACTCGACCAGCTCACCGACTTCTTCCTTGGCTTCGTCGCAACCGGCAACGTCTGCCAGGGTGGTTTTCACCTGGTCTTCGGAGAGCAGGCGCGCCTTGCTCTTGCCAAAGCTCATCGGCCCGCCCTTGCCACCGGCACCGCCCTGCATCTGGCGCATGAAGAACATGAACACGGCGATGATCACCAGGATCGGGAAGCTCGCGACCAGGAGTTGGGTCCAGATGCTTTGCTGTTCAGGCTGCTTGCCTTCGACCACGACGTGGTTATCCACCAGGTCGCCGATCAGGCCGTTGTCCTGGATTGCCGGACGAATGGTCTTGAAGCTGTCGCCATCGTTGCGCTTGCCGGTAATCACGTAGCCATCAACCGCCACGCGCTCGACCTTGCCATCCTTGACCTGCTGGATGAAGTCGGAATAGTTGAGGGTCTGCGGCTCGTTAGGGCTGGAGAAGTTGTTCATCACTGTCACCAGGACAGCCGCGATGATCAACCACAGGATCAGATTCTTTGCCATATCGTTCAATTAACTACCCTCTGAAGCAAGCGCCGCTGTTGGCGCGCGCTTCGCATGATATTCACCGGCCTAACTTACTACATTACCTACAACTCTGGCAGGCGCCGTCTGTAACCCTTTGTGAAACTCTTCCTACACAATATTCGCTATTTCCCACAGGGCGAAATACGAAATTCCTATTGCCCTGCAAAAAAACCGCGCTTTATTCACTCCGGCCGCGGTAGCCCCAAGCCAGCATGTATTGCTCGCGGGAGCTGCCTCGGGAAGAGTCCGGCTTGATCATCTGGACCTTGTCGAATTTCTGACGAGCGTCCTTCACGTAAGCATCAAACCCTTCACCCTGAAAAACCTTGATCACGAAATTACCACCCGGCTTGAGTATCCGGGCTGCCAGATCAAGCGCCAGCTCGCAAAGAAACATGGCTTTGGGCATATCTACGGCAGGCGTACCACTCATATTGGGGGCCATATCGGAAATCACAAGGTCCACCGGCGAATTACCGACGGCGTCCAGGATCTGAGCGAGCACTTCGTCCTGGGTAAAGTCCCCCTGGATGAAAGTCACGTCCGGAATGCTGTCCATTTCCAGGATATCCGAGGCGATCAGGCGCCCCTGACCACCGATCAGCCGGCTAGTGACCTGCGACCAGCCACCAGGCGCCGCCCCCAGGTCAACAACGGTCATGCCCGGACGGATCAGCTTGTATTTCTCCTGGACCTCCAGAAGCTTGTAACTCGCACGCGAGCGGTAGCCATCCTTCTGCGCCTGCTTCACATAGGGATCATTGACATGTCTTTTCAGCCAACCAAGGCTTGTCTTGGAACGCGCCATTGGGCACCTCGATGATAAGGGTCGTGATTAGTTGGGCGGATCCACGAACCCTCGGGTAAAATGGCCGCCATTTTACAGAATCCAGACGAAAGGGTCAGATTATGCCGCTCACTCAAGAGCAGAAGAAACAGTACAAATCCATTGGCCACCATCTGAAACCGGTTTTGATTGTGGCTGACAACGGTTTGACTGAAGGTGTGTTAGCCGAATTTGAACGCGCATTGGCGGATCACGAACTGATCAAGATCAAGCTCAATATCCTCGATCGCGAATCGCGCCTGGCATCCATTGCCGAGCTGTGCAAGGTTGGCAAAGCGGATCTGGTACAGGTCATCGGCAAGATGGCACTGATTTACCGCAAGAACTTCAGCGTCAACAAGCAGCTGTCGAACGTCCATCGCTTCAAGTGATGACAAGGGTCAAGGGTGTGCTTCGCGCACCCTGACACTCCATCCGGGCACCGGCTGCATAATCAGCACCAGCCCCGAGAACCCCAAAACCAGATAGCTGAACACCTGCCAGCGCTGCGCATCCGGCCAGCCGATAGGCACGGCCACAAACATCGCACAGGCGCACAACGCGACCAGCAGCACCTCCCCACGAAAATCCCGCCATAGACTGGCAAGGCCATTAGCCTGTACCAGCACTAAAGCCTGAAAGATCACGCACACGGCGGCAAACCCCACCACCACCGTCTCGAACATGCCGGCGATCTCATCGATCAGCAACGGTGCCAGGCCAATTCGGCCCAACACCGGCTGCAAACCGAGATGCACCAGCCACAGACCGCCGACCCACAACATCTGGGCCAGCTGCCAGAGCATGGCGCCCGCATTCAGCGGGCGCCTTGCTTCAGATGTGACGGACTTCGACAATCTCGTACTCGATAACGCCACCAGGCGTTTTGACGACGACCACATCACCCTCTTCCTTACCGATCAAGGCTCGAGCCAAGGGTGAACCGACCGAAATCTTGCCGAGTTTGAAGTCAGCCTCATCCTCACCCACGATGTGGTAAGTGACGCTTTCATCAGTTTCGACGTTGGCGATTTCGACGGTGGTGCCGAAGATAACCTTGCCAGTGTGAGGAATGGTTGTGACGTCGATGATGACCTGATTCTGAATCCGGCCTTCGATGTCACGAATCCGCGCCTCGACCATACCCTGCTGCTCGCGAGCAGCGTGGTATTCGGCGTTTTCCTTCAAGTCGCCCAACTCACGGGCCGTACCGATGTCCTGGCTGAGCTTTGGACGGACGACTTTGGTCAGGTGAGCGTGCTCTTCCTCCAGGGCGCGAGCGCCCTGAACGGTCATCGGGTACTTCGTTATGCTCATGCCTTCAATCCTGCGTGTAGATCCTGCAAGCGGCGTACGGTCTTCTCGGGACCGAACTTCAGCGCTTCGCAGATCGCTTCGCCAGCAGCAATGGTGGTGGTGCAGTAAATCTTGTGCTGCAGGGCATTGCGACGAATGGAATAGGAGTCAGCGATCGACTGACGGCCTTCGGTGGTGTTGATGATCAAGGTGACTTCGTCATTCTTGATCATGTCGACTACGTGCGGACGCCCTTCGGTCACCTTGTTCACGCGGCGCACTTTCAGGCCTGCGGCTTCGATCAGCTTGGCAGTACCGGCAGTGGCAACCACTTCAAAGCCCAAGTTGATCAGATCACGGGCCACGCCTGCAACCAGTGGCTTGTCGTCATCACGTACGCTGATGAACGCAGTACCGCCGGTCGGCAGTACTTCGCTGGCACCCATCTGGGCCTTGGCGAATGCTTCACCGAAGGTGTCGCCCACGCCCATCACTTCGCCGGTCGACTTCATCTCCGGACCGAGGATCGGGTCGACGCCAGGGAATTTGGCGAACGGGAACACCGCTTCTTTCACGCTGTAGAAGTTCGGGATAATTTCCTTGGTGAAACCCAGCTCCTGCAGGGTTTTACCGGCCATCACGCGCGCTGCGATCATCGCCAGGGAAACACCGATGCACTTGGACACGAACGGTACGGTACGCGAAGCGCGCGGGTTGACTTCGATGACGTAGATGTCTTCGCCTTGCAGCGCCAACTGAACGTTCATCAGGCCGACCACGCCCAGTTCCAGGGCCATTTTCTTGACCTGTTCGCGCATTTCGTCCTGGATGTGCGCCGGCAGGGAGTATGGCGGCAGCGAGCACGCGGAGTCACCGGAGTGAACGCCGGCCTGCTCGATGTGCTGCATGATCGCGCCGATCACTACGTCCTTGCCGTCGCAGACCGCATCCACGTCCATTTCAATGGCGCAGTTGAGGAAGTGGTCCAGCAGCACCGGGCTGTCGTTGGACACTTGAACCGCTTCACGCAGGTAGCGCTTGAGTTCTTCTTCTTCGTAGACGATTTCCATCGCACGACCGCCCAGTACATAGGACGGGCGCACCACCAGCGGGTAACCGATCTTGCTGGCTGCACGAATCGCTTCGTCTTCGCTGCGCACGGTGGCGTTTGGCGGCTGACGCAGGTTCAGGCGCTGGACCATTTGCTGGAAGCGCTCGCGGTCTTCGGCACGGTCGATGGCGTCAGGGCTGGTGCCGATGATCGGCACGCCAGCGGCTTCCAGGGCACGGGCCAGTTTCAGCGGGGTCTGGCCGCCGTACTGAACGATCACGCCTTTTGGCTTCTCGACGCGGACGATTTCCAGCACGTCTTCCAGGGTCACTGGTTCGAAGTACAGGCGATCGGAGGTGTCGTAGTCGGTGGAAACGGTTTCCGGGTTGCAGTTGACCATGATGGTCTCGTAACCGTCATCGCGCAGGGCCAGTGCCGCGTGCACGCAGCAGTAGTCAAACTCGATACCCTGGCCGATACGGTTAGGACCGCCACCCAGGATCATGATCTTGTCGCGGCCCGACGGCGCGGCTTCGCACTCTTCTTCGTACGTGGAGTACAGGTACGCGGTATCGGTGGCGAACTCGGCGGCGCAGGTGTCGACGCGCTTGTAGACCGGGAAGATTTCCAGCTTGTGGCGGTGGGCACGCAGGCTCTTCTCGGTCACACCCAGCAGCTTGGCCAGGCGCATGTCGGAGAAGCCCTTGCGCTTGAGACGGAACATCAGGTCACGGTCGATGCTGGTCAGACCCAGGGTCTTGACCTTCTCTTCGTCCTTGATCAGATCTTCCATCTGCACCAGGAACCAAGGATCGATCATGGTCATGCCGAAGATGTCTTCAACGCTCATGCCAGCGCGCATGGCGTCCGCCACGTACCAGATACGCTCGGCGCCCGGCACGGTCAGTTCGCGCTTGAGGATGCTCATGCTTTCCGGGTTGCGCAGGTCAACCTTCTCGTCCAGACCGCAAACACCGACTTCCAGGCCGCGCAGGGCTTTCTGCAGGGATTCCTGGAAGGTGCGGCCGATGGCCATGACTTCACCTACCGACTTCATCTGAGTGGTCAGGCGCGCATCAGCCTTGGAGAACTTCTCGAAGGCGAAACGTGGCAGCTTGGTCACGACGTAGTCGATGGACGGTTCGAAGGACGCCGGGGTCTTGCCGCCGGTGATGTCGTTCGACAGCTCGTCCAGGGTGTAGCCCACAGCCAGCTTGGCCGCGACCTTGGCGATCGGGAAACCGGTGGCCTTCGAGGCCAGTGCCGAGGAACGGGATACACGCGGGTTCATTTCGATCACGACCATGCGGCCGGTGTTCGGGCAGATACCGAACTGAACGTTCGAACCGCCGGTTTCCACGCCGATCTCACGCAGTACCGCCAGAGAGGCGTTACGCAGGATCTGGTATTCCTTGTCGGTCAGGGTCTGTGCCGGCGCCACGGTGATCGAGTCACCCGTGTGCACGCCCATCGGGTCAAAGTTTTCGATGGAGCAGACGATGATGCAGTTGTCCTTTTTGTCGCGGACAACTTCCATTTCATATTCTTTCCAACCGATCAGCGATTCGTCGATCAGCAGCTCTTTGGTCGGAGACAGGTCCAGGCCGCGGGCGCAGATTTCTTCGAACTCTTCACGGTTGTACGCGATACCGCCACCGGTGCCGCCCATGGTGAAGGACGGACGGATGATGCACGGGAAGCCCAGTTTCTCGAGGACCGCATTGGCCTCTTCCATGCTGTGGGCGATGCCGGAACGCGGGCACGCCAGGCCGATGGATTTCATCGCCTTGTCGAAACGCGAACGGTCTTCAGCCTTGTCGATGGTGTCGGCGTTGGCACCGATCATTTCTACGCCGAACTTCTCCAGGACGCCTTCGCGCTCCAGGTCCAGGGCGCAGTTCAGGGCGGTCTGGCCGCCCATGGTCGGCAGCAGCGCGTCCGGACGCTCTTTCTCGATGATCTTGGCAACGGTCTGCCACTTGATCGGCTCGATGTAGGTGGCGTCGGCCATGGCCGGGTCGGTCATGATGGTGGCCGGGTTGGAGTTCACCAGGATGACGCGGTAGCCCTCTTCGCGCAGGGCTTTGCAGGCCTGGGCGCCGGAGTAGTCGAATTCGCAGGCCTGGCCGATCACGATCGGGCCAGCGCCAAGAATCAGGATGCTTTTAATGTCTGTACGTTTTGGCATGGGTTTGTCACTCAAATCCGCAGGTCAGTCGGCAAGCCGTCTTGTTCAATCTGTGAAGACTTGAAGGGGTCGCCGATATCGGGACCACCCTCAAGCTTTGCAACATCAGGGCGAGCGATCAGCGTCGCTTGGCCATCTCGTTGATGAAGCGATCGAACAGAGGTGCTACGTCGTTCGGGCCAGGGCTGGCTTCAGGGTGACCCTGGAAGCTGAAGGCGCTCTTGTCGGTACGCTCGATACCTTGCAGGGTGCCGTCGAACAGCGATTTGTGAATCGCGCGAACGTTGGCAGGCAGGGTGGCTTCGTCTACCGCAAAACCGTGGTTCTGGCTGGTGATCATCACCACGCCGCTGTCCAGATCCTGGACCGGGTGGTTGGCACCGTGGTGGCCGTGACCCATTTTCAGGGTCTTGGCGCCGGAGGCGAGGGCCAGCAGCTGGTGACCGAGGCAGATACCGAACACCGGGATGTCGGTTTCCAGCACGTCCTTGATCGCCTGGATCGCGTAGTCGCAAGGCTCGGGATCGCCAGGGCCGTTGGACAGGAACACGCCGTCCGGCTTCAGGGCCAGCGCTTCGGCGGCTGGAGTTTGTGCAGGTACCACGGTCACGCGGCAACCGCGCTCGACCAGCATGCGCAGGATGTTCACCTTGACGCCGTAGTCGTAGGCCACCACGTGGTACGGCAGTTCGGAGGCTTCGATGGTCGCGTGGCTGTCGGTCTTCAGATCCCAGACAGTCGAACGCCACTCGTACTTCTCTTTGGTACTGACGACTTTCGCCAGGTCCATGCCCTTGAGGCCAGGAAAGCCTTGGGCAGCGGCGATGGCGGCTTCTTCGGAAATGTTGTCACCGGCCATGATGCAGCCGTTCTGCGCACCTTTTTCACGCAGGATGCGCGTCAGGCGGCGAGTGTCGATACCGGCGATGGCCACGACGTTGTTGGCCTTCAGGTAGTCCGACAGGGACATCGTGTTACGCCAGTTGCTCGCCACCAGCGGCAGGTCACGGATGACCAGGCCAGCAGACCAGACGCGGTTGGACTCGGCGTCTTCCGGCGTGGTGCCGGTATTGCCGATGTGCGGGTAAGTCAGGGTAACGATTTGTTGGGCGTAGGAAGGATCGGTAAGGATTTCCTGATAGCCGGTCATTGCGGTGTTGAACACCACCTCACCAACGGTTTGACCGTCGGCTCCAATGGCTTCGCCGCGAAAAATGCTGCCATCAGCAAGGGCGAGTATGGCTGGCTTAGTCAAGAAGACCTCCCGTAAATAAAGCCTGAAAGGGCGATCGCAGGTTGTAAAAAAGCGGAGTGACGTATGGACACGTCACCCCGCTTCTTCACTGAATTATTCTGCGCGCTTTTAGTGGACACACTAAAGCTGTAGCTTACAGAAAAAGGCATTTTTGGTCTACCGCCAATGAGCCTTAAAGGCTGGAGAATGCGACAGGTCGTCGCTTGGCGGGGTAAAACCGGGCTCAAACGCTGTGCGCGAGCCCGATTTAGGTTGCATCTTAACGCAGGTCGAGCACGTCTTGCATGTCATAAAGACCCGCTTCACGCCCGTCGAGCCACAAAGCAGCACGCACCGCACCCTTGGCGAAGGTCATGCGGCTGGAGGCCTTGTGAGTGATCTCGACACGCTCACCGTCGGCTGCGAACAACACAGTGTGATCACCCACGATATCGCCAGCGCGCACCGTGGCAAAACCGATGGTCTCGCGCTCGCGAGCACCGGTCTGGCCCTCACGACCGTAAACCGCGACTTTCTTCAGGTCGCGACCCAGGGCATCGGCAATCACCTCACCCATGCGCACGGCCGTACCGGACGGCGCATCGACTTTATGCCGATGGTGAGCTTCGGTGATCTCGATATCGACATCATCGCCCAGCACCCGGGCGGCGGTATCGAGCAGCTTCAGGCACAGGTTTACACCGACGCTGAAATTGGCCGCGAAGACGATCGGGATATCCTTGCCCGCCTCTGCCAGCAACTGCTTCTCTTCAACACTGAAGCCGGTGGTGCCAATGATCATCGCCTTGTTGTGCTTGCGGCAGAAGGCGAGGTTTTTCAGGGTCACCGTCGGATGAGTGAAGTCGATCAGCACGTCGAACTCATCGACCACGCGATCCAGGTCACCCGACAGCGGCACGCCGATGCGACCGATAGCCGCCAGCTCACCGGCGTCCGCGCCGACCAGCGTACTGTCAGGACGATCCACTGCCGCCGTCAGGCCGGCACCTGGCGCCTGCTGCACAGCCTCGATCAGGGTTTTGCCCATGCGCCCGGCGGCGCCCATCACAGCTATACGTCGCATGCCTGTCTCCTTACAAATCGCCGAAGAAGCGCTTCACGCCTTCGAACCAGCCCGTGGTTTTCGGGGAATGACTGTTGTCGTCCGCCAGGGAGCTGCGGAACTCTTCGAGCATTTCACGCTGGCGACGGCTCAGGTTGACCGGCGTCTCGACTGCCACACGGCACATCAAGTCACCCGCACCGCCGCCACGCACAGGCGCAACGCCCTTGCCACGCACGCGGAACTGCTTGCCGGTCTGAGTCCCCTCAGGGATTTTCAGCTTGACTCGACCATCGAGGGTCGGAATCTCCAGCTCGCCACCCAACGCCGCATCGACGAAGCTGATAGGCACTTCACAGAAAAGATGCTTGCCGTCACGCTGGAAAATCGAGTGCTCGCGCACGTTGATCACCACGTACAGATCGCCGGTTGGCCCGCCCTGGGCACCCGCCTCGCCCTCGCCCGACAGGCGAATGCGGTCACCGGTATCGACACCGGCCGGCACTTTGACCGACAGGGTCTTGTACTCTTCGACACGACCTTCGCCATGGCAGGAATCGCAAGGATCGGAAATGATCTTGCCCTGGCCGTGGCAACGCGGACAGGTTTGCTGCACCGAGAAGAACCCTTGCTGCATGCGCACCTGGCCGATACCGCCACAGGTCGGGCAGGTCACCGGCGAAGAGCCTTTCTTGGCACCCGAGCCGTCACATGGCTTGCAGTTGACCAGTGTCGGAACGCGAATATTCACGCTGGTGCCACGCACCGCTTCTTCCAGGTTCAGCTCCAACGTGTAACGCAGGTCGCTGCCTCGCTGGGCACCACCGCGGGAACCACCGCGACCGCCACCGAAGAAGTCGCTGAAGACATCACCAAAGATGTCCGAGAAGTTCTGGCCACCGAAACCGGCGCCGCCACCACCCATGCTCGGGTCGACACCGGCATGACCGTACTGGTCGTAGGCCGCACGCTTGCTGGAATCGGAGAGCACTTCGTAGGCCTCGTTGGCCTCTTTGAACATCTCTTCCGACGCCTTGTCATCAGGATTACGGTCCGGGTGGTGCTTCATCGCCAGGCGACGGTAGGCCTTTTTCAGGTCCGCCTCGCTTGAACCTCGCTCAACACCCAATACTTCGTAATAGTCACGCTTTGCCATAAGTCTCTGCACTCTTGAGGACGTTCGACAAACCTCTCCTGAGCCTCGTCAAACTCGTTGAGCCCCAATACAGGCCCGGACCCAACTCACGTCAATTCAACGATCCTGGTCTTTGTTTCAATGTGGCACTTTCGGCTCGGAAAGCAGGAGCATTCCCGACCTTGCCGCCAACAAGCGAACCGTGTCGCATGCTGTAAAAATTCGCTGACTCCAGACACGCCAACGCGGGAGCAAGCTCCCGCGCGGCGACATCCTACCAGTCACCGCCTGAAGGCAGTCAACCGGCCGACCAACAACTTACTTGTGGTCTTTTACTTCTTCGAACTCAGCATCGACAACGTCGTCTGCCTTTTGCGCCTTGTCGTCGTGCGGTGCCGCGCCTTCAGCAGGCTGAGCCTGTTCGGCGTACATCTTCTGCGCCACTGGAGCGGAGACTTTCGACAGTTCTTCAACCTTGGCTTCGATAGCAGCCTTGTCGTCGCCTTTTACAGCGGCTTCCAGGGCAACCACGGCAGCTTCGATCGCAGTCTTCTCTTCAGCGCTTACCTTGTCGCCAGCGTCAGCGACCATTTTGCGCGTCGAGTGAACCAGTGCATCACCCTGGTTACGGGCAGCGGCCAGCTCTTCGAACTTGCGGTCTTCCTCGGCATTGGCCTCGGCGTCACGCACCATGCGCTCGATCTCTTCATCGGACAGGCCGGAGTTGGCCTTGATCACGATCGACTGAGTCTTGCCGGTGGCCTTGTCCTTGGCGCCTACATGCAGGATGCCGTTAGCGTCGATGTCGAAGGTCACTTCGATTTGTGGCACGCCACGTGGTGCTGGTGGAATCTCGGCCAGGTCGAACTTGCCCAGGGACTTGTTCTGTGCAGCCTGCTTACGCTCACCTTGCAGCACGTGAATGGTCACGGCGCCCTGGTTGTCGTCGGCAGTCGAGAACACTTGCGATTTCTTGGTAGGAATCGTGGTGTTTTTCTCGATCAGCGCAGTCATCACGCCACCCATGGTTTCGATACCCAGGGTCAGCGGGCTGACGTCCAGCAGCAGAACGTCTTTCACGTCACCGGCCAGTACCGCACCCTGGATGGCAGCACCCATGGCAACAGCTTCGTCCGGGTTCACGTCTTTACGTGCTTCTTTACCGAAGAACTCGGTCACCAGCTTCTGAACCAGTGGCATACGGGTCTGACCGCCGACCAGGATCACGTCGTTGATCGCGCCAACGTCGATACCGGAGTCTTTCAGCGCAATGCGGCAAGGTTCGATAGTGCGTTGAACCAGGTCTTCAACCAGCGCTTCCAGCTTGGCGCGGGAGATCTTCACGTTCAAGTGCTTAGGACCGGTAGCGTCTGCAGTGATGTACGGCAGGTTGACGTCGGTCGACTGAGCGGAAGACAGCTCGATCTTGGCTTTTTCAGCGGCTTCTTTCAGGCGCTGCATCGCCAGCGGATCACCCTTGAGGTTCATGCCGCTTTCTTTCTTGAATTCGTCGACGAGGTAGTCGATCAGACGAATGTCGAAGTCCTCACCACCCAGGAAGGTGTCGCCGTTGGTGGCCAACACTTCGAACTGGTGCTCGCCATCGACTTCAGCGATCTCGATCACGGAAACGTCGAAAGTACCGCCACCCAGGTCATAAACGATCACGGTGTGATCGCCCTTGGCCTTGTCCATACCGTAAGCCAGAGCAGCCGCGGTTGGTTCGTTGATGATACGTTTTACGTCCAGGCCCGCGATGCGGCCGGCGTCCTTGGTCGCCTGACGCTGGCTGTCGTTGAAGTAGGCCGGAACGGTGATCACCGCTTCAGTCACTGGCTCGCCGAGGTAGTCTTCGGCGGTCTTCTTCATCTTCTTCAGGATTTCTGCCGAGATTTGTGGCGGCGCCATCTTCTGGCCGTTCACTTCAACCCAGGCGTCACCGTTGTCAGCCTTGGCGATCTTGTACGGAACCATCTTGATGTCTTTCTGCACGACTTCTTCGTCGAACTTGCGACCGATCAGACGCTTCACGGCGTACAGGGTGTTATGCGGGTTGGTCACAGCCTGACGCTTGGCGGACTGGCCGACCAGGATTTCGCCATCGTTGGCGTAAGCGATGATCGACGGCGTGGTACGCGCGCCTTCGGCGTTTTCAATAACTTTGGCTACGCCGTTTTCAAGCACGGAGACGCAGGAGTTGGTGGTCCCCAGGTCGATACCGATAATTTTGCCCATGTTCACTCTCCCGAAACTTTGGATTTGGTTGCCGCAGCAGTGGTGGCTAACTGCGGTAGCACTTAAACGCTTGACTTCTAAATGGGGGCCTTGCGGCTAATTTCAAGCCTGCTCGTCAATAGAAGGCGAAACTGGCGCCGGAGCCTTGCTGACCACGACCATCGCCGGGCGCAGCAGGCGACCGTTAAGCTGGTAGCCCTTCTGGAACACCTTGAGCACGCTGTTTGGCTCGAGGTCAGCGCTTTCCTGCATGGCCATTGCCTGATGAAGAACGGCGTTGAACGGCTCGCCATGCGGATCGATCGCTTCCAGCTGATAACGCTTCAGGGTGTCCTGGAACATTTTCAGGGTCAGCTCGATGCCTTCACGCATCGGACGAATGCTTTCGTCATCCGGGCTGGACAATTCCAGGCCACGCTCCAGGCTGTCGATGATCGGCAGCAGGTCGCCGGCGAATTTTTCCAGCGCGAACTTGTGAGCTTTTTCTACATCCTGCTCGGCGCGACGGCGGACGTTCTGCAGATCGGCGGCTACACGCAAAGCCTGATCCTGCGCACCTGCCAGTTGCTCTTCGAGCACTTGTACACGAGCCGCCAGGTCATCACCCGAAGCCTGGGAAGCCTGATCGGCGTCTAGATTTTGCGTATCCACTGTCTGTTCGTCAGCCATAGAATTCTCCTTTCAATATCGTCCGCGAGCCTGACTCGCGCTTCTGTCCAGCTATATGGGGCCGCAAAATCCGGCTTCAAGGGCTGATCAAACATTAACCCTACAAAAAACAGCTGCATTGTCATTCCCCTCCGCGCTAAGGATTTCGTCGGATCAAGCAAATCGAGCTAACGAGGGGCATTGTCAGTCGCAAATAAAACACTGTATAAATAACCAGACCTAAAGCCTGGGAGCGGCCTTCATGCTGGTGCACCTGTCCGTACATAACTACGCCATCGTTGAACATCTCGATCTTGAACTCGATCGAGGCATGAGCGTGATCACAGGGGAAACCGGCGCCGGCAAGTCGATCATGCTCGACGCCCTGGGCCTGACCCTCGGCGATCGAGCCGACAGCGGCGTGGTCCGCCCCGGCGCAGACAAAGCCGACATCCTGGCAACCTTTGACCTGGCCGACATCCCGGAAGCCAGCGCCTGGCTCGCCGAACGCGACCTCGAGAACGACGGCCCGTGCATCCTGCGCCGAGTCATTACCGCCGAAGGGCGCTCGCGCGGCTACATCAACGGCACCCCCTGCCCGCTGGGCGACCTCAAGGCCCTGGGCGAACTGCTGATCGACATCCATAGCCAGCATGAACACCAGTCCCTGCTCAAGACCGATACCCATCGCCGCCTGCTCGACGAATACGCCGGCGCCACGGACCTTGCCCGCCAGGTGCACCTGGCCGCCCAGCGCTGGCGCCAGACTCACCAGGAGCTTGAGCGACTGTCCAACTCCGGCGACGAGCAGCGCGCTCGCCATCAGTTGCTCAGCTACCAACTTGAAGAGCTTGAAAACCTTGGCCTCGGCGACAACGAGCTGGAGCAGTTGGAACAGGAACACAAGAACCTGACCAACGCGGAAACCTTGCTGGGTATCTGCCGGCAAGTGGTCGAACAATGTAGCGAGAGTGATTCCGGCAATGTCCTGAACGCCCTGACTGCAAGCCTTAATCGCCTGTCGAGCGTGAACAACTCGATTGGCGCGCTGGGCGAAGCCAGCAGCTTGCTGACCAGCGCGCAGATCCAGGTTGAAGAAGCCGTGGGTGAGCTGAACCGCTTCCTGGATAACTTCGACGCAGACCCGGCGCGCCTTCAATACCTGGAAGAACGCCTCGATGCGATCTACACCATGGCACGCAAGCACCGCATCCAGCCAACCGAGGTCGCAGAGATGCAACAGCGGTTACTGGATGAAATCGAAACCCTGAACGCCAACGATGAATCCATCGAGCGACTGAGTGATGAGCTGGCGTCTTATGCCCGTCATTATCAGGAGAAGGCTCGAGAGTTGAGCGACCTGCGCCACCAAGCCTCCAGCAGCCTGGCCAGCGCGGTGGAACAGGAGATCCAGCGCCTGGGCATGCCCGGAGGGCGCTTTGCCATTGAGCTGCGACCGAACAGCAGCAATGAATTGCTTCCGAACGGACTCGAACAGGTGGAACTGTTGGTTAGCGCTAACCCGGGGCAGCCATTAAAAGCCCTGGCGAAGGTGGCATCGGGTGGCGAACTGTCGCGTATCAGCCTGGCGATCCAGGTAATCACCGCGCAAACGTCCCGGGTCCCGACCTTGGTGTTCGACGAAGTGGACGTCGGCATTGGCGGACCGACTGCAGAAATCGTCGGCCAATTGCTGCGCAGGCTTGGTGAACGCGGGCAGGTCCTGACGGTCACGCACCTGCCCCAAGTTGCCGCACAAGGGCATCAGCACCTGTTCGTGCACAAAGTCCGGGGCGAAGATGCCACTCGCACGGCCGTCTCCAAATTGAGCAAGAACGATCGCGTAGAAGAAGTGGCGCGAATGCTGGGCGGGATCGATCTCACCAAGGAATCCCTGGCTCACGCCAAGAAAATGGTCGTCACTGCAAAAATCTAAAACGAACCCATGTAGGAGCTGCCGAAGGCTGCGATCTTTTGACTTTGTCCATACAAACGCAAAGATCAAAAGATCGCAGCCTTCGGCAGCTCCTACAGAACCGTTTGCAAACCGCACAAGCGGCAAAAAGCACGAAGGCGACCCTGGGGTCGCCTTCGTTCGTTTCGCGAACCCTGGGCTCGCGCGACATGCTTACTTTTTCTTGCGCACGTACAACACAAGATTGTGATCAACCATCTCGAAACCGTACTTGTCGACGATGGCTTTCTGCAGGCGCTCGATTTCTTCGTCGAAGAATTCGATCACTTCGCTGGTTTCGACGTTGACCATATGATCGTGATGCTTGCCGTCGTCCAGTTCGAAGACCGCATGGCCTCCGTCGAAGTTGTGTCGCACCACAAGTCCAGCTGCCTCGAACTGGGTCAGTACACGGTAAACCGTGGCCAGACCGACGTCCTCGCCAGCCTCCATCAATGCCTTATAGACATCCTCGGCACTCATGTGGCGCTGCTCGGCAGAGTCGAGCATTTGCAGAATCTTGACCCGTGGCAGGGTCACTTTGAGGCCGGCTTTGCGTAGTTCGCTATTTTCAACCATGGTCAGCTTTCTCGCGATGCTGCTTCGCAGCTTCTCTTAATGCGGGTATGATCGGCGTTTACGTTGTCCCAGCCAAGATAGTGGAAGTCGCCCACCGATGCAAAACACCAAGCTCTTGCTAACCAGTTTCACCTTTGTGGGACTGCTCGCACTCGCCGGTTGTTCATTCCCCGGGGTTTACAAAATCGACATCCAGCAGGGCAATGTCGTCACGCAGGACATGATAGACCAGTTACGCCCGGGAATGACCCGTAAGCAAGTAAGGTTTATCATGGGCAACCCCCTGCTGACCGATACGTTCCACGCCGATCGCTGGGATTACCTGTATAGCCTGCAACCGGGTGGCGGCGAACGCCAACAGGAACGCATTAGCGTTATCTTCAACTCAAATGACCAGCTTGTCAGTCTCTCTGGCGATTTCATGCCTGGCATGAGCCGCGACGAAGCCATTCTGGGCAAGGACACTGGCACCACCGTGACTGCGCCAGCAGAGCAGGTCGAGCAGCCGAAACCGGAAAAACCGGTCAAGCCTGGCTCGTTGCTCGATCAGATCCAGAAGGAAGTGGACGGTGTCGAAACCGTGCCAGTCCCGACTCCAGAACCTCTGGAAACCTCGCCGCAATAATTTGCGACATAAAAAAACCCGGCATGTCCGGGTTTTTTTACGCCTGGCATTTACCCGACTTACTGATTCCGGGCCTTGGCCTCGGCAGCCTTCGCCGCACGCAGGCGACGCACTTCCTTCGGGTCCGCCAGCAACGGCCGGTAGATCTCGATGCGATCACCTGATTGAACCGGACGACTGTCGGGATCGGCAATCACCTTGCCGAAGATCCCCACCGGACACTGCGACAGGTCCAGCTCAGGAAAAGCCTGATGCATGCCGGACTTCAACAACGCGGCGCGAACGGTGGTTCCTGCCGGCACGCTCACCGACAAGAGCAGCTGACGATCAACGGCGGCATAGACCACCTCGATTTCTATCATCGCCTCAACCATGCATTTGTTTGGCGCGCTGGCAGAACGCGTCCACCAGCGTATTCGCTGCCTGATTGAACAACGGCCCCAGGGTGGCGCGAATGATCGGCCCTGCATAATCGAACGACAGGTCCAGGCTGATCTTGCAGGCCTTCTCACCCAACGGCTTGAACACCCAAACGCCATGCAACTGGGTGAACGGCCCCTCCTCGAGGTTCATCTCGATCGACTGGCCGGGCACCAGGGTGTTGCGCGTCACGAAATGCTGGCTGAGCCCGCCCTTGGCCACGCCAACGCTCGCGCGCATATGATCGGCAGAGCTTTCCAGCACTTCAGCTGAAGAGCACCAGGGCAGGAATTCCGGATAACGCGCCACGTCGTTGACCAGGTCATACAGCGCTTGCGCGGGGTACGGCAGCAACGCCGAACGTGAAATGTGTGTCGTCATGTCAGCGTCACTTCCAGAGCTGGGCGGCAAACACTATGAGAATGCCGATTGGCGCCACATAGCGCATCAAGAACAGGGACAAGGCAAACAACATCGGGTTTCGCATCGACAGCTCGTCACGCACTGCTTCACGCCCCATTACCCAGCCTGCAAATACCACGAAACACAATCCACCGAGCGGCAGCATGATCCGTGAGGTGAAGAAATCGATCACGCCAAAGAAGTCCAGACCACCCGCCGCACCCCATTGATAGAGGTGAAACAGCCCGTCTTCGTTCACGAAAAACTTGGCTTGTTTCCAGACATTGAAGGAAAACACGGTACCCAGACCGACAAACCAGCAACTGAAGGCCAACCAGAAGGTGACCCAGGTTCGACTGATTTTCGAGCGCTCCACCAGGTAAGCCACCATGGGTTCGAGCAAGGATATGGCCGAACTCCAGGCTGCAATCGCGACCAGCACGAAGAACACTACGCCCATCAACTGGCCAAACGCTACGTTGCCAAAGGCATATGGCAGGCTGACAAACATCAGGCCAGGGCCTTCGCTTGGGTTCAACCCTCCGGCAAATACAATCGGAAACAGCGCCAGGCCAGCCACCAGGGACACAAAGGTATCCAGCAGCGCCACGCCAACGATGGTCCCGGAGATCGACGAATGCTTGGGCATGTAGGCGCCGTAGATCATGATCGAACCGACACCGACGCTCAGGGAAAAGAAGGCGTGCCCCATGGCAGGCAGCAAGCCGTCGAGGACTTTTTCCGGGTGGAAGTCGAACATGAAATGCACGCCTTCCATGAAATGCCCGGTGGTCATGCTGTAGCCCAGCAACACAAGGATCATCACGAACAGCAACGGCATCATGATCCGCAGACTGCGTTCAAGCCCCGCGACCACGCCTTTTGCGATCACCACCGCAGACAGCAGCATAAAAATCGTGTGCCAAAGTGTCAGGCGCCAGGGATCGGCAATCACATTGCCAAAGTACGCCCCCACCTGATCGGGAGTCGCTCCCTGGAAGTCGCCACGACCCATATCGATGATGTAGTCCAGCGACCAGCCGCCGACGACACTATAGAAAGACAGGATCAACAATGCCGTGATCATTCCGGCAAAAGCACCCCAGGACCATTTTGTCGAATGGCCCGCTTCCAGCGCCAGCACCTTCAAGGCATTGGCCGGGCTCTGCCGGGCACGCCGGCCAATCAGGGTTTCGGCGAGCATGACCGGCACGCCGATCAAGGCGATACAGGCCAGGAACATCAGCACGAAAGCGCCGCCGCCGTAGACGCCAACCATGTAGGGGAATTTCCAAATACTACCCAGGCCCACGGCCGAACCGGTCGCGGCGAGTATGAAAACCCAACGGCTAGCCCAACTGCCGTGGACAGAAACCTTGTCTGTCGACATCTATATTACGACCAAGCGTTCAAAAAAGAGGCCGCATTGTCCGGGATTCAATCAACCTGCTCAAGCATGTAGCAATCCCGTAGCCGACTCGCGTGCAACTCCCTATAATGCCGCCCCTATGGCTAAACAGAAGAAACACCCAACAGGGACCATCGCGCAAAATAAAAAGGCGCGACACGATTACTTCATCGAACATCGGTTCGAGGCTGGTCTGGTCCTGGCCGGCTGGGAAGTAAAAAGTCTGCGGGCAAGCAAGTTGCAACTGGTTGACAGTTACGTACTGCTCAAGGATGGCGAAGCCTGGCTGCTCGGCAGTCATATCACGCCCCTGACGACCGCCAGCACCCACGTCATCGCCGATCCGGTGCGCACGCGAAAATTGCTGCTCAACCGGCGGGAGCTGGAAAAGCTCGCCGCTGCCGTGCAGCAAAAAGGCTACGCCTGCGTGTGCCTGTCCTGGTACTGGAGCAAGCACATGGTCAAGTGCGAAATTGCTCTGGGCAAGGGCAAGAAGGAATACGACAAGCGCGACACCGAGCGCGAACGCGACGCCGGGCGCGAATTGCAGCGCGCGGTGCGCAACAAGGGCAAGGAAGATTAATCTTCCCGCCTGAGCCTGATCGTTCCCACGCTCTGCGTGGGAATGCATCCCGTGACGCTCCGCGTCACAAAGCGAATGCAGAGCGTCCATTGCCGCATTCCCACGCAGAGCGTGGGAACGATCACCAGCTGACTACATCCCCTTGCGCCGCTCCGCCCGAGCCACGCGCTGCACTTCCTGACGCACCTCCTCCAGCACCTCCTGCACATACAGAATGTGTCGACTGGAGACTTCCCGGGCCTGTTCCGCCCTGCCTTCGATAATTGCCTGATACAGCTCCCGGTGCTGCGTAATCAGCATGTCGCGGGTCTCTGTACGCTGCTTGTACATGCCGCCAATGTTCGTGACCACGTTGCGCTTGAGCAGGTCGAACAACCCGCGAATGGTGTGCAGAAGCACCGCGTTATGACTGGCTTCGGCAATCGCCAGATGAAAATTTGCATCCGCCGCGCCCTCCTCCGCCCGACTGACTTCATCGTGACGCGAATAGCAGTCCTGCAATTGATTGAACGCGGCAGCCAGTCGCTCGCGGTCAACGTCGGTGGCACGTAGCGCTGCGTAATAGGCGCAGGACGCTTCCAGCGTGTGGCGAAACTCCAGCAGATCGCGCTGCGCTTCGGGGTTGCTTTCCAGCAGATGCAACAGCGGATCACTGAACGTCGTGCCCAGGGATTCCACCACATAATTGCCGCCACCTTGACGGCTGACCAGCAGCCCCTTGGCGGTCAATTTCTGAATAGCTTCGCGCAACGAAGGTCGAGAGACACCAAATTGCTCGGCCAGCGCGCGTTCCGCCGGCAGGCGTTCACCGGCTTTCAGCGTGCCCTCAAGGATCATGCCCTCGAGCTGCTCGACAATATCGTCAGACAAACGGCGCTGCCGAACCTGATCAAACCCCATAACTCGATTTCTCCACCATCCCGACGGCGCGCCGGGGCTCTATTCTGGCCTATCCAGGCTACGCAGGCACCTGCCAAGCGACCATTACCCAAACGGGCCAGACCTTCTGCAAATCCCTGCCTACGACAAAAGTTTTAGGGCGGCAAATTGACACACCGCCTACAACGCTTTTACCCTAGCCAACAGCGATTGTAAATTGGTATTACCAATTAACCAAGAACGCTGATCAGTGCCTGACCAACAACAATTAGGGGCCACCCCATATGCAAACCTGGCAACAGCTCTACAGCCCACTCGGCAGCCTCGGCCTGTCCGCACTCGCAGCCGTTATTCCCATCGTGTTTTTCTTCCTGGCCCTGGCCGTGTTCCGCCTCAAAGGACACGTGGCTGGCAGTATCACCCTGGCCTTGTCGATCCTGGTGGCAATCATTGCCTTCAAGATGCCAGTCGACATGGCGTTCGCCGCCGCCGGGTATGGTTTCGCCTACGGTCTGTGGCCAATCGCCTGGATCATCGTGGCGGCCGTGTTCCTCTACAAACTGACGGTCAAGAGTGGCCAGTTCGAAGTGATCCGCAGCTCGGTGCTGTCGATTACCGACGACCAGCGCCTGCAAGTCCTGTTGATCGGCTTCTGCTTCGGCGCCTTCCTCGAAGGTGCGGCCGGTTTCGGCGCACCGGTGGCGATTACCGCCGCACTGCTCGTAGGGCTGGGCTTCAACCCGCTGTACGCCGCGGGCCTGTGCCTGATCGCGAACACCGCGCCGGTCGCCTTCGGCGCCCTGGGTATTCCGATCATCGTGGCCGGGCAAGTGACCGGCATCGACGCCTTCAAGATTGGCGCCATGACCGGTCGCCAGTTGCCGCTGCTGTCGTTGTTCGTGCCATTCTGGCTGGTGTTCATGATGGATGGCCTGCGCGGCGTGCGTGAAACCTGGCCGGCAGCGCTGGTCGCGGGCTTGAGCTTCGCCGTGACTCAATACTTCACCTCCAACTTCATCGGCCCGGAACTGCCGGACATCACGTCGGCCCTGGCCAGCCTGGTTTCCCTGACCCTGTTCCTGAAGGTCTGGCAGCCAAAACGCGCTGCCGGCCAACACATCGTCGGCGCCGTCTCGGCTTCCGTGGTCAGCGCCAGCGTCGGTGGTTTCGGCCAGAAGCGCACCACCGTGGCTTCGCCTTACAGCCTCGGGGAGATTTTCAAGGCCTGGTCGCCGTTCCTGATCCTGACCGTGCTGGTGACCATCTGGACGCTCAAGCCATTCAAGGCGATGTTTGCCGCGGGCGGCTCGATGTACAGCTTCGTGTTCAATTTCGCCATCCCGCACCTGGACCAGTTGGTAATCAAGGTGGCACCGATCGTGGCCGCGCCGACTGCCCTCCCGGCGGTGTTCAAGCTTGACCCGATCTCCGCCACCGGCACCGCGATTTTCTTCTCGGCGCTGATCTCGATGCTGGTCCTGAAGATCAACCTCAAAACTGGTCTGACCACTTTGAAAGAGACCTTCTACGAACTGCGCTGGCCGATCCTGTCCATCGGCATGGTGTTGGCCTTCGCGTTTGTCACCAACTACTCGGGCATGTCGTCGACCATGGCCCTGGTCCTGGCCGGTACAGGCGCAGCCTTCCCGTTCTTCTCGCCGTTCCTCGGCTGGCTGGGCGTGTTCCTGACCGGCTCCGATACCTCGTCCAACGCGCTGTTCAGTTCGTTGCAGGCGACCACCGCCCACCAGATCGGCGTCAACGACACCTTGCTGGTGGCAGCGAACACCAGCGGTGGCGTGACCGGCAAGATGATCTCGCCACAATCGATCGCCGTGGCCTGTGCGGCAACTGGCCTGGTGGGCAAGGAATCGGACCTGTTCCGCTTCACCCTCAAGCACAGCCTGTTCTTTGCAACGATTGTCGGCCTGATCACCCTGGCCCAGGCCTACTGGTTCACCGGCATGCTGGTGCACTAAGCGCTATAAGCGACATGGAAAAACGACGCCGGGCCACGACCCCGGCGTCAGCTATTCACTACCCGGTCTGCAAGGCTGCTGAAAGATTTTCTCTCTATATTCAGTGGCCTCGACGGACGGATAACCGGCCGAGAGACACGCCTGATGAGCGAGCTTTTTTACAACGCTGTGCCGAATGCGACCCGTGTCGCCCCGCCACTGCCCGAGCCTCGGCAATACCCCAGCGAGAAACCTCAACGGGTGTACCTGTTCGGGACCTGCGTAGTGGATCTGTTCTACCCGCAAGCCGGAATGGACGCGATCCACCTGCTGGAACGCGAGGGCATTCGTGTCGAGTACCCGCAAGGGCAAAGCTGCTGCGGTCAACCGGCCTACACCTCGGGCTACACCGAGCAGGCCAGGACCGTCGCGCGCTCGCAACTGGCGCTGTTCGCCGGGGATTATCCGGTGGTGGTACCTTCGGGTTCCTGCGCGGGCATGTTGCGCGAACACTATGCCGACTTGTTCAAGGATGAGCCGGACACCTTGCAACAGGTTCAGGCACTGGCTGCCAGGACCTATGAACTGGCCGAGTTTCTGTTGTTTGTCTGCAAGGTGCAGTTCAAGGACAGCGGTATGCCGGTGAAGGTAGCGTTGCACACGTCGTGTTCGGCACGCCGTGAGATGAACACCCACCTGCACGGCCGCGAGCTGTTGTCGCAACTGGGCAACGTGGAGCGGGTCGAACACAGCCACGAAAGCGAATGCTGTGGCTTTGGTGGGACTTTCAGCGTCCGTATGCCAGATATTTCCGGGGCGATGGTGGCTGACAAGACCCGCTCGTTGAAAGAATCCGGCGCGCACCAGGTACTCAGTGCCGACTGCGGTTGCCTGATGAACATCAACGGCTCGCTGGAGAAACAGAAGGAAGCGCTGCGCGGTCAACACCTGGCCAGCTTCCTCTGGCAGCGTACCGGAGGTGCCCAATGAGTGCCGCCGAGATTATTCCTACGGTCGCCGTAGAAGAAGACTTTCGCACCCGGGCGCACGAGGCGCTGGGTGACGCGCAATTGCGGGGCAACTTCCGCAAGGCGATGGATTCACTGATGACCAAACGGGCAGCGGCTTTCAGCGATGCTCACGAAAGAGAACATCTGCGAGCGCTGGGCAATGCTGTCCGCGCCCGTGCGTTATCGAAGTTGCCCGATTTGCTCGAGCAACTTGAACAGAACCTGACCCGCAACGGTGTGACAGTGCACTGGGCGGAAACGGTGGACGAAGCCAATGGCATCGTCCTGTCGATCATCCGCGCTCACGAGGGGCGGCAAGTGATCAAGGGTAAATCGATGGTCAGCGAAGAAATGGAGATGAACCACGTCCTCGCTGAACAGGGCATTGAATGCCTGGAATCGGACATGGGCGAGTACATCGTCCAGCTCGACCACGAGAAGCCTTCACACATAATCATGCCGGCGATCCACAAGAACGCCGGTCAGGTCGCGTCCTTGTTCCACGACAAACTTGGCGTGGAATACACCAAGGACGTTGACCAACTCATTCAGATCGGTCGCAGGGTCCTGCGGCAGAAGTTCTTCGAAGCGGACATCGGCGTCTCCGGCGTCAACTTCGCCGTGGCCGAAACCGGCACCTTGTTGCTGGTGGAAAACGAAGGCAACGGCCGCATGACGACCACTGTGCCACCGGTGCACATCGCCGTCACCGGCATCGAGAAAGTCGTAGAGAACCTGCGCGACGTAGTGCCGCTGCTGTCGTTGCTGACCCGCTCGGCCCTGGGCATCCCGATCACCACCTACGTCAACATGATCTCCGGTCCGCGCAAGGAACATGAGCTCGACGGCCCGCAGGAAGTGCACCTGGTCCTGCTCGACAACGGTCGCAGCCAGGCGTTTGCCGACAGCGAACTGCGCCAGACCTTGAACTGCATCCGCTGCGGCGCCTGCATGAATCATTGCCCGGTCTACACTCGAATCGGCGGCCATGCCTACGGCGAGGTCTACCCCGGCCCTATCGGCAAAATCATCACCCCGCACATGGTCGGCCTGGCGAAAGTCCCGGATCATCCGAGCGCCTCTTCGCTGTGCGGTGCCTGCGGCGAAGTGTGCCCGGTAAAAATCCCGATCCCGTCTTTGCTGCGCCGTTTGCGCGAAGAGAACGTGAAAGCGCCGGACAGCCCGGATCAAGTGATGCGTGGCCAGGGCAGCAAGTACTCGCGCAAGGAACGATTCATCTGGAATGCCTGGGCCAGGCTCAACAGTTCACCGACGCTTTATCGCCTGTTCGCTTTGGCCGCAACTCGCCTGCGTGCCCTTACGCCGAGCAATGTCGGACCATGGACGCAGAACCACAGTGCCCCGAAACCCGCCGCCCGCTCACTGCATGACATGGCTCGCGAGCATCTGGCCAAACAGGGAGATCGTTGATGAGCGCCAAGCAAAATATCCTAACCAAGTTGCGCAAAAGCCTGACAGGCACGACGCCGGTGCCTGACAACTTCGACGTCGAACTGGTGACAAAGCCCTATACCTACACGCCAGATCAACGCATCCCGCAACTGCGCAAATTGATGGAAGCAGTGCACACGGAAATCCACCTGACTTCGGGCGAGCACTGGCCGACCCTGTTGGCAACACTGCTGCAAGACCGCCAGTTGCCCAGCCTGTTGATCGCCCCGACTACGCCGCACGGGCAACGCGTCTCGCAGCACTGGGCGAAAAATCCCGGCCTGCCGACGCTCAAGACCTACGACCGCCCGATTGAGGAATGGAAAGCAGAACTGTTCAACGACACCCCGGCGAGCCTGACCACCACCCTTGGCGCAATCGCCGCCACGGGCAGCCTGATTCTCTGGCCGACGCGAGAAGAACCGCGCCTCATGAGCCTGGCGCCACCGGTGCATTTCGCCTTGCTCAAGGCCAGTGAAATCCGCGATAACTTCTATCAGGTACAACAGGAATTCGAATGGGCCCAGGGCATGCCGACCAACGCCTTGCTGGTTTCCGGCCCGTCGAAAACCGCTGATATCGAGCAAGTCCTGGCTTACGGCGCCCACGGTCCGAAAGACCTCGTGGTGTTGATCCTGGAGGACCAATGAGTCTACCGGCCGCTTTCCTGCGCGATGCGCAGCAACTGATTCCCCGGGAACGGCGTTTCGACGATCCACTGTCGACGCTGGCCTTCGGCACCGATGCCAGCTTCTATCGACTGATTCCGCAACTGATAATTCGCGTCGAGTCCGAAGACGAAGTGGTGGCGCTGCTGCAACTGGCGCAGCGCGACCGGGTTCCCGTGACCTTCCGCGCTGCTGGCACCAGCCTGTCCGGACAAGCCATCAGCGATTCGGTGTTGATCGTGCTTGGGGATAACTGGAACGGTCGCGAGATCCGTGGCCAGGGCACACAAATCCGCCTGCAACCGGGGGTGATCGGCGCGCAGGCCAACGCCTGGCTGGCACCATTCGGGCGCAAGATCGGCCCGGACCCTGCGTCGATCAACGCCTGCAAAATCGGCGGAATCGTTGCCAACAATGCCAGCGGCATGTGCTGCGGCACGGCGCAAAACACTTATCACACCCTGGCGGGCATCCGTCTGGTGCTGGCCGACGGCAGCCGTGTCGATACCGAAGATGCCGCCAGTGTCGCGGCGTTTCGCGCCAGTCACGGCGACCTGCTGGAGCGTCTTGCGACCTTGGGCCGCGAGACCCGCGCCAATGCCGAACTGGCTGCAAAAATTCGCCACAAATATCGTCTGAAAAACACCACGGGCCTGTCACTCAACGCCCTGGTGGACTACGACGAGCCTGTGGATATCTTGAGCCACTTGCTGGTGGGTTCCGAAGGCACTCTGGGCTTCATCAGCGCGGTGACCTACGACACGGTGATCGATCACCCGAACAAGGCCTCGGCGCTGATCGTATTCCCGGACGTGGAAACCTGCTGCAACGCTGTCACCGTACTGAAAAGCCAACCGGTCTCAGCGGTAGAACTGCTGGACCGCCGCAGCCTGCGCTCGGTACAGAACAAGCCCGGCATGCCCGCTTTCGTACAACACCTGTCGAACAATGCCTGCGCCCTGCTGATCGAATCCCGCGCGGCATCGACCTCTTTGTTGCACGAGCAACTGGCGCAAATCATGGCGTCACTGTCCTCGTTCCCGGTAGAGAAACAAGTCGATTTCACCGAAGACCCACTGGAAAACGCCCGACTCTGGGCAATCCGCAAGGACACCTTTCCCGCCGTAGGCGCTGTGCGCAAAACCGGGACCACAGTGATCATCGAGGACGTGACCTTCCCGGTGGAACAACTGGCGACCGGCGTGAACCGCCTGATCGAGCTGTTCGACAAACATCACTACGACGAAGCGATCCTTTTCGGACACGCCCTGGAAGGTAATCTGCACTTCGTCTTCACCCAAGGCTTCAACAATCCGCAGGAAGTCGCACGCTACCAGGCGTTCATGGACGACGTGGCGCAACTGGTGGCGGTCGAGTTCGGTGGTTCGCTCAAGGCCGAGCACGGTACCGGGCGCAACATGGCACCCTTCGTCGAACTGGAATGGGGCAGCGACGCCTACCAGTTGATGTGGCAGCTCAAGCGCCTGCTCGATCCCAACGGCATTCTCAATCCGGACGTGGTGCTCAGCGAAGACCCACAAATCCACCTCAAGCACCTGAAGCCGCTGCCAGCCGCCGACAAGATTGTGGATAAGTGCATCGAATGCGGCTTCTGCGAACCGGTCTGCCCCTCCAAAGGCCTGACCTTGAGCCCGCGCCAACGTATCGTGATCTGGCGTGACATCCAGGCGAAGAAACGCGCCGGTGTCGATACCCGCGAACTCGAAGCTGCCTTTGAATACCAGGGCATCGATACCTGCGCCGCCACCGGTCTTTGTGCCCAACGTTGCCCTGTAGGCATCAACACCGGCGAGCTGGTGAAAAAGCTTCGTGGACAGCACGCTACCCATAGGAAAACTGCCACCTGGCTTGAAGGCAATTTCGCCACGGCGCTGCAAGGGGCGCGTTTCACCCTCCACGTGGCCAACGGTGCACGGATGTTGTTGGGTGCGCCACGCCTGGCAAAACTGTCGGCAACGCTGACCCGCTTGTCCAAAGGCCAGGTCCCGCAATGGACCAACGCCATGCCGCAGCCGGAAAAAGCCATTCGCTTCAGTCCGTCGGTGACCGACGAACGCCCGCGCGTGGTGTATCTGGCAGCCTGCGTTTCACGCGCCATGGGCCCGGCGGCGGGCGACAAGGAGCAAATGTCGCTGTACGACAAGACCCGCGGCCTGCTGGAAAAAGCCGGTTATCAGGTGGTTTTCCCCGACAATCTGGACAACCTCTGCTGCGGCCAGCCCTTCGCCTCCAAGGGTTATGCCGAACAGGCCGAACACAAACGCCAGGAACTGATCGGCGCCCTGCTCCACGCCAGTCGTGGCGGGCTCGATCCGATTTACTGCGACACCAGCCCCTGCACCTTGCGCCTGACCCAGGACCTCGGCGATGTGCGCCTGGACCTGTACGATCCGGTACGTTTCATTCGCACACACTTGATGGATCGACTGCAATTCACACCGCAGGAAGCCCCCATTGCCGTGCATGTCACCTGCAGCACCCAGCATCTGGGCGAAAGCCAGGCGCTAATCGATCTGGCGCGCAAGTGCAGCAATAACGTGGTCATCCCCGAGGGTATTCACTGCTGCGGGTTTGCCGGCGACAAAGGCTTCACCACCCCGGAGCTGAACGCACATTCGCTGCGTACCTTGAAGGATGCGGTGCAGTATTGCAGCGAAGGCATTTCTACCAGCCGCACCTGTGAAATCGGCCTTAGCCAGCACGGCGGGATCGATTATCACGGGCTGGTCTACCTGGTGGACCGCGTAACCCAAGCCCGCCCGGCCCTGTAGGAGCGAGCATGCTCGCGATGGACGTCAACGATAACGCGTGTTTTCTGGCCAAACGCGTTGCCTCAGCGCCATCGCGAGAAACCTCGCCTCTATAATATTCATATCCCCCTCACGCAATCGCAAAAGAAAACCGAATTCCTGCGCGCGGCTATAGTCATTTAATTAGGCCCTGCGAACGGGCTTAAAAACCCCTCGGCCAGCAGCCCCATCGACCGGCAGCACCGAGCCCTCATGCGCAAGGAGATACCCATGAAGCACTCTGCAATGGCTGGATTGTTTATCACTGCGGCACTGCTGGCATCGCCCGTATTCGCGGCAGACAAGGATCTTTGTGCGGCAAACATTCAACAGATAAGCGACTTCGTGGACAGCGCGCCGTCTTTACCGGAAAACTCGCTGGACAACGTCAAAGCAGCGCTGGAAAAATCCAAGGCTGCCCAGGCGGCCGGTAACGACAAGGATTGCGTCGAAATCACCTCTGGCATGATCACCAAAATGCAGATTCGAAACCCTACGCGCAACTGATGTCAGGCGAGGCCAACCTTCGGGTTGGCCTTCCGCGCCTCATTGGCGTACACTGTACTGGCTTGTTGCTCAATGAGATTTTCGGGCAATGAGTTCGGGGCCGTTTAGGATTCGACGCCGGTTGCGAAACTTTAGGTGCATGCCGAGTTGGTAACAGAACTCGTAAATCCACTGTTGCAACTACTTATAGTTGCCAATGACGAAAACTACGGCCAGGAATTCGCTCTCGCTGCGTAAGCAGCCTTAGCCCTGAGCTTCTGGTACCTTCGGGTCCAGCAATCACCAGGGGATGTCTGTAAACCCAAAGTGATTGTCATATAGAACAGAATCGCCGTGCAGTACGTTGTGGACGAAGCGGCTAAAACTTACACAACTCGCCCAAAGCACCCTGCCCGTCGGGTCGCTGAGGGTTAACTTAATAGACACGGCTACGCATGTAGTACCGACAGCGGAGTACTGGCGGACGGGGGTTCAAATCCCCCCGGCTCCACCAAATACGAAGCAAGACAAAACCCGCCCAGTGCGGGTTTTGTTGCATCTGGGGTTCAGTAATCCCTGCACCACACGCCCCTGCGGGGTTGGGCTTGCCCGCGAAGAAGCCAGCCAGACTCAATAGAACTCGTCCAGCAAACAGTAAAACGCTATACGTTGCTGATCTGGCTCCACACCGTACTCACGAAAAAATGGGGCCACCCATGCCGGTCCCAAATTGCGTTCAATGCTTCGGGCAGCCAGGGCAAGGTCTTGATAGATGTCACTGATGCCTAGCCGGCCGCAGTCGATGTAGCCGGTAAAACGGCTCGCTTCGACCATGAAATTCGGCAGGCAGGCATCGCCGTGGGTGACGGCAAGGTCATAGGTTTCGGGAAGCGTAGATAGCAGCTCTAGGAAGACATCCTCAGCGGTCCGCCCCAGCCGTTCATCGTCAAAGTCTGATTCGTCAACCAGCCCGGCACTCACTCGACTCCTGACGGCTGCCATGCGCTGCTGCAACGGGTGGTCAAAGGGACATTTCTCAGTTGGCACCTGGTGCAGCCTACGTAGCGCCATCGCCAGGGCGCTGATGACTTGGGGCGCAGACAAGTCGTTGGCACTGGCCAAATCTTGTCCGGGGACGGCACTCATGAGTAACCAATGGCGATTGTCCTCTGTCGTCGCATCAAGAACGGTCGGCCCGGCAGGTCTAGCCGGTTCATCCAACGAAGACGCTTAATCTCTTCCGGCAGCTCACTGTGCGGGCCAATGGATTCGGACTTCAGGAACAGGTGTTCGCCGTTGATGCAGCGAATGCGAGAAACCTCGGCTCCTGACTCTCCGATAGTTTGTCGCTCAATAAGCGCCGTACTGAATGTTCGGGACCATTGGGCAGGAATATCCATCCTCTCATTACTCTTTGTATTTGGAGATGCGTCGGGGTGAATCAGGTTTAAATCTATTTCAGGATTAGAGACCCACCTTGCCACTCAGCTCAATCGAAAATCGCTCAAGTCAATCGACACCATCACCCTCTCCCGCAATGGCTGCCGATCCTCACCCCGCAAATAGGCTCTGCGCCGAGTGGGAAAACGAAAGCCCTGGGCCTCAACGTACTCGCTCACGTACTGGGCGGCTGCAAACCCGCCCGCCACATCGACGTGGTAGTCATGCCGACGCAACAGGCCATCGTCCCCGAAGTAAAAATCCTGGAAGCGGCTATGGCTGGCGATGTGTGCTGGAAACTCGACCCGCAGGCCGCGCCATGTCTCGGGGCCTTCCTGCCAGGGCGCGATTTGCGTGACGTTGAAACCCGGCATCGCCATGAAGAATGGTGTCGTCAGGTAGGTCCACATGGCGTAGCCGCTGAAGTACGCGCGGTGCAGCGGGTCCCAGGGGGTGTCCATGGCGTGGCCGGCGAATGAATCTCGCGGGTTCGATCGCTCGCGCACGATTTCGCCATCGTTGGTTTCGATGGCGATGTAGTCGGCCCGGAATGCCGTGCGCCAGTGCGGGTTGCCGAAGGGTGTCACGCTGGCGTTTTGCTTGTGCAGGCTGACGGTCATCTCGCGGGGCATGGTGTCTTGCACCACGCTTTTCATTGCCCATAATTCCCCGCCGGTGACGATGGTGGCGTTGAGCGTGGTGAACGTGTTCCAGCGCTCCAGCTGGCCATGGGCGTCGAGTACTTTTTTCAGCAAATCGTTCATCGGTCTTGCCCCTTTCGATGCTGGCCGGAATCAAAAGAATAGATCACCGGCGGGTCGTGGGCGGCTCTATGCTGATGACGTCCCTACAGGCTCGATCCTCCACTGAACAGAAGCATTGAGGCATGCAAAACATGAATAAGCGGATTCTGGCCCTCCTGGCAGCGATGGTTTGCCTGCCGGCACATGCCGCCAGCAAAGTCGGTGCCTTCGATGCCGGCAATGGCGGCCGGCCTTTCGACCAGACGCTGGAACTGCAGGGCATTGTCTTTCATGTGACGGATGAGTCGATCGACGGTAGCCGTGCAGTACGCATCGCTCCCCAAGGGCTGGAAATCGATAATTCGGTCATGACTCACCCCCTGAATGGCGACATTGCCCGGGCGGAGGTCGCGGACCTTGATCGAGATGGCTCACCGGAAATCTACGTCTTCGTCAGGTCACCAGGGCGCGGACTACCCGGCGAACTCGTGGCCTACGCCGCCAACCGTAAAAAGTCGCTGAGTGCGATCTATCTGCCACCGGTCAGCGAAGACCCGACGATTGCCAAGGGGTATCGGGGCGAGGATGAGTTTGCCGTGGTGGAAAACACATTGGTGCAGCGATTTGCGCTGTATGACAGTGCGGACGCCTCGGCGGGTAGAACCGGGAAGATGCGCAAGATTCAGTACCGGTTGATGCCGGGCGAAGCTGGGTGGATTTTACGCAGGCAGAAGGTGACGGAGTATTGAGCCACTTTCCGCTTTCGCCCCCGGGCAACACATGAACTTTTCTTCACCCCGCGTTCAGGCAACTCCCTGTAAATTTGCCCTCGCTCATTCAAGAAACTACGGTTTGCCCGCCCTCCCGCGGGCTTTTTTTTGTCTTGCGAAAAGTCCTACCCCAGAGCAAATCGCGGGGAAAAATCCCACAGGTCTTTCAGGTTGTCGGTCGGAAGGGGGCTGTTTAGCCTTTGTTGGTCACTGACGACTCAGTGATCGGGTGTGAGATCCCGGGAGTATGAATCCAGTGCCAGTACCACCATAATTGCCGCCAGCTATGCGCTGTCAGCAATGTTTTATGGCGGCTGTGTGCGGGCAGGCTTCGGTCTGGCCGGTTTCCTACTCCCGGTAATCTCACTCCGCACATAGCTGCCACCCATTTCTCCGCGTGAGATCGGTGATTGTGGTGGTTCTCAAATCGAGTGGAGAACTCAGATGGATAAACTTATCCCGGATCCGCCTTTCACAACTGAAAAACCCTACCGCCCCAGCCCCTTCTTCACGCTCCACCCCGACATAAAATCCGAAAGCCTACTCGCCCACGCGTGCGAATCATTGGCTTCAGCCAGCGTCATGCTCAATGATTTCGCCACTTACCTCAGCGGCCCCCAGCGCAACACCGCACTGGGGATTGCGCAGATCGTCATGCTGGCGGAGCTGGCAGTGAACCGGGCACTGGATACTATTGATCCGCAGGCATAAGTCCGACAGGTTGAGCCACCAACGCCGGTTCTTCAGCCTTGCCCAGAACCGGCATCTCCAACCGCGCCCGCCCATAAAACGCCAGCGCCGTCAGCAAACATGCCAGCCAAACGAAGATCCCGGCCCAGAAGGTGTGGGACATGTAGTGCCACCCCTGCACCACCCGCGTCGTGCCATACACGAACCCGAGGGCCAACGAGCCGTACATGATTGCCTTGGAATAGCGCCAGCGGTAACGGCGTGCAACAAAGTACAAGGCGAGCATGGTGAAGCCACCGGAGGCATGCCCGCCCGGCCAGCAACGACCGTCACCCGCGACCTTGAGTAGATCGAAATTCTCGTACCACTCCTTATGCTCGATCTTCCCGCCGTACTGGGTCGTCTCGATCGGGCAATACACACTGGTGTGGCCCTTGAGGTAGTGAATCACACCGGTGCTGATGGAGAACGCAAGCACCACGTAGAGGAAATCCCGACGATGCCGGGTGGCGAAACGCAGTACCGGCGCAACTCTGATCTTTTCCAGAAAAGCGATGATTTTCGCGTGTTTTTCAGCCTTCAAACGCGGCCAGAGAAACGACAGCAAGGCACCGATGATGGCGATTTCGCCGGTCCAGTTCGGAATGATCCGCGCCCATTTATGGGTGATTTTTTCGAACAGGTGCACATGGTCCAGCGGGAACGTCTGCGTCACCGGATCATAAAAAAGATTGTTGAAGGCGATGTCGATCCGGGTCAGGTCGAACATCAGGAACACCACCACCGCGCAGGCCAGTGGGATACCAAAGTTCAGCCAGTAAAAACGGGAGCGGGAAGCCGTCTGCATCGTGTGTCCTGGTTCAGAGTGTGAATTCATTCGCTGGTCACCGAGTGACAGTCCGAGGCCTCGATGAATCCAAGTACGTGTGGTGCTTGCAGCGCTTGGGCAGTGACGAAAAGCGCGGCGCCGTAGCCGAAGGTCGAGGTGGGCACCTCGAGATCCTTTTGCAGTTGCGCCATGCATTCGCTGTGGGTCACCAGGATAAGGTTGCGCCCGGCGACCTTGTGCGCCAGGGCGTCGCGCAACATCGTGCCTTTGCAGTTGATCAACCAGTCGTCGCCAGCGTCGACCTTGTTGAACATGTACCCGCTGGTCTGCGCGGTACGCACCATCGGGCTGTTGTAGATGTCGGCCCGCGCCAGACCCAGTCGCTCGAATCGCGCACCGACGGCCACCGCAACGCTGCGCGAGCGATCGGTGATGCCATCGTCGCCACTCAGGCAGGGGGCGCTGGAGTGATCGCAACGCTCGACATGGCGAACCAGCACGATCATGTCGCCCTTGGCCCAACCCGCCAACAGCGCCCGCGCGCCCTGCACATTGCCATGGGCCAGGTCCGGCACGGCGGCGGGCCGTAACAGCAATACTGTCAAGATGATCGCCAGCAGCGCCGAGGCCAGCACCACAAGCGCATTGCGATACCGGGCAAAAGGCCTCAGGTCGATCGAGCGGGTTATTCCGAACAGACTCAGTCTCAGTTCCACATCAAGCCGCCTCGCAGCCCTTCATCAGGTGCCGTGAGGGTAAGGAGGCGGGCGTCGGCTACCAGTGAAACCAATGTGAAAAAAAGCTTAAGCCTGCGGCAAAAAGCTTGTTACAGAATCCGCCCGACAAAATCCTTTCAGCTCTCACGATTGCTGCCGATACAGACCTGCAACCCACCTTGCTGGCGCCTAAAAACAACAATCTTCCAGCCAACCGACGATCAAGAAACACACGTTCCTGGAGGAATTTGATGAATAGCTGGTTCGGCAACATCAGCGTGAACCTGAAACTGGGCCTGGGCTTCGGCCTGGTCGTGGCCCTGACTTGCGTCCTCGCCCTGACCGGCTGGACCAGCCTGGGCAGTTTGATCGACCGCAGCAACTGGATGAGCGACATCACCCAGCTCAACGCGAGCCTGACCAAGCTGCGCGTGGTGCGCCTGCAGTACATGTTGACCAACGGCGACGAAGCCACCGCGCAAAATGTACAGGCCACGCTGCAAGACTTTTCCGATCAGCAACAAGCCTTGCTGGCGAAGTTCAAGAGCCCGGAAAACATCAAATTGCTCAAAGAGCAAGGCGCTGTCATCGACGCCTACAAGACGTCCCTGGCCAAGATGCGTGGCGCCTATCGCACCGGCAACAGCGCACGCGAGGTCATGGGCGCCAACGCCGAAACGGCCAGCACGCTAATCGACGATTTGAACAGCCGCGTGCAACAACTGCCACCGAGTGATCAGCGCTTCGAGCAGTTCCAGGCCATCACCGCCGCCAGGCAAGCGTTCTTGCTGGCCCGCTACGAAGTGCGTGGCTACACCGCGACCACCAATGCCGAAACCGAGCAAAAAGCCGTCGCTCAACTGGACGTCGCCATTGCCAGCCTGAAACAGCTCAACGTGCATTTCACCGACGTCCAGCCCGAAACCCTGCGTCAACTGGAGACCGCACTGGGCAACTACCGCAGCGCCTTGCAGGCTTACAAAGCCGCGAACAGCGATGCCGTGCAGGCGCGCAAGGAAATGACCGACCAGGGCGCGGCCATCGTGAGCCTGAGCGAACAGCTGTATCAGATCCAGCTCGACCGTCGCGATGCAGAAAGCGCCCAGGCGCGTACCCTGCAATTGATCAGCACGCTGCTGGCTCTGTTGGTCGGCATTATTGCCGCCGTTCTCATTACCCGGCAGATCACCGGCCCGCTGCGCGAAACCCTGGCCGTGGTCGATCGCATCGCCAGCGGCGACTTGTCCCAGGACGTGAGGGTGACCCGCCGCGATGAGCTGGGTGTCTTGCAACAAGGCATCGCGCGCATGGGCGTGACCTTGCGTGACCTGATCAGCGGTATCCGCGACGGCGTCACCCAGATCGCCAGCGCGGCCGAAGAACTGTCGGCCGTGACCGAGCAAACCAGCGCCGGGGTCAACAGCCAGAAAGTCGAGACCGACCAGGTCGCCACCGCCATGCACGAGATGACCGCGACCGTGCAGGAAGTCGCGCGCAATGCCGAACAAGCCTCCCAGGCCGCCGCCGCGGCGGATGGTGAAGCCCGCGAAGGGGACAAGGTTGTCGGCGAAGCCATTACCCAGATCGAACGCCTGGCCAGCGAGGTGGCACGCTCCACCGAAGCCATGGGCCTGCTGCAACAGGAAAGCGACAAGATCGGCAGCGTCATGGACGTGATCAAGGCCGTGGCCGAACAGACCAACCTGCTGGCCCTCAATGCTGCGATTGAAGCGGCACGCGCCGGTGAAGCCGGACGCGGGTTTGCCGTGGTGGCCGACGAAGTGCGGGGCCTGGCGCAACGCACGCAGAAATCCACCGAGGAAATCGAAGGCCTGGTGGCGGCCTTGCAGAACGGCACCCAGCAAGTGGCGACCGTGATGAATAACAGCCGCACCCTGACCGACAGCAGCGTAGCCCTGACCCGCAAGGCCGGTACCTCACTGGAAAACATCACCCGCACGGTGTCCAACATCCAGTCGATGAACCAGCAGATCGCGGCCGCGGCCGAGCAGCAAAGCGCGGTGGCCGAAGAGATCAGCCGCAGCATCATCAACGTGCGCGACGTGTCGGAACAGACGGCTGCGGCCAGCGATGAGACGGCCAAGTCCAGCGTGGAACTGGCGCGACTGGGGAATCAGTTGCAGATGATGGTCAGCCACTTCCGCGTCTGACGTTCACTGCGCGGTGAATGAAAGATCCATTCGCGAGCAAGCCCGCTCCCACAGGTTCAATGAGCATCCTGTGGGAGCGAGCCTGCTCGCGAAGGCGATATGACAAACAACCTGCCTGCCCGCACTAGCGAGCAGGCCATACGGATTTGACGCTTGCTCTGGAGCTGCCGCAGGCTGCGATCTTTTAGCGTCACGCAAATCCTGCGCTCAAATCCCCTTCCCGCGCCAGGAACCGCCCTTCCCTGCGCCCGTTCGCCTGACCGTCCTGGTAACTCAATACCCCGTTGACCCACACGCCATCGATGCCTTCGGCCGCCCGTTGCGGATCGTTGAAGTCCGCGACATCGCGAATGGTCGCCGGGTCGAACAGCACCAGGTCGGCCCAATGGCCTTCGCGGATCTCGCCCCTTTGCTTGAGGCCAAATCGCGCCGCCGACAAGCCGGTCATCTTGTGCACGGCGGTGTGCAGGGGAAACAGTCCTACGTCACGGCTGAAATGCCCGAGCACCCGCGGGAAGGCGCCCCACAACCGTGGATGAGGAAACGGATCTTCCGGCAGGCCGTCGGAGCCGACCATCGACAAAGGGTGCGCCAGAATCCGTCGCACATCGGCTTCGTCCATCCCGTAGTACACAGCGCCGGCCGGTTGCAATTGGCGGGCGGCATCGATCAGGGACAGGTTCCACTCGGCGGCGATATCCATCAGGTCGCGCCCGCCCATCTGCGGGTGCGGCGTTGACCAGGTGATGGTAATGCGATGTGCATCGGTGACTTGCTTGAGGTCCAGGGTCGAGGAACTGGCAGCGTACGGATAGCAATCGCAGCCCACCGGGTGGGTTTTCGCCGCCTGCTCAAGGGACGCCAACAGTTGCGGGCTGCGCCCCCAGTTACCGGCGCCGGCACATTTGAGGTGGGAAATGATCACCGGGGATTGCGCATGCCGGCCGATCTGGAATGCCTCGTCCATGGCGTCCAGCACCGGCTCGAACTCGCTGCGCAAATGGGTGGTATAGACCGCACCAAACGCTGTCAGCTCTTCGGTCAGTTGCATCACTTCATCGGTCGATGCCGAGAACGCACTGGCGTAGGCAAGACCGGTGGACAAGCCCAGGGCACCAGCCTCGAGACTTTCGCGCAGTTGCTCGCGCATGGCGGCAATTTCATCGGGCGTAGCGGTGCGAAACAGGTCGTCGAGGTGGTTGCTGCGCAGCGCGGTGTGGCCCACCAGCGCGGCGACGTTCAGCGTGGTGTTTGCCGCCTCCACCGCCGCACGGTAATCGCTGAATGTTGGATAAACAAACGCCGCAGCGCTGCCGAGCAGGTTCATCGGGTCCGGTGGATCGCCGCGCAGGCTCACCGGCGAGGCGCTGATCCCGCAATTGCCGACGATCACCGTGGTCACGCCCTGGCTGAGCTTGGGCAGCATCTGCGGCTGACGGATCACCACCGTGTCGTCGTGGGTGTGCACATCAATGAAGCCGGGCGCCAACACGCGGCCAGCAGCGTCGATTTCTTCGGTGGCACGGGCATCCTGCAAGTCACCGATGCGCTCGATGCGGCCATTGCGGATCGCCACGTCGGCCGGGTAGCCAGGGCTGTTGCTACCGTCGATGACCAGGGCATTGCGAATCAGCGTGTCGTACATCATGTCAGTCTCCCAGCGGCAAGTGATCGTCGCCGCCGCGGTAATCGTCCAGGGCGAGTTTGATCCGCCGCAGGCGCTCTTGATTGTCTTGAGGATTGGCCAGTGCCAGCTCGGTGGCAAGCACATCGATGGCGAGCAACATGCCGTAGCGTGCTGCTGTCGGTTTATAGATGAAGGAGGTCTCGGCGCTTTGCAGCGGCAATACGATGTCGGCCAGTTGCGCCAGCGGCGAATCGCCTCGGGTAATGGCCAGAATGGGCGCGCCATAGCTGCGGGCCAGCTCCACGGTTTCCAGCAGTTCGGGGGTGATCCCGGTCAAAGAACAGACGATGACTACCTGATCGGCACTGAGACTGGCCGCCGTGATCCGCATCATTACCGCGTCGTGGCAGACCGCGATCGGGTAGCCAAGGCGCACGAGGCGCACCTGCAACTCATCGCTGCACAAGGTCGAGCAGCCGCCCATGCCGAAGGCATGAATCATCCGCGCCTTGCCCAGCAGTTTCACGGCATCGGCGAACCGCGACTCGTCGAAGGCCGACAGGTGCTGGCGCAGGGTCGATTCGATGTCGCCGACTATTTGCCCATAAAACGCTGACTGCTCCGGTGTGCCCGCCGGATCGAGAAAACGGCTGCCGACGCCGCTGGCCTGGGCCAGTTGCAACCGCAGGTCGCGCAGATCCTTGCAGCCGACCGTACGGGCAAAGCGCGACAGCGTGGCAGTGCTGACCTCTGCGCGCAGCGCCAGCTCATCCAGGCTTGCGGAGGCGGCAAACCCCACATCGTCGAGCATCAGGCGCGCGATGCGTCCTTCCCCGGCGCTGAAGGAATCCTGGCGGGCGCGGATCTGGTAGAGGATGTCCATAGCGGGCGGCTCCGGTTAAATCAGGTAGGAAAGGCCCACGGTCAGGCCGAAGGCGACGAGCGAGATCAGGGTCTCCAGCACCGTCCAGGTCTTGAAGGTCTGGGTCACCGTCATATTGAAGTATTCCTTGATCAGCCAGAAGCCGCCGTCGTTGACGTGGGAAAAGATCACCGAGCCCGCTCCTGTTGCCAGCACCAGCAGCTCCGGGTGTGGATAACCCATCGCGATGGCCACGGGCGCGACCACGCCCGAGGCGGTGGTCATGGCCACGGTAGCGGAGCCGGTGGCGATGCGCATCAACGCGGCGAACAGCCAGCCCATCAGCAACGGCGACAAGTGAAATTCGTTGGCCAGGCCGACGATCTGGTCGGTGACACCGGCGTCCACCAGGATCCGGTTCAGGCCGCCGCCGGCGCCCACCAGCAAGGTGATGCTGGCGGTCGGCGCCAGGCATTCGTTGGTGAACTTGAGGATCGACTCGCGATTGAAGCCCTGGGCCAGGCCAAGGGTCCAGAAGCTCAGCAAAGTCGCCAGCAGCAATGCGATGACCGAGTTGCCGATGAACAACAGGAACTGGTTAAAACCCGTGCCAGGGGTGGAAATCAGGTTGGCCCAGCCGCCGATCAACATCAGCACCACCGGCAACAGGATGGTCGCCATGGTGAGGCCGAAGCTTGGCAGGCTGTCGCGCTGTTCGCGTTCGAGGAACTGCCGCTCCAGTGGGTTTTCCGTCGGCAACTGGATACGCGGCACGATGAACTTGGCGTACAAGGGCCCGGCGATGATCGCCGTGGGAATACCGATCGCAATCGCATAGAGCAAGGTCTGCCCCACCGACGCCTGGTACACCTGCACCGCCAGCATCGCCGCCGGGTGCGGTGGTACCAGCGCATGCACCACCGACAGGCCGGCGACCATCGGCAAGCCGACCATCAGGATCGATACGCCGACCCGCCGCGCCACGGTGAACGCGATTGGCACCAGCAATACGAAACCGACTTCGAAGAACAATGGCAGCCCGACCAGGAAAGCGATACACACCATCGCCCAATGCGCGTTTTTTTCGCCGAAGCGGTCGATCAAGGTGCGCGCCACCTGCTCGGCGCCGCCGGACTCGGCCATCATCTTGCCAAGCATGGTACCCAGCGCCACCACCAGGGCGATATGTCCCAGGGTCTTGCCGACGCCCGCCTCATACGCCCCGACCACGCCGGACGGCGGCATGCCCGCCACCAGCGCCAGGCCGATGGAGATCAGGGTGATGACAATGAACGGATTAAGCCGGTAACGGGCGATCAGCACGATCAGCGCGATGATGGCGACAGCGGCATACACCAACAGCCAATAGCCGAAGGACGGGGTCATGCGGTACTCCTCGAGAGGGTCACGTCGAAAATTTTGTGAAACTCTTAAAACATTTCGAGGCGCGATTTTCAAACGAGGTGAAAGTAATTTTCGTTTAGAGGTAAGGGATGTCGCTCAGAGATATGTCGTGTCGCGATTAATGAAAATCAGGCAGGTAGATTTTCATCACGACACTGATCGTTCCCATGCTCTGCGTGGGAACGATCAGGCAGGCGGATCTCAGTCGTGTTGTACCCGGGCGCGCTTGAGCAGTTTCTTGCAGCGCTCGGACAGGCCCAGCACCCGTAGGTGCTTGCCAGCCTTGCTGTAGCGCTCGCGCAAGGTCTCCAATGCAGCGATGGCGGAGTAATCGACGAAGCTCAGGTGGCGACAATCGAGGGTCACTTGCACGGGGTCGTTGGCTGCGTCGAACTGGTTGAGAAACGGCGTGGTCGAGGCAAAAAACAAGGTGCCGTGCACGCGGTACAGCTTGCTGCCGTCGCTTTCCAGGTGACTGTCGGCGTACAGCTGCCGGGCTTGCTGCCAGGCGAAATTGAGCGCCGCAATGATGATCCCGCACAACACCGCCATGGCCAGGTCGGTGAATACCGTGATCACCGTCACCGCGATAATCACCAGCACATCGTTCAATGGCACCTTGTTCAGCACCCGCAGCGAAGCCCAGGCGAAGGTCTGCTGCGAGACCACGAACATCACCCCCACCAACGCCGCCAGAGGAATACGTTCGATCAACGGCGACAGGAACAGGATGAACAGCAGGATCGAAACCCCGGCCACCACACCGGACAGCCGCCCGCGCCCCCCGGAGCTCAAGTTGATGACGGTCTGGCCGATCATCGCGCAACCGCCCATTCCCCCAAACAGACCGGACACCACATTGGCCGCGCCCAGCGCCACGCACTCGCGATCGGGGTAACCGCGGCTCTCGGTGAATTCGTCGGTGAGGTTGAGGGTCAACAGGGTTTCCAGCAGGCCGACCATCGCCATCAAGAACGCGTAGGGCGCAATGATGCTTAGGGTTTCCAGGTTCCAGGGAATGTCCGGCAAGGCAAGTGTCGGCAAGCCGCCGGCGATATGCGCCATGTCGCCCAGGGTGCGGGTTGGCAGGCCGAGGAAGTGCACAGCCAACCCCACTCCCAGGATCGCCACCAACGCCGGCGGTATCGCGCGGGTCAGACGCGGCAGCACATAGACAACCGCCATCGTCACCGCCACCAACCCGATCATGTAGTACAACGGCGTGCCGCTCAGCCAGGTCTCACCACTCTTGAAGTGCTCAAGCTGCGCCAGGGCAATGACGATTGCCAGGCCGTTGACGAACCCCAGCATCACCGGGTGCGGCACCATTCGCACCAGCTTGCCCAGTCGCAGCAGCCCGAACGTCGACATGATCAACCCGCCCAGCAGCACCGTCGCCAGCAAGTACTGCACGCCGTGCTGCACCACCAGCGCGACGATCACCACCGCCATCGACCCGGCAGCACCGGACACCATGCCAGGCCGGCCACCGAATAGCGCGGTCAGGGTGCAAATGATGAACGCACCATACAGCCCCATCAGCGGATTGAGATGAGCCACCAGCGCGAAGGCAATGCATTCGGGTAACAGGGCGAAAGACGTCGTGAGGCCGGCTAGGGCATCGGCGCGTAGATGTTTTGGTTTCATGGAGGACCGCGTGCAGGGAGAAGCAAGAAAGAGTGTGGGGATGTTACGGAATCAAAGGCGGCCCGGCCAGTTTATGCAACTTCAGAAACGCCTTCGCGAGCAGGCTCGCTCCCACATTTGATCTTGGTGGGGCACAGATTCGTGCACGACGAAGATTCCCTGTGGGAGCGAGCCTGCTCGCGAAGGCAGCAACGCGGTGTTGAGCGAACTCACACCATCTCGTGACGAATCCACTCCAGCACCGACGTGCGCTTCGGCACCCAGCCCAGCAATTCCCGCGCATGCTTGCCGCGAACACGGCTGTTGGAGCCCAGGCCATAGTTGGCCATTTCATAACCCCACTCGGCTTCGGCGTCCTTCAACGGCCAGTCTTGCGGCTTGCCCAGGTTCAGCGCCTCGGCGATCGCCGTGGTCATGTCGATGAATGACGCTTCACCGCTTTCGACGAAGTAGAACGTGCCTGGGACGTTTTTGTTCAGCGCCAGCAGGTACAGCGATACCACGTCTTCGATGTGCACGTTGGACCAGATGTTCTGCCCGGTCCCGACATGGCGGACCACGCCGCTTTTACGCGCCTGCTTGAGCAAGCGCGGCAGCTGCACGCTGTCGCGCTTGACGCCCAGGCTGTGGCCGTAGATCAGCGTGTTGCAGATGACGGCCGAGTTCACGCCGTCCTTGGCCGCGGCGAGGATCAGGTTGTCGATGGCCACGCGTGCAGCCTTGTCCACGGTGGGTTCCGGCAAGTTGTCTTCGTAATAGATAACGTCGCTGGACTGACCGCCCGAGGCATCGCCCACGATGCTCGAACCGCTGGTATGCTGCAATACCTTGTTGGAGCCGCGCAAGGCATCGAGCAAGGCTTCGACAGCGCCGCGATGGTCGCTGCTGGCGGCGTTGATCACGGCGTCGGCTGCGCGGGCCTGTTCGGCCAATAGTGCGCTGTCGTCCAGCGTGCCGGTCACGGGCGTGATGCCCAGTGCCTTGAGCTCGTCCGCTTGCTCGGCGTTGCGCACCAGGCCGGTAACCTTGTGGCCGGCCTTGACCAGGCCGGTGGCGATGGAGCCGCCGATGAAACCGGCCGCACCAGTAACGAATACGTTCATGGAGAAACTCCCTGCGTTGATAAGTGATGCAACGAGTATCAAGCAGTGATCCCAGACGAAAAATCCCTGCTGACCCAATTCACTCTTGCGCAGGAATCACGAATCAGTCGCTGAAATCCGTGGAAGCGTAAAGCGCCAATTTGCCCTGGATGAAGTCAAGGAAACACTGGATGCGCAAGGCCAGCTGCGAGTTACGGTAGTACACCGCGTTGATCGGCTGGCGATAACCGCTGTTGAACTCGGCCAGCACGACCTTCAACCGCCCGGCACGAATGTCCTCGATGGTCATGTAATGCGACAGGCTGGCGATGCCTTGGCCTTCCAGCGCCAGATGGCGGATGGTTTCACCGCTGGATGCGCTGAGTGACGCCTGGATCGGCCAGCGATCGCCATGCACGTAGCGCAACGGCCATTGGTTGAGGCCTTCGTTCTGGGTGAACCCCAGCAGGGTGTGTTCGGCCAGGTCCGCCACGGCTGTCGGTGTGCCATGTTTTTCCAGGTAGGCGGGGCTGGCGACGATGTGCAGCGGACTGCATCCCAGGGAACGGGCGTGCAGGGTCGAGTCGGCCAGTGTACCGATGCGGATGGCGATGTCGGTGCTTTGCTCTAGCAGGTCGATGATCAGGTCGTTGCTGTTTAGTTCGAGCTGGATATCTGGATAGAGCCGGCGGAACTCATCGATGTACGGCACGATGGCATGCAGCATGAACGGCGACGCGGCGTTGATGCGCAAACGCCCGGACGGCGTTTGCTGGCGCGAAGACAAGCGTTCTTCGAGTTGGTCCATCTGATCGAGAATCAGCTTGGCGTGCTCGAAGAAATATTTGCCCTCCTCGGTCAGGTCCATGCGCCTCGTGGTGCGGTTGATCAACGTGGTATCGAGCTTGGCCTCCAGCCGCGACAGCGTGCGACTGACCGCCGACGGCGTTTGCCCGACCTGCTCGGCGGCCGCGGAAATCGACCCGCACTCGATCACGCAGACGAAGATCTGCAATTCATCGGATCTGGCTTTCACGTGTGTCCTCTTTCACGAATCGGCATGGCATGAATCGCCAGGATCGCAGCCTTTGGCAGCTCCTACAGGGTATTGCGTATACCTGTAGGAGCTGCCGAAGGCTGCGATCTTTTAAGCCATTGCGACCGATATTAGCTGAGCGTTACACCTTCAGGCCAAACACCTCGGCCAAGTGCTGCTCATAACGCGCCACATCGGCCTCGATGTTCGGGCGTTTCATCACGTCCACGCAGAGGAAGGTCGGCAAAGCGGTCATGCCGAGGAATTGGTTGGCCTTGTGGAACGGGAAGTACACCGCGTCCACGCCTTTGGCCTCGAAGAAGTCGGTCGGGTCGTCGAAGGCTTGCTGCGGCGCGTTCCAGGTCAGCGACAGCATGTATTGCTTGCCCTGGATCAGGCCGCCGCTGCCGTACTTCTGCGAGGCGTCGGAACGGGTGCGGCCGTCGCTGGCATAGAGGCTGCCGTGACCTTCGGTGAAGACCTCGTCGATGTACTTCTTCACGGTCCATGGCGCGCCCATCCACCAGCCCGGCATCTGATAGATGATCACGTCGGCCCAGAGGAATTTGGCGACTTCTTCGGCGACGTCGTAACCCTCGTCGATGAAGGTGGCCTTGACATCCACACCGCCGCGATCCAGCACGCTCAGCGCGGCTTCATGCAAGGTGGTGTTGTAGCGGCCATCGGAGTGGGCGAATTGTTTGCCGCCATTGAGTAACAGGACTTTTTTCATGAGAGGTCTCGCAAGGGTCAGAAACTGGATGGCGGCAGCGTAACGATCCGCCTTGCGCGGAGTAAGCGCCGCTGTCGCAAAATACATTTGACCCACACGCACGAATCACCAGCAGATTGTTGCCTTAGACTGGCGCCAATTCTGACTTGAGGAGTGTTTTCCAATGAGTGAAATGCAAGGTTTCATCCTGCACGCCAAGACCCGCCCGGAAAAATCCGACGCCTTCGAAGCGTTTTTCAGCGGCTACGTAGAAGCAAGTCGCGCCGAACCCGGCTGCATCGAGTACCACATGCTGCGCGACAAGCAGGACCCTACCCTGTTTATCTTCTTCGAGATCTGGCAGTCCCAGGCACATCTCGACGGGCACTCGAACCTGCCGCACATGAAGCAGTTCCTCGATCAACGCAATGAGTACCTGGAACGGGATTTCGTAATCCGCGCCATCGAGATGCTCAGCCCGTCGTCCGCTAGCCGCTGATCAACAAATGGCCGCCGAGCAACCCGAGGCCAATGAAGAATACGCGCTTGAACAACAGGGCGCTGATCCGCTGGCGCAGCCACTGCCCCAGCCACATGCCGAGCACCGCCGGGATCAGCGCCAACAGCGACGCACTCAACTCGCCACCACCCAGGGCACCGAGCCATAGCAGGCCGCCCGCGAGGGCAAGGGTCGAGACGGTGAATGACAGGCCCAACGCCTGCACCAGTTCGTCCTTGCTCAAGCCCAGCGCCTGCAGGTAAGGCACTGCCGGAATCACGAACACGCCCGTGGCCGACGTAATGACACCGGTCATCACGCCGCACATCGGACCTAGCCAGGGCTCATTACCCGCACCGACACGCATGGTCGGCAAGAACAAGCCGCAGAGTGCATAGAGCAACAACGCCGCGCCCAATCCGCGCACCACCCAATGTCCACCGACCATGCCGATCCACAGCGTACCGGCGCCGGTGCCGATGAAGATGGCCAGCAGCATCGGCCACAGCCGCAGGATCAACCCGCGCAGATGCCCGCCGAAGGCCAGCTGCCAGACGTTGGTCAGGGTCGCGGGAATGATCAACAGCGCCGCAGCCTGTGACGGGGCCATAGCCAGACCGAGCAAGCCCATGGCGATGGTCGGCAGGCCGAGGCCGATGATGCCCTTGACCAAACCGGCCAGCAGGAAGGTGGCAATGACCAGCAACGACAGGGCCAAGCCGAGATTTTGGTAGAACGAGGCGAGTGTATTCATGGGGCTATGGTGAGGCGGGATTGGCCGGATGGAAATCTGCCATATACTGAGGGTGCCTCTTCCACAGCAAGAGGCATGATCGTTCCCACGCTCTGCGTGGGAATGCAGCCCGTGACGCTCTGCGTCACATGCCAAAGCGGACGCGGAGCGTCCGGTGAGGCATTCCCACGCAGAGCGTGGGAACGATCTTCTGGACACTGCATGCACTTCGACCTGACCGACCTGCGCCTCTACCTGAACATCCTCGACACCGGCAACATCACCGCCGGCGCGGCGCGTAGCCATCTTTCCCTGGCCGCCGCGAGCGCGCGAATCCGTGCAATGGAAGCATCACTCGGCACTGAGTTCCTGCAGCGCGGCCGTCGCGGCGTTACCCCAACGCCTGCCGGCAAGGCTCTCGCGCAACACGCCCGGGTCCTGCTGCAACAGGCCGAACGCATGCAGCAGGACCTGGCCGAATATGCCAAAGGCGTCAAAGGCCAGGTGCGGTTGTTGTGCAACACCACGGCCATCACCGAATACCTGCCGGAGTTGCTCGCCGACTTCCTGCGCGAGCATCCCAACCTCGACATCGACCTGCAGGAATTGCCCAGCACGCGCATCACCCACGCGTTGCGCCAGGGTGCCGCCGACCTTGGCATCGTCTCCGACGCGGTGGACACCCACGCCCTCGAAACCCTGCCCTTTCGCGACGACCCGCTGGTGCTAATCATGCCGCCCAGCCATCCGCTGGCCGACAGCGAACCGCCGACTTTCAGCGATACCTTGCAGCACGACTATGTGGGGTTGGCCGCTAATAGTGCACTCGCGGTGTACCTCGAAGAACAGGCGTTGCACGCGGGTATGCGCATGCAGATCCGCATCCGTGCGGAGGGTTTCGACGGGGTGATTCGCATGGTTGCCCGCGGCGCCGGGCTGGCGATTGTGCCGCTGGCGGCGATCCAGCGCCGGGCACTGGATCAACCGCTCAAAAGCTTCTCGTTGAACGAAGACTGGGCGCAGCGAAAACTGCTGCTGTGCGCGCGATCATTCACTGGCCTGCCCGGTTATGCCAGGGCGCTGCTCGAGGCGTTGCTCACTGAGTGAGACCGGTTTGGGCTTCCTGAAAAACACGCCGTAGACAACGGTCAGCAACAACAGGAACGGCACACCGAACACCAGGGTCATCTTGAAGGCTTCGGTGAAGTAGGTGGTGATCATCACCGCGCCCATCAGTACCAACCCCAACCAGGTGCTGTAGGGGAACAGGCGCATGCGAAACGACAGTTTTCGCTCGCCGTGGCGCTGGTGATAACGACGGAAACAGTAGTGCGTCAGGAAGATCATGAACCAGGTGAAGATGGCGCCGAACATGGAGATCGCCATCATCAAGGTGAACGAACTTTCCGGGTACAGGATGTTGAGCAAGGTCGCCAGGGCAATGCCCGAGCTCGACAACAACAGGGCGTTCAGTGGAATCCCGCTCTTGCTCAACTTGCCCATGGACTTGGGGGCGTAGCCGCCACGGGACAGGCTGAACATCATGCGCGTGGTGATGTACAACTGGCTGTTCATCGCCGAGAGCGCGGCGATCAGGATGACGAAATTCATCACCCCGGTGGCGCCGGGAATGCCGATGGCTTGCATGACCGTGACGAACGGGCTTTGCGCATGACCGGCCTGGACCCACGGCACAATCGCCAGCATCAGAGCGAGGGTCAGCAGGTAGAACACCACCAGGCGCACGATGGTCGCGCGAAAGGCTTTCTTCACCGCTTGCTCCGGGTCCTGCGCCTCACCGGCGGCCACGGCGATCATCTCCACGCTCAGGTAACTGAAGATCGACACGATGACCGCGACCCACATGCCTTGCAGGCCATTGGGGAAAAAACCGCCGTGGACGGTGTAATTGTGCACGCCGTATTCCGGGTTGCCGGAACCGAACACCACGTACACCGCGAGAATGATGAAGCCGACGATCGCGCCGATCTTGATGGTCGAGAACCAGTACTCGAACGTACCGAAGGTCTTCACGCTGATCGCGTTGAGCACGATCAACACACTGGAAAACGGGACGATCCACACCCACTCCGGCACGTTGGCAAACCAGTACTTCATGTACATCGCCACCGCCGTCACTTCCGTACCGACCGCCAGCACGATCGCCGCCCAATAGGCATAGCGCACCAGGAACCCGGCCAAGGGGCTGACATAGAATTCGGCGTAAGCACCGAACGAACCGGAGGTCGAATGGGCCACGGTCATTTCCGCCAGGCAGCCCATCAACAACAGCGTGATGATCGCGCCGATGGCGTAGCTGAGCAGCACGCTCGGCCCGGCATAGCCGATCGCGTAGGCGCTGCCCATGAACAGCCCGGTGCCGATCGCGCCACCAATGGCGATCATGCTCATTTGCCCGGACGTCAGCTGACGCCGCAGGCCCTGTTCACGGTTGGATATCGTTTCAAAACCGGTGTTATCGGTCATTTTTATGTCCTCTGAATATTGTCTTTCTTGAAGAGCACGTCTTGGTTTTTACCGGTGGGGATCAGCCACGCACAGCAGGACACGGATCAGAAAATACTCAGTGGATATTCGATGATGACGCGCACTTCGTTGTTGTCCGTGGTATCGGCCCGCGCCACTTGCGCGGTGGAACGCACACTGGCCTGGCGCACCCGCACCGACAGGTCCCGCGCCTTGCCCGACTGCACGACGTAGCGCGCCTCGATGTCGCGTTCCCAGCGCTTGCCGTCATCGCCGTAGCGTCCGTAGGCGCCGTTGGGACCACCGTCGTAATGGCTGTCGTCGATATGGTCACCGCTGACGTAACGGGACATGAAGCTCAGCCCCGGCACGCCGAAAGCCGCCATGTCCAGGTCATAACGCAGTTGCCATGAGCGCTCGTTGGGGGCGTTGAAGTCGAGCACCTGAATCGAGTTGGCGAGGAAAATCGAAGTGCCTGGCTGTTGATCGAAACCCAGGTAATCGAACGGCTCGTTGCCATCGACTTGTTGATACGCCAGGGTCAATCGATGGGCACCGGACTTATACCCGGCGGCCAGCGACCAGGTGGTGTTGTCGATTTTTCCGGCCAGGCTCTGACCATCATCGTTGGTGCGGTAGATGTTGAAATCCAGGTTCAGCGACTGGCCTTCACTCAGGGCAAAGGTGTAGTTGCCGTTGGCGTAGTACTGCCGCCAGATATCGGTGAACTGCGAGCCGTAGAGGCTGATGCTCAGTTGATCGCTCAGGGCATAACTACCGCCCAGATAATCGACACTGCGGGTTTCCACGCCAGCGTACAGCGCTTTCAGCGCGCCATCGGCATTGGTCGAGTTACTGTCGTTGCCGGCGGTGAAATGACCGATGTCCAGTTGCAAGGCCTTGAGTTCATGGCTGGTCAGCTGGAAGCCCGTGGCAACACTGGTGAACAGTCGCGCATTGCCGGTGCCGAACACCGGGTTTAGCGGGGTCAGGTTGCCGTACTTGAGTTCGGTCTGCGATACCCGCGCCTTCACCGCGCCACCCGCTTCGGAGTACTCATCCTCGGGGCGACCATCGGAATCGACCGGCAGCAAACCGGTGCCGGTGCGCCCCTTGCCGCTGTCGAGTTTGAGACCCAACTGCGCGTACGCATCGACCCCGAACCCCACCGTTCCCTGGGTGTAGCCGGAGCGGTAATCGAGCATGATCCCGTGGGCCCATTCATCCCGATAATTCTGGCCGCCAGGGTTGTTGAGGTTATTGCGATAGAAAAAGAAGTTACGGTTGGTCAGGGTCAGGCTGCTGCCTTCGACGAATCCATTGTCGGCGGCGGCATAGGCCATTTGCCCGAGGCAACTGCCGATGGCGAGCGACAAGGCGGGCCAGGGGGACAGTCTCATTCTGCGTGCTCCTTATTATTGTGTTTGCACAGAACAGTTGATCGATCGCAGGCGAAGCCCTGCCGCCAGGAAACCTGGCAGCAAGACCTGGACAACGCAGGTATCAGGTGACGCTGTGGCGAACCTGGAATTGCGCTTGCGCCCAGGTTTTCTGATCGAGAATCTCGCCGAGGATCTGCACTGCATCCCAGACCTCGGTGAAGGTCGTGTACAGCGGGGTGAAACCGAAACGCATGATGCGCGGCTCGCGGTAGTCGCCGATCACGCCCCGGTCGATCAGGGCCTGGATCACTGCATAGCCTTCGGGGTGTTCGAAGCTCACGTGACTGCCACGCTTGGCGTGCTCACGCGGCGTGATCAATTTCAGTTCGTGAGCCGAGCAACGCTGCTCGACCAATTCGATGAACAAGTCCGTCAGCGCCAAAGATTTGCGGCGCAAGCTGGCCATGTCGGTCTGGGCGAACACATCCAGCCCGCACTCGACCATCGCCAGCGACGTGATCGGCTGGGTACCGCACAAGTAACGGGCGATGCCGCTGCTCGGCTCGTAACGCGACTCCATGGCGAACTGCCGCGAGTGACCGAACCACCCCGCCAGCGGCTGCGGCACCAGATCGCACAACTGCGGCGAGACCCAGACGAACGCCTGCGAACCCGGACCGCCATTGAGGTATTTGTAGGTGCAGCCGATGGCGTAGTCGGCGCCCGCCTGATGCAAGTCGACCGGCACCGCGCCAGCGGAATGCGCCAGATCCCAGATGGCCAGTGCCCCGCACTCATGGGTCAGCGCGGTCAGCGCTTGCATGTCGTGCATGTAGCCGGTCTTGTAGTTGACGTGGGTGAGCATCACCACCGCCGTGTCCTGGTCAATCGCTTGTGGCAACTCTTCAGGGCTATCAACAAGGCGCAAGGTGTAACCCTGCTGCAGCATGTCGGCCAGGCCTTCGGCGATGTACAGGTCGGTGGGGAAATTGCTGCTTTCGGTGACAATCACCCGTCGCGCTGGCGACCTTGTGGCTTGCACCCGCAGCGCGGCACTGAGCACCTTGAACAGGTTGATCGAGGTCGTGTCGGTCACCACCACTTCACCGGCACGGGCGCCGATCAACCCGGCCAGGCGATTACCCAAACGCTCGGACAAATCGCGCCAACCGGCAGTGTTCCAGCTGCGGATCAGGCCATTGCCCCACTCTTGGGCAATCACTTCCTGAGCACGCGCCAATGCCGCGACCGGGCGTGCGCCCAGGGAATTGCCATCGAGATAAATCACACCGTCGGGTAGCGCAAATTGCTGGCGTAGCGGCGCGAGAGTGTCCTGGGCATCACGCGCCAGGCAATCGTTTCTTGTTGTCATCGGGTGTCCTGTTCTTTGAAGGTCGTTGCGTTTATGCAGGCGTTGTCGGCCCCTTTTCGTGGAGAAATAATGAACGATGCCTTGGAGAATTTTCGTGCAAACTAAGCGGCTACCAGGTAGTTATTTCGCATAAAATTCGAATCCAATACCCATAAACGCGGATTTACGCCAGCCATGAATCTCGACTCGACAGACCTGCGAATCCTCCATCAACTGCAACAGGATGGCCGCATCAGCAATCAGGAACTGGCAGAGAAAGTCGCCCTGTCGCCGTCGGCCTGTCTACGAAGGTTGCGCCTGTTGGAAAGCGAGGGAATCATCAGCGGCTATCGCGCGGTGTTGAATGCCGAACGGCTGGGGATCGAACTGGAAGCCATCGTCCATGTGTCATTGCGACAGGACGTCGAGGATTGGCACGAGACGTTTATCAAGAAGGTCCAGTCGTGGCCGGAAGTGGTCACCGCGTATGTGATTACGGGAGCGAGCAACTACGTGCTGCGGGTCCAGGCGCGTAATCTCAAACACTTCTCCGACTTCATCGTCAACCACTTGAACCGCACGGCGGGGGTGACTGACATCCGCTCGGAAATCGTCCTGCAGAAGATCAAGGAGCGTGAATCGCTGTTGGACCTGGTGGTGCGCAAGTAAGGAACGGATCGCTCAGAAGCCGCGCAGGCGCCGGGCTTCATTGCGCTGCAAGGTCATGCTCGGGGATTCGTCGAACAGCTTGCGGTATTCGGCGGAAAAGCGCCCCAGGTGCGTGAACCCCCAGCCCATGGCGATCGCGGAAATATTGCGTGCCGAGCCGTGCTCAAGCAGCTCCTGGCGCACGCCGTTCAAGCGGTACTTCTTCAGGTAGACCATCGGCGACAATGCGAAGTACTTCTTGAACGCTTCAAACAGCTTGAAGCGTGAAACCCCGGCAGCCGCTTCGATGTCCTCCAGGTGCAAAGCCTCGCGAGCATTGTCGTGAATGTATTGCCGCGCCCGGATCAGGTAGTGCGGTAATTTAACGCCCAGCACCTGGCGCAGCTCTTCTGAATAGTTGTTCGGCTGGGCGAGGATCAAGCCTTTGATCAGCGAACTTTCAATGTCCCGGGTGAAGGCCACTTGCTCGTAGAGTTCGCTACTGCGCTCCAGCTCAGCGATGAAATAGCGCGCCATGCGCCACCATGAAGCCGACGCGCCATCGACCGCATCCATCACCGGTTCGAAACGCAGCGGCGCATCCAGCGGTCGCTGCAGCAAGCCTTCCAGGGACTCGCTCATGGCGGCGCGGGTGATCACCACCTGGACTTTGCGGCAGTCGCCGGAAATCGCCAGCAGCTGGTTTTCATTGGGGGAAATGATCACCCCCTGATCGCGGTCGGATTTCACCACGCTGCCGTTCTTGCTCAACTCCTGTTCGCCCACCAGGGGCAGGCTCAGGCTGTAGCTGCTGAAGCGCTCGGGATCCTCGATATCGATGGTGACATCGGTGCCGTATTCGATGGTGCCCAGCGTCGTGGCCATCGACTTGAACGTGTTGGCACTGTGATGGAAGCGGATCCGCTCGGGCGTCGTGGTCACGAGCCGGTGCGGCCCGCAAATACCGGACATCCAGCTTCTTGCGGCCTCGAGGTCGTCGCTGTCGACACGAATGTCGCGACTCTGCGGATCGGTTTTGCTGTTCATCACGGTGCACCCACGGGCTATTTTCCAGCGCGCTCTGACGGCGCGTCTCAGGCGTGGAAAACGCAAGTTCCAGGCCACAAAACGCCAGCGCCAACTGCGTGGATAGCAATCCTCGACTATGTGGATAACGTAGCCGGTGAACGTGTCCCAACAGGCACTCGACGTTGCGCGAAACAGTACCTGATTGCTGCAGACAGGTGCAGCCGTTCATCGTTTGGTGCGCCTTCTGGGTAGTCGCTGCCCAGTTTGATACCGAGTGGGTGTTACCCCACAAATTTTACGGACTGCCTTCGCCCACAAACCGGATAGACCCCCACCCGCCCCACTCCCTCTAATGAGCACACCGATTAGCCCCAATAAAAAACAGGTGCACACCCATGAGTGGCGAAAAAAACGTCGAGCAGTGGAAAGCGTTTATCCAGGGCTGCCTGGACTTCCGTCCGGCAGAAGGCGTGTTCCGCATCGCCAGGGACATCTTTACCGAGCCGCAGTTGTTCGATCTGGAGATGGAACTGATCTTCGAGAAAAACTGGATCTACGCCTGCCACGAAAGCGAACTGGCCAATAACCACGACTTCGTCACGATGCGCGCCGGTCGCCAGCCGATGATCATTACCCGCGATGGCGACGGCCAGCTCAACGCATTGATCAACGCCTGCCAGCATCGCGGCACGACCCTGACCCGCGTTGGCAAGGGCAATCAGTCGACCTTCACCTGCCCGTTCCATGCCTGGTGCTACAAAAGCGACGGGCGCCTGGTGAAGGTCAAGGCGCCGGGCGAGTATCCGGAAGGCTTCGACAAGGCCACGCGCGGTCTGAAAAAGGCGCGCATCGAGAGCTACAAGGGTTTCGTGTTCATCAGCCTCGACGTACACGCCGACAACAGCCTCGAAGACTTCCTCGGCGATGCCAAGGTGTTCTTCGACATGATGGTCGCCCAATCGCCAACCGGTGAGCTGGAAGTGTTGCCCGGCAAGTCGGCCTACACCTACGACGGCAACTGGAAACTGCAGAACGAGAACGGCCTCGACGGCTATCACGTCAGCACGGTCCACTATAACTACGTGGCCACGGTGCAGCATCGCCAGCAGGTCAACAGCGAGAACGGCACCAGCAGCGCCAGCACCCTGGACTACAGCAAGCTCGGTGCTGGCGACGCCAACACCGATGACGGCTGGTTCGCGTTCAACAATGGCCACAGCGTGCTCTTCAGCGACATGCCGAACCCGTCCGTGCGTTCCGGCTACGCGACCATCATGCCGCGCCTGATCGAAGAACACGGCCAGGAAAAGGCTGAATGGATGATGCATCGCCTGCGCAACCTGAACATCTACCCGAGCCTGTTTTTCCTCGATCAGATCAGCTCGCAACTGCGCATCATCCGGCCGGTGGCCTGGAACAAGACCGAGATCATCAGCCAGTGCCTGGGGGTGAAAAACGAGTCGGACGCCGACCGCGAAAACCGCATTCGCCAGTTCGAGGATTTCTTCAACGTGTCGGGCCTGGGTACACCCGACGACCTGGTGGAATTCCGTGAAGCCCAGCGCGGTTTCCAGGCTCGCCTGGAGCGCTGGAGCGATATTTCCCGCGGCAGTCACCGCTGGGCCACCGGCGCCACGCCCAACAGCGAGTCGATCGGCATCGCCCCGGCCATGACCGGCACCGAGTTCACCCACGAAGGGCTCTACGTCAACCAGCACAGCAACTGGCAGAAATTCCTGCTCGATGGCCTGGACGCGAAATCCCTGAAACTCCGTGAGGTGTAATGATGAATGCGCAATTGCAGTACCAGATCGAACAGTTTTTCTACCGCAAATCCGAACTGTGCGATGCCCAGGACTGGGACGCCTACATCAAGCTGTTCGACGAGCAAAGTGAGTTCCACCTGCCGCAATGGGACTCGGAACACGTCTACACCCGCGACCCCAAGCGCGAGATGTCGCTGATCTACTACCCCAACCGTTCAGGCCTGGAAGACCGTGTGTTCCGCCTGCGCACGGGCAAGTCCGCCTCCTCGACACCGATGCCGCGCACCTTGCACATGATCAACAACGTGCGGATCAGTGAACTGGAAAACGGTGAATTGGAGGTGCGCCTGAACTGGCACACGCTGTTCTATCGCCTGGCCACCTCCGAGCAGTTCTATGGACGCGCAACCTACCGGCTCAAGCCCCACGCCGACAGTTGGCTGATCAGCCGCAAGCATGTGCTCTTGCTCAACGACACCATCAACTCGGTACTGGACTTCTACCACCTCTGAATCCAAGGAGATCGAGGCATGAATCACAAAGTGGCGTTCAGCTTTGCCGACGGCAAGACCCTGTTCTTTCCCGTACAACCCAACGAAATCCTGCTCGACGCCGCCCTGCGCAACGGCATCAATATTCCTCTGGATTGCCGCGAAGGCGTCTGCGGTACGTGCCAGGGTCGCTGCGAATCGGGTGACTACAGCCAGGATTATGTGGACGAGGAGGCGCTCTCGAGCCTGGACCTGCAGCAGCGCAAGATGCTCACCTGCCAGACCCGGGTGAAGTCCGATGCGGCGTTTTATTTCGACTTCGCTTCCAGCCTGTGCAATGCCTCGGGCCCGGAACAACTGAGCGCAACGGTGACCGGCGTCAGGCAGATTTCGGCCAGCACCGCGATCCTGCACCTGGATCTCGGTACGACAAACCCACTGGATTTTCTACCGGGGCAATACGCCCGCTTGTCGATTCCGGGAACTGAAAGCAAGCGTTCCTACTCGTTTGCCAATCGGCCGAGTGAGGACAATCAACTGCAGTTCCTGATTCGCCTGCTACCCGACGGCGTGATGAGCAACTACATCCGGGAACGCTGCCGGGTGGGCGACGAAATCATGCTCGAGGCACCGCTGGGTGCGTTCTATCTGCGGCATGTGGCCAAACCACTGATCCTGGTGGCGGGCGGAACCGGGCTGTCGGCACTGCTGGGCATGCTCGACGACCTCGCCGAGCGCGGTTGCACGCAGCCGGTGCACCTGTACTACGGCGTGCGCGACGCTGCCGACCTGTGCGAACGGGCACGGATCGAGGCTTATGCCGAACGCCTTGCGGGGTTTCGCTACACCGAAGTGGTCAGCGATCCATCGCCACAGTGGACAGGCAAGCGCGGCTACATTGCCGAGCATTTCGACCTCAGTGAACTGCGCGACGCGCCGGTCGACATGTACGTCTGCGGGCCGCCGCCGATGGTCGAATCGATCAAAGACTGGTTGCAGGCCCAGGCGCTGGACAGCGTTCACCTGTATTACGAAAAGTTCACCGAGAGTAATATCTGATCTTTCAAACCAGGCCTGACAACAATAACCAGAAGGGAACGAGATGGCGGATGAAATCTTGCAACAGGGAACGCTCAAGCGAGGGTTGAAAAATCGACATATTCAACTGATCGCCCTGGGCGGGGCGATTGGTACCGGGCTGTTCCTCGGCTCTGCAGGGGTACTCAAGTCGGCCGGCCCGTCGATGATCCTCGGTTATGCGATTGCCGGATTCATCGCCTTCCTGATCATGCGCCAGTTGGGCGAGATGATTGTCGAGGAGCCGGTAGCCGGTTCGTTCAGTCACTTCGCCCACAAATACTGGAACGGTTTTGCCGGTTTCCTTTCGGGCTGGAATTACTGGGTGCTGTACGTGCTGGTGGGTATGGCCGAGCTGACGGCCGTGGGCAAGTACGTGCAGTTCTGGTGGCCGGAAATCCCGACCTGGGTCAGCGCCGCGGTGTTCTTCGTCCTGGTCAACCTGATCAACACGATGAACGTCAAAGTCTTCGGCGAGATGGAGTTCTGGTTCGCGATCATCAAGGTCGTGGCCATCATCGGCATGATCGTCCTGGGCTGCTACATGCTGTTCAGCGGCACCGGTGGCCCACAGGCATCGGTCAGTAACCTGTGGAGCCACGGCGGTTTCTTCCCCAACGGCACCACCGGCCTGCTGATGTCGATGGCGTTCATCATGTTCTCCTTCGGTGGCCTGGAACTCGTCGGCATCACGGCCGCTGAAGCCAGCGAACCGAGGAAGGTGATTCCCAAGGCGATCAACCAGGTGGTTTATCGCGTGTTGATCTTCTACGTCGGCGCACTCACCGTGCTGCTGTCGTTGTACCCTTGGGATCAACTGCTGCAGACCCTTGGCGCGTCCGGCGATGCCTACAGCGGCAGCCCGTTCGTCCAGATCTTCTCGTTGATCGGCAGCGATACCGCCGCGCACATCCTCAACTTCGTGGTGCTCACCGCGGCGCTCTCGGTCTACAACAGCGGCGTTTATTGCAACAGCCGCATGCTCTACGGCCTGGCCGAACAGGGCGATGCACCGAAATCGCTGATGAAACTGAACAAACAGGGCGTGCCACTGCGGGCGCTGGGCATCTCGGCGCTGATCACCATGCTCTCCGTGCTGGTCAACTACCTGGCGCCCCATGAGGCGCTGGAATTGCTGTTCGCCCTGGTAGTCGCCTCGTTGATGATCAACTGGACGCTGATCAGCCTGACCCACCTGAAGTTTCGCAAAATCATGGGCCAGCAAGGCATCGTGCCGAGCTTCAAGTCGTTCTGGTTTCCTTACAGCAACTACCTGTGCCTGGCGTTCATGGCCATGATCATCTTCGTGATGTGGATGATCCCGGGCATACGCGCCTCGGTCATCGCTATCCCGGTGTGGGTGTTGATCATCTACGGGTTCTACCGGATGCGTGTGGCGAGGGATCGCAGCTTGCCTGTCGCGCAATAATCCTTAGCCCAACAAAAAGCCCCGGCATTCAATGAATGCCGGGGCTTTTTCATGCGCGTCCCTGTAGGAGCGAGCATGCTCGCGATGAACCTGAAAGCGCGCCGCGGGGTGTCAGGTTTCCCGCGTTATCGTTGGCCTCCATCGCGAGCATGCTCGCTCCTACAGGGATGTAAACGTCAGATCACAGGGTCGAACGCACCCGCCACAACTCCGGGAACAGCACGGTATCGAGCATCTTGCGCAGGTAACCCACCCCTTCGGTGCCGCCAGTGCCTGGTTGAAAGCCAATGATCCGCTCGACCGTGGTGACATGGCGGAAGCGCCACTGGCGGAACGAGTCTTCGAGATCGATGAATTTCTCGGCCAGTTGGTAGAGATCCCAATAACGCGACGGATCCTTGTAGACCACACGCCACGCCGCTTCGACCGAGGCGTCATGTTGCGTCGGGCTCGTCGGGTCGCGCTCGAAACGCTGAGGATCAATCGCAAGGCCAGCGCTGGCCATCAAGCGAATAGCTTCGTCATACAGCGAGGGTGTGGCGATGGCTTTTTCGAGTTCCTGCAGCAACTCCGGGCGATGGGCGTGGGGGCGCAAAAGCGTCGCGCTCTTGTTGCCCAGGATAAATTCGATTTCACGGTACTGAAACGACTGGAAGCCCGACGACTGTCCCAGGAAAGGCCGGATCGCGTGGTACTCGGTAGGCGTCATGGTGGCCAGTACTGTCCACGCATGCACCAGTTGATCAAAGATCCGCGAAACCCGCGCCAACATCTTGAAGGCCGGCGGCAACTCTCCCAGCCGCACGTGTTCGCGGGCAGCCTTGAGCTCGTGCAGCATCAGCTTCATCCACAGCTCAGAGGTCTGGTGCTGGATGATGAACAGCATCTCGTTATGGTCCGGCGACAAGGGGTGCTGGGCACTGAGAATACGCCCCAGGTCCAGGTAATCGCCGTAGCTCATGGAGTCGGAAAAATTCAGCTCGGCGTTATGCCATTCCTCTGTCTGACTGGCAGGCGAATACGGACATTGGCTCATTGAGCAGGCTCCTCATGTGGCGTGGAATTCAGTGGACGCAAGATAGCCCTGACCGGGCTGGCGTCGAGGTTGGCAAAGCGCAGCGGCAGCGCGATCAACTCGTAATCCCCTTCCGGTACGTCATCTAGCACGATGCCTTCGAGAATGGCCATGCCGTGACGCGCCACGGCGTTGTGCGAATCCATGGTCTTGGATTGCTGCGGGTCCAGCGATGGCGTATCGATGCCGATCAGGCGCACGCCGAGACTGGCGAGCAGGTCGACGGTGTCTTTGGCGACCGCCGTGAATTCGGGGTCCCAGGTGGCCAGCGGCGCGTGTTGATAGGTCCGCAGCAGGACGCGTTCGGGCAAATTGTCCAAACGACCTTGCAGTTGTCCGGGTTGCACCAGTGCGCCGCTGCCAAGGCAATGCAGCACCCGGCAAGGCCCGATATACACATCGAGGGACACGTCGCCGATGGCCGCGCCGTCCTCGCTGTAGTGCAATGGCGCGTCGACATGGGCGCCGGTGTGCGGCGACAGCGTGATGCGCCCGACATTCACCGGGCATTCAGGCCCCAGTGTCCAGACGCGTTCTTCCTGAAACGGCGTATCTCCCGGCCAGGTCGGTGTTGCGGTACTCAAGGGCGGGCTGATGTCCCACCACGACATTGTTTTTTTCATTGCACAGCTCTCGGCCTTTTCCGAAGTGAATGATACGAGCGATACCTGTGCATGTTCTTGCAAAAAGATTCGAAAAAGCCTGGGGCTTTCGCACAAACTGCCAGATATCGGCGGTTTATCGAGTGGAAATTTCAATGGGCTTGCAGGCGCTTTCAGCCGTCAAGCGGGTGAGGGTCGCTGCGTTTCTGGATACCTCGATGTCGAGTACAGACAACTGATCCCCCGGCAGGCCCTATAGGGTGCGTCTTCAGCTCTCCCCCAACGCCGGAGTCATCATGACCGCACCGATTACCGTTCTTCGCGACACCCATCCGCTGCCCGTACTCGACGCCTGCAAATGGGAAAAACTCGAAGGCGACCCGCACACCGTCAACCTCAACGCCTACACCAGCGAAGATGGCAGCAAGATCATGGGCACCTGGATCTGCACGCCAGGCAAGTGGTACGTGGAATATGTGAAGTGGGAATACTGCGACTTCCGCGAGGGGTACTGCATCATCACCCCGGAAGGAAAAGAGCCGATCCACCTGCGCGCCGGAGACATTTTCGTCATTGAGCCGGGGATGAAAGGCACCTGGGAAGTGGTGGAAACCGTGCGCAAGTACTTCGTGTTTGCCTGATGCAAAAAAACCGGGAAATCACCCGACGTGATTTCCCGGTCAATGTCGATGCGCACATGCAATACCTGTAGGAGTGAGCATGCTCGCGATGGACTCAAGAGCGCCGCGTGAACCCAGGAAACACGCGTCATCGTTAACGACCATCGCGAGCAGGCTCGCTCCCACAGGTTTTATTGCGGCTTGCGATAACTGTTGATGATCGCCGAGAAGTCACTGCCGCCTTCCCCACGCAAACTCATCGCCTGATACAACTGCTGCGCCACCGCGCCCAGTACCAACGGCTGGTGCGCCTGACGGGCCGCTTCCGTTGCCAGTCCCAGATCCTTGAGCATCAGCTCGGCGCCGAAGCCACCGGTATAGCCGCGCGAGGCTGGTGCCGTTTCGACGATGCCCGGCCATGGGTTGTACATCTCCGAACTCCAGCAACGTCCGGTGGAGCTGTTGATGATGCCCGCCAGCACCTTGGTGTCGATGCCCAAGGCATCGCCCAGGGCCATGGCTTCACTGACGCCAACCATGGAAATGCCCAGCAGCAGGTTGTTGCAAATCTTGGCAATTTGTCCGGTGCCCACTTCGCCGCAATGGACGATGTTGCGGCCCATCTGCGCCAGCACCGGTTGCAGGGTCGCGAAGAGTTCCGGGGTCGCACCGACCATGAACGTCAACGTCCCCGCCGCGGCGCCCCCGGTGCCACCGGAGACCGGCGCATCGGCCATGGCCACGCCCTGCTTGGCAGCGGCGGCGGCCACGTCACGGGCGGTCTGCGGATCGATGGTGCTGCAATCCACGGCTGGCACACCCTTGCCGATACCGGCGAGCACACCGTCTTCGCCCAGCCAGACGCTGCGTACATGCACGGCAGCGGGCAGCATGGTGATGACCAGTTCGGCACCTTGCGCCGCCTCACGGGCCGAAGCGCTGATGGTGCCGCCCAGTTGTTCAAGCTCCGCCAGCACGGCCTTGTTCAGGTCGACCAGGCGCAGTGAATGGCCGGCCTTGATCAGGTTGCGCGCCATCGGCGCGCCCATGTTGCCGAGACCGATAAAAGCAATGTTCATGTCCGGCTCCTTAACGCAGGTTGATGGTGGTGTTCACACCGTCGTTGACGCTGTCGTCATCGAACCAGCGGCTGGTGACGGTCTTGGTCTGAGTGTAGAACTGCACCACTTGCTTGCCATACGGGCCAAGGTCGCCAAGCTTGGAGCCACGGGAACCGGTGAAGCTGAAGAATGGGACCGGTACCGGAATCGGGATGTTGATGCCGACCTGGCCGACGTCGATTTCGCTCTGGAACTTGCGCGCCGCCGCACCGGACTGGGTGAACAGGCCCGTGCCGTTGCCGAACGGGTTGGCGTTGACCAGGGCAATCGCCTCGTCGAGCGTATTGACTTCCAGCACCACCAACACCGGACCGAAGATTTCCTGGGTGTAGATCTGCATGTCGGGGGTCACACCGGAGAACAGGGTCGGGCCGACGAAGTTGCCCTTCTCGTAACCAGGAACCGTGATGTCGCGACCATCGAGCTCGAGTTTCGCGCCTTCCTTGATGCCGCTTTCGATCAGCTCGAGAATTCGCGCCTTGGCCTTTTTCGAAATCACCGGGCCGACGTCGGTGCCCGGCTCGCTGCCGGCATTGACCTTGAGTTTCTGCGCCAGTGCTTTCAAGTCAGGCAGCCATTGCTTGGCCGCACCGACCAGCACCACCACCGAAGTCGCCATGCACCGCTGACCGGCCGCGCCGAAACCGGCGCCCACTAGCGCATTCAGCGCCTGTTCGCGATTGGCATCGGGCAGCACCACGGCGTGGTTCTTCGCGCCCATCATCGATTGCACGCGTTTGCCATGCTTGCCGGCCAAGTCATAGACGTGGGTGCCGACCGCCGTCGAGCCCACGAAGGAAACGGCCTTGATGTCTTTATGGGTGCACAGCGCATCCACCACGTCCTTGCCGCCGTGCACGACGTTGAGCACGCCGGCCGGAATCCCGGCCTCGATAGCCAGTTCCACCAGCAGCATGGTCGACATCGGATCCTGTTCGGACGGCTTGAGCACGAAGGTGTTGCCGCAGGCGATGGCCATCGGGAACATCCACAGCGGAATCATCGCCGGGAAATTGAACGGTGTGATACCGGCGCAAACGCCGATTGGTTGACGCAGGGTGTAGGTGTCCACGCCACCCGCCACGTTTTCAGCGAACTCGCCCATTTGCAGGCTGCCGATGGAGCACGCGTGCTCGACCACTTCCAGGCCACGGAAAATATCGCCTTCAGCGTCGGCAATGGTCTTGCCCTGCTCGGCGCTGAGGACTGCCGCGATGCGCTTGGAATGTTCGCGGATCAACGCCTGCAGTTTGAGCATGATGCGCATCCGCGCGCCGATCGGCGTCAGCTTCCAGGTCTGGAAGGCGCGATGGGCGGCACTGATGGCGGCGTCGACTTCTTCAGCCGTGGCAAACGGCACCTTGGCCAGCACTTGCTGGGTTGCCGGGTTGATGATGTCGTGCCACTCGGTGGTCTGCGATTCGACCCACTGGCCGTCGATCAACAGTTTGACCTTTTGTACGGTGGTCTCGTCAGGCGTAAGCGAAGCGTTCATGTGGGGTCTCCGAATCTTTGTTTTTATTTCAGGAGCCAGGGCGAAACGTCACCCTGCGATAAGACGTGTGCCACGAATTGGTTATCGGGCTGTTTTTGGAGTATAGATGTGCAAACTTCTAATAAGAACGCACATAAAAGCCGGTCCATCATGCAAAAAAACATCACGTCTCTGGGTTCACTAAACTGGGATGACCTCAAGTTTTTCCTTGAGGTCTCACGCACCCGCAAGGCCAGCACCGCGGCCAAGCGCCTGGCCGTCGACTACACCACCGTGTCGCGGCGCATCAGTTCACTGGAAGCTTCGCTAGGCACCCTGCTGTTCGAGAAGTCCCGGACCAGCGGCTTTGTCCTGACCGCAGAAGGCCAACGCCTGATGGGCTACGCCGAGTCGATCGAAAGTACGCTGCACATGGCCTGCGAACAGGTCTCAGGGTCCGGGGTGGCGTTGTCCGGCCATGTGCGCATGGGCTGCACCGAAGGTTTCGGGAGCTTTTTCATTACCCCGCAACTGAGTCACTTCGTCGACGCCTACCCGGCGATCTCGGTGGACATCCTGCCGCTGCCGCACTTCATCAGCCTGTCCAAGCGCGAGGCCGACATCGTCATCGCCCTGGAGCGCCCGGAACACGGCCCCTATGTCTGCTGCAAACTGACGGACTACCGCCTGCAGCTGTATGCGACGCAGCAATACCTCGACAAACACCCGGCAATCCGCCGGCCGGCCGACTTGGGCAAGCATTCGTTCATCAGCTATGTCGACGACCTGGCGTTCAGTTCCGAGCTGCTGTACCTGGCCAACGTGCTCCCCGGCGCCAGCGCCAACTTGCGCAGCACCAGCGTGATCGCGCAGTTCGTGGCCGCGCAGCAAGGGCGGTCGCTGGCCATCCTGCCGTGCTTCCTGGCAGCCCAGGACCCACGGTTGCTGCCGGTGTTGCCGCAGGAAATCAACATCACCCGGCAATTCTGGATGTACTGCCGCGAGGATCTGAGGAAGCTCAAGCGGATTACCCTGTTGTGGGATTACATCCGCGCCGTGACCGAGCAGAACCAGGCACTGTTGATGGGTGACAGTCGGCAGATGGTGTTTGCCGACTGAGGATGTTCAAGAACGTTCAGGTTGTAACCGGTTGGCGGCCAGCCACTTTCCTGGACAATGTCTTGCCGAACGCTATCCACCATTTTTCATAATAGAAGGTGGAGATATGCGCGGTGATGAAAATGGCGGCGAACAACAACGGTCGCTTCAGATATTTAACGATGGTATCCCCGCTACCCAGCCAGGTATGCGCCAGCAGCGGATGAACAACGTAGAGCGCGTAGGAGATGGTGGCGATATAAAACAGAATGCGGTTGTTCAAAACATGGGCAATGAATGTCCGGCCATTGAGCAGCGTACTCCCGACCATTGCGGCGGCAATGTAAGGGCGCAAGTAGTTCATGAAACCACCGTCGGGATGACTGGACACGACAAACAGGGCGAATAAAGCCATTTGCACGACCAGCATTTGTGCCGGCGCCTTCACAAGATTGTTACCCAGTCTTTTGTGATAGATCAGCGCCAGTATGCAACCAGACAGTATTTCATCAATGCGGTAATAGGTATTGATGACGACATGGGCATCATTCATGACTCGATAGGTTGTGACGGCGATGGCAAGAAAAGGGATCAGCACCATCCACCTTTTCCTCATCATGACTACCAGCAAGGCGATGGCCACATAAAACTGGACCTCCATGCACAAGCTCCATAAATGGCCGTTTACATCGCCAAGCCACATGGGCGGCCAGTTGGCAAAGAACAAAAAGTTTGCGATGTAGTAATCCGGAGGGCTGCTCATGATAGGCAAGACAATTGCCATGTACAGCCAGGCAAGAGGCACAATGCGAAAGAACCTGCGAATCAGAAAATCAATGACGCTGTCGTTATTGAGCAGAAAACTTGTTATCAGGAAACCCGACAAGGTAAAAAATATAGCCATGCCCATGACGCCTGCAGCAGAATTCAACTGCAAAAACTTTGGGCCAAGTGGTAGCAGGTGACACGCCAGTACCAGCAAGATACTAATTCCGCGCCATCCATCAAGTACGTTTAATCGAGAGCCTGCTACGGAACTATCACTCATATTGGCATTCGCTCTTTGGATATAAAAACCCAATAGTCGTAGCAGTGAAAATCTCATGGAGCCAGACCATTCAAGCCTGAAGTCTAGGTCACCTTTTGCGCTTTACACTTCACGCCATGATAAAATTTTGTCGCGCGCATTTGGCTAAATAACTGTTTTTTTGACGTTGCTTTCATGGCGTGAAGTGCAACGTCCACTTTTTGGCAGATGCGTTGCGAGCGCTGTCAGGCGCTCGCCTCCTTGAGTTCCAGCATCAGCCCGCTCAAGCGTTTGACCCGACGTCGCACCGCCTCTTCGAAGACGCCAGCCCGAGGCTCGATCAATGTGAACCAATCCTTGGCCCGGGTGATGCCGGTATAGATCAGCTCCTTGGTGAGCACCGGGTTCAGGGCATCGGGCAGGATCAACGCAGTGTGGGCGAATTCCGAGCCCTGGGATTTGTGCACGGTCATGGCGTACACGGTTTCGACATCATTGAGGCGACTGGGCAACACAAAACGCACGCCACCCTGGCCGTCGTTCCTCGGGAACGCGACTCGCAGCACCGGTTTCCCGGCCTCGGGCCCCTCGCGCTCGGGAAGCTTGAGGGCAATGCCGATGTCACCATTCATCAAGCCCAGGCCGTAATCGTTGCGGGTCATCAGCACCGGGCGGCCTTCGTACCACTGCTGGTCGCTGTCGATCAGCCGGGCCTTCAGCAAGGCGTCGGTCACCCGCTGGTTCAAGCCTTCCACGCCCCACGGGCCTTTGCGCACCGCGCACAACAACTGGAAGGCGTCGAACGCCTGCAAAACCTGCCGGGCCCAATCGGTCCAGCGCGCATCGTCCAGGGGACAATCGAGCGCTGGACGCTGGTTGCGCAGCAGGCTCAAGTAATAGCGGTAGCCTTGCGGCCCCTCACCATGACCTTCGAGCAACAGGCGCTCCAGCGCCCGATCCTGTTCATTGCGCAGGGACAGGCTGAACACATCGTCGTGGCTTCGCGCCGCCAGCAACTTGCGGGCTTGCGCGGGCTGTTGCTGGTTCACCCAACGAGCCAACTGGCCAATGCCGCTGCCTTCGCCGAAACGCCGCGAGTGGCGCAACATCACCACTTGCTGGGCCAGCGGATGGGTGCCCTGGGTGTCTTCCTGCAGCCCGCTGCCTTCCAGGCTTTCACCGCTGACGGTTTGCAGCCATTGTCGAGTGTGTGGGCTATACCAGCCCGCTTCGGCGTCGCGACACAGATCGCCCAGCACGGCACCGGCCTCCACCGACGCCAGTTGGTCCTTGTCACCCAACAGCACCAGGCGGGCATGGGCCGGCAGTGCATCGAGCAGGTTGGCCATCATTTCCAGGTCGATCATCGACGCTTCGTCCACCACCAGTACATCCAGCGGCAAGTGATTGCCGGCGTGGTGACGGAAATGTCGCGTCCCCGGGCGGCTGCCGAGCAGGCGGTGCACGGTGGTGACGTCAGAGGGGATTTTCTCGCGGATGGCTTCAGTGACTTTCAGCGTTCGCACTTGTGCGCTGATGGACTCGGTCAGCCGCGCCGCCGCCTTGCCGGTTGGCGCCGCAAGACGAATGCGCAGCGGCTTGCCCGCCTCTACGGCCGGGGCCTGGAGTAAGGCGAGCAAGCGCACCACCGTGGTGGTCTTGCCGGTTCCCGGACCGCCGGTGACGATACTGAAAGCGCTGCGAGTCGCCAGGGCGCAAGCGAGTTTTTGCCAGTCGACGACCTCACCGGGCCTGGCCGGACCGAATAGCCCCGTCAGGCGCTGCAACAAGTCCCCTGGTGCGTTCTCGTGCACCGTCAGTCGCTCACGCAACGCATTGTCGATACGTCGTTCGTAGGTCCAGTAGCGTCTCAGGTACAGGCGCTTGCCGGCCAACACCAGAGGCCGCTGATGCACGCTGTCGCGCTCGTCCGCCGCCAATGCGACCAGGCTGCTGGCGGCCAGCACCTTGCACCAGTGGGCGCCATCCAGCCCTTCCAGCAGTTGCGATGGCAGCAACATCGCGCCACCTTGCAGGTCGCCTTCCGGGGGCAGCGACAGGGCGAAGTCCGGCTCCTTGAGGGTTTCGAACAGGTCCAGGCACACATGCCCATGACCCAACTGGTGACTGGTCAATGCCGCCGCCAGCAGTACCAGCGGATCATCGTTCGGAGCCAGTTCGTGAAGAAAACCGACGAAGGCCTTGTCCAGTGCTCGCAACCAGCCACGCTCGACCCAACGCGTGAGCAGCAGCAACAAGTCTTCGGCACGCGTCAAAGGGCTGAGTTGCGCCAGGCTGTCGGCACTCAATGGCGTCGACAGTACATTGGCGAAGGTGCGGTTCATAGCAGTTCTCCCTGTTCCCAGGCGGGTTCGACCCTGGGCTGCGGCTTGCCCTGAAACAGGCGGTCCAGTTGCTCGATCAGCACCTTGGGTGGGCGGGCAAAATACACGCCCTGGCTTGGCGCACGGGTACCGCGCAGGAACAGGTACAGCGCGCCTCCGACATGCCGGTCGTAATCGTAATCGGCAAGCCGGGCCTTGAGCTGGCGGTGCAGGGCCAGCAGGTACAACACGTATTGCAGGTCGTAGCGGTTGTCGAGAATCGACTGCTCCATGGCCTGCGCGGTATAGGCCGAGTCGTCGACGCCGAGCCAGTTGGATTTGTAGTCGGCGACGTAATAGCGGCCGTCATGCTCGAACGTCAGGTCGATGAAGCCCTTGAACATGCCGTTGAGCAACACCGATTCAGCGGCCACCCGAGGCACCCCGTTGTGGGTGTATTGGCACACCAGCGCATCGAGCTTGAGCACATCGACCTTGTGGCTGGCGAACCAGAACTCCATTTCGACACGGTACTGGGTCAACTGCCCGAATACCACCGGTGCCTCGTCGCTGCCCAGCGGCAACGGCGAATTGAGCAGGTGCTGCAGCCATTCACTCAGCGTGCTGATCCAGCCTTCCCAGCCACGGCGATTGCAGCGACGGGCAATCGCATCTTCCACGGCTTGCCCGGTGACGCCAAAACCTTCGTTGCCTGCCCATTCGAGCAACCCATGGAGAAAGGTGCCCGGGTTCGGGCCACGGGGGAATCGATGGATATCGGCACCGCCGGCCACCATCTCTCGAGGGGTATGCGGGTCGAGACGTTCGTCGTCGAAGAGTTTCTGTGCCTGTGCACTTTCGGGCGCCTGATCACTGCCGATACTCAGGCTGTCCCCGATGCGCAAGGCGCTGTAAGAAGCAATCCACCAGTTTTCACTGGCCTTGCGTTGCACGGTCAACGGTGCCAGCAACGCAGCGGTGTTCTGCGGTGGATGGTAGTGCTCGCGGGTGGCTTCAGGCATTTGTTCAAGACCAATCGCCGGACAGCCCTGTTGAAGGTCTCGCAACCAGGCCTGCAAGCCCGCCGACTCGTTCAAGCAAGCACCGCCACCCAACAGATACCCGAGCGCCGACAGGTGCAGCACCGAGCTGTTGTTATTGCCGCGCTTGAGATCCGCCACGCCCAGCCAGCAGGCATGTTGCGCCCGGGTCAGCGCCACATACAACAGGCGCAGGTCTTCGGCCAGGCGCTCATCATCGGCCAGGGCGATCAATTCGGCCGTGGGGTTCAACGTCACTTGGGCCTTGCCTGCGGCGTCGTGGTAATGCAACGGCAGACGGCTGCCATCCACCGGTTTCGCCGAGCAAATGAACGGCAGGAACACCAACGGGTACTCCAGCCCCTTGGACTTGTGGATGGTCACGACCTTGACCAGTTGCTCGTCGCTTTCCAGACGCAGGATCTGCTCTTCACCCGCCTGGCCCGACAATGCCAGGTGCTCGGACAAATGCCGGATCAATGCCTGCTCGCCATCAAGTTCGGCGGCCGCCTGTTGCAGCAACTCGGACAGGTGCAACAGGTTGGTCAGGACCCGCTCGCCATCGCTGCGCGCTATCAATGCCTGGGGCAGCTTGAAGTCATGCAGCAAGCGTCGCAGCATTGGCAACACGCCCTGCTTGCGCCAAATCTCGCGATAGCGGCGAAACTGCATGACCCGCGCTTCCCAGGCCAGTTCGTCCTGGTTCAATTGCTCAAGCTCGACCAACGACAGATTCAGCGTGATGCTGGCCAGTGCCGCGCGCAGTGGCCGCTCGACGTCCGGCTCGGCGCAGGCCTTGAGCCAGGTCAGCACGTCATGGGCTTCCTGCGCGGCGAACACCGAATCCTTGTCCGACAGATAAACGCTGCGCACGCCTCGGTTAGCGAGCTCGGTACGCACCGCCTGCGCTTCCTTGCCATCGCGCACGAGGATGGCAATGTCCGCAGGCATCAAGCCTCTGAGCGGCTGGTCATCGCGCACGAAGCCCGCAACGCCTTGTTGTCCGCCGTTGAGCAAGGCGGTGATTTCGCTGGCACAGGCGGCGGCCAGTTGTTGGCGATAGACCGCACCGGACAACGGCTGCTCGACGCACAGGTGCCAGATGTTCAACGCCGGTACTGCCTGGTGATCGATGCGCAGGATTTCCTTGCGCCCCTGGGACTCGACAGGCTGGAAGGGCACCGGGTTATCGCCATTGTTCTCCCGGAACAGGAACGCCCCGCGCCCGGACTCGCGAGACTCGGCATAGTCGAACACATGGTTCACGGCACTGACCATGCCATGGCTCGAACGGAAGTTGGTGCCCAGGGTATGCAGGCGGCCTGTGGTCGCCTGGCGGGCCCGCAAGTAGGTATAGATGTCGGCGCCGCGGAAGGCGTAGATCGCCTGCTTCGGGTCGCCGATCAGGAACAGCCCGCTGTCGGGTCTATTGTCTTCAATGCGGTAGATGCTCTCGAAGATCCGGTACTGCACCGGGTCGGTGTCCTGGAATTCGTCAATCAATGCCACCGGGAACTGTTCGCGGATCAAGCTCGCCAGTCGCTCGCCACCATCGCTTTGCAGCGCCGCGTCCAGGCGCAGCAACATGTCGTCGAAGCCCATTTCCGCACGACGGCGCTTTTCCTCTTCGAAACGCGCTCCCACCCAATGGGCAGCGTGTTGCAGTACGGCCGCATCGGGCGTCGGCAAGCCATCAAGACAGGCCTTGAGCGCGGGCATCGCGTCCAGGCCCGGATGATCCGGCGCGACGCCTTTTTTCCAGGCTTCTGCCATACCCTCAGGCGTCAGGCGCGTGAAGCCGGTGCCGATGTCCAGTTGCTCGAGGGACTCGTCTTCGGCCCAGGCTTTGATTTTCTCGAACCAGGGCTCGAAGTACCGCGCCTGCATCTTGCGCCCGTCGACACTCTTGCTGGCGACACCTTCGTGACACAGGGCCAGCAACTCGTCGGCCCACTGGCGCCACGGCATCTTCAGCTCAAGCAAGGCGGCTCGCCGCTCCTGCAGGCACTCGGTGATCAATTGCGCCGGCTCCTTACCGGCGAGGGTGTCGCGCGCGCTGGCGAACAACCCTCGGATCCGCGGCAACAAGGCGGCCGGACCGCCCCAATTGCTGCGCACCCAGTTCAACGCATCGCCCTGCATCGGATAACAGAACAAGCGCCAGTAATCGCGCAGCACTTCCCCCAGCAGATCGCTGTGGTCGGTTTCCAGGGTCTGAGTGAACAGGCTACCGCTGTCGAAAGCGTGCTCGCGCAACATGCGCTGGCACCAACTGTGGATGGTCGACACGGCCGCCTCATCCATCCATTGCGCGGCGATGTCCAGGCGGTTGGCGCAGCCGGGCCACTGTTCCGGCGCGTACTCTTGCCGCAGCTGGTTGATCAGTGCGTCGGGGGCCGGCGTTTCGTCGCGGAAAAACCGTGCGGCTTCTGCCAGTCGCGTACGGATGCGTTCGCGCAGCTCTTTGGTCGCGGCATCGGTAAAGGTCACCACGAGGATCTGTGGCGGCAGCAGTTCACGACCGAAACCATGGGAGTCTGCACCATGGCCCAGGATCAGCCGCAGGTAGAGTGCGGAAATGGTAAAGGTCTTGCCGGTCCCGGCGCTGGCCTCGATCAGTTGACTGCCACGCAGCGGGAACGCCAGGGCCAAGGGTGTCTGGGTGGTCATGGGCGGGCTTCCTCACTGGACACTGAGCGCCAAGGGGCCTCAAGCAGTGGTCGATACAAGGCATCGCACCAATCGACGAATGTCTCGTCGGCGACCAGGGCGTCGTAATCGGCGAACTGACGGGCCAGCGCCATGCTTTCGCGGCGCTCGCCATCAGTGGTCAAGCCGTCCCCCTCATAGGCCTTGCGGGCCGCTGCCTGGGCTTTGGCCGGGTCGGTCTGCCCGAGCCATGCAAAGGCGGTCTTGACCGCTATCGGCAGGGGTTGGCGCATTCCGGATTGCCAGGCCAGTAACAGATCACCCAGGGTTCCCAAGGCACTCTCCTGTGCAATCGGGTCGAGTAGCAGGCTGTCATCACTGGCGACCAAGGCCGTGGTCATCGGCATGCCGCTGGCGCACGCCACCAGATGATTGACCCACGGTCGTGTCAGCCGATGCCACTTGCGGGTCTTGATCGAACCAATGCTGTTGGGGATCGTCGTGACTGCCAGCAAGCCCCCGTCTGCCCGTTGATGCAGGCCACTGAGCCAGCCCTCGATACGCAGGTCGTCCACTTGCAGATTGACTGGCAGGGCACTGCTCAGGGGTGTTGGCCATAACGCCAGGAGCTGTTGATAACGCGCAAGCAGATCCGGCAAGGGTTCGATCAACTCGCGTTGCAGGCATTCGCCAAATCCTGCCATGGGCAGCAGCCCACTGTTTTGCAGGCGACTGGCCTGCGCCTCCAGCACCTGCTCGGTATTTTCCAGGTCTGCCAACGCCGCGCCGAGCAAACTGTCGCTCAGGCCATAGCGTTGCAAGGCATCGAGGACAAAGGGTTCTTCATCGGCCAAAGGCGCTTCTGCAGCTTCAAAGAACACCTTCAATCGCTGACTGAAGAAATGTCGCACCGGGTTGCGCAAGAAATCCTGCAGTTGCCCAAGACTCAGCGGTTCCTCCTGGATGTGGGCATCGAGCATCTCATGGCCAGGCGCATGCCCACCGGCCTGGTGAAGCACCTGCCACTCGCTGGCATAGCTGAACAGGGCATCACCCTGGTGGAAGTAACGGGCACTGAAGGGTTGCAGCGGATGCTCCTGGGTCATGGCCTCAAGCAAGCCTTCCTCGGCATCGGCCAATCGCCAACCGCTGGCCAGGTGGTCACGGAGCTGGCCGATCAGCACGGATGCCGGGCGCTCGCTGTTATCGCGAATGCTGCGACCGACCCAGCTTATGTAGAGTTGATCGCGCGCCGACAACAATGCCTCCAGCAGCAAATAGCGGTCGTCCTCACGCCGCGAGCGATCGCCAGGCCGGTAGTCGCTGCCCATGAGGTCGAAGTCCAGTGGCGGCTGTGCCCGCGGGTAATCACCATCGTTCATCCCCAGCAGGCACACCAGCTTGAACGGAATCGCGCGCATGGGCATCAAGGTACAGAAGTTGACCGCTCCAGCCAGAAAACGCTGGGACAATCGCCCCTGATCGAGACCGGCCAACCAGGCTTCACGGACGACGGTCAGCGGTAGTTCGTCGTGCAAGCCAACTGACTCACAGTTTTCCAGCCAGGTTTCGCGTAACGTTTCCAGCTGCGTCAACAAATACTCGTCGTGCTCATTACTGGCCTGGAAGAACAGTGCCACCAATGCCTGCAAGCGCTGGCTCCATTGCTGCGGCGATGCCGGTTGAGAGAGCTCGTGGTGGGCAATTTCCAGTGCGTCCAGTAGCGCAACCAGCGGGCCTATGAGCGCGGCATCCAGACCACCGATCTCGTCGTAGGGTTCGATGCCGCCACAGGCACCCGAACTGCCAACGGCATACCCGAGCAACATGCGCCGCAAGCCAAAACGCCAACTGTTTTGCTCCAATGCCTCGGGCAGCCCCAGGCCTGCGCGCTGCTCGGCGTTCATCCCCCAGCGGATACCCGCCCCTTCGATCCAGCGATGCAGGGTTGGCAGGTCACGTTCCTCTACGCCGAAACGCTCCCGTAGCGCCGGGACATCCAGCAGGTCGAGAATCTCGCTGACCGGGAAACGGCTGTCTGGCAACTTGAGCAGATGCTCCACCGCGATCAACAGCGGGTCACGGCCGCGCTGCCCTTGGTCCGCGAGGGTGAAGGGTATGAAGCGCGGGTCGTGGCGCTCAAGCTGGCCGAACACCGCGCGAATATGCGGGGCGTAGGCATCAATGTCCGGGACCATGACAATCACATCCCGGGGACGTAAAAGCGGATCGGCGCTGAAGCGTGCGAGCAACTGATCGTGCAGGATCTCCACTTCGCGCTGGGCGCTGTGGGCAATGTGGAAGCGAATCGACGAGTCCTTCTGTAGATCCACCGCCGGCCAGTATTCACGGGTTTCGCCCAATGGACGCAACTCAAGGATGTCGTCTTGCAACTGGTTGAGCATGTGCAGCGGTTGGCTTTCACTGAACAGGTCGATGCGCCCGTCACGAAACGCCGAGCGATAGCTGTTGGGATCGTCGTAGCTGTCGAGCAGGTTGATGTAGTCCCGTCCCTGCTTGCCCCATGCAGCCAGTAAGGGATGCGCGTGTTGATGCAGGGTTTGCGGATCGAGAACGCCCGGCATGCCACTTTTGCGCGCCTGCCGTTTGTATTGATGACGCAGCAGGTCTTTGTCGGCGACGATGTCTGCCCAATGGTGACGACAGGGGTTGTGCACGCACAGCAGCACCTGGCTGAACCGAGCCAGTCCGGCCAGGGCCTCGAGGGCTTGAGCCGGCAGCGAGGAAATGCCGAATACGATGACCCGTGACGGTAATCCACTCGGAGCCACGTCGAGGCTGTTGATGCGTTCGATAAACCGCTGATGCACGCCGGCCCGGCTTTGCGCCATCCCTTCTTCACCGACATCCAGCAACAGTGCACGCCACAACTCTGCCTGCCAGGCATTGGCAGCAGTCAGCAGCTTGGCTTCGCCCCTGCCGTTACGTAACTGGTGACGACCTTGCGCCCAGTCTTCGAGCCAATCGGCGCGGTACACCTGGTACTGGTCGAACAGATCCGCCAGTCGCTCAGCCAGTTGATAGCGTTTGCGCAAATCGGGGTCATGCGTGAGAAAACGCTGGAGCGGCTCGAAGTGTGGCTGATTGATCAACTGCGGCAGCAGACGCATCAGGCGCCAGGTCAGGGGGGCTTTATCCAGCAGCGACTTGGCCGGGATCTCGTCGCGACCCAGGACCATCCGGTAGAGCTGCCACATGAAACTGCCGGGCAATTGCACATCGATGGCGGCGGCGATCCCGCAGCCGCCCATGTCGTCGTCTTCAGGATCTTCGGCGAGTGCCAGCTTAAGCCATTGCGCGATGCCGTTGCTCTGCACCAGGGCGATTTCATTTTCCAGGGGGGCCAGCGGGTAGCGCCGCATCCAGCTCACCACCAGGCTGCGTAACTCGTCCAGGCGATTGCCGTGAACCACCATAAAACCAGCACTGAGGGACGTTGCGTCCGGCATAAAGGCTTCCTTGGAAAGCGCAAATCGAGGGACGACTTTAACATTGAAGGCGGTTGGCTTCATTTTTAGGAGCGAGCATGCTCCGGGCGGCGTTCCGATGATGGTCGTCAACGATAAGGCTGGGGGCCTGATACCCCGTGGCGCTCTCCGGTTCATCGCGAGCGTGCTCGCTCCTACAGGAGGGTTAGCGATTGCCACAAAGACAAAACCCCTACCTGCATGCGCAGATAGGGGTTTTGGAATTTAATCTTGACGATG